>WNFS01009129.1_pt1 | contig 11052 bp, 9 predicted proteins | sample 5400141 | NCBI WGS metagenome assembly WNFS01 (sample SAMN13153358, study PRJNA577476) | soil metagenome | isolation source: 60 cm saprolite under Madrone tree | place: USA:California | collected 2016-06-14 | reverse complement strand
GTGGCGCAAGGTGTTGTCCCTCGTGCGGAAAAGCCGGAATTCGTCTGGTGGCCTTTACCGATGCCGCCGGCGTTCTGCACATGATCGGCGTCGGACCAATGCCATGCGATTCCTCATGAAAACCATCGTGGTACGCCCAACACCGCGCTTGATTCATGCATTCCGGCAAAAACCTTTCTGGATGCGCTCGGGCCCAGCTGCTGCTTTGGCGTCTGCGAAGCCCCGCTTGGGCCATCTGGGTGATTGGCCCAGCACAAATAGAGCTCATAGACCTTTTGGGAAGAGCTCAATCCTGCTTCTCATACATTGAGCCACGCCAGGGGTAGGCTTCGTCCAACAGTCGAGTAAGTCTCCGCAATCATCCTCGATCTGTAATCACAATCTTGCTCGCGGAGACCTACTCGACTCCAGGTTCTCAAATAATGTGGTTTCATTCTCATCTCCTATGAAGCCGACGTTGTCAAACCCCTGACGTGCTTTTTCTCGAGGGAATCGAGTGTTGAGGCTCAAGGACACTTCGCCCTCCTGCGTTCCTCCTTGCCCCTCAACCCGCGATTCCTGACAATAGTGCTCGGGCGAGATTTACGCGGGTTTGGCGCATAAATCTTTCAGTTACTTCTTTTTTTTGGAGCGTTTCCCGCCCGAAACGTGAAGGTTTAGTCGACCCTCAGTTTAAACTCCTATCGGTTGGCTCTATTGGTTAGATCCGAACATTATGATTTATGCAAATGAAGGGCGGGAACGAGCGGTACCATCTAATGTTCGGGCGGCTTGAGCGCCCAATTGAGAATCCGTACACGCGCCGTTCCCAAATTGGTGTTTGTTGCAGCGTTAAACGCTTGGCTTTTGAGTCATAGTTGGCTGGATTTGCAGACCAAGTTCTTGAGCCGTGGCTCGGCCGGTGGCCCAGCGCCACAGATCGATTGCCAAGCGCCGAGCAGCAGCCACAACGAGCCGCCGTTTACCTCGTTTGCTGACCATAGTGCGCAGTTTCTTGATCGGCGGATAGTCAGGCTGCCAGCGTGTCATCCGCCAGACCATCTCGATAAGGGTGTAACGCACCACCGAGTTACCACACCGGTTAATGCGGCCTTCCCGCCCCCGACCATTACTGTTGTGAATGCCGGGGCACAGCCCGGTGTAACTGGCAATCTGACGACGATTCTGGAAGCGGTCCCAACCGCGGATCTCCAGTTCGAGCGTGATCCAGCTTAAAGCTCCTACTCCGATCGGAAGCTCAATACTGACCATGTTCTCAAGCTCTCGACGGACCTGGCCTTCTTTGGCATCAATCGCCAGCGCCTGCTCTTGCCAGTGTTCCAGCTGGGAGTCCATCCACTCCGGAAGCTCTGTTTTAAACTGCTTCCAAGCCGCCGGTCGCCACCAGCCCACAGGGGCCAGGATTCCCTGGGTCAGAGCCAGCGCCCGACCCCGCGCCTCGGCCCGACGCCGATTGCGTACGAGCTGCTCGCGGTAACGCACCACCGAGCGTTGCTGTTCCTGTTCAAGACTCGGCACCGCTACGATGCTTATTGCATCGCGGTTGCCACGCAGATAACTCTCCAAGTTATCTAACAACGCCCGCGCATCCAATCGATCGGTCTTTTGGTGCTTGCTGCGTTGGTTCTCTAACGGCCGTGGCGCCACCACGAAGTTGACCGCCCCGCGTTTGATCAGTTCCCGGTGATACCAGTACCCGCACGCTCCTGCTTCGTAACAGCTGTAGACCTTGATCCCCGCCTTTACCCACTCTTCCACTTTATCCAGCAGCTTCCATGGATCCCATTTCTGTGCCGGCTTGGGCGTTGAACCGTCCAGTTGCCGACACTCGGTAACCTGCCGCGCGTGCAGGTCCAACCCTAATTTGATCACTTCCGGCTTGGCTTTCGCCTCACCGTCACTAACTTGTTTATCGGTATTGTTTTCCATACAGCCGACAGCGTAGCAGCGGGTGTTGCTGCCTGTCGGCTCATATCATCTAATGTGGTTTTGAGTGACCCCTCATTCTCACTTAATTCGGTTTCAAAACCGCGGATGTTGTCGGTTCGAGCCGATTATGTTCTCAGTTCCTATGAAGCCGACATTGTCAAGCCCCTGATGTATTTTTTTTCGTGTAGTGGCTGTCATGGGCTGGCCGATCCTGCCGGAGCAAGTCTAAAGCGAAAAATCCCAAGGGGTTCGGGGAACAGAGTTCCCCGATTTCGGTTAACCAAGAAAACAAACAATAATACTCCCTTCAAGATTAACGCGAAACTTGACGCATCAATCTTTTCGCGAACCGTTTTGAAAGAACGTTTCCCGCCCGAAGCCTGAAGGTAGCACCGCCCTCAGCTTAAGCTCCTATCGGTTGGCTCTTACTTGGGTAAGATCCGAACATTATGATTTATGCAAATGAAGGAGGGCGGGAACGAGCGGTACCATCTCGCTATCGGGGCTATTTTAGCGGCCCAACTGAGAACTCGTACACGCGCCGTTCCCAAATCGGTTGTTTGTTCCAACATTTAAGTGGTCGTTTTTTGAGTCGTTGGATTGGAGAGTTGCAAACCAAGTTCTTGAGCGGTAGCCCGACCGGTGGCCAAGCGCCACAGGTCGATCGCCAAGCGCCGAGCTGCAGCCACAATGAGCCGTCGTTTGCCTCGTTTACTGAGCAGAGCGTTGCGCAGCTTCTTGATCGGCGGATAGTCAGGCTGCCAGCGTATCAAGCGCCAGACCATTTCGATGAGGGTGTAACGCACTATGGTGTTCCCGCATCGGTTAATGCGGCCCTCCCGTCCCCTACCATTGCTGTTGTGGATACCGGGGCACAATCCGGTATAACTGGCTACCTGCCGGCGGTTGTGAAAGCGCTCCCAACCGCGGACTTCCAGTTGGAGCGTAATCCAGCTTAAAGCGCCGACTCCCACCGGAAGAATTTCGGTCACCATTTGCTCAAGCTCTTGGCGTACCTTTTGTTCTTTGGCGTTGAGCGCTAGCGCCTCCTCTTGCCAATTTTCCAACTGGGAGCCCATCCACTCCGGCAGCTGGGTTTTGAACTGCTTCCAACGTGCTGGCCGCCACCAGCCCACAGGGGCCAGGATTCCCTGGGTCAGAGCTAGCGCCCGACCTCGCGCCTCGGCCCGGCGCCGATTGCGTACGAGCTGCTCGCGGTAACGCACCACCGAGCGTTGCTGTTCCTGGAGAAGGCTAGGCACCGCGACGATGCTCATCGCATCGCGGTTGCCACGCAGATAACTCTCCAAGTTCTCCAGCAGCGCCCGGGCATCCAATCGATCGGTCTTTTGATGTTTGCGGCGTTGGTTCTCTAACGCTCGTGGGGCCACCACGTAATTGACCGCTCCGCATTTGGTCAGTTCCCGGCTCTTCCACTTTATCCAGTAGCTTGCAGGGATCCCACTGCTGCGCAGGCTTGGGCGTTGAACCGTCCAGTTGACGACACTCCGTAACCTGCCTGGCGTGCAGGTCCAATCCCAATTTGATCACTTCCGGCTTGGATTTCGCCTCACCGTCTATAGTTTGGTTGTCGATATTCTTAAGCATAACAGCCGACAGTGTAGCAGCGGGTGTTGCTGCCTGTCGGCTCATGTCATCTCGCTACACCTAGACCATAGAAGCTTGCCAACCGCAGCCCTCGAGCAAATGGTAGCTTCTTAAACGTGACGGAAACGAAATCGCAAGCCGTTGAAAACAGCAGCAAGGCGATAGGAAAATGGGTCATTGCCCCGTGAAGCTTATCCCAGGGAATGATCACAAGGTTTTCATTCACCCAGTGTAGAGTCCACGACGGCCAGGGTATGGTTTGTTTCGGTATAGTTAACGCTAGTCAATCCGAGCATCTTCTTGAGCTGAGTGGCTTCGACGACCACTGGCACTGGTTTGGGTACTGAACCCGGTGTTGGTAACGGGAAGGCTGTACCCCTTGCTGTGTGGAAAGTGATATTGCCCTCGACCTTCTGCATGATCTGGTGAATGTGGCCATTTAAAACGGTCACCGATCCGAAACGCTTCACAAACGAGAGGGCTCGCTCGGCATCGTCGGTTCCCCAGCCCCACTGAGGATAGACAGCCCACAATGGAATATGCGCGAACAGGACAATCGGAGTACTGGGCGATAAGCCTTTCACGTCTTTTTCAAGCCAGTCGAGTTGTTCCTGACCGAGAGTACCCAGGCCGCCCTCCTGGATATTTGCTACATTGACCAACCCAATGAAGTGCACCCCTTTTTGATCGAAGCTGTGCCATCCCGCCCCTGCAGTATCTTTTCCGAATCTTTCCCGGTATTGCGCACCGTTATCGTAGATGTCGTGCTCGCCAGGCACATAGAATACGTTCTTTGTTCTACACTCTTTCAGGAGTTCGGCAAGCGTGTCGAACTGTTCCGGCTCAGTAAGATGGGTTAAATCGCCGGTGTGCAGCAGGAACTCTGGCACCTTCGGCAACGCGTTGATGCGCATGATCGCCTCCCGAGTGGTCCCAACCACGTCCGTGTTTGCCGGTTTATTAAAACCACTGTGGCTGTCGCTAATCTGGACAAAGTTCAGTTCTGCTGTAGCGATTTGAGAAGCGTTATTTGCTGCTTGCCCCAACACCGTGGAGGTGAGAATTCCTCCGTTAATCGACCAGATGACGCCAGTGCCGGCCCAGGCCATGCACTTCAAAAACCCGCGACGATCGATCGTATCATCGTGGCTGTTCTCCGAGATGTAATCTGAAGGCAGTTCTTTCATAAGATGCTTCCGTTTAGAGAAATCTTTGGGTTCTTAAGAGTCGCTTAGATCCAGTGTGAAGTACGTATCTGAATCCTTGGGTGCTGACGCGTCTCCGACGGAGGTTACGACTGGTACAAAGCATAATACCGCGCCATTCAGTGGCAAATGAAAAAACGGTGCCAGAAAGGATGTGTTGCAACTTTGTAGTCGAGCCGATGATCGGGGTAGATAATCGTAAATTTAGCTAGGTCGCAGCGAACAAACCGAGAATGAAGCGGTGCAGTAGACCGACCTTTCGCCCCCCGCTGCGCTCCAGCAAGCTTGGCCTTTGCGGATCATGTGCACGGCCTCGTAGCTGGCGATCGTGCGCTAGGCGGCCCACAACGATCGGAAGTGCTGACTCGCGTTGACCCGTCGCTTGATCGAGCGGTGGTCCTGTTCCAGGACGTTATTCAGGTACGGCACCGGCCGGTGTCGGCAATTGTCCACTAGAGCACCCTCGGCTTTGAGCCGCATGATTGCAGGCGGGTACGCGCTGTGGCCGTCGGTGTTGATCACCCGCGGCACAGGATTGTTCTGCCGTCCCAACGCTTTAGCCAGGAAGCGCTCTGCTGCGGCCGCGTCCTGCTTTGCCGAGAGAAGGAAGTCGATTGTCGCACCGGAAGAGTCCCACCGCCCGATAAAGGTAGCGCCACTCGCCTTTGACCCGGATGTAAGTTTCGTCCAGTCGCCAACTGTCGTTGGTCGGTCGGAGCCGCGGTCGCAATCGACGCTGAATTTCCGGGGCGTAACTCTGCACCCACCTCCAGACGGTCACGTGGTCGACCAAAAGTCCACGCTCAGCAAGGAGTTCCTCCACGTCACGGTACGAAAGCGAGAAGCGCAAATACCAACCCACGGCCAGGAGAATCACCTCCGGTTCAAATTGCCGCCACTTTGAAAAGACCACAAACCGAAGAGGCCAGGAGGAGCATCCGGCCAGCCTACCAAAGCGTGACTACAATGTTGCAACACTTCCCTTGGTTCGATGAGTTCGAAGCCGAACGGTAGCGAAGGTTGATTCGATGGGGTTGGTGGTCCGTAAATGCGGCCAATGTTGGGCCGGGAAGTCGTAAAAGGTAAACAGGACTTCTTTATCTTTCTGCAGGCATTCGCAGGCTTTAGGGAATTTAGCCTGGTAACTGGAGATGAACTGTTCGTAGGCTGCCAGAGCTGCTTTGCGGGTCGGCGCCAGGTACATTTCATGAATCAGTTGGTAGTGTTGCAACTTTGTAGTCGAGCCGAAGATCGGGGTAGATGATTGGAAATTTAGTTGGTCGCCGCGAAGAAACTAACAATAAAGCTTGCAGTAGACCGACCTTCGCACCCGCCGCACTTCCCCACGCTTGGCCTTTACGGATGATATGAATCGCTTCATAGCCGGCGATCGTATGCCAAGCTCCCCAAAAGGAGCGAAACTGCTGGCTCGCGCGTACCCGGCGCTTGATCGCCCGATGATCCTGTTCCAGAACATTGTTGAGATATTGCACGGGTCGATGGCAGCAGTTTTCCTCCAGCGCAGCTTCGGCTTTGAGTTGCACGATAGCCGGAGGGTAAGCAACGTCCTTGTCGGTGTTGATGACCCGAGGCACCGGATGGTTCTCGCCGCCCAAGGCTTTGGCCAGAAAGCGCTCGGCCGCCGCTGCATCGCGTTTGGCCGAGAGGAGGAAGTCGATCGTCGCACCGCTCGAATCCACAGCCCGATATAAATACACCCATTTGCCCTTTACGCGGATGTAGGTCTCATCCGCGCGCCAGGAGTCGTTGGTCGGTTTGAGGCGCCGACGCAATCGGCGCTCAAGCTCCGGGGCGTAACGCTGTACCCACCTCCAGACGGTAACGTGGTCGACCAAAAGTCCACGCTCAGCAAGGAGTTCCTCGACGTCACGGTACGACGTGAAAAACGCAAATACCAACCCACGGCCAGGAGAATCACCTCCGGTTCAAATTGGCGCCACTTGAAAAGACCACAAATCGAAGATGCCAGGAGGAGCATCCGGCTAGCGTACCATCCGGTGACTGCAAAGTTGCAACACTTCCAGTTCGATCGCTTTATAGCCGGCATCGGCGACGGCGTTTACAAACTGCTCTGCAGTGAGTTTTTCAGGAACGAAGCACCACCAGGCTATCGATTGAGAGATAGTGTCCATATTCTTCAAGCGTTTAAAGAGTAAGCGGAAATTTAGTCGAGTTTCGCTCAGGCATCAGAGGCCTTTTCTTCTCGATGAGTACTGTTCGATGAGTCTTGTAGGACTCGATGCACGCAAGAGCGATTGCAAGTGCATAGCGGGCATCAACACCGGTGGCATAAGGTTCCCCGCCAGAGCGCACGGCATCCACGAAACTTGCGAACTCTGCCGCATACGCATCGCGGAACAACTCGACGTCGCTGCGCACGGTTTTTCTGTGCGCGACCCGCACCGGTATAATGGGTCACGCCGGTGCGCGCGGTATCCCCTGCGGTCACCATACCGCCAGCAGGAATCAGGCAGCGCTGTGTTCGAAAGCCTGCCGGAACGAGGAAGCTTTATCGACAGTCTCAGCTCGGGCGTTGATGGTCCGGTAAGCGATTTTTGGGTCCTTCGCCGAGTAGGGAATTAATCCCCATTGCAGTGCGTCGAGCGATCGCTTTCGAGTCTCAGGCTCGAATCGGATGGCACCAATCCCTCATCATGAGCCACCGTTCCGACGTGGTCGGCCACCATACGAGGAAATACTACAATACGTACAGTTCCACCATTCCTCATCATCTCCAAGGGAAGTAGATCTTGTCTTCGACTTTCGTGGGCTGCCGGCTCAGCTGAGAGTGTCATTCAAGCTCACATCGTTGAATTCAGTCAAGCCGCTGCGCGATTCCGTAATTGGACTCGCAAAAATACATCGGCCGAAGGTTACCGAGTGGCTCTCAACTTGGACCGCGTCGTTCTTCCGCACGGCTGGATTGCTCGTCCAGCGGCTTGGGTGCTGGATTGAAAACTTCGGCCGCGGGGTCGCGCGGCTTCCATTGAAATCCTGTAAGCCCAAACCACAACCAAATTTCCAGAAATTTGCTCCTGCCATCTATGAGGTGATACCCTCAGCTCTGGTGAGAGTGAGCGGCGTGCGCATCCCTACCTACGGCTTTTGCGCTGCTCTGTTGTCCATTCAGAACGGTGGCACGCTCGAGGATGGAAGCGAATACTACTTTCAGGTGCGGCAGCAGGTTAAGGAAGTTGTGGTTGGCGGAAGCAGTCATGTATTGCGGGTCGCTGGCGAGAAGAAACGCCCATCGATCATAGTCCCTCCTTCGGGAAATTAACGCGCCTGCACTCCAAACCGGCCACTCCCCGGACCTCGCGTTAGCAAGGGACCAGCCTGGACTTCGGCCTTTTGCATAACGAAAAGTCAAAGAGCTGAATTGGAATCGATGTACTTTGCAGGTACCCCGTGATAGGCCGGCAGGATGCTCATTCTGGCCTCTTCGGTCTGCGGTCTATCCAAGTGGCGGCAATTTTGAGCCAGAGGTCATCCTGCTGGCCGGTGGGGTGGTACTTGGCGAGACTCAAGCGCGCCTTTAGCTTTGACCGACGACCAACTGTCCGGGTAGCGCCAGACAACGGCTGCGGATATCTCGACCGGAGATTTTAGAACGTTTCGAACGGGTCAAGTGTCCGCGTAACCGGCGTAGAGTAGCGAAGCTGCGACAACAATTTTGATTTGATTTCCAAGTGCGCTGCTCCCGCGATGTAACTACAAATGCCAAAAGCTCTTGCCGCCGGTGTGGCCCGGCAGGGCTACCGCAGAATCGGGATGTCGCTATTCGAGACCAATTGGCCACCACCGCACCGCGTGGCTGCCGCAGAGATGGGCCGAAAGCTGGGCTGAGCCCCACATCCCCAATGCCAAAGCTCAAAAAAAAGCTTGGAGTGAATGTTTAATATTGATATGTTTATGCCAATATCGTATATATGAAATAAGCTGTTGCCAACAGGTATTATTCCATTTCGCTGACGAGTCCCAACGTCGAACGCAAATGAAAATCGACCTCTTCGATTCACCTCCTCGCCATGAGCAGAAGTCTACTGCCCGTGGCGAGAGTCGATCGCTGCCATTCTCAGAAGACGGAGAGAAGGGGGTTCTCTGTTCGCTCTTACTTTCTCCACGAGACGTTCTTGATCTCTGCCAAATCAAATTGCGCCCAGAGGCTTTCTACACGCCGGCACACCAAATTCTCTTCAATCTTGTGGCCGAATTGGTGGATGGAAACAAACCTATAGATTTCATTACCTTAAAGCAGGCCGTAAAAGATCGTGGTCAACTCGACGAAATCGGAGGTCCCGAGTATCTCAGCGATCTCTTCTCTTTTGTTCCTTCCGCCGCCAACGCGGACTACTACATCGACATCATCCGCGAGAAGTACCTCCTTCGTCAGATGATCATGACCTGCAACCGGGTGGTAAGCGACTGCTACGATCACCGCGAGGAGGTGGACGCTTTATTGGACCGCGTTGAACAGCAGATTTTCTCGCTCACCAACTACAACGTCCAAACCGACCTGCGGCCTACAAAGGAGCTCGTCATGGACGCCATTCAGGAGATTGAGCAACTTTACGAAACCCGTGGATCTATCACCGGGCTCCCTACCGGATTCGTGGAACTTGATCGTATGACTTCCGGCCTTCATCCCGCTGAGATGATTGTCATCGCCGCCAGGCCAAGCATGGGCAAGACAGCCTTCGCGATGAACGTTGCCGAACACGTTGCTCTACACGCTGGCAAAGCAGTCGCCGTTTTCAGCCTGGAAATGAGCAGCCAGCAGCTAGTTCAGCGCCTACTGTGCTCCAGAGCGAAAGTAAACCTGCAGAAGGTCCGAAACGGCTTCTTGAGCGACCGCGATTTCCCTTCGCTAACCGCCGCGGCAGGGAAGCTCGCGGAATCCTCTCTGCTCATCGACGATACAGCCGGCCTTTCGATTTCCGAGCTACGGGCAAAGGCGAGGCGCCTGAAGGCTCAGCACGACATCCAGCTTATCGTGATAGATTACCTCCAACTCCTTAGAGGTAGCAGTCGCCGCTCACAGGACAATCGGCAATTGGAGATCTCCGAGATCTCAGGCGGCATCAAAGCTCTAGCGAAAGAACTCAGCATCCCGATCATCGTGATCGCCCAGCTTAACCGGCAACCAGAGCTGCGCGGCAATGGAAAACCACGCCTGAGCGACCTCCGCGAGTCCGGTTCGATCGAACAGGACGCGGATGTCGTCGGCCTGCTTGTCCGCGCAGAGTACTACGAGACGGAAGAAGAAGCTAAACAGGAGGTAGCCGGGGAAGCCGAGTTGATTATCGCCAAACAGCGCAACGGGCCTATCGGCGACGTGCCCTTGGTTTTTCTGAAGGAGTTCACGCGGTTTGAGAGCAGAGCTAAAATTCATGCGGTCTAATTCTCTCTTTGTAAAGTATATGATTTTTTGTTGCATGAATTCATCTATTTAGCATATTCATACCATATCACTTAAACGCAGTTCATGCGCCCATACCCTTGGCTAGTCGATTATCTGAATGCTCGCCTCCCCGAGCTGGAAGGATTGCGCAATACGCCCAAGGGTTTAGAAAAAGCACGGTCATGGTTCAAAGCCCTGCTTAAATACTTCCGCCGACGCCAGCTTAAGACCCCAAGGCAGCAGAAGAACTATGTCGTGGACGTCCGCAACGCGATCCGCAGCAGATTCGGCGAGGGATCATCCGGCTCTAAAGGTCGTAGGCTTCGACGAGGATACCTGGACCCAGATCAACAAGCCGATCCATGATCGCGTTGAGGATCGCAACCAGAACACCCGATTCCTGAAAGATCCAGACGCCATCGTCCAGCGGGCTGAAACGCTGCTTTCCAGCAAAACCTCCACCTGGGCCGATCTGGCCGTCGGGCTCGGCGTCGCCACAGGTCGCCGCATCAGTGAACTACTCGGCTACCGAACGAAGCTCGAACAAAAGACGGACTACTCGGACTACTCGGTCTTCTTTACCGGGCAACTAAAGAGTCGAGGAGACCTCTTTACCTTTGAGATTCCCACCTTGTGTCCCGCTCGGAAGGTTCTTGAAGCGTGGAAAAGTCTCCGCTTCATGCTTGGCTCTGAGCAACTCTATCCCCAGATAATCAATCTGCGCTACGGCCGCCAGTGCAAGGAAGCCGCGAACAAACACTTTGCTGACCTAGTGCCTCCGCGCCACGGTGATGACTACCTTTACATGCATCTGTTCCGTGCGATCTACGCCACGATCGCCGTCTTCTACTTCTGTCCGCCGCGCGTCAACGACACCCTCTTTAAGGC
>WNFS01004132.1_pt1 | contig 11054 bp, 5 predicted proteins | sample 5400141 | NCBI WGS metagenome assembly WNFS01 (sample SAMN13153358, study PRJNA577476) | soil metagenome | isolation source: 60 cm saprolite under Madrone tree | place: USA:California | collected 2016-06-14 | reverse complement strand
GGTCCTCTGTGAGGGCTGTGCCGAGCGGGGCGACGGTTGCCTCATAGCCGGCCGTCACCATGGCGATCACGTCGACATAGCCTTCGACCGCAATCACCGCAGCGCCCTGATGGGCGGCTTTGCGCGCTGCGGCGCCGTTGTAGAGCATTCGGCCCTTGTGAAAGAGCGGCGTGTCCGGCGAGTTGAGGTATTTGGCGGTAGCATCCTTATCGAGCGAGCGGCCGCGAAATGCCACGATCCGCCCGGCGAAATCGCCGATCGGGAACATCACGCGGTCGCGAAAGCGATCATATGGTAGCGGGATACCGTCGCCAGATACCAGCAGCCCGGCCTCAATCATGTCTTCGATCGGCACACCGAGGCCGCCGAGATGCTCCTTCAGAGCGAAGCGCTCTGACGGAGCGTAGCCGATGCGGAATTTGACCTGGGTTGCGGCATCAAGGCCGCGATCGGCCAAATAGCCCCGCGCCCTGGCGCCAGCCCGAGACGCCAACGTCGCCTCGAAGAATTTGGCCGCAAGCGCAATGACATCGTGGAGCGTACGCCGACGGCCCTCCTCGGCTTCCGCCTCACGTGACATTGTCGGCATCGCGAGACCGGCGAGCGAGGCCAGTCGTTCCACCGCCTCCGGGAAGGTTACGCCTTCCGATTCCATCGTGAAGGTGAAGATGTCGCCGTGCTTTCCGGATGAAAAGTCGTGATAGAACCCCTTCTGGTCATTGACAAAGAATGACGGGGTCCGCTCCTTGCTGAAAGGCGACAACCCTTTCCACTCGCGCCCCGCCTTCTTGAGCCGGACGCGCTTGCCGACGACTTCCGATACCGGCAGCCGGGCGCGCAACTCGTCGAGAAACTGTGGCGGAAAGCGCATGGCTATTCGGCGGTTCCGCTTGGATGAGGGCGAATCGGGTCCGTATTATACGGCGATGTCGGGTCCTGATTGAAGGAATGGGGCTTGTCCCGGTTTTCCACAGGCTTTTCCTCCTCCAACTCGGAAACCTTGAGACAGGAAACCTTGAGACTCTTGAGTCGGCGCATTTTTGTATATATAAATTGTATATAGCGCGGCGCAGCCAATAGGCCTAATATAGGCCGTCACCCGCGCCATGCAAGGGGGCCAAGGGCCGAAACGCCCCACTAAGTTTTAAAGATGAGGGTTTCTTATGGGCGGGAAGTGACAGTCGTATTTGCAGTCGTATTTGCACCGAGGGGTACCAAGCGGCGCATCATCTCAGCAAGGCGAGCACGTCGTGATGAACGAGAAGCACTCCAAGACGCACTCCACCGACTCGAGTCGAGGCCGGAGCCGGACTGACTGGCAGTATCTGGATCGCGTAACTGACGGTGAAATCGCCGCTGCGGTGGCAAGCGATCCTGACGCCGCGCCGCTTGACATCGACTGGTCCGAGGCGGTCCTCGTCGTGCCTCCCCGGAAAAAGGCAATCTCGATCCGCATCGATCCGGATGTGCTCGACTATTTCAAAAATGAGGGTCCAGGCTACCAACGCCGCATCAATGCGGTCCTTCGTTCGTACGTTGACCAGAAGCAGAAACGCGGCAAGTCTGCTTGATGACCAAGCCTCACGTCGGCGCGCCCATCGACGCCATCCTGGCGCGGCTCCTCGCGCTGCATCCCAAACGCATCGATCTTTCGCTCGACCGCATGTGGCATGTGCTCGATCGGCTCGGCCATCCGGAAAAGAGCCTGCCGCCCGTGGTCCACGTGGCCGGCACCAACGGCAAGGGATCGACCATCGCGTTCATGCGCGCGATGCTGGAGGCGGCCGGGGCTCGCGTGCATGTCTATACGTCGCCCAATCTGGTGCGCGTGAACGAGCGCTTCCGGCTCGGCCGACAGGGCGGCGGCGTGCTGGTGTCCGATGCGGACCTCGCCCGCGCACTGGAAACCTGCGAGCGGGCCAACGGCGATGCGCCGATCACGGTCTTCGAAATCGAAACCGCCGCGGCGTTTTTGTTGTTCGCCAACCATCCGGCCGACGTCGCGCTGCTCGAGGTCGGGCTCGGCGGCCGGCTCGACGCCACCAACGTGGTGCCGCAGCCGCTCGCCAGCGTCATCACGCCGATATCCATGGACCATGTGGACTTCCTCGGCGACACCTTGGAGAAGATCGCCGGCGAGAAGGCTTCAATCATGCGGCGCGGAACGCCCGCGGTGATCGGCCGGCAGACCGAGGGACCGCAGTCGGTGCTCATCCGGCACGCCGAGGAGGTCGGCGCGGCACTTCATGTGGCGGGTCAGGACTGGATGGCCGGCGAGGAGCGCGGCCGTCTCGTCTATCAGGACCGGCAGGGCCTCTTGGACTTGCCGAGCCCGCGCCTGTTCGGACGCCATCAGATCGACAACGCCGGTCTCGCGGTTGCGGCATTGCGCGCCGCCGGCTTTCGGCTGCCGACGAGCGCCTACGAGGAAGGGCTGCAGAAGGTGGATTGGCCGGCGCGCATGCAGCGCCTCGCCACGGGGCCCCTGGTGGCGCGGGCGCCCGCCGGGAGCGAAATCTGGCTCGACGGCGGCCACAACCCGGACGGCGGGCGGATCATCGCGGCAGCGCTCGGCGATCTCGAGGAGCGGGTGTCACGCCCTGTCGTGCTGGTCGTGGGCATGCTGGCGACCAAGGATTTGGACGGATTCCTGCGCAACTTCATCGGCCTTGCGCGCCGTCTGATCGCGGTGCCGATCGCCTCCGACAAGAGTCTGCCGCCGGAGGCCATCGCGTCGGCCGCGCGGGCCATCGGCATCGCGGCCGACGCTGCCGCCGGCATCACGGCGGCGTTCGCCGCGATCGCGGCGCTCGACCTCAGTCCGCCGCCGCGCATTCTCATCACCGGTTCACTCTACCTTGCCGGCGAAGTGCTGGCGGCGAATGGGACGGTGCCGAATTGAGGGGCTGTCGGTCAGCGCAGTCAGTAGGGTGGGCAAAGTCGTCTGCGGGAGCTGGGCAAGTAGCGCACTCGCCTTGCGCGACTTTGCCCACGCGGTCAAAACGGCGAGGTTGGACAGTGTGGGCAAAGGCGCAGGAGACGACAGAATAAAAGTTGCCACCGCGGCAATGCGCCTTTGCCCACCCTACGACTCAATCCATCTTACAGCTCAGACGACGGCTCCCGCGGCCGTGGTGATCCATTGCTCAAGCTTCGCCTTGGGGGCGGCGCCGACTTGGCGGGAGGCCATTTCGCCGTTCTTGAAAACCATCAGCGTCGGGATCGACATCACGTTGTATTTCGCGGCGGTCTTGGGATTCTCGTCGACATTGAGCTTGACGATCTTCACCTTGCCGGACAGTACGCCTTCCGCGAGCTCCTCGAGCGCCGGCGCAATCATCCGGCATGGACCGCACCATTCGGCCCAGAAATCGACGACCACCGGCTCGGCGGATTTGAGTACTTTGGCCTCGAAATCAGCATCGGATACCTTCCCAACACCCATGGGACACCTCTTCGTCCGCTAAGATTTTGGGCGCGTCCGGCGCCCCCGGGGTTTGTACGCCGAACGTAGGGAGGCGATCCTGTGGCGTCAAGGCGCGCTCACCCGGAGGTGATGCGCACGACCGCTTGATCGAGCATGTTGGCTGGAAGCTCCATCAGGTCGGGCGGCTCGGTCCACACCAGTGCGGCCCTGATCGGCCGGTCCGGATAGATTTTGCTTAAGACCGCGCGATAGAGCGCAAGCTGCCCCACATAGGCCCACGGGGCCGCGTCGACATTTGTCGGCGGATCGCGATTGGTTTTGTAGTCGGCGATCAACACGGCATGCGGCGTGATCGCAAGCCGGTCGATCTGGCCCGACACCAGAATTTCAGAACCTCCGGTGCTCCGGAGACGGCCCACGATCGGCACCTCGGCGCGACTCCCCGACGCGAATAACTCCGCGAATCGCGGATCGGCGAAGATGGCGAGCGTCTGACAAACGAACCGATCACGCTCGTCCGTGCTGAACGCAGCGGCGGCGCGCGCGAGGAAGCTGTGCGCGGCAGCCTCGCGGCGCGCCGGCTCGATATCGGGTAGCGACTGCAGCAGCCGATGGATAAGCGTCCCGCGCGCCAACGCCTGCGCTTGCGCCTGTTCCTGCGCGGCGTTCCGCTGCCGTGGTGCCGCCTGCGGGGCGAGGGCGTCGTCGTAAGCGGACGACGGCGATACCGTGACGGAGCGAGTAACGTCGGTTGGCGCTGGGGTTGTTAGCCATGCTGGCAGGTCGACTAGAGCATTTTGGAGAGGGCTGGGGTCACCTCCCCCTGGAGGGGGGAGGTCGGCCCGCGTCAGCGGGCCGGGAGGGGGTGACGGCGCTTCAGCATGTCTTGCGTCGCTGTCACCCCACCCCGGACTGCCTTCGGCAGTCCGACCCTCCCCCTGCAGGGGAGGGTGGGCGCAAGCGAATGCCGTACATTGAGTGGCAGTCGACTCTCCGACTTTGCGGTAACGCCACCTCGTCGCCTCGCCGTCACGGATCTCCTCAAATCCTGGCAGGCCGTCGAGGCCTTTGCGGACGAGATCGTACCAGCAGTCCGGGTTTGGCTTCTTCTTGCCGTGGCAGCCGCACACGATCAGATGCTCGGCCGCACGGGTCATCGCCACGTACAACAGCCGGCGATGCTCGTGCTCGTTTTCGTCGAGCGCCGCCTGGCGCGCCGCCGCGACAGCGCCCACATCCTGATCGCGGCGCCCCGCCCAGACGATGCATGTGGGCTCGATCTCAAGGAGCGTCGGCTGATGAGAGCCTTTGGGCGGCGTGGTGGTGTCGGCGAGGATCACCACCGGCGCTTCAAGGCCCTTGGCGCCGTGTACCGTCATGACCCGCACCTCGTCGCGGGTGGTTTCCATGTCGCGCTTGACGACGGTGGTCGCACTTCTCAGCCACGCGACGAAGCCCTGCAGCGACGGGGCTTCGTGCGTTTCATATTCGAGCGCGAGTTCCAGGAACTCATCGAGCGCGTCAGCCGCTTCGAGGCCGAGCCGGGCGAAAATCTTACCCCGTCCCTGTTCCGGCCCGAGCAACCAGGCGAAGAAGGCGAACGGGCGGTCGTGGCGCGCCCGCACGTCGCAACGGCGCAACAGCGCGTCGGCCGCAGCAAACTCCACTCGGTCGGCGGCGCGCGCCGCGAGGGTTGCGCGCAGGCTTGCGCGCCGCTCCCACGCCAGCTCGAACAACAGATCGTCGTCGAAGCCGAACAGCGGGCTCTTGAGCGCGACCGCCAGCGCAAGGTCGTCTGGCGTGAGCAACAACGCGTCAGCGAGCGCCATGAGATCGATGATCGCGATATGCTCGGTCAGCACCAGGCGGTCGGCGCCGGCAACCGCAACGCCCGCGTTCTTCAACGCGCGGATGATCGCGCCGAACAGCGCCCCCCGCTGGCGCACCAAAATCAGCACGTCCCCGTAACGCATCGCTCGAGGCTCAGCCCCGACCGGCACGCCGCCCTCGATAAAGCCCCGCACCGTCGCGGCGATCTCGGCTGCGAGCTTGACGTGGGGACTCGTCTCCGAAACAGCGTCGAACGGCGCGTCCCACGCCATCATGTCTGGTGAGGGGTCGGGTTCGATCAGGGGCCAGATTTCCACCAGCCCGGGCGCGGCGCCGGGCAGCGCCAAATGACTGAGCTTGTGAGCGAGTTCGCCGTCGCGGTCCGACCCGATGCTCCGATAGATATCGGGGAACCGGAACACATTATCGACCGCGCCGAGGACGTTCTCTCCCGAGCGGAACGAATGGTCGAACCGCACAAAGCGCCAAGAAACGTCAGAGGCGAGGAAGTGCTTCTCGAAATGCCGCCGTGCAGCGTCGTATTCGCGCGGTGCGGCGCCTTGAAATGAGAAAATCGATTGCTTTTCGTCCCCCACGGCGAAAACCGTGCGGCCCTCTGGCCCCCGCACGCCAGCGCTGGCGCCGAATTCCGATACCAGCCGCTTGATGATGTCCCACTGTTTCTCGCTGGTGTCCTGCGCTTCGTCGATCAGTATGTGATCTAAACCGAGATCGAGCTTATAGTGCACCCAGTTCGGGTCGCATTCGGCCAGCAGGCGATGGGTCTTGTCGATCAGATCGTCATAGTCGATAAGACCGCGGCGCTCCTTTTCATCGGTGTAACGCCTGATCATCTCGACCGCGATGGTCACCAGCGCTGCCGTCCGGTCGCGGCAGATGATGCCGTTGCGACGCTCGACGAGGCGGGCCACACGCGCCTGTTCGGCGCTGAGCGCTTCCGCAAGGTCCGGCCACTTTTTGGCGAGCCCGGACGTAATCAGACTGTCCCGGGGCTTCTGTTCTTGAGTCAAAAAGACGCTGAAATAATGGGCGATCCGTTCGTCATCGGATGCCGCCAGCGCTGCCGCCAAGCGCTCCGCCTGCTTATGATCGGCAGGTGTGCCGTCCGCCTTGAACGTCCCAGCGATACCCTCCCAATGAGACAACGGCAGGTGCGGCCCTTCAATGATGTCTTTTTCGACCCGGGCGCGGTCGTCATTTACGTCGATGCCGAGGACCGCCGACAATTGCCCTACAGCGCGTTCGAAGCCGCCCTCGACCCAGGCCATGAGCTTCGCGCGCTTGGTAGTGGCCTCGTTCAGCACGGCCACAAGCCTGGTGTCCGCGGCGGCCGCAACCGCGACTTTGAGGGCGCGGCCGAGGGGCTTGTCCGGCGCCGCGGCGGCTTCAAGCAGCACCGCCGTCCTGGCGCGTTCCAGCATCTCGCTCTGTGCGCGCTCCTCCAACACGGTGAAATGCGCCGCCACGTCGCTTTCGAACGGGAACTGTTGCAGGATGCGGGTACAGAACGCATGAATGGTCTGCACCTTGAGTCCGCCGGGCGTCTCGAGCGCCGCCGCAAACAGGCGCCGGGCGCGTTGGCGTTTGGCGGCGTCGATATCCGTAACGCCGATCTCCCGCATGGCCTGATCAAGCGTATCATCGTCGAGCGCGATCCAACCTTTCAGTTGATCGTAAACCCGCGCCGCCATGTTGGCGGCCGCCGCCTTGGTGAACGTGATGCAGAGGATTCTCGACGGATCGACGCCCGCCGGGGAGCCGTCGAGCATGAGCCTGATGACGCGTTGCGCCAGCACATGGGTCTTGCCCGAGCCGGCGTTGGCGGAAACGAACACGGCCGCCGCCGGGTCGGAGGCCTCCGCCTGCCGGCTGCGCACCGAATCCGGAATGATGCGGATGAAGCTCATTCCTCTTCCTCCTCTCCGCCCAACTGCGACCACTCCTTGACGCGTGCAAGGTCGTCGTAGGTGCCGTAGCGATCCTTCCACATGGAGAGAGCGAGCGCGCGGTAGGGCGTGCTTTCATCTTCGAAGCGGACGACCAGCGCCTTGAGCTGTGCGAGCGCCTCGTCGGCCGCGGCGTCGAGGCTCCGATTCTTGAAATCGATGACGCGCTCTTCGCCCGCGGGGCTGCCGCCGCTGAGCTTGACATAGACGAGCGCGGCGATGGCGCCGCCGGGGGCGAGCCCGGGAAAGCCGCCGTTGCGCAGCATTGCGGCTTCCAGGGTCAGTTGGGGCGCGACGCCGATCTGCACTTGCGGGCTCGTCGGCGGCGTGCCGGTCTTGAAATCCAGAACGGCGTAGCCACCGTCGGCGAGGCGTTCGATGCGGTCGGCGCGGCCGATGAGTCGGAAAGTCCGATCTCCGGCCTCAATCGACAGCTCGCCACGGATTTCCGCGTGAGCCGCCGCGATATTGGCGCGGCGCCTGGTTTCGAAATCTTTGAACCAGCGCGCGATGCGTTCATAACGCGGCCACCAGAATGCGCGCGCCTCAGGAAAATCCTTGAGTGGCGCGAAGTGCCGTTCGCCGAAACGCAACAATTCGCCGTAAGGATCATCCGGCAATGCGTCGGGATAGGTCTTGGCAAAGTCGCCGATGGCGCGGTGGATGATACTGCCGCGCTCTGCCGCTCCCGGCCGGTCATCGACCGGGTCAAGGCGCGGCAGCTTGAGAATGTGCTTGGCGTAGATCGTGTATGGATCACGCAGCCAATGCTCGATGTCGGTCACTGACAGCAAGGTCGGCCGGGCGTCGCGCGGCGGGCGCGGCGATGGCCGGGCAATCGGCCGCGGCGGCGCAGCCGGCGCGTCGAGGCGGTGGCAAAGCGCGCGGTAGCGTTCGCCACGGGCGACCGCCTGTTGCCATGGCGCCGTGCCCGCGACCGCCGCAAGCCTCTGCACGAAGCGCGAGGGCACCGTTGGGGCGCCGCCGCGCTTGGCCGGATAGGTGACAAATACCTCGCGCGTGCCAAGCAATTGCGCGAAATCGTGGGCCGCAAGACCGATGCGGCGCTCCGGAGGATCAAGGCCGAGCGCCTGGCGCATCGGCCGGCTCAGCCACGGATCGGCGCGTGAATCTCCCGGCCATACGCCTTCCACCAGGGAGCCGACAACGACACGATCGGCGCTGGTCAGCCGCGCTTCCAGCGGCCCGTAAATGCGGATGCGACTGCCGGGAGCATCGGGACGGCGAACCACCCGGTCCGCGATCGCGGCTGCGAACAGCTCCGGGTAATCCTTAAGGGATACCGCGAAAGGCCCGACCTTTTGGGTGATCTCGTCAAATGCCGCAGCCAGTGCCGCGCTATCCGGGCCCGCAAACGTGCGGCCGGACTCGTCGGCGCCGGCCCGCCGGAGCGCTTCGCGATGGCGCACCGCAAGGCCGGCGAAATCCTGACTGCCGGACGAAACGGCGACGGACTCAAGGGGCTCGAGCGCCGTGGCGACGCGTCGAAGCAGCCCCTCCGCTTCGTCAAGTTCCGCGGCATGAAGAGACGCGCGCGGTTCGCTGCGGTGAATGTCCGAGGTGTCGCCACGTTTGAGCTTGGCAAGCTCGGCGCGAAAGCCAGCCAGGGCCGCTATGAGACCGGGCGAACCCGGGCGGGGACGCGGGCCGCGAAGAATGGCCCGCTCCAGCGCTGCGACGCCGCGCCCGTGACGAACCTCGTCGGCGCCGAACCGGGCCAACGGATGCTTGAGCAGCGCCAGCAGTTGCGTCGGCGCCAGGCCGCAAGCCGCCGCTTCCGCAAAGAGCCGGCAGAACACGCCGGCTGCCGTATCGGCGAGCGGGTCGCCCCCTGTATCATCGGCCGCGATGTTCCAGCGCCGCAGCATCACGGCGACCCGTCGCGCCAGCGCGCGGTCCGGGGTCACCAGTGCAGCCGTGCGCCCCGGTTCGGACTGAACCTCGCGCAACACCACCGCGACAGCGAGCGCCTCTTCTTCCGCATTGGCGGCCGCAATCACCGTTACGCCGGCAAGCGCCGGCGCGATCACCACGCCGATCTCGTCGAGCCGGGTGCGCCACTTGTCGGTCGCGGCCGCCGGACGCAGCGCTTCGCTCAAGAGCGTCTCGCGGCGGTGGGACGATGGCGGCGCGAGAAGCCCCACTTCGCGGCGGTCAACGCCCATACGGGCAAGAAGCCCATGCAAGGCGAACTGCGGATGTCCCGGGGCCGGCGCAAGCGAGGCACGCCCCAGCGGCGCCGCGCCACCGATGGCGTCCCACGATTCGTCATCAAGCTCGGTGTCGAGGCCGGGGAGCACCACGGCGCCATGGGGCAGGCCCGCGATGGTCGCGAGCAGCTTGGCCGTTGCCGGCATGGAGCCGGTCGAACCGGCCGCGATGACTGGTTTACCCGGGCGCGCGGCGAGGCGCGCGGCCTCGGCGGCGATCAAGCGATCGCGCCGCATCGCCGGCTCGATGGCGCCGCGTTCGGCGAGAATGGCGGGCCACACCTCGCGTGCTATCAACAGGAACCGCAGCGTCAGCTGCCAGTATTGATCGAGTTCGTCAGGAACCAGTCCGTCGAGGCGCTGCCATGGCACCTCCCGGGTCGTCATATCATCCATCAGCCGGGCGAGGTCGTCGGCGAGCGCCAGGGCCGCTGCCGGATGGCGCATCACCAGCGGCGTCTCGCCGGCTGCGGGCGCGATCTGCTCGGCCCATTTGCGCACCAGCCGCGCCAGCAGAAAGCGTCGCTCCAGTCCGCCGAGCGCGGGCGGCAGAGCGAGGGAGTCGGCGGCGACATTGCCCGTCGCCATGTCGGCGAAGATGAGCTCGTCCTCATCGATATCGCCGATGGGCACGAGACGGGGCAGCACCGCCGCGTCGACGCCCAGAACCTGCAGAAACGTGTCACGGGCAAGCCGGCAGGCGCGCCGTGTCGGCAGAAATATGGTCACGTCGGCAAAATCGAGCGGGCCCGGGGTGAAATCCGCCACCAGCCGGCCGTCGCGCAGTGCGCGTACCAGCGTCGGCAGAAACGGCGCCGACGGCGGAATGGTGAACACGCGCGATGCCGCAGGCGGCCCCCCTGCCCTTTCCTCCTCTGGAGAAGGGAAGGGGAGGGACAACTGCATCGTGGTCCGCGCGTGCGGCCGCTGAACTACCGGACGATTCATGGATTGCCCCCCTCCTACCTTCCCCTTTCTGTAGCCCGGATGGAGCCACCGGGTCCGGCTGGAGCCTGCCATCGGGCCGGCCAGAGGCCGGACCCGGTGGGCCGGCCCGATGATAAACTCCGCGTAATCCGGGGACGGCCTATCTATCCCGGATTTCGCTGACGCTCCATCCGGGCTACAAGAGAGGAGGGTAGGGAGGGGGCAGGTGATCCCCCCATCGGCATTTTATCACGCGACGCTGGCAACGATCGCAGCCTCGGCGTCGGCGATCGCCTCCGGGGTTCCGACATGCATCCACACGCCTTCCAGGCGCAGGCCGTAGAGCCGGCCAGCCTCGATCGCGCGATCAAACAGCAGATTGAGCGAGAAGGCGCCAGGGGGGGCTGTGGAAAACAACGCCGCGCTGAGGATCGCGACGCCCGCATAGACGAACGGCACAATCTCCCGTTCGCGGCGCCGGCTGATCCGGCCGTCTGGTGCCATCGTGAAATCGCCACGGCCCGCATAGCCCACGCTCGTTGAGGTGGCCGCCAGCAGCAACAGCGCGTCCATGCGGGCGGGATCGAAAATCTCGGCAAGACGGAGGAGATTGGGTCTCACCCCGTCGATCCAGATGGCGTCGGAGTTGAGGTGAAAGAACGGCGCCGTACC
>WNFS01004131.1_pt1 | contig 11054 bp, 7 predicted proteins | sample 5400141 | NCBI WGS metagenome assembly WNFS01 (sample SAMN13153358, study PRJNA577476) | soil metagenome | isolation source: 60 cm saprolite under Madrone tree | place: USA:California | collected 2016-06-14 | reverse complement strand
GTCACAAGCGCATCATCTCCCGTGTGAAGCTTCTAGTGGAGTGGGAGCAGGGCGGAGCGAAGGAACACGCCAACGCCGTGACCGTGGACGTAAGCCATTCCGGTTGCATGGCCGTGGTAGGAGCGGACCTGCCGCTGCACAAGCGCGTCCGCCTGATCCAGCAGGAAACGGGGCGCAAGGCAGACGCCGAAGTCGTGTGGCGCAGCCATGAAGCCTGGGATGCAGGATTCGAATTGGTGAAGCCCGATGCGACGTTTTGGGGATTGCAGTAGCCCGCAGCGCTCCCTTCGGATTCGAAACTATCGCGGCCACTTTCCTCGGCAAACTCTTCTGAATCGTTTCCAGGTTTTGGAAAGCGTCCCTGCGAGATCAAGCCTGCCGCCTGCAAGTACTTCCGCGGAGTGTCGTCCTTCTTGATGCCTGACCAGGGTTAGGGTCTTGCCGGCCGGGGTGTGAGAGCGGCGGAGTCATCGGAAGACTGGACTTCCTTCGGTGCAGAAATGCTCTGCTTCTCGTCCACCGAGAAGAGCAGATACTTCTGGAACACATTCTTTCGGCGGATGCGCCGCCCGCGCAGACTGAAGTAGATGTCTGCTGTCATGGGCAGCCACATCGTTTCATTCTGCTTCTTGAATTTCACGGGCCCATACTCGATATCCATGTGTTCGGCGAGGTACTTGATCTCGGGCATGGGAGCCTGGAGATCCGTCTCGATCCGGACGACTTGTAGAGTATCTTTATCAACCCACGCCCGGCCTTTCAAAGCCACGGGAGTGGAAGGGGCATTGAGACCCGCGCGGTAGCCTCTGATGCGGCTGCTCTTACCCTGCTTCTGTGCAAAATGAATCTGCCAGGCGTGGCCACCCTTCCACCGGCCCAATCCCTCACAGTTCATCTGGTAGTCCTCTCTATAGTAGGGATGGAAGACCAGGACCGCGGCGGGGAGACCTAGGGTGGCAATGCCATCTGGAAACACGCCCAGGTCTTGCGTGCCGTTGCGATACTCCTGGACGCCGAGATAGCCGTCACGAATTTTCGAAATGGAAACGACGTATTCAAAGGAGCGTTTTTCCTCGTGCGTGGGAAGCCCCCACTCATTCACAACCTGATGGTCAAGTACCTCCGTGGCGGTGATGCGATCGACGCTGCTCATAAATTCCTGAACACGTTTTGCAGTACCGTCAAGGACCTCCTGCGTGGGGCAAGAGACGCCGGCTTCCACGGCCGGCGCGGAGTCGTCCACGTTCGCGGGAAGCCAAGTGGGCAAATCAGGTTTCAAAAGCGGCAATTCCGCGAGACTTGCAGCTTCCGCAGAAGGCGGGGAATCTCCCGCACTGGAATGTTCCAACGCAAGTGCTCCCGATTTTAGTTTCCGAAGCAGCCCGTTTGCGATCTCCCCTTGCGCGGGAGGAGGGCCGGCCTTCAAGAAGGCCTGCAACGTGGCCGCAGCGCGTTCCCGCTGATCCTGCGCCATGAGAGCTTCCGCCAACGTGAGCCTCACACTGTTCGCAAGGCTTTTGCCGAGCTCGAGACTCCGCTCCGCGTGAGTGACGGCTTCCTGATAGCCGCCCTGACGAACACAAACAACGGACAATAATTGGTGGGCGTGCCACGAATTCGGGTCGCTCTGTAGAACACGCTCAAGATAGCCTTTGGCTCCGGCGAAATCCGCACGGCGGGCGAGGATCGCGGCAAGGCCCAGTAGGGCAAGTTTGTGCTTCGCGTCCAGAGAGATAGCCTTCTCCCAACTGGCCTGGGCGGATGCCACGTTTCCCTGGCGGTCCGCAAGCAAGCCCCTCATGTAATTCACCTCAGGGTTGGAAGGAGCGAGGCGGTACGCGGCGTCGAGATGCTTCTGCGCAGCGTCGAGATTGTTGCCGTGCAGCGCTTCGACGGCTCTGCTGAGCTCCTTCTGCAATTTCGGCGTGAGTATCGGAGGGCCGGCCGGCGCCGACACCATCCGGGAATCGTTATCCCGCTTCAGCGTGACGAAGATTTGTTCTTGCTGGTCAGGGACGGAGATGCTCACATGTTCGCTGGCGGTAAGGTATCCCGGAGCCTCGACCACTGCGGTATATTCTCCCGCACCCAGATCCTCGAATACGGCTCTGCCACCCACCGTGCGTGAAGTTGCCAAAGTCGGGCTGGTCAGATTCTGCAGCGTCACTAAGGCGAGACTGCTGAAGACGGCGCCGCTCTCATCTCGTACGTACACGGTCAGCTGGGCGCCCCCGCTCGCTTCAGGCGTACCGAGAGCCTCCGTGCCGGTTCCCGGCAGCGCCTCGCGCCCGTGAATGGGCAGGATCAGGCAGAACAGCAGTAGTTCAAGCACGAACATCAGGATGCGCCGGCGAGCGGACACAATCTCCCCTTCCGCGCGCAGGACGAGGGAAGATTCACTGAAGACTTAGCGGGACCCTGGCGCCTGGGCGTGAGGACCACTCGTTGAATGGAGTGTCTTACAGCGCGGGCGCAGCGTCAAGACCAGACTCAAGCCGCTTTTGACATGCGCTTGAGGGTATCCGCGCCGAAGCCGAACTGAGTTTCCTCGAGTCGGCCGTGCAAACTCTACTTGCTGCGGTTGATCACGCGGTCGAGGCGGGGCGAGATGCGTTCCGCGAGGTGCGCGATCCAGAGAGCGGCGACAACTCCGGTGAAGACGTCCATGGTGTAGTGGGCGCGCAAGATCAGGACGGTGGCCACTTCGAAGCAGGCAATCAGGATCGCAAGGACGGTGAGCCAGGTCCGGCGCAAACGGGAAAGCTCGATGGCCCCGAAAACGGCGATGGCGGTGTGTCCGGAAAAGAAAAAATCGTTGGCGACGTGATAGGTAACCAGAAACGACGGGAAACCTGGATAGTGCCAGATCATGTTGGGCGGCGGAGGCAGCGCGCAGATGGCTTGCATCACCTGGCGCAGCGCCATCAGGAGAAATAACCCAAGGAACGGACGCACGGTCCCGCCGAACAACCAGCGGGCGAGGAGAAAGAGGCCGAGCGCATCAATCAGAGCGGAACTCACGATCAGGAGCGCGTTGGCAGCTCTCAGGTTGTGCGAAAAATAGGAATTGAGACCGGCGGTCCAGTTGTGAACTGCGTCGCCGATGCCGTTTGTAGGAGCAATCCGCGCGCCGAGGAGGGACTGCGTCCAGAACCATAGGCCCAGAACGATTGCGGTCACAACGAGGCGGAGGAAGAGTCCGCGCCGTTGGCCCGTGCTTTGGGCTTGTGTCATGAGACGCTTTCCATCGCCATGCAGAAAGTGCGACTATTCGCGGAGCGCACGCTGCCCCATCTCCAGCGCCAGTTCGCGCGCCTTCCGCAGGTCGAGTTTCCCTGTGCCGAGATACGGGAGCTTTTCGATGCGGACGAACTGGTCGGGCCGGGGACGCCAGAGCGCCGGCAAGTCGCTCTTCCCTAATTTTTCAAGGCACGCCTCGAGCTGAGGCTCCGCCAGAGTATGCAGAACGATGAGGCGCTCGCCTTTTTTCTCATCCGGAATGGCGGTCACGACAAAGATCTGCTCGCTCGCACCCGCCAAATCCTGAAGGAGGTCTTCTACCTTGATGTGCGGCACCATTTCGCCGCCGATCTTGCTGAAGCGGCTCAAACGGTCCGTGATTTTCAGGAAGCCGTCTTCATCCAGCCGCGCGATATCGCCCGTGTTGTACCATCCGTCGCGAAGAACGTCGGCGGTTTTTTCAGGCTTGTTGAGGTAGCCCTGCATGATGTTGGGTCCGCGGACCAGCAGCAGGCCGGGCTGGTCCACGCCGACGGGCTGCATGGTGTCCGGGTCCACGATTTTCACCGTCATTCCCGGCAAGGGATGGCCAATGCTGCCGCGCTTCGCTCCCACCTGGCGGAAAGACGCGGCGCGAAAATCGATGGTGTTCACGGTAACTGCCGGCGAGCATTCCGTGCAGCCGTAGCCTTCGTGGGGCCGGATGCCGAAATGATCTTCGAAGGCTTGGGAAATGCGATCCGGCAATTTCTCAGCGCCGGCCATCACGAAGCGGAGGCTGCCGAACTCTTCGGGAGTGCAGCGGCGCGTGTACGCATTCAAGAAGGTAGGAGTGGCAAGCAGCATGGTGACGGCATACTTGTTCACCAGTGCGCCGATAACTCGCGAATCGAGCGGATTCGGATGAAAAACCACGCCGATGCCCGTCGCAGCGGGCAGACACAGCGTGCCCGTAAAACCAAAGGAATGGAAAAACGGCAGGATGCCCATGATGCGGTCATCGGCATGCAACATGAACACCTGGCTCAACTGCGCGACATTCGAAGCGATGTTGTAGTGCGTGAGCATGACGCCTTTGGGATCGCCGGTCGAGCCGCTTGAAAAAATGATCGTCGCGATGTCGTCCAGAGTCGCCGGCCGCTCGCAGCCTGCGAATTTGGCGACCCACTTGGAGGGCAAGAGACTTGCTGCCAGAGCTGCGGAAAGACGTTCGCCAAACTCCGCGTCTTTGGCCACGTCTTCGATGAAAATAATTTCACCGGGAGGTTGTATCTTGACCTTTTCGAGAAAGACTCGCGCCGTAACAATTGTTTTCAGATTGCACTGTTGCGCGCAAGAAGCCAGCGTTTCATTCGAAATCGTGTAGTTCAAGTTGACCGGGACTTTGCCCATCAGGATTGCGGCGAAATTCACCAGCGCGCCGGGAACCGACGGCGGCAGCAAAACACCCACCATTTCCTGTCCCTGCCAGAGTTTTCGCAAACGCCGCGCCAGGACCAGCGCTCCTGCCAGCGCCTGAAAATAGTTGAGCCTGGGCCGCTGACCATCCGCCATCGCGAAACGGAAGGGATGGCGCCGCGCCGTATAAATAAAGGATTGCCACAACGCGTGCATGCGCTTCTTGCGGCGCGCGAAGGCTTCCGCGCCAAGGTCTTGTACGGCGCGGCGCACTTCCATGGAAGTGGAAGTCGGCGGCATGGGTTTGCCAAACGTGACGCGGACCGGGTAAGGAATGCGCCGGGGAAATTTCCAGAGGAAACGCCCGCCCGCAAAACTGAAAATCGAGCCCCAGACGCCATCCAGATTTACGGGGATGATTGGGACGTCCACGCCTTTGATGATGCGCTCCATGCCGCGGCGGAAAGGGAGCATCTGGCCGATGCGCGTCATCTGCCCTTCCGGAAAGATGCAGACGACTTCGCCGGCTCTCAGCGCGTCGGTAGCCATGCGCAGGGAATGAATCATTTCGCGCGGGCCCTGGTCCGACGCGATGGGGATCACGCCCATGATCTTTGCAAAAGGTTTTACCAGGGGATGCTCGTAGGAGCCCTTGAACATGATGAAGCGAATCGGGCGGTCGATGGACGCGATGAGCAGGACCGCGTCCGCCATCGAAACGTGATTGGGCGTAAGCAGCGCTCCGCCGCGCGCCGGCACGTTTTCACGGCTTTCCACGTCCAGGCGATACAGCGTGTGCGTGGCAATCCACAGCAGCAGCCGCAGCATGGAATCGGGGAGCAAATAGACCGTATAGATTGTCGCGGCAAGTGACATCACTGCCGTCCAGATGAAGAAGGAAGCCAAACCGGTATGCAAATAGTGGGTAGCGCCAGAATAGATGGCCGACGCAACAATCACACCGACGAAAGACAGAAAATTGGCGAATGCAATGACACTGCCTTTATGCTGCTCCTCTGGTCGGTGTTGAATCAGGGCGTTGATCGGGACAATAAAAAATCCGCCCATAAAACCAAGCGCTCCAAGCAGGAGCAACACCTGGAGAAAACTCAGCCCGTGAATCGCGATTGCGAATGCGAACACGGACATTCCCATGGCGCCAAGAGGAATGAGGCCATATTCGATCTTTCCAGCCGAGAGCAATCCTGCCGCGTAGCTCCCGACGCCGATGCCAATAGCAAGCGCCGCTTGCAAATAACCGCCGTGTTTCTCGTCGAGGTGCAAAACCTCACGTCCGTAAAAGACAATTACAAACTGAAGCAGCGCCCCCAGAAACCAGAAGTAGGTATTGCCGGCGATGGCAAGGTGCAGGACGCGGTCCGGCCGCACGAGCTGAACTTGTTTCCTCAAATCGCCGAGGATATTGATCTGGAATTTCTTGGAGGGGTCAGCAGGAGGAACCCGCGAGATAAAAAAACTCGCTGCCAATCCAAGCAAGGAGCACGCGCCGAAGATCAAGCCGGCGATCGCTGCCCGTCCATGAAAGCTCTGCGCCAGTATTGGACCGACCACGGCACCCGCAATAATTGCCAGGAAAGTGGTGAGTTCGAGGATGCCGTTGCCCCAGGACAGCAATTCGGCCGGTAGAACTTCCGGAAGCAATCCGTACTTCGCTGGGCCAAAGAAAGCGGCTTGCGTGCTGGCCAGGAAAATCACTGCGAACGCCATGCGGGAATTGCCGTTCCAGAAAGCATACACGGCGAAAATCATCGCGAAGATTTCGAATATCTTCGTGCCAATCGCGACGCTGCGCTTGCTGTAGCGGTCGGCCAGGTATCCGCCGGCCATCGAAAACAAGATGAATGGCAAAGCAAAAAGATTCCCAATGACAAAGACCAGGAGGTCTTTCTCCGAAGCGGTCGGATTAGTGCCGAGGATGAGGAAGATGACGAAAAACTTCAGGCCATTGTCGTTGAAGGCGCCCTGGAACTGCGTGGCGATGAGGCTCCAAAAGCCGAGCTGCCATTTTTTTTCTGGCGCTGGTACGGAGAAATTTTCGTCAGCCGGCATGCACGCTCACCAGGCGTTGCGATTAAAACGTAGGAGAAGCATTAAGTCTAGCAATCTTGTCTGGCGCACGGGGCGGCCCTTCCTTCACCTGTGTTGAAAACGGGACGCGCTCGGGTCTGCCGCAGGCGGCTTGATTCCGCGATACGATAGCTTCGGTCGAGGGGGCGGAATGAACGCGGACAAGAGGACTCCATCGGTGCTGATCACGGGCGCTACAGATGGCCTGGGAAAGGCTGCGGCGTTGCTGTTGGCGGAGCGCGGCTACCGTGTGTTTGCGGCCGGCCGCTCGGCGGCGAAGCGCGCGCAACTCGATGCCTTGGCGCGCGAAAAGAGGCTGCCGCTCGAGGCGCTCGAAATGGATGTGTGCGATGACGCTTCGGTGAAGGCAGGCGTCTTCTCGGTGCTGGACAAGGCTGGCGCGATCGATGTGCTCATCAACAATGCCGGGCTCGTGTATGCCGGCGCCGTCGAGGATTTGCGCATGGAAGACTGGCGGCGGCAATTCGAAACGAATTTGTTCGGCGTGATCCGCGTAACGCAAGCCGTTCTTCCGCAGATGCGCGAACGCCGGAACGGCCGCATCCTGATGATGAGCTCGGTCTCAGGTTTTGTGACGCCCCCGACGCAGGGCGCCTACAGCGCTTCGAAACATGCCATCGAAGCTGTGGCCAACGCCCTGCGCTACGAACTGTATCCGTACGGTATCGAAACGATTCTGATCGAGCCCGGCTATATCGTGACGAACATCCAACAAACGGCGCTGGAGCTGGCGAAATCCTACCAGGAGGAATTCCAGAGTGGCCCCTACGCCAAAATCTATGCGACGTATTGGTCCAACGCGACAAGTACCCGTGCGCAGTCCAAGACCACGCCGGAAGATTGCGCGCGCATCATGCTCGAAGCCATCGAGGCGCCGCGCCCAAAGGCGCGTTACGGCGTGACTCCCCTCGCGACGTTCGCTAAATGGGCTAAACGGCTGCTCTCCGATCGAGCGGCAGACCGCATGATCCGCAGAAGATACGGCATCGCGCGGCAGGCTTGAGCGCGCGCGCTTCAGGGATTGGTAACCTGGAACGACAAGCTGTTCTCACGCTGCTCCTGCCACATCTTGGACCACGCTTCATGCGCCGGGCTCTCCGCGTAGTCGGCCGCTGCTTCCGCGCTCGTGAACTCGATGGCATAAACGCCGCTGAAATCCTTGATCTGGTTGCGCGCAGTTTTCAGCCAGACATTCTTGATACCGGGAATCTTTCCTGCCATGTCCTTGATGCCGTTGATGGCCTTTTCCCGGTCGTAGTTGGAGACGTTGTCCTTGAATTTGTAGACCACGACGTGCAGCACCGTCTTTGGCTGGCCAAATCGGTTCTGCACTGCAGCGCTGCGGGCATGCAGCGACCCCGCCGCTATCCCCGCCGCGAATATCGCCGCGCCCATCGCGATCTGCGCAGCGCGTTTCCTGGCTAATGTCATCTCTTCCTCCAAAATCGTATCCTTGCCAGTTTATGCAGAGCACGCTGGCCGAAGCAACTCATCGCGGAATGAAATGCGGCCTCTGCTGCAAATGGTTTGACGGACGAGCGTCCAGGCCGTTACGCTGCCAAGGCAGATTCGCTGAGGGATGAATGGATTGGTCTGGCGTGGAATCGCAAGAGCAGCAACCTCGACCGCAGGCATTGCCTCCGTTTCCGCGCATTTGGGTCGGCTATATTCTTGGCGTGGCCACGCTGATTACGGAAATCATCGCTGTCACGTTGCACCCCGAGCTTGCCAAAGAACCGTTGCTGATCCCTCCGTTGTATCTGTTTCTCGCAAATTTCATCAGTCTGGTTTATTGGATGGTTTGCGTCTACGAATTCCATGTCATTCTCTCTCGCGCGACAGCAGGCTCTTATCCCGTGAAGCCGCTGCGCGCGGCCTGGTTTCATCTGATTCCGTTCTATGGGTTGTATTGGGTCTTCAAGTGGCCGCGCGAGCTGGCCCGATTCGTGAACTCTCGTTTGCCAACGCCGTTGATGAGGCCTGACCGAACCGGATTTAGAGTCTTCACCGCCTTTGTCGTGTTTCTTGTGCTGGACCGAGGGCTCGGCATGATCTTGTTGTTCTGGTCCGCGTCGCATTTATCGCGTTGCCTTCGCTACGCGCTGACAGTGCAGCCAGCCTCACCCGCCGGTCCACTGCCTTTTTCGTGAAACTTATTTTGAGGAGAGCAAATGCAAGCCGTGAAATGCTGGACCCTGTTGTTTTGTGCGGTGGTGAGCTGTTCGTCTGCCGTTTCGGCGCAAGGGCAGGAGCAAACAAAGCAGCTGGCGCGCGACATTTTCAAGCAACTGATTGAAATCAACACCACGGATTCCGTCGGCAACGTGACCACCGCCGCGGAGGCGATGGCCGCGCGCCTGCGCGACGGAGGCTTTGCCGAAAGCGACATCCATGTGGCCGGCCCGAAGGAGCGCAAGAAGAATCTAGTCGTGCGCTTGCACGGAACCGGAAAACGCAAGCCCATCCTGTTCATTGGACATCTCGACGTTGTCGAGGCTCGCCGCGAGGATTGGACCACGGACCCCTTCGAATTCATCGAGAAAGGCGGTTACTTCTACGGCCGCGGTACCGAAGACATGAAGGAAGGCGATGCCATCCTGGTCACCAATTTCATCCGGCTGAAAAAGGAAGGGTACGTGCCGGATCGTGATGTGATCCTCGCGCTCACCGCCGACGAAGAAGGAGGCACCTCCAACGGCGTCGATTGGCTCCTGAAGGAACATCGCGACTGGCTTGACGCGGAATACTGCATCAATCTGGACGGCGGAGAATTCGAAAAGGATAAGGACAAGCGGCTGCTTGCGGGCATCCAGGCCAGCGAAAAAGTTTACGTCGATTTTCAAGTCGAATCGCTCAATCCCGGCGGCCACAGTTCCATTCCCAGCCCGGACAACGCCATTTATCACCTCGCGGGCGCGCTCGCCCGGCTGCAGTCGTTCTCCTTCCCCGTGAGAATCAACGAAATCACTCGCAACTATTTTGAAAGAAACGCGGCGCTGACCACAGGCCAGGTCGCGGCAGACTTGAAGGCCGTCGCCCATCAACCGCCGGACAATGCCGCCGTGCAACGCCTTTCGGCGAATCCCTACTTCAATTCACTGCTGCACACCACTTGCGTTGCAACGATGCTTTCCGGCGGCCACGCGCCAAACGCATTGCCGCAAACCGCTCGCTCTAACGTCAATTGCAGGATTTTCCCCGGAGAAGACCCGCAGGATGTTCTCCATACCCTCGAACGTGTGGCCAACGATCCAAAGGTGAAAGTCAGCATCGTTGCGCAGATTGGGCCGGACGGAAAGGTAACCCCGGTCGTGGCTGTGCCTCCCTCTCCGCTGCTTCCTGAACTCACGCAAGCGATGGAAAAGACACTCAGCGTTGCGTGGCCGGGCCTTCCCTACGTCACCACAATGTCTACCGGGGCTACCGACGGGAAATACACGCGCATCGCCGGCATCCCCACCTACGGAATCTCCTGCATGTTTTTCCAGCGAAATGACAGCCGCGCGCATGGCAAGGATGAGCGCGTGGGCGTGCAGGATTTTTATGATGGAGTCGAATTCAACTACAAGCTGATCAAGGAACTCTCTGCGCCACGCTGAGAAGCGGACTCAAGGACCAACTGGCAGCAGCCAAAAGAAAACGGCCCGGTGAAATGATCTCCACCGGGCCGAATGTTTTGCGATTGTTGAACGGAACCGGCTACGGTTTTCCCGGCGCCGCTTGTCCGGTTTTCGGATCGGTCGGTGTGGCAGCGCTGGCGGCGATTGGCTTGGTAGCCTCCGTTCCGTACCGCATCAGGTAAGGCATGAACGGAGTGACTTCGAACGGCATCTTCTCGCGTTCCGCGACCGCACCTACCGGTTTGCTCTTGATCAGGTCCAGTTTGTCATTCCAGGGATCGACCTTCACGCGTCCGCCGATCGGCAGCGCCACGATCATCTGCGGATTCTGCTTTTGATCCACCGGCGTCGACGACTTGAGGTCGCCGACCACCGGAACGCGATTGCCGAGGTGCGGGCTGATCAGGTTCGGAATTTCCTTCGAGCGCGTCTCGAGCGCCGTCAGGAAAAGTCCCGCGTTGCCGAGCTGATTCTTGTATGGAGAATTGTTCAACAGTTGAAGCGCTTTGACATTGGCTGCTTTCTCCTCATCGGGCGTGCGCGCAAACCCGAAGTGGCGGAAGGTGTCCTTGTCGTTAATCAGCAATTGATCGAAGAACGCGAAACTCGAATCGAGCCGGTGGCCGAGAACCACGTGGCTGAGCTCATGCGCAATCATCGTGGCAAGGCTTGCTTCGTCTGGAAGGA
>WNFS01004130.1_pt1 | contig 11055 bp, 9 predicted proteins | sample 5400141 | NCBI WGS metagenome assembly WNFS01 (sample SAMN13153358, study PRJNA577476) | soil metagenome | isolation source: 60 cm saprolite under Madrone tree | place: USA:California | collected 2016-06-14 | reverse complement strand
AGCCAAGAAAAACTGACCCAACTCCTCATGCCGGCAACGACACCCCGGCCGCCTTCGTCGGAACAGGTGGCCGCCTTCGATCGGAACGCCTGGCCGCGTTCAATCGGAATGCCTGGCCGCAATCCCCGGAATCCGCATCGACCACCACATGAAAGCGTACCCCCTCCCTGAATGGAACCGCGAGACCCCACGGCGCTGTCAGTTCGCTGCGGCCGTAGCTCGCGTGGGCCAGACGCAAATCGCGCAACACCTCGCTCAGCAGATCATTGTCAGGGGACTTACGGCAGATTGACGCGTCTCCTAGGCCGGCGCGTTCCCTGGATTTAAGCAGATCGCCCACACACGCATTCCTTCGCTACTTTGGCGTTGGGGCAGGAATAACGGAGGAAGGCAGCCGTCTATGGCTGTTCCGCCGACTTTCTTTGCCGTTCGTCCATTTGGGGGCGCGCGTTTGAAGCCGCGAATTGTTCGGTTCATGCCGAAGGAAGGAAATTACCAACCATTTGGTTGACAAATATGATTTTGTGACGTAACAAGGCTGCAGGGCGCGTGAAGTTGCCCCAACTGCTTGCGGACCGAAGCCGCCGCGGCGCGCGGAGGGCAGACGGTATCGTCGCGACGACTGCGACCGGCGTTGCGCGTCAGCGATCCTGATCGATGAGAAGACTGAGCCCGACGATGGTGAAGAAGGCTCCGCCATCGGTGCGACGACCGCGCGGAAGGCCGCCGCTGGTTGCGGATCGGCGACATGAGATTGTGGAGGCGGCATTCACGAAGATCGCAGAGAAGGGATTGGAGGGCCTCCGGTTGCGTGATGTCGCCTCGGCCGCCGGCGTCGATCACTCCACAATCCATCACTATTTCGCGACGAAGCAGGATCTTCTAGCCGCAGTTGCCGATTTTGCGACGCGGCCTTTTTGGGGCACGACGCCGCAAGACGGCGAGCCACGCGAGAAGATTCGGCGCCATCTCGCTGCGCAAGCACAGATGATTGCGGAACGCCCGAAGGTTCTTGTGGTGCTGCGTGAATTCGATCTGCGTGCGAGGCGCGATTCTGAAGTCGCGCAGATTATCGAAGCACGCGAAGCCGGATGGCGTGCGGCACTGAGAAACGTCTTTGCCATGGGGGCGGAAAGAGGCGACTGGATGCCGGGCATTGCGATTGAAGACGTCGTCGAACTGGTCATCGCCGCCGTGAAAGGTGCGAGCCTGCGTCCCCAGAGTGCATCAGTTGCTTTGGCGCAGCTCGAGCGCGTTCTTATTCTTCCCAAGAAGGGGAGCGGGAGATGAGCTACGTTGACCCGTCTTCTGAGATACCTCGGTCTCTGCACGTTCTTATCATAGGCGGCGGGATTGGTGGGCTGTGCCTGGCGCAAGGGCTGAGAAGGGCGGGAATAAGCTTTCGGGTCTTTGAACGCGATCGCACGCCTGATGCCAGATTGCAGGGCTACCGATTGAACATCGAGCCGATTGGCGCAAGGGCTTTGCATGAATGCCTTCCACCGGAGCTCTGGTCATTGCTGGTGGCGACCGCCGGCAATGCCGGACGCGGCATGGGTGTTTATGATGAAAATCTAAGACAGCTGATGCGCGAAGATCCGCCTCCAGCGGCAGCCGCGCCGACAGATGAGACGCACGCGGTCAGTCGCGCCACTCTCCGTAGGCTGTTGCTGGCAGGGCTTGAGGCTGAAGTCGCATTTGGCAAGGAATTTGTGCGGTTTGAAAAGATCGACGGCAATCAGGTCCGAGCCATCTTCGCCGACGGGAGTTCTGCGACCGGCGACGTCCTTGTAGGGGCAGATGGCGTCAATTCTCGCGTTCGCCGGCAATTCCTGCCCAACGCCAAAGTAGTTGATACACGCGGTTTCGGAATCGGCGGAAAACTGCCGCTTAGTCCCGACGTTGAAGCCTGGCTTCCCTCGCTTCTGTTGGAAGGCAAGAACATGATTCTGCCGAAGAAGGACTTTCTCTTCACCGCAGTATTTCGCCGTCGTACATCCTTGGCGCTCCGTGATGGTTTGCAGGAACGGGTGGCGTCGAATGCCGACCTTGCGAAGACGGATGGTGAGGACGTCGACTACATCATGTGGGCGTATGTCTCGCGGCGGACGACCGGCCTCCCGGACGCGAATGATTTGCACGGCAGGGCGCTGCGTGCCTGGGTTGAACAGCGCGTCTGCGGGTGGCATCCCAATCTGCAGCGCCTGATTGCGGAGTCGGATGAGCGCTCAGTCGAGGTGTTTGATTTCCGGTCGGCGGCGCGCATCCGTCCATGGGAGAGCACAAACGTTACTCTGCTTGGTGATGCAGTCCATGCCATGCCGCCGGTGGGCGGCATAGGAGGCAATGTCGCGCTGTCGGACGCAAGCAAGCTCTGCGAGGCTCTAAGAACGGTTGCCGCTGGCAGGTCGTCTTTGCTCCCAGCTTTGAGCGCATATGAGGCCGACATGATCAAGCGCGGGTTTGCCGCGGTTGAGCAGTCTCGCTTTTATCTCCAACTGGCAATCTTTCCGAGCCGCCTGGTTCGTACCGTCGCGCGCGCCTTCTTTTGGAGCTGCGGAGCGCTCCCTTTTCTGCGCAGAGCGGTGTTCGGGACTGGATCTTAGGGATCATGCACAGCTCATCGGTTCGACCGGACGCGATGGCTTTTGCGAATGTTTCTGGAACTGGCCGGCAATGAAAAGAGAAATCCCGGATCACAACTGCGCTGTGCGGTTTCAACGGCGGCCAGATGACGTCAGCGGGATTCTTCACAATCTGCGCCTTGCACAAATGTCGTATTGCAGGAGTGAGGTGACTCGTCCGTGGGGTCTCGACCTCCCATACGAGGCGGGGATTAGGTTCCACTACGTCGTGGAAGGTGGTTGCTGGATGATAACAGCCACGGAGTCGGTATGGCTCACCGCTGGCGACGTGGCCCTGATGGTGAATGGCGCCTCACATCAACTGGCAGATGCACGGGACAGCGCCGTCATCTCGGTATTCCACGCACAGCGTCGGCAAGTCGGACCCGACGTGTATCGTCTGCGGGCGGGCGGCGGCGGATCGAGGTCGGTCATCGTCTGCTGCAGGGTGGCCTTTGAGGAACCCTGTCCGGCAGCGCTGATCGCGATGATGCCGCCAATCCTGATCGTGCGCGCAAATGAGCCGTCAGGTCACGCCGTCCAAAGCGTTCTGCAACTGATGGCTAGTGAAGTGGCCTTGAACCGCTATGGCGCGGTGACCATCATGACGAGACTCGCAGATGTCGCTATCATGCACCTCCTGCGAGAATGGATCGAAGGCGACACAGCCGTACCCTCGGAACGGGCGTCGGCTCTGAGCGATCCGCAAATCGGCCCCGCCTTGGCGGCTATCCATCGCGATCCAGGTCGAGCTTGGTCGGTCGGAGCTCTTGCGTCGCTGGTGAATGTTTCAAGATCGACGTTTGCTGAGCGCTTTACGGCTGTCATGGGCGTTCCGCCTGCCCGATATCTTGCGCTTTGGCGAATGAAGATCGCGGAACGGTGGCTGAGCCAGGACAGGGTAAGCGTGGCCCAAGTTGCGATGCGCCTCGGGTATGATTCGGAGGCGTCATTTGCTCGGGCTTTCAAGCGAATGACTGGACATTCTCCCGGCCGCTATCGCCGGGTTCAAGCGCAAGCTGAGCGACCAAATTCCGCTGTTGAGACGGTCGGCGCTCAAGTGGACGAGCTGCAAAGAAAGTCGGCGGAACGGCCATAGACGGCAGCCCGGCAGGCTCGTCGCTGTCGGGAAATACTCAGCCTCAGCAAGTCGTCCCGTAATGGCCAATACGCGAACGTCGGCGTCAGCGCCGCACTGCTGGCTGGTTGGAGGGCGGCGATTGAGCGTCACGAAGAACGCGCTGCGCGCGTTGGGCGATGCCGCCGGCGAGGCGTTTCCCGCAACGGCAAAGCCGTCGAATATTTCACCTGCTTGAGGGCGAACGAGGATCGGATGGAGGAAATCCCGACTACCTTCGTCAGATGATTCATAAGAAAGCGTTCGAAGGCCTCCAGATCGGCGCATACGACGCGCAGGAGGTAATCGGAATCTCCGGTCATCAAATAGCATTCGAGCACTTCCGGCCTGCCGAGAATGGCCTTCTCGAAGCGCTCAAGCGCCTTCTCGCCCTGATTGTCGAGGCTGACGCTGACAAAAACACTGACGCCCAGGCCGAGCATTTTGGGGTCAAGCAACGTGACATAGCGCCGGATCACGCCGCTAGCCTGCAGCTCGCGCACGCGCCGCAGGCAGGCTGCGGGGCTCAGGCCAGCCGCCTCGGCAAGCTCCAGGTTGGTCAGCCGCGCGCGTTCCTGCAGACTACTGAGTATCCGGCGATCGATTTCATCAAACCCGAAATCGTGCAATTTTTGCAGCATTTTTCCGCCTCACACGCAATTTCAGCGCATGAAACTACGCCACGAGTGCTATCTTTGCAATCATTGAAGCGAGAGATTGCGCGAGGATGCTCATATGGCGAGCACGAGCGTAACTGGACGGACGGCCGGGGCGTCGTTATCGCCTAGCGACCTCGAGGCATTGAGTGCGCTTGAAAAGAAAGTGCTCTGGCTTGCGACCTGGACCATCCATCACGCCAATCACATTCGCGCGAACTCTAACGGGCTGAAGGTCGGCGGTCACCAAGCCTCGTCGGGCTCGCTCGCGACCATCATGACCGCCCTTTTTTTCACGGTGCTTCGCCCGCAGGACCGCGTGGCCGTCAAGCCGCACGCCAGTCCGATCTTCCACGCCATCCAATACCTGCTCGGGCGGCAGACGCGAGAGAAACTCGAGCTGTTTCGCGGCTACAAGGGCGCGCAAAGTTACCCCTCGCGAACCAAGGACACCGATGACGTGGATTTTTCCACCGGCTCTGTCGGTCTTGGCGTCGCGCAGACGCTGTTCTCCTCTCTCGTCCAGGACTATGTGCGGGCGCACGGATGGGCGACCGACATGCCGGAAGGCCGCATGATCGCGCTGGTCGGCGACGCCGAGCTCGATGAGGGCAATATCTTCGAAGCCATGCTCGAAGGTTGGAAGCAGGGCCTGCGGAACTGCTGGTGGATCATCGACTACAATCGCCAGAGCCTCGATGCGGTGATCCGCGAAGGACTGTGGGCGCGCTATGAGGCGCTGTTCCGCGCCTTTGGCTGGGACGTCGTGATCCTGAAATATGGTGCGCTGCTGGAGGCAGCGTTCGCCGAACCGGGCGGGGAGGCGCTGCGGGCATGGATCGACCAGTGCCCGAACCAACTCTACTCAGCGCTGGTGTTCCAGGGCGGCGCGGCCTGGCGCAAGCGGCTGCTCGATGATCTCGGCGACCGGGGCGCAGTGACCGAGCTGATCGAGAAGCGCAGCGACGACGAACTCGCGCGGCTGATGACCAATCTCGGCGGCCATGATCTTGCGTCGCTCTGTGAGGGCCTCAGCACGATCGATCACGATCGGCCGACTTGTTTCATCTGCTACACGATCAAAGGCTTCGGCCTGCCGTTGGCGGGACACAAGGACAACCATGCCGGCTTGATGACGCCGGCCCAGGTCGAGAGCCTGCGCGCCTCGATGAACATACGGCCAGGATACGAATGGGACAGGTTCGAGGGCCTCGCGATCGACCCCAAGACGCTGCAGGCTTTTTTGGACCACGTCCCATTCGCGCAGCGCGAGAGCGGACGCGAGGCGCCTACGGTGGCGGTGCCCGACCATCTCCATATTTCGATCCAGCCGGTGATGTCGACACAGGCAGGCTTCGGCGCGTTGCTCAACGAGATCGGGCGCGACAAGGCGGACTATGCCGCACGCATCGTCACGACATCGCCGGACGTGACAGTCTCGACCAATCTCGGCACCTGGGTCAACCGGCGCGGGCTGTTTGCACACCAGGCCCTCGTCGACACATTCAAGAGCGAACGGATTCCATCGACGTTCAACTGGGAGTTCTCGCCCACGGGTCAGCACATCGAGCTCGGCATTGCCGAGATGAATCTGTTCATCCTGCTCTCAGCGCTCGGCCTCTCCTATGCCATCCATGGCGAGCGGCTGTTGCCGATCGGCACACTCTATGATCCGTTCATCTGCCGCGGCCTCGATGCGCTCAACTATGCCTGCTATCAGAATGCGCGCTTCATTCTGGTGGCGACGCCTTCGGGCATCACGCTGGCCCCGGAAGGCGGCGCACATCAGTCGATCAGCACGCCACTGATCGGCATGGCGCAGGATGGACTTGCCGCCTTCGAGCCGTCGTTCGTCGATGAGCTGGCGGCGATCATGAGCTTTGCGCTGCGCTATATCCAGAAGGACGGCGACGGCGAGCCATCCGAGCGCAACTGGCTGCGCGACGAGACCGGCGGATCGATCTATCTGCGGCTGTCGACGCGCCCGATCGAGCAACCGCAGCGCCCGATGACTCCGGAGCTGCGTCAGGCGATCGTCGACGGGGCCTATTGGATGCGCTGGCCGGGCCCGAATGCGCAGGTGGTGGTCGCCTATACGGGCGCGGTCGCGCCGGAAGCAATCCAGGCCGTGGGCCTGATGGCGGAGGACCGCCGCGACGTCGGCCTTCTGGCGGTGACGTCGGCCGACCGGCTCAATGCCGGCTGGACGGCGGCGCAACGCGCCCGCGAACGCGGCCGGCCCAACGCGCGCTCGCATATCGAGCGGCTGCTCGATGGGGTGCCGGCCCATTGCGGTTTCGTGACGGTGCTCGACGGTCACCCGGCGACGTTGGCTTGGCTGGGTTCGGTCCGCGGCCATCGCCTGCGTGCGCTGGGCGTGGAGCATTTCGGCCAGACCGGCGCGCTCGCCGAGCTCTACCGCCACTACGGCATCGATGCCAACGCGATCGTCGCCGCGGCACAGACGATCGCGCCGGGGCGGCCGGTGCGGCATTTGCGTGGGTTGGCGCCATAGCGGCACAGCGGTGATTTTTCCATCGAAAATTGTATTCTCTGTTTTTGGCCTCAGGACGCATGCGGTCAACGCTGGCGGCTTCGATAGCTCCAAAATAGAGACGGAAATTCTATCTTCAAAAACAAGCTCGAAGTTTTCATCCAGCCTGGGTCACGAGCGGACACTGACACCCTTCCAAACGCACACGTAAAAGGTCTACCTTCATGCGAGAGCTTCCAGGCGGAACGCGATAAAAAGGAAACGCAATGAAAAAAGGAGGATAGCAATGGACTTGCAGTGGCGGAATTTTCCTTTGGTATTCACGCTGGCGGCAGCGGTCGTGACGCCCGCTTTCGGGCAAGCGGCGCCCACGGTGGGGCCGGCCTATGGCGGCAGCGAAAGCGCCGAATCCATCCCGGATTTCTCGGGATTCTGGGTGCATCCGCTTCCTGGGTTCGAGCCGCTGCCGTCGGGTCCCACGGCGCTGGTCAACCGGTCGCGCCGCCCGAACGGCACCGGCGACATCCTCAAGCTTGCCGGTGACTACACCAATCCGATCTTGAAGCCTGAGGCGGTGGAGGTCGTGAAAAGCCACGGTGAACTCGGGCTCAATGGCATAGGCGATCCGAACCCGCGCAACCAGTGTTGGCCCGCAGGGGTGCCTTTCGTTTTTACGAATGGCCCAACGCAACTGCTGCAACAGCCGGACAAGGTCACCATCCTTTATAGCTACGATCATCAAGTCCGCCACGTGCGCTTGAACCAACCTCATCAGCCGCAGGTGACCCCGTCCTGGTACGGCGATTCCGTGGGCCATTATGAAGGCGACACGCTGGTCGTCGATACCGTAGGCATCAAGGTCGGGCGGTATTCCATGGTCGACTGGTACGGCACGCCGCACACCGAGGCTTTACACGTGGTCGAACGATATCGGCTGCTTAATTCCGAAGCCGCCAAAGACGGGTTTGCACGGGACGCAAAGGAGCATAACGTCGCCCAGGGGATGAGAAACCCGAACGATCGTGGCAAGTACCTGCAGCTCCAGTTCACGGTCGAGGATAAGGGCGTGTTCACGACGCCGTGGACCGCGACCATGACTTATGGAAGCGGCGGCAGTAACCCCGCCGACTGGCTGGAACAGGCTTGCGCCGAAAACATCCAGTGGTACCCGGGAAAAGACGCCGACGTGCCGCAGGCGGACAAACCTGATTTCTGACGGGCGAGAAACGGAGAGTAACGGCGTCGGGAATTGGGCCAGGGCGCTAAATCGCCGGGCGATAGCGGAGCGGGGTTGGCTGCGGCGCATCGTGTCGGCCGCGGCCATGTCCGTCCTGCGGCGGCGGCATGATCATCATCGAGACGTTCGCGCGCGGGCCGCCCGCCGAAGCGCGGCGCTACGCCCGCTCCGGCCGGTGCACCACGATACCGCTGATTTGCTGCACCGCCGGTCGGGCCATAACCGGTCATGCGCGAGCCCACCCCGGCAGCGGCGAGCCCAGTTGACCACCATTGCGCCGTTACTTCCGCCGTTGCTCGAAATAGCTCAAATCCGGCGGGGGCTGATCCTTATAGGCCGGCATCAGTTTGCCATTGGTGGCGTTAACAACGTAAGCCTCATCGCCGATCTTGACCCAAACGTTGTCCTCCGGGCAGGTCTCCAACAGCCATACCGGGCGAGGATCCTGCTTGCGGACGGCCTTCTGGACTTTGCCGTAGGGCCGCGTCATGGCGTGATCTATCACGGTGATCTCGTCATAGAGCGTGTTGCGGTCGGCCTTATCGAGATAGAACCGCTCCTTGATGACGGTCTGGTTGTCCTCGTGAAAGGGAATGCCTGTAACTTCATAAGCGCGTGGACCCCGCAGGAATCGGGTCTCGACTTCGAGCGCGGTGTACTTGCCGTCGCCGTTCTCGTCGATCCACTTGCCGATCGAGTACCCCACGAGCGTGCGCTCGGTATCCGGCGGCCAATCGCGGCCGTCGGTATAAATCCGCCGATACACATCGTTGTTGTGGCTCATCAGGATGTAGGTCGTCTCCGGCGTGACGATGATCTCCATTGGATTATAAAGGTTCATCATCGCCGGCATACCCTCCGGAAGGCAGAAGGTCGATGGCCAATTGCCGGGCCGGCCGGCGCGCTGGTCGGCCACACTCGCATCGAATACTTTTTGGTATTCGGGCGTCAGCGGCGGCGGGCCTGCAAGCTGGCGCCAGTTATTCGGGGGGCCGGTGCGATCCCATTGACCTTTGAAGTCGGGATACTTGCTAAAATCGACCACCTGCGCGTTCGCCGATGTCGCCAGCAGTCCGGTTACCAGTGCAACGGCACACGTCGAGGCTCGATAACGCATGGGAATTTCTCCTTAAAGATTGTCTGCCCGCGATCAGCCCGGCTCCAATCCCTTGGCCTTGAGCACCGCGGCGGCGGCCGGCGTGGTGAGGAACCTGATCACCGCCCGTGCCGCCTCGCCCACCTTGCTGTTGGCCGCGACCGCCCCGGTCGAGACCGAATAGAACTGAATCTCCGCCGGCAGCGGGCCGGCCACTTCGGCGCCCGCATAGGGCAGGATTTCGCTGATCGCCGTGATGCCGAGCTCGGCCTCTCCGTTCGCCACCGCTTTGGCGGCCGGATTGCTGGTCGGCTGCGGCTTGAGCTTGGGCCTGACTTGGTCGGCGATCCCGAGCCGTTCGAGGAGGCTCTTGAAATAGGGCGAGCCAGCGCCCGCCTCCACATAGGCGATCGAATTCGCCTTGAGCAGCGCTTGCTTGAATCCCTCGACCGTGCCGATGTCGGGCTTGGAGGCCCCCTTGCGTACCGCGAGGCCGAAGGGGGCACGCGCGATATCGGCGCGCCCGGCGGCGCTGGCCTTGCCGTCCTGGGTGAGGGCGTCGATCGCTGCCGGGGTCAGGATGGCGACATCGAATGCCGCGCCCTTGTCGATCTCAGTCTTGAGTTCCGAGGCAGCCCCGAAGGTGATCACCAGCTTGTGCTCGGCTGCCTTCTCGAATTCCGGGACAAGCACCTCGAGCGAGGTCTTCACGGCGTTGGACACCAGCATCCGGATCTCGGCGGCTTGCGCGCAGCCGGCACCGACACACGCCACAATCGATATACCTCCTGCAACGGCGGCTGCGACCGTTCTCATGCCTCCCTCCCGGTCTGTCGTCCGGCCGGCTCTGGCTCCGGCCGACTTTACCGGCAAACCTCCGCCATGGCGAGGGACTCCTTGGCAGCGCCCGCAGGCGGCCGCGCCCAGCGGCACATCCCGCCCCGCCGGGGCCGTTTGTCCGCGCTGTCGTGCGCGTGGTTCTTACGCCGCAACCCGGCGTCCGGGCCGATGTCAGCTGGGATTCTTGGTTGTGCGTTTCACACAGGAGGGTCACGGGTTGCCGTAGCGACGACGTTGGCGTCGCGACCGCTGTTACCCAGCTATCTAATCACATGTGTCAGCCGCCATCTCGACGATTGGCGGAACGCGCCTGTAAGCCGACCCCTGCGCACCGGCAAGCGGCCCCCCCTACCGCGCCGCCCTGGCGTCGTCGGCGCTCACCGCGTCCGGAAAATCATTGCCGAAATGGGTGCGGATGTAGTTGACGACCGCGGCGACCTGTTGGTCGGTCAACAATTTGCCGAAGGGCGGCATGCCCTTGCGTCCATGGATCACCAGGAACAGCGGGTAGCCGGTGGTTGCGAGCTTGGGGTTCCGGGCCAGTGCCGGATAGGCGCCGGCGCCGACCGCGCCCACCCCCTCCGGCATGTGGCAGCCCTGGCAAATGTCGGCATAGAGGGCTTCGCCCGACTGCAGCATGAAGCGCAACGGATTGCCGAACCGCTCGGCAGGCTGTGCGAGTGCGGACGACATCGCCGCGCACGAAATTGCCGCACCGGAAAGAGCCGCGATTGCCGTATTGGAAAAAGCCGCGGCCAGTGCGAGCAACAGAGTTCGGGGACGCAACATGTTTTCCTCGCGGATCAGGGGGCCAGCACTCGGCGATGCAGCCGTGAGATGGCATCGAGCGACGAAAGGATCGCGCCCTCCTGCCAGCCGGGCCAGTAGGACGCGTGCTCGCCGGCGAGCAGGATTCGGCCGTCGATCGCGCACAGATTTCCGTAATGTTGTTTGCGCGTCTCATCGGTCCAAAGGCCGGCGCAGCCGAGCG
>WNFS01014344.1_pt1 | contig 11056 bp, 6 predicted proteins | sample 5400141 | NCBI WGS metagenome assembly WNFS01 (sample SAMN13153358, study PRJNA577476) | soil metagenome | isolation source: 60 cm saprolite under Madrone tree | place: USA:California | collected 2016-06-14 | reverse complement strand
GACAGTTTCTGTTGTATCGCCCGCGAGCGGCGCGACGGTTGGAGGGACTCTCACTGTAACCGCTTCAGCTTCAGACAACGTGGGCGTTGCCGCTGTACAGTTCTTGCTCGACGGCGCAAATCTGGGATCCAAGCTAACCTCGTCACCCTATTCAGTGTTATGGAATACAAACCAGGCTAGCAGCGGAGCTCATACTCTCTCCGCCCAGGCGTGGGACCAGGCAGGCAATACGGCCACGTCAAGCAATGTGGCAGTAACCGTGTCTCAAACTGCTCCACCACCACCGCCGCCTGTGGGGGATGAGATAACAATTTCTGACGCCTCCGGATTGGGGCAGACCAATCGTCCAGTATCCATCGCAAGGTCGTTTGCTCAAGGGGAAATTACGGATTTCGCACAAGCTTCGATCAATAGCACGGCTCTGCTAACGCAATGCGATGTCAAGAACCGCTGGGCTGATGCGTCTCTGAAGTTTGCCATCGTTAGCTTTGTCATACCAAGCATCCCTTCCAATGGATCGGTGGTCGTTTCTTTCTCGAATCAGGCGACGGGCAACAATACATCACCACTCACACCGTCGGAGATGCTCGGTTCCGGCTACAACTTCGACGGTCAGATTCAGCTCACTGGGACGGTCAATCACAACATTTCTGCTCGAGCGATTCTTGGCTCAGCAGGTTCCACTTGCGCGGATGGAACAGGGATGGATCCGGACGGAACCATTAGCGAAAATCTTTGCACCTATTGGCTAAAGGGCCCCATCGTAACCGGCGTTATTCTAGAAGACCGCGCCGGTCGCACATTTGATGTGAACACCGATGGTGGCACGGGCAATCCCCTCCATCCAAGATTTGAGGCATGGTTCTACCCGCAGACGAATCAGGTTCAGCTGGGCTATACGCTTGAGAATGATTGGGCGTCCACGGTAGCGACAAGCAGTGCGCGCGACCAAGCGGTCACTGGCCTCAAGCTTACGGGAGGCAACGCTAGCCCCGTCACCGAGTTTACCAACGGTGCGTTCTCACTACTAACGCGCACCATGATCCACAAGACCTATTGCATCCATGGAACGAACGCGGGCTCACAGTTCGATTGCCTCGGCTCGACGATGCACATCGACCACAATTGGGGCTACCTTGCGAACACGAAGACTCTCCCGCACTACGATACGAATATGAAGATGCTTCCGTCGGCGATTGCTGGCGCGTACAGCGGGCTCTTCAATAACCCTTCTGCGCTGGCGCTACAGGGCTGCACCGGCTGCGTCGGCAGCGCAGCCGGCATCGGTTACTATCCGACCGCACTTAACGCCACTGGTGCTAGTGCCTTCTGGACAGACCTTTGATAATTCGGGAATACCGGGCAACGTACAAACCCTTGGTCGCGTGGTTTCTATCAACGCCCGCATGCAGATCAGTCTTTTCGACGTACTCGAAACCGTAAACCGATGCAACACAAACTACACATCTGACTACATCAACTATGGCGGCGCGGGACAGGACACCGGCGCATGGCCCCTAGACACATCCCATTGGCCAAACATTGCTCTCGCCAGCTACCTCACGACAGGACAGTATCACTACTACGAAGCGCAGATGATGCAGTCAGCGAATGCTTTGGGCAATTCCCCGGGGACCAGAGCCTGCACGCAGCCAACCCAAAACGGCACCTTGCGTATGGGTAGCCTTGGCTATTGGTACCTTGGCGACGAGCGCGGCACCAACTGGTTGAAGCGCGAGAATCTCTACGGCGCGTTCTTCGCCGTAGATGGTTCTCCAGAGAAAGCCTATTTCCTTGACAAGCTGAACGCTAACCTTGCCATCGAAGAAGCTTTGCACGGTATTCCCAACGACATCGGGCCAGAATATGCTGCCGCGTATACTTTCGGGCAGAGCAGTCGCTGTAACGGAATTGGCTACTGCCCAGCGTCCCTTTCCAGCCCGCTCGGGGTTTGGAACGCCTACAGCGGTGCTTACTCAGTGGATGGGCAAATAACCGGGTCGTTCTTCCAAACTGGCATTGGCAAGCCAATCCCACAAGCTGCTGATGCGAACTTTCAGGCTGCCTTTAGCGCTCTCCTGGTCGGGGTGGCTTATGACATGGGCTTTACATCAAGCGCTTTACCCCAATACGCGATGAAGCGCTACATCCATCTAACTCAGGACCCGACTGCAAATATATACACATTGGCAGATTATGTGTTCCCAACAACGGATGTGAATGGAAATTGGTTCACCAGCTACAGTGCGATGGTGCCCTACTACGCCAACTACCCGACGCATTGGCCGGGGATTGGCGGCGGGACATGCCAAGGTGGCGACGAACCCTATGACCTCCAAGCGTTAGCCGCGTTCAGCTATGGCTATGCATTCAGCGACGCCGGTTTCAGCGGTTCTGCTGGCTGGAATCGAATGCGGAGCGAGCTCCAGCCTTGCTGGTCTTCAACCAACCCAAGCATCGGCGGCTTCCCCAACGACCCGAAATGGGACATCACCCCCCGCACAGGCACAACCAATTAGGCAATCTGCTGACCGCTCCAGTAAATTGTGATCTGGGAATGGCCAGGTCAATTCCGGGGGAGCTTTGCCTCGCGATAAAACGTTCGATTCCGAGACCGCGGACTCGCGGCTTCGTTGCCTGTTGCGGCCGACGCTTCCCCAGTCGTCCCGCAGGGTAGGGCTACCATTCGATCAACTCCTGTTTTCCCTTTGCTCGTGCATTTCCTCAGTTCCTCTTCCACGGTTCCCCCCACCTCTCCACGCATCCTAGCGCTGGTTGGGGTAAACCGTCGCCCGGAATGAGGAACTCCGAACGAATTTGCTCGCTGGCATGAGCCACACCCAGGGAGCTTCCTGGGAACGTGCAAGAAAGCGAAAACTCGGTCCTTTGCTCGAACCTTCCGGTCCAAGTAATCCCTTGATTTGCCTTGAAACAAGTGGTAAAGACTAGCGTCAAGAATTCGCACTATCCTCTGATTGGGAATGGGTGGAGATTAGCAGACCATTCGCGCAGCTATGTCCCCATGGCGTACTGGACTAAACTTGGCGTTTAATGCAAATGTCGCTGAGAGAACAAGTTACGATCCCCGTGGGTGGCTACAGTTTTTCATATTCCACCGATTGGCTCGTCGGACAATCATTGTCACCTTGATTGGGTCTGTTCTGCTGGCTGGGTCTTTTCAGCCGGCACAAGCTCAACTTCCATCAGCAATTGGTTGGACTGCGCTGCCTGTAACGACATCGCTGCAGGGGAGCGGCGCATGTCCTCCCAACAACTTCGGAGGTGATCCTTACATGTTCGCGGCGGGCTGCCCAGGTGTGATCCGCGCCTGGGGCGGGGGCCTCGGCGATACCAACTCGAATCGGCTAATCATCTGGGGCGGCGGTCACAACAACTATTTCGGAAACGAAATCTACTCCCTGAATCTCACGGCCAATCCCATTACGTTTAGGCGCCTCAAGGATCCCACGGTCCCCACCAACTTTTCCAATTCTGCTAATTGCGTTGAAAGCATTCCTCCCGGTACCACCAGTTTCGCCCCCAATTCGCGGGAAAGTTACGGCGGCATGGCCTTCATACCCACTGCGGATGTAATGTACATAATCGATGGCGCGCTCGCCTGCGGGGAGGGCCATGGGAGCACGGCCACCTGGACCATTTCGCTCAATGGTCTTTCCAACTCGAGCGTGTGGACATATAAGAATGCGTCGATGAGTGGGCCGCAGCCGGGCGTCTTCCCTCTTTTAGGAGGATCTCCTCTAGGCACCATCGCCGTCTACGACCCCAACAGCGGCTTGATTTTTGCCAGCGATTCTTCCGCGCTCTTCACTTATAACTATCAAACGAACACCTCTAGGCGTATCACTGCGGTGCAGGGTTTTTTGACCAGCATTTACCTGAGCGGCGCAATAGATCCCGTCCGGAAACTATTCGTTGCAGGTCGCCGACATCAGCAACCCGACGACCACCACTATGCAGAACTGGACGGCGGCGACCATGGCCGACCCCCTTTGCGCGGAGTTCCTGAGCGGCGGCGCGAATCCGATTAGCCCTTCGAGCCCCGGCATCGCTTATGACAGCGTCGCCAACGACTTTGTGGGCTGGCCAAATCAAGGCAACAGCGTGTACATTATGACGCCGGACATAGTCAACAAACGGTTGACTTGTCAGGTGCTGACGTTTGCCAACGGGCCGCCGAATTCCGCACAGGCGAGCAATACGCCCAACACCAGCTATGGAACGTTCGGGCGCTTCCAATACTTTCCTGCATTAGACGCCTTCGTCGTCGTCAACGACTGGAACATCCCTCCCTACATCCTTCGGCTGCGAAGCGGGACGGGCTACACGCTCACTGCCACGCCGAGCACGACCTCGGTGAATCCGGGCGGCAGCGCCACGTATACCGTGAGCGTTGATGCTCCAGGCACGTTCACGGGCGTGGTCGACTTTTCAGTCAGTGGTCTCCCATCCGTAGCCATGGCTTCATTCTCCCCGACTTCGGTCCACACGTCGGGCAGTTCGACACTGACGGTTACGATCCCCGCGGGCAGTTCGGCGAGCAGTTCGACTCTGACCATTAGTGGTACCAGCGGCTCGCTCACGCAGACAGCGAATGTAACCCTCAACGTGACAGTTCCGGACTTTACGCTGACTGCGACGCCTGCCAGTGCGACTGTGAATACTGGCGGCATCGCCGCCTATACTATCAACACCAGCGCACTAGGCGGATTTGCGAGCATGGTGAACTTGTCGGTGAGCGGCCAGCCCGCCGGTGCGACCGCTTCGTTTAGTTCGACCTCCATCGCTGCGGGAGCGAGTTCGACGCTGACGGTCACTACAGTCGGCAGCACTCCGGCGGGCATTTCGACTCTCACGATTACTGGCACCAGCGGATCACTGAGTCACTCCGCCACTGTGACCTTAATCGTCAGTGCATCCGGCAGTTCGACCGGCGTGATCAGCGTTGACTTCGTGGGCTTGAATACAACACCCATGGGCAGCTCGGAATCGGCCGGCGTAGTGGTTGTGACCAACTGGAACGACGCGGCGGGCGCCAGTAGCGGCTCTTCTCCACTGGCCCTGGCGGATCAGAACGGAAGTCCCACCACGGCTACGGTTACTTGGACTGCCGATAATGTTTGGAATCAGCCCATTCCGGACGCGCCCGGCAATGCCCGCATGATGAAAGGTTACCTTGACAACGGCAACCAGAACACCACCAGGGTAACCGTCAGTGGATTGCCGTCGAATGTCGGCGGTTTCAATGTCTACGTGTATGCGCAAGGCAGCAGCGGCAATGCAAGCAACACGGGGGTTTATCAGATCAGCGGGACGGGAATCACTACCACCAGCGCAACCCTGACATACACCACGAACTTCAACGGAACGTTTACGCAGGCGACGGCGGGCAGCCCAAACGGGAACTACGTGGTGCTCACGATTCCGAATGTGCCGGGATTTACGCTGTCGGCGATTCCGAGCACGGCTTCGAACGGCTTCCGGCGCGCCCCGGTGAATGGAATCCAAATTGTGCCTCTGCAGTAACGCAAGGTAGACGCTCTCGCGGATTTGTCAGACGACGGAACTAGCCGAACTGAAAATAGGAAACAGCTGCTAACTTTTGTTATCTCTCAATTCTTTGGTACCGCCGGGAGCCATGGGAACGGCTTGAATCCAGCTGCCGCACGTCCGTTGATGATCTTATTGCCGCCACCGTCGCTGATACCAGCTCTGTCGTTCGAATCTGGATAGCGAAGTGAAAACTTTCCGCTTGGTCCCGCAATCACGATTTCGTTGCCCTTTACTTTGACTGGACTTGGTGATCGTGTGTGGATGAGGCCGATGGGGGGGGCAGCCACGTCGCTGATGACAACGTTATTTTCAATGGTTGTGGAATGATGTCGCGACCATCCAGCGGCCAAGTGCTCGCCCGATAACTCCAGCGCAACACCAATAATGTCATCGTTGTCGGATTTTGGGCCTTGTTGAATCACATTGTTCCTAACGACGACCGTGCCGCCATCCGAAATGTCGATGCATCGGGAACTGTTGGCATCCAGCATAGCTAGAAGACTGTTCTCAATGGTTGTGGCAAGTGACCTCGATTTCAACAGATGTCCCTGCCCCACGGCCTGCAGCGACTGCGAGCGCCGAAAGATAAATTGAGATGCCGTTCCGTGGTCATTGGCGCTGACATAGATATTGTGAGCTTGCCCGCCGCTTCCGCCGCAATCCGAGATCACGACATCCTCTAAGGTAATTACTCCATTGTCGCCGGCCGAAAGCAAACCCATGTCGCAGTCGTGGATGTGGAGATTCCGCGCCGTGAGATTCTTGCCCAGAAACCGGATGGCGCTGGCGCTGCCGTCCCCGTGGACATTGAAGATCTCCAAATTTTCCACCTTCAGATCGTTGCCATATCCGGCTATGAGGCCGATCCCATCGACCACGGCTCCGTATAGCGCGGCTCCGGGATCACCAATGACAGTGACGTTGTTGGCTTTAATCGCTAATCCTTCCCGCCAGCCTCCGTATGAGTTTTTCAAGATGCGAATCGTCTGGCCATCTCGAACGTTGTTCGCTGCGTCCGCCGCACTTGGAAACGATCGCGGGTTACTCCCGTCGGCATTTTGCACGATGAAACCTGATTCCCTTTTATAGGCCGCCACCTGCGCAAGATCGCCGGGTTTCCATACCCACAGGCCCTCATCGATGTCAGCATAGGCGATGCAACATGAAAGTTCAGCGATGTACTTCCACTTGCTCAAGACCGCATGTGCGCTTGGTACTCGGGATCCGGCCAGTGCGGGTAGGAAGCGCCACTGGAGATTGTCAGGATTCAACGCCCAAATGTCGCCGCCTCCACTCCAGAAAAGGATCATCCTGTTGACGGGGTCGTACAGCATTCCCGTGGTGCCATAGATTTCACTACTCGGTTTGTTCTTCGGATCTACGACGGATTCAGGTCCTCCAGGAAGCGGTCCTTTCAACTGTATCTTGAGAATTCCATTCCAGCAAATCCACACCTCGTCGCGATGCGCGACATAACAAGACGTGCTTTCGCCAAATGAACCGAAATCTGGTGACCATCCCGAATAGGCCTTGGTCGCTGGGTCGAACCAGCAAGCACTGCCATTCGATTGCAGCAGAATCTTTCCGTGTTTCGGCACCCAGCACGCATTGGACATCCCAAATCCTACAGGCGATTTAGGAACATCTGGCCAGCGACGCCAGGCTTTTTTCAGCGGATCGAACTCCCAGCTTTGGCCCGCGGTCATGATCGAGCCTTGGGCACAGTACCCGACAAACGGCCACATCCAGACTGTTTTGGTGACCGGGCACCAGACGATTCCGTCGTAATCATGGGACGAGAGCGGAGTGCCATCTCCTGGGAGTCGACAGTTTGCAGGGGCGTTCATGCCGGGAGGGGGTTGCATGGTGAGAGCGCTGGGATTGGTGAGCCGTCCTATTTTGAGTGTCTCGAGGTCTAGTTCGTAAACTTCGTTGCCTCCGTAATCTGTGTGGCCTCCGCCCCAGAAGTAGAGTCTTTGAGCATCTGAATCATAAGCGGCACCATTCCAAGCCGAGAGCACAGAGCTTGGCCCCGTCGCCGCTCCGCCATCCGGAATCATAGATGCCGGTGGAACTACAGGATGCATGGCGGTCCCTAATACATTTGCCCATTGCCTAACCGGCAGCGCTGCGGTGATTGCTTTCAACTTCTCGAGAGCTATCCCAGGCCGCGCCTTCGAAGCTCCAGGGACTGACGCGACAACGGCATTAGCAAATGCGGCAAAAACAAATTCACGTCTGCTGATCGTCATGATCGATTTCTCCTGGAGGAGCCATGTTAGTCTATCTAATAAAGATTGAGACGATAAAACGACAACGAGGCGGCCCCACGGTATAAGCCTTGGCGCGGCCAGCTTACTTCCATGCAATGGTCAGTCGCCATTTTCTCCTCGCGAAAAACTCTCCCAACGCTGTCATCCTCGATCGAAGCGATTCTGAGTGCCACGAATGAGGCTGCCTCTGTTGTTGACGTCATGGTCCATGGGAACCAGGAACTCGCAAACGACGTCGGGCGCTACATTGAGACAGTTCACTCTTTTGGCCGAGCACGGACAGTGGTGCGGGTCTGGGACGATCTGGTCGGTGATAAAGCGCATGCCTGGAATCGATACCTACACGACATTTTACCCCCATCGGAGGTTACTTTTTTCGTCGACGGGTATGCGCAAGCGATGACAGATGCGCTGAAGTTGATCAGCGACGGGCTTAACGAGACGCCAAAAGCGCTCGCTGCTTCGGGAGTACCGGCCGTCAAGAAGTCACACCCTCTGCTTGAGAAGTCTGTGGGTTGTGGGCGCGATTTTTTTTCGAATGCCTATCCGTGCCTTGAACCATTGCGCAGGACCGAGAGCAGTTTACAACTGCCTGGCTGACGGAGAGACGTCAAAAAACGGTATCCATCCCTTTTGTGCTAACATTTTATCAATATTCAGGCTCCATTAGACTGATTTCGTCGATGACAGCTACGAGCGCGAATGAATGATGTGGAACCGGCGTGCAGTGTCAAGGGTTCCATTTGGTTGTAAACTAAAATCCGAACTCGCAATGATAGTCCGAGGGTTAAATGGACTTTGTTTCCTTCTCTTTGAATTATTGGGAAGATTTGTGGCAGAGCCGCCATCAAATCATGCTGGCGCTGGCGCAAAATCATAAGGTGCTTTTTGTATCGCCACCTTTCTCCCTCAGCGAGGTCCTGGCTCGCCCCGAAGCGGGTAGCCTGCCGAAGAGCGGACTGATTCACCGCCAAGCCAACCTTCGTACCCTAGTGTTCCCCAAGTTTCTTTTCCAGACCTATCGATTCCCGAGAATCGAAAAGCTGATGAACCATCTGCGCCAGATGAAAGTCCGTCGGATAATGAAGAAGTGTGGCTTTCAGGACACCGTCCTTTTCATTTGGCATCCTCAATTTGTAGAGCTTGTGGGAACTCTCAGAGAGGCACTCACTTGCTACTATGTTGATGACGAGTTTTCCGCTTACGCTGGTTACGACGAGATGCGGGCCCAGGAGATTCTTCAGCAAGAAGATAAACTCCTTCGTCGCGTTGACCTTGTATTTGCTAACGGCCCGGTACTTTTGGCGGCGAAAAACAAATACGGCAACGCGATAAGTGTTCCCATGACTGCGGATTTTGAGCTTTTCTCCCGAAGTCGGCTTCCGGAAACCCTGGTGCCTCAAGATTTAGAAGCCATTCCCTATCCGCGCATCGGCTACATTGGAAACCTCAACGATAAGGTGGACTTTGCCCTCCTAGGTCAACTCGCTACTGCTCGTTCCGATTGGTCATTTATCCTAGTGGGACCGGCCAATATCCGAGGCGCCGACGTCCGGCGTGATTTCGAGGCCTTGCAACGCCTGCCGAATGTCTTTCTACTCGGCTCTAAGTCCAGAGAGTCCCTTCCAAACTACATAAAAGGTTTTGATGTCTGTACTATGTGTTATCGCGAAAATGGGTGGGCAAACTCTGTTTATCCGCTCAAGCTGCACGAATACCTTGCCTCAGGAAAGCCCTGCATCGGTTCTGGCCTGGCGAGCCTGCGGGAGTTTTCGGAAGTGGTTCAGATCGCCACGACACCTCAAGAATGGCTGAAGGCCATCCAATTAGCCATCGCTGACAAAGACCCAAAACACGCGGAGAGGCGAGTTCAGGTCGCCCATGAAAACCGGCTAGAGGTTAGGATTGCAACCATTGAGAAGGCTATTGCGCAGAAGATGCACGAAAAGCGGAGTCGCACAGCTGCCGGCTAAGGCCGCCGGACGGAACGGAAAAACCGGGATAGAAGCTGTGAAAAAGTATCGCGTTCCTCGGACGGCAGACCAAGGTACCAAACTCCTACCAGCGCGCTTGGAAAAACGGCAGCCACTTGGGCGAAGAAAAAGAGCAGAGTCGGGGCATGCCACCATCGGTTCACTGCAAAAGTACAGAGGGCGAATGGCAACATCGCGACTGCGGGACGCAGCCAAAGCGAATACACATAATCGCTAATGCCCAGTATGCCCGACGCAACCACTGAAGTTCCGGTGCCGAATAGCCAGGGCACGCTTAAAATCCAAAGTACGTGACCTGACAATTCCGCATACGATGCACCCATCCACAGGCCGATGAACGAAGGGCCACGGATGATGAAAGTTATAAAGACGGGCCACATAGCCATCGCGCAATAGCGGGCTTGCTTCAATATGGCGTGTTGCAAACCTTCCCGGCCAGCTTCTACTTCCAACTTGCTGGCAAGCGGCGTCATCGTTCGGCTGAAGCCCCCTACGAGATCCCTCCCATAGTTAGCGAGATTGCCGCCAATTGCGAAGAACGTAACCATGCTCACGGGCAGAAAGACGCCGATCACAAGGGCATCCGTGAAAAAAATAAAGTAATTTGAGAGGTGCAGCAGGAAAGCGTAGAACCCGAAGGAGAAAATAAGAGCCACATGATCTCGGCGGACGTTTACAATCGCGATCCGAAGTTCAGGATAAAGTTTTCGGGCCAGCGTAAGGCCGAGCAACAATTCGCAGAGGGTGCCCCCCAACTGGATCAAGGCTAAAGTGACCAACCCTTTTCCGTTCTCCAGTGCTATGAAAATAGCGATGGTGCGCAATCCGATCCCGCCAATAGCAATCGAGCTCAAAAGATCGAATCGCTGCAGACCTACGATGACTCCGCCGAATACTCCGCTTATGAGTGAAACCGCGACATTTAATCCGGCAAGTAGCACAACCAACTGGGCTGCTTTCAAATAGGAAGGCGGGATCTTGAAATGGGGAACGGCGAAGACAGAGAAAACGACGGCAGCAACTACAGCAATCGCACCCGCACCGAGAAACAGCCAGCAGGCTGACGAAACTGTCCGGCTCGATTTTTCGTGATCTCTCTCGGAGTGAAACTTCGCGACGTATCGCGTCACCGCACCACGGATTCCCAAGTCCAGAAACCCGAGGTAACCCGTCATCGACACCATGAGGACCCAGACGCCATACGCTGAATTGCCTAAG
>WNFS01004128.1_pt1 | contig 11056 bp, 8 predicted proteins | sample 5400141 | NCBI WGS metagenome assembly WNFS01 (sample SAMN13153358, study PRJNA577476) | soil metagenome | isolation source: 60 cm saprolite under Madrone tree | place: USA:California | collected 2016-06-14 | reverse complement strand
TCGGCGTGCCGGGACATCGCGCGGCCTCGCATTCAGGTCATCACCGACAAGTTCGCAGCTGTCATCAAGGAAGCCGCGACCAACGAGGCTGAGCGCTCCGACCTGACGCAGTCGTTCGATCGCAGTGTCGCCGAGGGCCGTAGCGCCGTGACGACCGGAAGAATTGATTGCAGGTCGGCAGACCGCCAGCTCGCTGATCTTGAACGGTCAATCGGCGGAACCGGGCCCAGTTTGTCTGCTGTTATCGCGCCGTCGTCCGCCGCCGCTGCTACTTCCGCCGCCGCTGCTACGGCGCCAACCGCAGCGGTCCCCGTCGGCGGCGGCCCCGCGGTCCGCGGCCTAACCGATCAAGAAATCCGGTTCGGAATCGCGGCACCGTTTTCCGGCTCTGCCAAGGAGCTTGGGCGCCAGATGAAGCTCGGGATCGATGCTGCTTTCAACCGGGTCAACGAGACCGGCGGCGTGGAAGGCCGGATGCTCAAGCTGATCGCGGCCGATGACGGTTATGAGCCGGCGCGCACCGCCGACGCCATGAAGCAGCTCTACGAGAAGGACCAGGTTTTCGGTATCATTGGAAATGTTGGAACACCCACCGCGGTGGTCGCTGTCCCATATGCGCTCGAGCGGAAGCTGTTGTTTTTCGGCGCTTTCACCGGCGCGAATGTGCTCCGCCATGATCCTCCGGATCGCTATGTATTCAACTATCGGGCGAGCTACGCCGAGGAAACCGACGCCGTGGTGCGCTACCTGGTGAAACTGCGCCGAATACCGATCAAGCAGATCGCCGTTTTCGCCCAGCAGGATACCTACGGCGATTCGGGATTCGCCGGTGTCTCGAAGGCGGTGCGCGCGCTCGGCGTCAGTGACGCTACGATTGTGCGGCTCAACTACAAGCGAAACACCGTGGATGTCGACGATGCGATCAATCAGTTGAAATTGCAGAAGCCGCCGATCAAGGCGGTGGTCATGGTGGCGACTTACCGGGCCGCCGCAAAGTTCATCGAAAAGACGCACGACCTGTTTCCCGGCTTGATCTACACCAACGTGTCATTCGTGGGCAGCACCGCGCTTGCCGATGAATTGATGCTGCTGGGACCGCGCTATGCCAGCGGCGTCATCGTGACGCAAGTTGTGCCGGCGGTTTCCGGCTACTCTTCCATTGTTCTCGAATACAAGAATGCGCTTGCCAAATATTTTCCCGGCGAAGCGCCGGATTACGTGTCGCTGGAGGGCTACGTTGCGGCCAACGTTCTGATCCAGGGGCTTAAACGTGCCGGACCGCAACTCGATACCGAGAAGCTTATCGACGTCCTGGAGAACACGCGCAATTTCGACCTGGGTCTTGGAGCCAATCTCGGTTTTGGCCGCGCTGAACACCAGGCATCGCACAAGATCTGGGGAACGGCGCTTGACGATAACGGCAAGTACCAAGCCCTGGAACTCGAATAATATCGGCTTGAATAATATCGGAGCCTCGCCCGCAAGGCGGTCGCTCTCCTGATCCCGTCGTAACAGCACTTCGAGCGATCCCAGAAAAGCACGGCCATCGCAGATGGAATTTTCATATGCGTGACGTTTCAATGAGTCGTCCCTGCGAACGCAGGGACCCCAGCGTGAGCGCAATTGCGCTCATCGCGGCGTCGCGGACTCTCGTTTCGGCACCAGAGCAGAGGCCTTTTATTCACTTTTGATGCCAGGGGTTATGGATCCCTGCGTTCGCAGGGACGACCCGCTGAGAGATCGTGCGAGGCCACGACCGTGATGGCCCTGCCCCGAAAAAGGATTGCCAGACATCACAGCGGCGGATCGACGGCTTCGTCGTATTCTTTCTTGAAGCGCGCGATCAATTCAGCGGCGGGCAGAATTTTACCGACACTGCCAACACCTTGGCCACTGCCCCAGATTTCCTTCCAGGCCTTCGGCTTGGCGCGTTCGCCCGATGCGTCGGTGCCAAAGCTCATCTTCGATGCGTCGGACTCCGGAAGGTTGTCGGGGTCCATCCCCGCCGCGACGATCGACGGCTTCAAATAATTGCCGTGCACGCCGGTGAACAGATTTGAATAGACGATATCTTCCGCGGTCGATGCGGTGATCATCTGCTTGTAACCCTCTACCGCGTTGGCTTCGGTGGTGGCGATGAAGGCAGAGCCGATATAGGCGAAGTCGGCGCCAAGCATCCGCACCGCGCGGATCGCACGGCCGTTGGCGATCGCGCCCGACAGCGCGATCGGCCCATCGAACCACTGCCGGGTCTCCGCCACGAACGCGAATGGCGATATCTCTCCGGCGTGGCCACCCGCGCCGGCGGATACCAGGATCAGGCCGTCGGCGCCCTTCTCGATCGCCTTGTGCGCGAATTTCTGGTTGATCACGTCGTGAAAAACGATGCCGCCCCAGCCATGCGCAGCCTGATTGAGTTCTTCGCGCGCGCCGAGCGAGGTGATGATCATCGGCACCTTGTGCTTCTCGCAAAGCGCGAGATCCTGGTCGAGCCGGTTGTTCGACCGGTGCACGATCTGATTCACGGCGAACGGCGCCGACAGCCGGTCAGGGTGCGCCTTGTCGTGCGCGGCGAGTTCTTCCTTGATCCGCACCAGCCATTCGTCCAACAGCGCCGGCGGACGCGCGTTCAGCGCCGGAAACGATCCGACGATACCCGCCTTGCACTGCGCGATCACAAGATCGGGCACGGAAATAATAAACAGCGGGGCACCGATCACGGGAATCGACAGACGGCCCTTGAACAAGGCAGGCATGGACATTCGAAAAAAACCTCTTCGTTATTCACGGCCAGCGTGATGCGTTGATCTAAAGATGCCAGACATCATACCAACAAGGCAATCATGCATCCGCCTTGGGCGCTACTGACACAGCGCGCGGGTAACGTAATTTTCGGTCCGGCAGTCGCCCGGCCCGCGCTTGTAGCCCGGCAGGTAGACTTTTGCGGAGCATTTCTCGGCCGCGTCGGTGTCGAGGCTCTTGCCCTCCCTGAAGCCTTTGGCCTGACAGAGCTTGTCAGCGCCGGCCTTGCAGTCCGGCGCGCCATTGCCCGCCACCGGGCATCCCATGCGTCCCGTCACCATCGATGATGGCTTGGCCAGACGCGTCAGGCTGTCGCTCGCGTCCTTGGTCTGCGCATTGAAATCCTCGATGGTTTCCTGCGGGCTTTTCAGGGGTGGAAAGATCGACAGGGATTTTTCAAACAGTTTTCCCATTTCGTTGAACAAGCCCGGGGTTTCCTGGCGTGCCGGCGGAGAGGATGACGGCGAAGGCTCGCCTTGCGGAAGCGCAGGCGGCTCCGGCGCCGCCTGCTGGGCCGGCGTCTGGATGCCAAGAAAGGGCGGCGCCGCCGCTTGCGGCCACGCGGCACCGACCGCGATCAGCGACATCAACAGGGCCGCGGATACAGCGGCGCATGTCCCAGACGGCGCAATCGGGTTGCCGGATCGATCAAGCATGGTCTTTAGCGTAACCCGAAGCCATCGACCGGCAAAGCACTTACACCAACCGATATGCGACGTAGAATCCAAGCACCAGCACTGCAGTCCCGATACCAACCCACAGGCCGAGCCGTTTTTCCAGCTCGGCGCGGATGACGTCGCCGTAGCGGTTGAGCAGGACCGCGACCACGAAGAATCGGCCGCCGCGCGCAACGATGGAGCACAGGACAAACAGCCAGATATTATAGCCGGCAAAACCCGAGGTAATGGTGACGAGCTTGTAGGGGATCGGCGTCAGACCCTTCACCAAGATGATCACCGCGCCCCATTCGGCATAGGACGCGCGAAAGGTTTCGACCTTATCGGTAAGGCCGTAGAGCGTGATGAGCCAATGCCCGAGCGAGTCATAGAGCAGCGCACCGATCGCATAGCCAAGCACGCCACCGGCAACCGACGCGATCGTACAGACGGCGGCAAACCACCATGCCCGCTTAGGCTGCGCCAGCGACATCGGCAGCAGCATGATATCGGGAGGCACCGGGAAGAACGAGCTTTCAGCGAAGGACACGGCTGCCAGAATCCAGAGCGCGTAGGGCTTGTCGGCGGCGTCGATACACCAATCGTAAATCCGTCTCAGCATGGGCGCGATGAACCATCATCGGGCGGATTTGTCCATGCCGGGAATTTGAGGAAAACGGAAAACCGTTAGTGACGCTTGCGCAGGCTTCGACCTTCAAGCGCGACAATTGGTCGCCGGGCGACCTGGGGCGTCGCCTTTGCCATTTTCACAGCCGATTTCGGCAGCTTCTCGGCAATTCCGAGCAGATGCTCGCGCCGCTCCATCTCGCGCCACACGTCCTCGGGCCGCACACCGGCCGCCGCCCACAAAACGGTGAGATTATAGAGGAGATCGGCGCTCTCCCGGACTACCGCCGGGGTATTGCCATTGACGGCATCGATCACGACTTCGATGGCTTCTTCGGCCAGTTTCTTGGCCATCTGGGCCGGGCCGCGCTGGAACAGCCGTGCAGTTCGCGACGTGGCCGGATCGAGATCCTTGGCCGCGATGACTGCGAGATAAAGCCTTTCGAGCGAATCACTCATCCCTTGAAACTAATCCAAACCCGTGGCCAGCGTGTTAACGGCCGGTTGCCAATTGTCACAAAACAAAGGAAATCCGCCGGCCACACCGAGGCAGCCGGCGGATTAAGCGGTTCGCGATGGCCGCGATTACCAGCCGGCGGCCGGATGACCGTTGAAATAGGGGACGTTGGACCGGCGATAACCATATCCGCCACCGTAATACGGCTGACTGCCGTAATAGGGGTCCCCGCCGTAATAGACCGGACCGCCGCCGTAATAGGCCGGGGCGCCCCCGTAGTAATAGTCGTCGCGACGGTTCTGGGCGGCGGCAATCGCAATCCCGGTGCCGACAATGCCGGCAAAGGCGGCTGCCGCGGCGGCGCCACCGCCGCCACGATAATCACGATAATAGCGACGCCGGGCGCTGAAGTCAGTGGCGTCGCTGGACCCGGTCGCCGTCGACAGACCCTTCCCGGCAGACCCTGCGCGAGCCAGCGACGGCTCGACTGCGGTCAGCGCCACCGCCGCTACGGTCGCCACCATGGCGGCGCGGCCAAGTGATGAAAACAAGGCTTTTCGCGCGAACATCTCGATATCCTCCATGGCAGCCTGGCCTCGCAGGCCTCCGGATAGCTAACCACTGAGACCACCTTAGGTTCCCCAATCCGAATGCAAGCTGACCGTGGCGCTCATCAACCGTTCAGGTTTCCTCAGGCAAAATGCTTGCAACTGGCGCCTCAAGCGTGATGAAACTAACATAGCCGGCACGGGCAACATGGTGGCCGGTCGCGATGTACTCTCAATGCGCGTAAACCGGATAATTGCAGCACGTTGGTTTTTGGCTTCGCTGCTAGGCCTGCTGGGTCTTGCGAGTTTCGGCCCGGGAGAGAGCCGGGCTGCGGAGGAGGTTCGGCCACCGGTCGCGATCCAGTTTTCCCTCGACCGCCCGATCGATGCGGGCGCCGCCCCTTTCGTGATGGCGTCGGCGAGCGGTTTGTTCGGCTCCGAAGGTCTCGCGGTCTCTACCAACATTGCCAGCGGATCGCAGGACGCGATTGCGCGCGTCGCCGCGGGCACCAGCGATTTCGCGCTGGTCGACATCAACGCGCTGATACGCTTTCGCGACAGACCGCACGCGCCTCTCATTAAAGCGGTATTCGTGCTGTTCAACCAGTCACCCTACGCCATCATCGCCCGCAAGAACCGGGGCATCCATGCGCTCTCCGATATCGAGGGCAAGAATCTCGGCGTCGCCGAAGGCGATCTTTCGATCCGGCTGTGGCCAGCGGTGGCACGGCAGAACGGGATCAAGATCGCAAGCGTGAAGCAAAACAGCACCAGTGCCGCCGTCCGCGAGCCGATGCTGTCGGCAGGTCAGGTCGATGCGGTGACGGGGTTTTCCTATCTGTCGGCGGTCAACTTGAGGGATCGCGGCGTTCCGGCCGACGACCTCGCGGTGTTTCGCTACGCCGACTATGGCTGCGAGGCCTACGGCGTCGCGGTCATCGCCAATCCGGCGTTCGCCGCCGCGAAGCCCGAAGCGGTGAAAGGCTTCCTGCGCGCGGTGATTGCCGGCACCCAGATCGCGATCAAGGAGCCCGAGCGCGCGGTGGATGAAGTTGTCAGCCGGATGGATGGCGGATCGCGCGATCTCGAGCTCGATCGCCTGCACACCGTGATCCGCGACAACATCCTCACCGGCGAAGTCAGGCGCAACGGCATCGGCGGCATCGATCCGGCCCGCCTCGAACGGTCGATCGATCAGATCGCCGAGGATTTCAAATTCCAGAAGCGGCCCTCCGCGGCGGATATTTTCGACGATGCTTTCCTGCCTCCCCTGAACGGCCGCCTGATCAATTGAGCAAAAAATCGGCAGACGCTGTATCTCCCCCGGCGATCCCTGATTAGAATGCACGTCTGATCTATCAACGGCGCCCCGCCGACCCCCGAGCCCTCGCATGTCCCTGCTTCGCCTCTATACGCGCGTCCTTCAGCTGCTCGGCAAAGAGGCAAGGCTGGGCTGGATTCTCGCCGGCGCCAACCTGCTGCTGGCCGGCGCGCAATTCGCCGAGCCGGTGCTGTTCGGCCGCATCGTCGATGTTCTCTCCGGCAAACCATCCACGGGTCCGCTGGCGGCATCCTCGGCGTGGCCGCTGCTGGCGGCCTGGGCGGCATTCGGCCTGTTCACCATAGGTTGCAGCGCGGCGGTCGCGCTGCATGCCGACCGGCTGGCGCACCGCCAGCGTCAGGCGGTGCTGACGAATTATTTCGAGCACATCATGCAATTGCCGCTGACCTTCCACACCGGCACGCATTCCGGCCGCCTGATGAAGGTGATGTTGAATGGCACCGACTCGTTGTGGCGGTTGTGGCTCGGATTTTTCCGCGAGCATTTCGCCGCGATCATGTCGCTGCTGGTGCTGCTGCCGCTGGCGCTCTACCTCAACTGGCGGCTGGCGGTGCTGCTGTTCGCGCTGTGCGTGGTGTTCACGGTGCTGACCACGCTGGTGGTGCGCAAGACCTACGGCATGCAAAGCGAGGTCGAGGCGCATTACAGCGATCTCTCCGCACGCGCTTCGGACGCGCTCGGCAATGTGGCGCTGGTGCAGAGCTTCGTGCGCATCGATGCCGAAGTGCAGGGGTTGCGCTTCGTCGCCGACAAGCTCCTGGCGGTGCAGATGCCGGTGCTGTCGTGGTGGGCGGTGGTCACCGTCATCACCAGGGCGTCGACCACGATCACCGTGCTGGCGATCTTTACCGTCGGCATCGCGCTGCACGCTCAGGGCCTCACGTCAGTCGGCGAGATCGTGATGTTCGTGAGTTTCGCAACCATGCTGATCCAGAAGCTCGAACAGGTGGTCAGCTTCATCAACAACGTGTTCATGGAGGCGCCGCGGCTGCAGGAATTCTTCAACGTGCTGGATGCCGTGCCCGCGGTCCGCGACCGGCCCGACGCGATCGACACCGGGCGACTCTCGGGCCTGGTCGAATTCAAGGACGTCTCATTTTCATATGACGGCAAGCGGCCGGCGGTCGAAGACCTCTCCTTCACCGCGCTGCCCGGCCAGACCATCGCTTTGGTCGGTCCGACCGGCGCCGGCAAGTCGACGGCCATCGCGTTGCTGCATCGCGCGTTCGATCCGCAGTCGGGCTTCATCAGGATCGACGGCATGGATGTCCGCGGCCTGACGCTGACGGCGCTGCGGCGAAACATCGGGGTGGTGTTTCAGGAGGCCCTGCTGTTCAATCGTTCGATCGCGGACAATCTGCGCGTCGGCAAGCCGGACGCCACCGAAGAGGAGATGCGGATCGCCGCCGCTCGCGCGCAGGCGCTGGAATTCATCGAGCGCGGCGAGCGGGGCTTCGAAACCAGTGCCGGCGAACGCGGACGCATGCTGTCCGGCGGCGAGCGGCAGCGGTTGTCGATCGCACGCGCACTATTGAAGGATCCACCGATCCTGATCCTCGACGAGGCGACCAGCGCGCTCGATGCGGTCACCGAAGCCAAGGTCAACGCCGCGCTCGACGAAGTCATGAAGGGACGCACGACCTTCGTGATCGCACACCGGCTCTCGACCATTCGCCATGCCACGCGCATTCTGATGTTCGACAGCGGCCACGTGATCGAAAGCGGAACTTTCGATGAACTGGTGACGCAAGGCGGTCGTTTTGCGGAACTCGCGAGGGCCCAATTCATGGTTCAGGAACATGCGCGGGCCAGCGTTCATGCTGAAGGAAACTGACAGCGGCACTGTCAAGATTTAGCGAGTGCCGAAATTCAGCCTATTTCGTCCACGATTTAATCGCGCAGCCTCTGTTCTGGACCGGCAAGCCGGTATAGATTCGCGCCGCCGTAACGACGGCGCCGGACACGCTTGAAACCCGAACGTTACATGCCAGGACCTCCTCTTCAAAGGCGGGTCTCAAAGGACCGGAATCGGATAGTGCACCTTCTTCGCCCGTTACGTTGCAAGTTATCGCTGTGTTGGATCGTTGTTGCCGCAGCGTTCGCCATATTTGCACCGCACGTCGCCCAGGCAGAGGCCTTGCTGGTCGTCGAGGCCGATACCGGCAAGGTCCTGCAGGCCGACAACGCCACCTATCCCTGGTATCCCGCATCGGTGACCAAGCTGATGACGGCCTATGTCACGCTCAAGGCCGTCAAGGATGGACGCCTTACACTCGACACCTTGCTGACGGTATCACCCGTCGCAGCCTCGCAGTCGCCATCGAAGATGGGGTTCCGGCCCGGGATTCAGGTCACGGTCGATAACGCGCTCAAGATGATGCTGGTGAAGTCGGCCAACGACATGGCTGTGGTGCTCGCCGAGGGCGTCGGTGGTTCGATCGACGGTTTTTCCGAGCAAATGAACCAGACCGCGCAGCGGCTGGGCATGACACAGTCAAGCTACGTCAATCCGAACGGCCTGCCCGCGGACGGCCAGATCACGTCGGCGCGCGATCTCGCGATCCTTGCGCGTGCGATCATTCGCGATTTGCCGGAGTATGAATATTTCGTCCACATCCCCTCGATCCGCTACGGCCGCAGGGTCACGCAGAACTTCAACAAGCTGATCGGACGTTACCCGGGGGCCGATGGCTTCAAGACCGGCTTCATCTGCGCTTCCGGGTACAATCTGGTTGCGTCGGCCACGCGCAACGGCAAACGGCTGATCGCGGTCGTGCTCGGCGCGTCATCCGGCCAGATGCGTGCGGTGAGAGCAGCCCAGCTGCTTGAGCGCGGCTTTGCCAACAATTCGCTGACCTGGTTGCGCCCCTCGCTTGGCACGGTGGAAAATCTGGTGCCGATCGACGCCTCGCCGCCGAACCTGCGCGACGAGATGTGCGGGGGAAAACGCAAACGCCCCGCGAGCGACGAGGACGAGGAAACCGTCGCCAGCAACGCCGCCGGCGCTGCAAGCGGTGGCGAAAGTGCGGTTACGTTCTATACTGCCGGACTGCAGCCGCCGATGGCGAAGCCATCGGACCTGCTGGCGGCGGAGCCTGCGGCCTCGGAGCCGATCCTGGTTTATACCGGTCCGACCAAGACCGGGGTCGCCCTGATTGCCGCTGTAGCCGAGGATGCCGAGAAGCAGACGACGCGGCATCGGGGAAAGAAGTCGCGGGTGGCGGCAAAAAAGCCTGATATCGCGACCTCACCGGCTGCCCCCAAGCATGCGAATGCCGCCCCGAAAGCTGGCGCAAAGCCGGCGGCCGCGACCGATAAGCCTGCGAAGCCGGCCAAACCCAAGGCTGCGGCAAAGCCCCCGGCTAAACCTGCCCCCAAGAGCACCACCGGCTAGGCCACGCGTGCGGATCAAAAGCCCGCAGGCACCGTCGCGCCGCCAAAGCAGTTAACGATGCGTCCATAACGCGCAGCCGCTTGCCACAGGCCGCCGCATTGCTCAATACTGCCCAAAACAGACGTCCCGCACCAAGAAGCGGGGGAAGTAAACCAGAGGGGAAATAGCATGGAGCGCATCTGGCTTAAGCAATACCCGGCCGGCGTGCCCGCCGACATCGATGTGACCCAGTACGAGTCTCTCGTCGAGTTGCTGGAAGAAAGCTTTTCGAAATTCAGCGATCGCCAAGCCTTCATCTGCATGGACAAGTCGATCAGCTATCGCGATCTCGACGCCATGTCGGCGGCGCTCGCGGCCTATTTGCAGAGCAAGGGCCTGAAAAAGGGCGCGCGCGTCGCGCTGATGATGCCGAACGTGTTGCAGTATCCGATATCGACCGCAGCCGTGCTGCGCGCGGGCTATGCGGTGGTGAACGTCAATCCGCTCTACACCCCGCGCGAGCTCGAACACCAGCTCAAGGATTCCGGCGCCGAGGCGATCATCGTTCTGGAGAATTTTGCCACGACCGTGCAACAGGTGATCGCAAAGACCGCGGTGAAGCATGTCATCGTCGGCAGCATGGGCGACCTGCTCGGCTTCAAGGGCGTGATCGTCAATCTGGTGGTGCGCCGCGTCAAGAAGATGGTGCCGGCGTATTCAATTCCGGGCGCGGCGACCTTCAACGACGCGCTCGCGGCCGGCCGTCGCATGACGCTCACTCAGCCGCCAATCGGACCCGACGATGTCGCCTTCCTGCAATACACCGGCGGCACCACCGGCGTTTCCAAGGGTGCCACGCTGCTTCATCGCAACATTCTCGCCAATGTGCTGCAGAACGATGCCTGGCTGCAGCCGGCGCTGAAGAAGCCGCCGATCGTCGACAATATGATCATCGTCTGCGCGCTGCCGCTCTATCACGTTTTCGCGCTGACTGCGTGCTACCTGCTGGGAATGCGCGCCGGCGGCACCAATCTGTTGATCCCCAACCCGCGCGACATGGCCGGCTTCGTCAAGGAGCTGATGAAATACCAGGTCAGCTTTTTCCCGGCCGTCAACACACTCTATAACGGCCTGCTGAACACACCGGGGTTCGACAAGCTCGATTTCTCCAAACTGAAAATCTCCAACGGCGGCGGCATGGCCACGCAAAAGCCGGTTGCCGAGAAATGGCTGAAAACCACCGGCTGCGCG
>WNFS01004125.1_pt1 | contig 11058 bp, 9 predicted proteins | sample 5400141 | NCBI WGS metagenome assembly WNFS01 (sample SAMN13153358, study PRJNA577476) | soil metagenome | isolation source: 60 cm saprolite under Madrone tree | place: USA:California | collected 2016-06-14 | reverse complement strand
CCTCATCGACGAAATCGAAGCCTGGGAGCACGATCGCAATGCCAAACACACCAAGGCCAATTGGCACTTCACAACCCCAAACGCCCGTATCAAACTCAAACACCTATACCCGTCAATCTAATTGAATCGGGCGACTAGCCACGGAGCGCAGACCGCGGATCATTGCAACTTCCTCCGTCGAAGTTTCAGCCGGGATCCGGCAGCCCCCGCTGCAGCCGCTTGAAGATCAGCTTCAAGGACTCCCACTTGTGCCCGTCCTGTGAAGGCGTGTCGTGGGTGGCAATCCACAGGCGTAAATCCACCCCTCAACGCCGCGACAAGTTGCCCGGTCGCTTCCGCTCCGGCTGCTTCCCCATGCTTCCCATCCCCCCATCACCGTTGGGGGAAGCATCACGGCGGCCGCTAACTCATTGATTTAATGGTGCCGCAAGAGGGATTCGAACCCCCGACCCCATCATTACGAATGATGTGCTCTACCGACTGAGCTATTGCGGCATCAAAGGCTTAGACGAAACTTGCACCTCTCGTGTCCGCATCGTGTCCGCAAATCATATGAGGATTTTGGGACAGATGGCGCGGGCGCCCGCGGATATAGCATGATTTGGGCGCCCGGCTAGGATTTTCGACGGGGCACTAGGTCGAAACGGGTCCCTCTCTAGTGCGGACACGGTGCGGACACGAAGGGCAGGTTTGAAATTTTTCGGCCGGCAATAGGCCGATTTGGGACCCTCGATTTTTTTTCTAAACGGGGTCCCATCGGTGCAGGTGGGGCCGGGCGGTGGATAAACCGCACCGGCATACCCGCGAGAGGGGGGGCTTTGACGGGGCTACCCCCTATCCTCCTTCGGCCCGCAAAGCTTCCCGCCCGTTTTCTGTGATCTTGACCTTTCCGACCCTCCACGGTCTAGCCGCCGGTCCTGACGCGCTCATACGCGATCGTGACGAGCCCGCGGTTCACGAGCCCGGCGATGAGGGACACTGAAAAATCCGTGCGCCGACAAGAGCGATTGCGTCTGGCCGTTGCGCCCGGCGCTCGCGAGCATGGCGATGGCGCGGCGTTGGTCGGCCGTTAAGGCGTCATCGGCGGCCCATTCGCGTGAGAGTGCGGGGGCTTTTTGCGCGGATTGTGCATCTTTGGGACGGCGCCGGGGGCGATGGCTCCGCGGCAAATTCCGAAAAGCCGAGCGCTGCGATGCATAGAAGCGGTGCGTTCCGTCTCGCAAGCGATACCGCAAAGCCTCTACTCGTAGCCGTCTGCGTTCATCGGCCAATACTTGCCGCACTAAGGTCCATAGAGTAGTCTTTGTTAACAACCCACACGATGGGGTCGAACATGTCGGGCGAAAATAGCTCAAGGGATATAGTTGTCGAGCTTATCAACAGCGTGCCGGTAGTGCCGGTGCTCGTTATCGTAATCGGCGCAGTAATGTTCATTTTAGGGAGCAGCACAATTTTGTTTGAAAAAGGCGCCGTGTTTACGGATTTTGCGGGCCGAGTTGCGCTGATGGGGGTTGGTGGTACTGCTTTTATTTTTGGTATTGTTTGGGCGGTGATCACATCGAAACTAATCGGAAAATATGGCATCAAGATCACTGAAAAGAAAGAGAGACAGACAAAAGAAGGCACCGAACTTGATATTGGTGGCACAGTTGGACGCCGTCTCCCAAAGGGCTACGCTCTCTGGATAATGCGGGTTTATGGAGATAATAGTCTTTTGCCGCTCAAGGACGTATATATCAAGCCTGGTGAGCAAAAATGGGAGGCGACAAAGTGTAGTATCGGCAGTGCTAGCTGGATGGTAGCGTTTTTAGTTGGCCCTGTGGGACGTGACTTTATAAAGTATTTCAAAGATGCCGCCTCTAGGCATAATAAATGGATGGATGATCTTAACGTAGATAAGAGCGTACCCCAAAGGTACCTACCTAATATTGAGAAGCCTACCACCGACATGATTGAATGCGACCGAATAAAAATCTAACTGGATCGCCTGCCTCAGCATATTTCGTTAAGCTCTCCGACGCCGCAATTCGATCGGGGGGTATAGGCCGAAAGGGTTCCCATCCGTTCAGGTATGGGAGGCGCTGCGCTCCGCCCGCCCCGGCATGAGGCTCCAAGTACCGGGGGGTATTTTGCTACCCCACCCCCCTACCCTCCGGCCGCCGCGAGTACGGCGCGCCCGCTCTCTGTAATCCGCACCTTGCGGACCTCCACCGACCCCGACGCGCTCACACGCGAACGTCACGAGGCCACGGTTCACGAGCCCGGCGACGACGGACACTGGAAATCCGTGCGCCAACAAGAGCGATTGCGTGGCGCCGTTGCGCCCGGCGCCTGCGAGCATGGCAAGTGCATGGCGCGGCTCACGAGCCCGGCGAACAACCGGACCCGGAGTGTCTTGCCCAACGATCTTCCCAAATCGCCAAGTCCAAATGGCGCGCGCATAGGCCAAGACCGGCCGCCAGTTTCTCGACGACGTTTATCGCTCGGACCCCATTAGCACTAGCATCATGCTGCCGAACAAAGTTCAAGATATGCACATCGGGCTTCACCGTACATGCGTAGAACATCATGCGGAGGTATTGAAAAGTTGCCAAGCCCAACCCTGGAATTTGAAGGACGAGATACCCGCCTGGATTAGCAGTCTGAGCCCAATTCGTGAGATTGTTCAATTGCTGTTGCGGTGAGCCGTTGCCGCTTACATTGCTCACCAACCAGTTCACGACCGCACTAAGCGTGTTCGCCCGCGCCTCGTAATTGTAATTGAGGTTGGTCCGCATAAAGTGATGCGGAGTGGGGTAGGCGCTAAGTGTCGCCTGCAAATCGGTGATCGAGACGACATTCGGATTAGCAGTCTGGAACTCAAGAGACCTCGCCTCAGCGAACGTCGTCCTTCGATTGATTGAAAGGATGCAATTGATGACCCTCACGGCCGGTTTATATCGGTCCATCCAATAGGCGTCGAAATTGCGCGGTGCGTGGATAGTTTCGGCAGCACAGCGCAGGGCGTCGAGAAGCTGATTTCCGAATACGTGTTTCCAGTGCTGATCATTCAGTTCGTTGAACAGCAAGTGCCCACAGTGAATACAAGGCATGGCGTCCCGCAGCACGTTCAAAGTTTGCGGGCTGAATGCTGCTTGATGTAACGCGCCGATGCAAACGCAAAAAGTCGCAAACCCAACGCACCCGCCTCTCGACTTTTTCGGGACCGGAGCATCGGCAGGCATACCCGGGGCGGTGGACCAAAGGCGCCCGGCAAGAGGGGTAGCCAGGGGGCTTCGCCATCGGTCGCAGTGCCGTCGTGCGGCTTTTAAGAGCCTGATAGCGGGCGGACGCCGGATTGGCAAGGTTTGCAAACGGCCCCGGGCGACTGTGCGCCCGATCCTGCCAAGAGAGGGACGGCCGTGACGTTCGCCGGTTCTCACGCCCTTCGCACCATGGCGGGCGTCAGATGCTTGACGGTCGGCGCGCCGACCTGCTGCATGATGCCCATCAGCTCGGCGCGCAGCAGTTCGAGCACGCGCTCGACGCCCGCCTGACCGAAGGCGCCGAGGCCCCAGATGTAGGGCCGCCCGACACCGACTGCGGTCGCGCCCATGCACAGCGCCTTGCCGATATCGGTGCCGCGGCGGAACCCTGAGTCCACCAGGATCGGGATGCGGCCGTTGACGGCTTCGACGATCTCCGGCAGCGCATCGATGGTGGAACGGCCGGAGTCTTCGCTGCGGGCGCCATGGTTGGAGACAATGACGGCGTCGTAGCCGTAGTCGGCGGCGAGCTTGGCGTCCTCCCAGGCGAGCAGGCCCTTGATGGCGACTTTCATCTTAGTGATGTCGCGCAGCCGCTTGAGGTAATCCCAGGTCATGGCCGACGACTGGATGTTGCGCAGGCCTAAGAGATTGACGCCCTGGTACATGGGCTTGTTGCCCTGATCGGTCTGGATGCTGGTGCGATCATGGCAGGCGTTGCAATCGCGGGTGTCGGCGCGCGTCAGCCGGACCAGGGTCTCCTGGTTGCGCCCCCCGGAACGGTCGACCGTGACGGCGACGGCCGTACAGCCGGCATTCTCGGCGCGCTTGATGTGATGCGCCGCAACCTCGAATTTGTTGGTGGCGTAAAGCTGCATCCAGATCGGTCCGCCCCGCGCCTTGATCACGTCCTCGACGCCGGTCGAGGTCTGGGTGGACAGGATCATCAGGTGATCGCCCGCCTTGGCGGCCCGGGCGACGCCCGACTCGCTATCCAGGTGATAGGCCTGATGGCCGCCGATCGGGCAGAGCATGATCGGCGAAGAATATTTTACGCCCAGAATGTCGACGCTCATGTCGACCTTGCTGACATCGACCAGGCGCCGCGGCCGCAGCTGGAATTTCAGGAAGCCTTCCCGGTTCGCGCGCAGCGTCACCTCGTCGTCAATGCCTGAGGCCATGTAGCCGAAATGGGCCGGCGGCACGTTCTGGCGCATCACCGGCTCGAAATCGAACACGTTGATGGCCTCCTTGGGGCTCTTGATCAGATTGTTGGCGTCGAGCGGCGCCCACATCAGCGGATCGGGCAGTTTTGCCTTTGGCACCAGTGTTTCCGCCAAGGCGCGCGCGTCCCCATAGGTGAGCACCGAACTCGCCGCGAGGAACTGCAAGAACTTGCGGCGGCTGGTGGCTTGATCGATCTCGTTCGACATTTTCCGATTCCTCCCGATTGGTGCGACTTACCATGCAGTTGTCATCGCCCGGCTTGACCGGGCGATCCAGTAACCATCGACCGAAGGATACTGGATTGCCAATCGAAATCGGACGCTTCCGATTTCGATCATTTAGCGTGCCGAAGTCGGGCAGGCCCGACTTCGGTCAAGCCGGGCAATGACACCGTAGGGAAAGCTTAATCGAAAATGGCCACTAAGGATGCAGTGTCGGCCGACGCGTCGATCGCAGCGGTTTCCAGAAGCCGGCTGTGCAACCGGATACAATCCAGTACGCAAGGCCCGCGAGAAGCCCGGCGGCGACGAGCATTCTCGGCTCGGTGAGAAAGCGATATTCGTCGCGGATGTCCTGCGTCAGCGCCCAACCGAGCCACGCGGAGAGACCGCCGTTGGCGGTGTGAAACATCCAGGACCGGATCGCCAAGGCTTCCGAAATCAGTATGCCGATCGCAGCGGGAACGAACGTATGGAACGCCCATACGGAAAGCAGCAATGCGAGCAACGGACCTGCGAACAGAAGGGCGATAAAATAGTCCTGCTGTGCTTGCGGATCGGCATCGAGCACTGCGACCAGCGCGTTCCGGTGCGCGATGACGATAACCGCCGTCGCAGCTGCGAGCGCGAGCGCGGTTCCCAGGGGAACGAGGATGAAGCGCAGCAGGAAGCGTATGAGGAGGTCCATAGGGCAGATGTCAGATGTCAGAGATCAGATTTTTGTCATCTGACATCTGACCTCTGTCATCTGACATCTGCGAAGCTCATTCCGTCATCGCCATGGCGCGCAGCGCCATGCGCTCGCGCGCAGACAGTTTCTCGGTCGCGCTCTTGAGCTGGCCGCACGCCGCAAGAATATCGCGTCCGCGGGGCGTGCGGACCGGCGCCGAATAACCGGCGTTGAACACCACCTCGGAAAACTTTTCGATCGTCTCCCACTCCGAGCATTCGTACCTCGTGCCCGGCCAGGGATTGAACGGGATCAGATTGATCTTGGCCGGAATTCCGGCAAGGAGCCGGACCAGGGCCTTGGCGTCGGCGAGGGAATCGTTGATGCCTTTGAGCATCACGTATTCGAAGGTGATGCGCTTGGCGTTGGTCAGGCCCGGATAGTTGCGGCAGGCGTCGAGCAGCATCTCGATCGGATATTTGCGGTTGAGCGGCACCAGCTCGTCGCGCAGGTCGTCGCGCACCGCGTGCAACGAAACCGCCAGCATGACGCCGATCTCGTCGCCGGTTCGCCTGATGTTCGGAACCACGCCCGATGTCGAGACGGTGATCTTGCGCCTGGAGATGGCAATGCCTTCGTTGTCGGCGACCACCAGCAGCGCGTCGCGCACCGCTTCGAAATTGTAGAGTGGCTCGCCCATTCCCATCATGACGATATTGGTGACCAGTCGCCCGCCATCGGTTGGAACGACGGCGCCATTCCCCCTTCCTAAGCGGGGGAGGGTAGGGAGGGGGAGGCCTGGCCAGTCGCCGAGACAATCGCGGGCCACCATGATCTGGCCAACGATTTCGCCCGCCGTGAGATTGCGCACCAGCCGCTGGGTACCGGTATGGCAGAACGGGCAATTGAGCGTGCAGCCGACCTGGCTCGATACGCAAAGGGTGCCGCGCCCGGTTTCCGGGATGTAGACGCATTCCACTTCGTGCGGCCGCTCGCGGGGGTTTTCTCCCGGCAGTCGCAACAGCCATTTTCGCGTGCCGTCGGCCGAAACCTGTTCGGCGACGACCTCGGGCCTTGCGACGGTGAACCTGTTTTCAAGCGCGGCGCGCAGCTCCTTGGACACGCTCGTCATGGCGTCGAACGTGGTGACGCCGCGGACGTAGAGCCAATGCCAAAGCTGCTGGACGCGCATTTTGCGTTGCGCCGGCGGCACACCAATCTCACCCAGTGCCGCCGCCAGCTCCGCACGCGACCTGCCGGCGAGCGAGGGCCGGTCCGGATCCACATAGCGCTCCAGCGGCGCCTTCTCCACAAATCCGGGGGCGACCGCGGCTTCAAGGTTAATGCTCATGATACTCCATGCCTGCGAACCAAGGTCGCGGCGAACACTAGATTAGACCGGATTCCGGTCAGGTCATCGGCATTCCTGCCCGATCTTGTCGAGCGCCAGGGAAAGACCTTTGAGCGAATAAACATCGGTGCTGAGGGTCCCTTTGGCGGACGTGCCTTTGACCGTCAGATCCTGGCCTTTGCGCATGGTTTCGACCAGCTTGGGCTCCTCCGCGGCATTCTTCACCCAGGCGCCGTCCGCCTGGGTATACATTGCATAGCTTCCGCCCGCGACTTCGATGTTGGCATCGCTGTTGGGCTTGTGCCCATAACCAAAGATGACCGAGACCTCATCCCTGACCTTCTCGGCGGGCCGGGTGGAAATGAACATCCAGGCCGGGTCGCGAGGCCGGTTCGGCGGCGACGTGCTCGAATTGGCGGGCTTGGCAAGGGCAAAGCAAATCTTCTTGCCGCCCGGACTGGCCGTATAGGCGCCCCAGTCGCCGTATTGCCCAAGGAGCGTCGGTTGCACACCTCCCGGAGCCGGCGGTGCAGCCGGAGCGGCGGCCGCGGGAGGCTTCGGCGCTGCAGGCCTCGGCGGCGCAGCCGGCGCGGCCGGCGCGGGTTTCGCCGCCGGCGCCTGTTGTTGCGCCGATGCAGCACCGGCGAAGATGACACTCCCTGCAACAATCGCCTGCAAGGCCAGTGCGATCCGATGCCCGCAGATGGTCTGAGGGGACATTAATTTGCCGCGCGTCATGAGCCCAGTCACCCTAAGAAACGCCCCGAATCAAATTAAGAAAACGAGGTCATTCATCAAGCTGGCAATGTGTCGGCACTTTGACGCGGTGGATATCTCCCGCATAGGGCAAAATTTTGCAATCAAACCCGTGCCGGCTTCCCGCACCCCTGGTCCACCCTCGCCAAATCCCGCCCCCACTCTACCCTTCCTCCGCATACGCGGGAGAATAAGGCGGGTGTGCGGCAGCACGCGCGAGGACACGGCGCGCCGCTTCGCGGTGCTGCGGCGTGATATGAACCGCCACCAGCCTGATGGCGGTGGCGAGGACCGCGGCATCATCGGTGAAGCCGATGAGGGGCAGCATGTCGGGAATGAAGTCGAACGGCAGCACAAAGTACGCAAGCGCGCCGATCAGGGCGACCTGAACCCGGCACGGCGTGTTGCGATCGAACGCGCAGAAATAGGCCGCGACCAGATCCTCGGCAAACGGCAGCCGCGCCGCGAATCGCCGCAATTTCGGCCAGAATTCGCGGCCGAGCCGGGCCTTCTCGCGCGCCAACGCGGCGTCGTCTTCCATGTCGATTCCGTGAGTTGCGAACACCCGCTGATACCCTCATCCCTGCAGCCGCCAGGGCCGATCTAGGCGGCGCCCGGAAACTTGGGAGGCTTCTCGGGCGAAAGCAAGACGGGTGCGACGTGGATGCTGAGCCGAGGCGAGGATCGGGGTGAAGGGGCCTCTCCACAAGCTCCGACCCTCGGATACACCGCCGCCTCAACCCGCCCCCCTAACGCTTCACCCACAAGCGAGAGAGCAAGGAGTGGGGCGATGCCGCCACCCTGGCGCTTGCCCTGCCGCAACCCCATGTTTGCGCAGTCTGCTATCATCCCCCGCCCCGCAACCGGAGGTGCGTTCATGTCGTGGTCGGTAAACATCGGCTCGATCGCCGGCACCGCGATCCGCATTCACGTCACGTTCCTTTTGTTTCTGGTCTGGATCTTCGTGGCGGGCCTTGCCACGGGCGGCATCAATGATGCGGTGAGCAGCCTCGTCTTCATGGTGTTGCTGTTTGCCTGCGTGGTCGCCCACGAATTCGGCCATATCTTTACGGCGCGCGCGTTCGGGGTCGCGACCCCCGATGTCACGCTGCTGCCGATCGGTGGGGTGGCGCGGCTCGAACGCATCCCGGAAAAGCCAAGCGAGGAGTTCCTGGTCGCCATTGCGGGCCCGCTGGTCAACGTGGCGATCGCGGTCGTGCTGATCGCGGTGGCGCCGACGCATCTCAACGTCGCGCATTTCGCCGCCATGGAAAGCCCCAAAGTGTCGATGATCGACCGCCTGGCGGAGGTGAACCTGTTCCTCGCGGTGTTCAACATGATCCCGGCGTTCCCGATGGACGGTGGCCGGGTGCTGCGGGCGCTGCTGGCGATCCGCCTCGGCCATGTGCGGGCGACCGAGATCGCCGCCACCATCGGCCAATGGACCGCCTTCGGATTCGGCTTTCTCGGCCTGTTCTATAACCCGCTGCTGATCTTCATCGCGATCTTCGTCTATCTCGCGGCAGCCTCCGAGGCCCAGATGGTGTCGCTGCGGGCGATGTCCCGCGACGTGCCGGTCACGGCCGCCATGGTGACGCAGTTTGCAACGCTGACCGGGGACGAGCACATCGATGCCGCGGTCGAGACGTTGTTGCAGACGAGCCAGACCGAGTTTCCGGTCGTCGACGGCAATCGCCGCCTCATCGGCGTCGTTGGCCGTGCCGAGATCATCCGGGCGCTGCGCGAGCTTGGGCCCTCAGCCCCGGTCTCCGACGTCATGGTGAAGGACATTCCCACGATCGAGCGGAGCCATCGGCTCGAAGAGGCCTTTCGCCTGTTACAGGAAAAATCCGTACCCGCGGTGGGCGTCGTCGATTTTGCGGGGCACCTGATCGGGCTGGTGACGGCCGAAACGGTGGGGGAAATGCTGATGGTGCGCAAGGCGCTGCCTGAGGGCGCCAAGCTCGGCCCATGGAGCAGGCCGGCGGGGGTGTGAACGGCACTGCTAGAAACGTCCGGCGACAACCTGGCCCTCACTCTTGCTTGTCATCGCCCGGCTTGACCGGGCGATGCAGTAACCACCGACTGGTGGTACTTGATTACCTGGTCAAAAGCGCTACCGGCCGCCCCGTTTCTTCGAAATGTCGAAGCAATTGGGCCTGCGATGCAGCGGCGCGATCGTCTGCGTTCCCGGCAGCGCATCCGCAATCGCCTCGAACAGCGGCTCGACGCCGAGATCGACGAAGGTCCCGAAAATCTGGTCGTGATGGGCGGGCATGAAGATGCGGGGCCGGAACTGCTTGACGAGTTCGAGCGTGACCGGCGCCTGCACCTGCGCGACCGGATGGCCCTGATAGGCCACGATGGCGATATCGACGGGTCCGAGTTTCTGCGCCAGCGCGCGCACGCCGTCCGTGACCGGCCCGGCGCTGTCGATCCATACGACCTTGTATCCGGTGTCGAACGTAAAGGCGTAGGCGATCGTCCCTTTGGTGATGACGTCGGGCGCGAACGTGCCTTTCGCCAGGATGGCTTTCTCGGCCTCGGCCTGTTCCGGCGTCGCCGGGCCGGCGTCAAGATCGTAGAGCTTGCCGAGCGTATCGAGCACGTCGCGCGACAGCGTGGAATGCTGCGCCAGCGCCGCATCCACGGTGACGCCTCTGAACTTCAGCGTCTCCCCGCCTGCGACCGCTGTGCCTTGTCCCTCCGGCACGCCGAGCTTGTAGGCGGTTTCGATGGTGATGGGCGCCCCGATCACCTTGGCCTTGGTCTTCTGCGCGATCGGCGCCGCGTCCGACATGTGATCAAAATGGGCGTGGCCGATGAATATCGCGTCGACCTGCTTGACTTCGCCCGGCACGATGCCGGTCGGCCGATTGCGCGGACCGCGGTCGAAATAGGCATCGAGCAGGAACACCTGGCCGCGGTAGACGAGCTCGTAGTTCGATGTCGAAAGCCAGCGCAGCATGATCTTGCCTGGGTGGCGCAATAGCGGTCCGCCCATGGCGGCCGGCACCAGGCTCCGGCAAGCGTCCGCATCTGCGCCGGCCGCGTACGTTTGTGTACCGGCAACAAGCCAAAGAGCAGCCGCAGCGAGCAGCTTCAAACTTCGGTAATGATACGTCATGGTTTCCCCCCTTTAGGTTAGGTCGACCGGAACTTCACTCCCCTGTCATCGCCCTCCCCGGACTTGATCCGGGGATTGACCGGGCGATCCAGTAACCCCCGACCGTGGATACTGGATTGCCCGGTCAAGCCGGGCAATGACACCGATAAGCTAAACCTCGCATCGGCCGGTCACTCGGCGCGCCATCTGGCGAAATGATTTTCGGCGCGCCGCACCACGGCGTTGAGCACGATCGCCATGGCGGCAAGCACGCCGATCAGCCCCAAGAGCTTGGTGGGATCGAAGTTCTGGGTGAACAGGGTGGTGAAATACCCGATGCCGGCGATCGATACGTAAAGCTCGGCCAACAGAACGCCCAACAGAACGCCGCTCATGGCGAGGCGCATGCCGGCAAAGAAACTTGGCACCATGTGGGGAAAGATCACATGGCGGAAAATCTGCCGGCGGCTTGCCCCCATGGAGCG
>WNFS01005918.1_pt1 | contig 11059 bp, 7 predicted proteins | sample 5400141 | NCBI WGS metagenome assembly WNFS01 (sample SAMN13153358, study PRJNA577476) | soil metagenome | isolation source: 60 cm saprolite under Madrone tree | place: USA:California | collected 2016-06-14 | reverse complement strand
GACTGGGGTGCCGGCGCCCTCCCTCATGGGCCACATGCGTCCCAACACTCCGTTGCGCATGAAAAAATGATGCCACAGCACCGCCGCCGCATGCATACCGGCGAGTGCAAAGAGTGCATAGGCCAAGTATCCATGGATGTCCTCGGTAGGTCTAAACACCGCCCGGTTGGATGGGACACCGAAGTCAAGGCGAAACAAGCCGAAGTCGAATATACGGCCGTGCCAAATGAATGTCACCACACCCACGATCGGCGTGATGAACATCAAGGCTGAGGGGCACGAACCCGCGCAATTGATCCACAAACTTAATCGGTTTGGGCTTCGTATACCAGCAAACGCGGGCCGAGGACTCCGCTCGGGGGCGCCGCGATGTATAGACGGTCGCGCTTCTCGTACCAGACGCCGGTGCGCGCACCGAGTGCGGTGGAAAATTTGCCCATGTCAGTGTAGTGGTCGGCATCGACCTGTTGCACGACGCTCAAGAATCCTTCGCCGCCGGCGACGTAAATGCGCTTTCGGCCGGAATCATAGAACATATCGTCCATGTCGCCTGCCGACGGGACGCTGGCGACGATCTTTCCCGAGTCCATGTCGAAGACTGTCAGGCGGGAGGGTTTGCGGGTGCCGATAAACACCCGGCGATCCGCCTCGTCGAGCACCATCGGGAAATTCGCCGCGTGACCGTTTGGCAGAGTCCAGGTGACCATCTTTCCCGTGCTGCGATCGATGACCTGAATGTTCTTCGCATCGGCCACATTGACGAAAATGCGGGGTCCCTTCGTTTCGAGCTGAAAACCTTCCGGATGTCCCTCCAGCTTGTATACGGTCGGCAGGCGTTTATCAGTGGCCGGATCGATTACTCCAATTGCGCCGTCGCCATAGCCAATGTAGATTTTCTTGCCGACCGCGTCATAGCGTAGATTATCCGGATCGGATCCTTCGCCGAAGTCGATCGTGTCGATCAGGGCGAATTTCGTGCCGTCATAGACGGTCACGCGACCGTCCGCCGAATTGGCGACGAACAGCTTGTCCCATTCTGGCAGGTAGAGCGTGCCCTGTGGCTCGGCGAGTCCGTCGATCTGGTGAATCATGCGCCCGGCGAACACATCCACGACCTGCACCGAATTATTACCGAGGCCGGAGAAGATCACGCGCTTGCGCTTGGCATCGATCGTGAAGTGGTCCAGGCGCCCCTGGACACCCGGCAACGGTATTTCCTGGACTTCGCGCACAGGGGGCGCCTCGCGCTCATCGGCGTGGGCGATTCCGCCCAGCGCGATCAGGGCGCCGGCGCAGACTGAGGAACGAAACAAGCGGCGATGTGGACTCATGGTGATGGGCCTCATTGATTCAAGTGGGCGGTATCAAGGTAGATTTACGGTACCAGGTGGATTTCAGGGAACCACTTCGAACGCGCGGAGCTCGGCGCCGCGATCCTTATCGTGCGGCACGGCCACGTATAAGCGCCGCCACTCGGGGACGAACGCCGATGTGCGGGCATTCGGGCCGGTCGGGATGCGTGCGATTCGCTCGTAGTGGTCTGCGTCAATTTGCTGCGTGACGTCGACGAAGCCTTCGCCGCCGGTCGTGTAGATTCGCCGCGTCGCCGGATCATAAAAAAGTCCGTCGAGCGTCGCCACGGTCGGGATGGACGCGACGACGGCGCCGGAATTCGAATCGAGCACGTTTTTCTGGACCCCTGGAATCGTCCACTTGGCCACCGTGGCGTGCGTCTTGCGGTCGAACACAATCACCTGCGCCTTTTCCGGTACGAGCACATACAGATGCCGGCCACGCTTGTCGACGACACTGCCGCCCGCATGGGCGTCCGTGACGATCGCGGCGACCTGGGCCCCAGTTACCGCATTGAATACCGTAAGATCCCCCGTTTCCTTATTGGCGTCGCCCCCGCCGGAGCCGACATAGAGATATTTCGATCGAGGGTCGTAGCCGATCGCGTCGGCGCCAAGCGACACGTGGGCAGTGTGCAGGACCTGCAGCGTGGTTCCATCGAGCATCTTCAACGCGCCATCCATCCCGGTGGCCACAAATAACTTGTTGAGTTCGGGCACGAAGCAGACGCCCTGCGGCTTCGCGAAACCCGGAAGCGTCCGGATTACCCGCCCGGCTTTCAAGTCGACCGCCTCGACGGTGTTCTTCGCCAGCGCCGCAAGAAATGCGCGCCGGCCCTTCACGTCGATGGAGAAGTGATCGATGCGTCCGTCGATGTCGGGCAGCGGGATCGACTGCACGAGCTTGAGGGGCACCTCGCTCTCTGCCGATGCAGCGGAGATTGAAAACCCAAGGATCAAGGCGACGATCAGCTTCTGCATGTGCTCGACCTACGGTATTTCGCTCGAATTCGATCTCACCGCCGGATTGAGTGGAGTTTCTTTTTCAGCCTCGGACTTCCGGGGCCGGGAAATCCACGCGCTGAAAAAGGCGATGGCCGCGGCCACGGACAACCATGCACCCGGCATGGCTCGATTGCCGGTTTCATGGATCAGATAAGTCACGATTGCCGGAGTCGAGCCGCCGATCGTCGTCGCCAGACTGTAGGCCAGCGAGAATCCGGCGGTTCTGACGGCGACCGGCACGATTTCAGTCAGGTGCACGACCATCGCGCCGTTGTAGCCGGCATAGATGAAGGACAGCCAAAGTTCGACCATCAGCAATTTGACGAAGCTGGGCTGAACCACGAGCCATGCCATCGCGGGATATGCCGTCAGAATCGCCATGGCCGCGAAGCTCAGCAGCAAAGGTCTGCGGCCGATCCGATCGGAAAGGGACCCCATGAGCGGCAGCCAGATCAAATTCGACACGCCCACGCACAGCGTGACCAGCAGCGCGTCGCTCTGCGACAGCTTGAGTATGTTCTTGCCGAACGTCGGGGTATACGCCGTGATCGTGTAGAACGAAACGGTGGTCATCAGGACCATGGCGACGCCGGTGATCACGATCCGCCAGTGTTTCAGCATGCTGGCGTAGATTTCGGAGGGCGTCGGATGGTGTTTCCGTGCCGCGAACTCCGCGGTTTCCTGAAGAGTGCGCCGGATCATGTAGATGAACGGAATGATCAAGCAGCCGACGATCAGCGGGATACGCCAGCCCCAGGCGTCCAGCTGATCGGGCGGCAGCAGATTCGACAGCGCGTACCCGAGCACGCCCGCGAAGACCACGGCGACCTGCTGGCTGCCGGATTGCCAGGACACGTAGAATCCCTTGTGTCCCGGAGTAGCAATCTCGGAAAGATAGACCGAGACGCCGCCCAATTCGACGCCGGCCGAGAAGCCCTGGCAGAGCCGGCCCAGCACCACGACGATGGGCGCGAACAGGCCGATCGTCTCGTAGCCGGGCACCAGCGCAATCGTCAGCGTGCCCACCGACATCAGCCCCAGCGTCACCAGCAGTCCTTTGCGCCGTCCGATATGGTCGATGTAGGCCCCGAGGAAAATCGCCCCCAGGGGACGGATCATGAAGCCGACGGCAAATGTCGTCATCGAGAACATCAGCGAGGCGAATTCGCTGCTCGCGGGAAAATACGCACGGCCGATCGCGGCGCTGAAATAGCCGAAGATCATGAAGTCGTACATTTCCAGAAAATTTCCGCTCGCCACGCGGAAAACCGTTCGTATCTTCTCCCTGCGTTGTTCGGATGTCAGCATCGGACGCAATTATAGGCGTCGTGCCTGAATCCAACCTGACAGCGATACTGGCTTGCCATTTCTGATTTCGAGCCCCGATCGATGAGCGCTTTGGACACGATGGACCTATCCGCCGGGCCAATGCAGCACGAGAAGCGAGATACCCCCCTCGCGCCGAGCGACGCGAGGGGGGACTCACTGTCAGAATTTCGACTTGAAGCCGACGTAATACGTACGCCCGATGATGTCGTAGGTCGCCGAGTCCGTGGTGAGCGGCTGGCCGCTCACGAACGGCGGATCTTTGTCGCCAATGTTCGTGAGACCCGCCACGAGCTCCAAGTGATCCATGACGGCCCAGTGTGCATCGATATCGAAGTAGTTGTAGGTCGGCACACCCGGGGTCGTGCTGGTCGGATCCACGACGAGGTCTTGATGCTTCATTGCGGCGATGTAGCGCCAATGAAGGGTGGTCGTGACCGGACCGATCGAGTATCCGAACGCCGTGTTCGCCTTCCAATGCGGGTGCGCCATTTCGGGGCTCACCTGAGTGTTGCCGATGCTTCCGGCGTAGTCGAGAACCGGCGACCCAGGAAGCGCGGATACATCGAAGGTATGCGTGTAATTGATCAACGAGTTCAGCCGGAATGTGCCCGCGCTGTCCGAGAGGCCGATCGCACCGAGCCCGAAACTCCAGTCGATCTCCGTATCGATGCCGTCGGTCTTGTAGCTCGCGAGGTTCAGCAGTCCTTCATGGCCGAGCACGATGTCGCCCGTATTACGGTCGCGCGCAATCTGCTGGCAATAAACGTTCGCCGTCGAGTAGGTCGGGTTGCTGATGCCGTCGGAATTGAAACAGCGCGGCAGAATGTCGGTCAAGGCCAGGGAACCCACCGCGTTCGAGATGGCGATGTGATAATAGTCGACCGACACGTGAAATTTGTGCATCAGGTCGCTGCTGAATTGCGGACTCCACACAGTGCCGATCGAATACGTGTTGGCGGTCTCCGGCGTAAGACCTGGATTGCCGCCGGAGGTGCCGTGCACGGAGTCGACCCCGTACGTATAGTTGGGATAGAGAGCGGCCGGCACGCCTTGCGCCTGGCAAAGTGCCGCCACTTGAGCGGCATTCGCACCGGTGCGGAACGAGCTGCCCGTCGCGCACGGATCGCCGGCACTCGGCCCGGAACCGATATTCAGGTTTCCCGTGACCGTGGGGGCGAAGAGCTCGCCCAAGCTGGGGGCGCGGATCGCACGCGCGTATCCGCCGCGAACCGACACCGTCGATATCGGCTTCCAGTTCAGGTCGGCTTTCCAGGTGTTGACTCCGCCGAACAAGTCGTAGTCGGAACGGCGGGCACCGAGATCGAGCGAGAGCTCGTCGATGAGGGGCAGATCCTTGAGCACCGGCACGAGGAGTTCCGCGAAGATTTCGCGGACGTTTTGGGTACCCGAGGTTGGGACGGTGGTGTCGTACGAGAAGCTGTCGTTCGTGATGAGCCCGTGGTCCGGGTGATAGTCGAAGCTGCTGCCGCGGTAGTCCGCGCCCACGGCGAAGCGCAGGTCGCCCGCGGGCAGCGTCATGATCTTCCCTTGCAGCGTGCCTTCGATGTTCTTCTGAGTGATGGTGTTGACATTGGAATTTTCGCGTGTTGCGTACTCGCGGCACCCCGGGCTCAGCGGGTTCGAACCGAAGGGGTTCCAGGCATAGCCCACGCAGTTGCCGACGGAGCCCGTGTAATTCGCGGTGCCGTTGAGGATGGAGGCAAATGCCGCCTTGCTCGAATCGTTCTGCTGCAGGTTGGTGAATTGCGTGCTGCCATAGGAGCTATAGACGTCCCAGGTCAAATCCGTGCCGGGGATGGGTATGTCTCCTTTCAGTCCAGCGACGGCTTGATAGACATCGTACTTGTATGTCTGGACTCGGTTGCCGCTCGCGCTCAAGAGCTTGGTGAGGACCAGCGGCTGCGTCAACGCATTCGGATTGTTCGGATCCGCGGGACGGGAGGCCAGGATGGTCTGCAGCCCGGGGTTGTTGACGACGAACGGATTGTTCAGCGGTACATAGAGTTCCTTTCCGGGACCCGTCGACCCGCCCGCGGTCTCGTCGCGCGCCGATGACTCCATGAAGTTGAACTGCGCATAGGCCGATACGCTGTCATTGATCTTGTAGGTGCTGCGCGCGAACACGTTGTACTTGGTGAGCGGCACCTGAATGGCGAAGTACTGCCCGAGACCGACTTGGACCTTGGTGCAGTCGTGGCTGATGTTGACGCCTTTCAGCTGTCCGAGACCGCGGTAGTTCTGCACACAGTTGGGCGACGCCAGATCGGTGAAAATGGTGCCGTCGGTGTTGACTCCCAGCGAGCCGTTGTAGGCGCCCGAACCGGCGATGGGTGTCGTGCCCGGGTAACCGGCGAGCACGCCGTTGACCGCGCCGATCGTCGGTGCCGTGCCGAACGTTCCGGCCGGGATGATGCCCTCGGGCGGCCGCGCGAGTTCGCGTATGTTCGCAAAAAACGGGCGGTCGGCTCCGTGGACCACGCCTCGTTCGGAGTACTCGATCGCCAATACCATGTTGCCGCGGTCCTCGGCGAAGTTGCCGCCGAGCAGAGCGGTGACATGCTCCGTCGCGCCATCGCCGTGGGTGGTCTCGCCGTGCTGATAGCTCACCTCGGCGCCGCTGAAGTGCTGCCGCAGCTTGAAGTTCAATACACCGGCGATTGCGTCGGAACCGTAGGTCGCCGAAGCGCCGCCCGTAATGACTTCGACGTTTTCGATCATCGACATGGGAATCGTATTGAGATCCACGGACCCGTTGGGGTTCGATGAGATCAGTCGCCGGCCGTCCATCAGCACCAGCGCCCGGTTGGGGCCGAGGCCGCGCAGGTCGCCATAGGCCTGTCCGCCCGCAAAGCCCGTCGAGCCCTGCACGTCGCCCACCTCGCTCATACCCTGGGCGGCGGAGAACTGCGGCAATTCGCCGATTGCGCGGTCGAGCGTGGGCTGTCCCGCCGCAGCCAGCACCGATTCGTCGATCGTCGCGATAGGGCTGTCGGATTGATAATCGCGGCGGGAAATGCGCGAGCCCGTCACCACGATCGGTTCAATACTGGCCGCCTTTTCCGGCGCATCGGCCGCGGAAGCGGGGCTGTCGGCAGCAAGTGCCGCCGAAACGGTCAGTCCGGCGATTGCACCGCTGAGCAGCATCGCTGCGATCAGCCGGGCCGGATTGCTCCAAAGCCCGAGCGACGCATGCGTGGCTCCCCCATCAACATGGTGTTGTTTTTCCATCTTGCTCCCCCTAATAGTTATTCCAACGTCCGCTGCTCCCGGCAAGACCCGCTGCGGCATCAGGCTCCTCATCATGGGCGCCGTTAGCTTTCAGGAAGCTGTCAGCAAGTTAAATAGAGTCTTTGGGGCAGGGGCCCTCAAGACGGCCGATGGCCGCCTCAGGTGAATGAGACGCGGACGCGTAGGCCCCGGTTGTCGGTTCCGGCGCTCATTCTGATCTCGGCATTCAGGGTCGCGGCTAGGGATCGGACGATGGCCAGCCCCAACCCGCTGCCGACTCGGCTCTGATCGCGGCTCAGCCGATAAAATCGAGTGAAGACCTTTTCTCGTTCGGCATCGGGGATCCCGGGACCGTCGTCTTCGACATCGACCACGTGCCTGCCCTGCTCGTCGAATAGCCTGATGACGACACTGCCGCCGGGCTCGTTGTAGCGGATGGCGTTGTCGATGAGATTGGCGAAAATCTCGTTGATCGTGATTGGGTTGACCTGTGCCGGGAACGGCCGCTGCTCTGCCTCGAAATGAAGATCGATGCCGGCCTCCAGCGCCTGCGGCACATGCTTCGCTGCGATTTCCTGAACGACTTCGCGGAGATCGACCGTGCCCGACTCCCGGTCGAGCGATTTTCCACCGTCGGCCCGCGCCAGTTTCAGGAGTTGAATGAGCAGCCGCTGCAGCCGATCGGCCGCTTCCTGGATGTCCTTGAGTGAAGAATATGCTGCATGGTTCGTCGGAATGAGCACGCCGAGAACCGAGATATGCGTGCGCAGGATGGTAAGGGGGGTTCGCATTTGGTGAGAGGCATCGGCCGTGAACCGGTTCATCGCCAGCTGCAGACGCTCAGCTTCGAGCGCGCTGGTGCGCAAGGTCTCGAGCGCCTGCGCCATGCTGCCCAACTCGTCGGGGCTTCCGGTGGAGGGTACCGCCTGGTCGAATTCGCGGCGGCCGAGGCGGGCGATCGTTCCAATCAAGGTCTTCATCGGACGAGCCAATCGGCGTTGAACGTTGACGACGGCAAAAGCGCCGAACGCGATTACCGACGTGAGGTCCAAGCCTGCGACGAGCAACATTCGAGACGAGGCGTCGCGGATGGCCTCGGCATGGCCGTTGGCTTCGTCCTGGGCCTGTTGGGCGATGGCGAGTATCGAGTCGAACGGGCCGTCGCAGAGGGCCGTCCATTCGGCGCTGGCGACGACGGGCTTGCCCGAGCCGTCGAATCGGTCGACGATTGCGTCCACCTTGGTCTGGGCTTGTGTGGTTTTCGTGCGCGCGACATCGATGCGTTCGCGCAGAGCGGCCGACACGCCTGGCCGCAGCAGAAATTCATCGAGGGTATGCCATGCGGCGGTGTAAATGGCGCGGTCCCCGTGCCACAGGTCGAGCTGACCGGCGTTGAGGGGCAGGCTTCTGTCCACGTTGGGCCGCATCATCGAGCATTGCAGACCGTAGCGGTCGCGGATGATCCAGGCGGTGCGGCGAATCTGCACCATCTCGGCAATGATCGGGTCACCCATCCTCACGGCGTTGCCGACTGCGGCCGAGGCCGTGCTCAGCGTGTCGGTCATTCCGTGAACCGCTTCGCGCCACGCGTCGATGGCATGCAGATCCCGTTCCGCGCGCACGCGGGAGGCCTGTGCTTCGACCGTGAATTGCAGAGCTTCCGCTTTCTGCCAGGCAGTTTGAATGGCGGCGACGAATTGCGCACGATTCGCGATGTCGGTGGCCTGCAGCGCCTCGATCGCGGTGGTCACGGTCAGGGAGGCTTCCCTGTGCGTCGCCCCCATCACCAGCCGCGGGTCGTCCTGCGCAATCAGTGCGGTACTGTCCTTCGGGATCTGGGCGCGAACGGTGACCAAGGCATTGAACAGCGTGTGGTCGGTGTTGGTCAGGCGCGCAATACGGCCGGCCAGTGCGTAATTGCTCCACGCTTGGACGGCAAGTATCAGTGCTGCGACGAACAGGCCGGTCATCAGAATACCCAATGACGCGATCAGGAATTTCGTTATCGATGATTTGAACATTCCGTCCGATCACTCGGTTGCCGCTCGTGGCGAAATCGATGCAGTTCGGCCGGGACTTCGGCACTCTTCTCAGGATCACGAAGCCTTGAGCATATATCCAAGCCCTCTCATCGTCCTGATGGCCGGTCCGTCGGGCTCGAGCTTCCGGCGAAGTCGGGCGATATGCACTTCCAGCGCATTGGGTGCCACTTCATCGTCATAGCTGAACACTTCGGCGATCAGCCGCTCCTTGGAGACGACTTCGCCGGCTTTGGCCGTCAATCGATCGAGCACCGCCCATTCCCGTCGCCGCAGCTGCAAGGGTCGTCCGGAAACCTCGGCCGTGGCGCGCGCCCGATCGATCGTCAGGTTACCGATGACCAGCACCGGACTCGGATCACCATGGTCGCGGCGCAGGAGCGCCCGGACCCGCGCGCCCAATTCGCTGGCATCGAAAGGTTTCAGCAAGTAATCGTCTGCTCCGAGATCGAGGCCCTTGACCCGATCGGTGACATGGTCCCGGGCGGTCAGCACCAGAATGGGAGTCTTGCAGCCCCGCGCGCGCAGCCTCTTGAGCACCTCGAATCCCGACATGTCAGGCAGGCCGATATCCAGGATGACCAGACTGCAGGGTTCTGTCTCCGCGAGAAAAAGGGCCGTCTCGCCGTCCTTGGCACTGTCCGCGGCGTGGCCGGCGGCTTTGAGAAGCGCGATGATTCCCCGCGACAGCGCAGGGTCGTCCTCGACCAGCAGGATCCGAGCCATGTGTGTCCCCTCCCCTCGAGTCTCAGGCCACCTCGAACAAGCCGGCCGCTCCCATGCCGCCGCCGATGCACATCGTCGCCACCACATATTTCACGCCGCGCCGCTTGCCTTCGATCAGCGCGTGGCCGACGAGACGCGAGCCTGAGACGCCGTAGGGGTGCCCCACGGCGATGGCGCCGCCGTCGACGTTGAGACGTTCCGCGGGAATGCCGAGCCGATCGCGGCAGTAGATGACCTGCACCGCGAAGGCTTCGTTCAATTCCCACAATCCAATGTCCTCGACCCGCAATCCCGCCTTGGCCAGAAGCTTGGGCACGGCGAAGACCGGACCGATTCCCATTTCATCGGGCTCGCAGCCCGCGACTTGAAATCCACGAAAGATTCCGAGCGGGCTCAAGCCCTTTTTCTCCGCGCGTTTCGCCTCCATGACGATGCACACCGACGCGCCGTCGGAGAACTGGCTCGAATTCCCCGCCGCGATCACACCGCCCGGCAGCGCCGCGCGGATCTTCGCCACGCCTTCGTAGGTGGTGTCGGGCCGAATGCCTTCGTCGGCGGTGAGGGTGACCTCCCGGGTGCCGATGGTGCCCGAGTCTTTGTCGGCCACCGCCATCACGGTGGTCAGGGGCACGATCTCATCGTTGAACCTTCCGGCTTGGGCCGCCGCGGCCGCACGTAGCTGACTCTGTACGCCGTATTCGTCCTGCAGCTGCCGCGAGATGTTGTAGCGCTTGGCCACATTTTCCGCAGTCTGCAGCATGTTCCAATAGATTTCGGGCTTGTGCTCCACCAGCCAACCCTCTTTCAGCATGCGCATGTTGGCCTGGTTCTGGATGCAGGAAATCGACTCCAGGCCGCCGGCCGCGTAAATCTCGCCCTCGCCGGCGATGATTCGTTGCGCCGCGAGCGCGATGGTCTGCAGACCGGTGGAGCAGAAGCGATTCACGGTGACGCCGGCCGTCGTGACCGGGCAACCGGCGCGCAGCGCCGCCTGCCGCGCCACGTTCATCCCCGCGGCACCTTCCATGAAGGTGCCGCCGACGATGACGTCCTCGACTTCCTTGGGGTCCAGCCGAGCCCGCTGCATGGCGTGCTGCAGAACGTGACCGGTAAAGGTCACGGGATGCGTCATATTGAGCGCTCCGCGCCATGATTTGGCGAGCCCGGTCCGGGCAGTGGCGACAATTACGGCGTCAGTCATGACTGTTTTCCCCAACTAGCGAAGGTTTTGCCTTCAGAGGCAAGCTGCTCGAGCAAGGGCGCCGGCTGCCAGGCGTCCGGCTGGTAGCCCCTCGCGAATTCGCGCATCGTGCGCAGGATGTTGGGTAGGCCGACCGTATCCGCGTAGAACAACGGCCC
>WNFS01004124.1_pt1 | contig 11059 bp, 8 predicted proteins | sample 5400141 | NCBI WGS metagenome assembly WNFS01 (sample SAMN13153358, study PRJNA577476) | soil metagenome | isolation source: 60 cm saprolite under Madrone tree | place: USA:California | collected 2016-06-14 | reverse complement strand
GCGGTATTGCATCCCGGTGTCTCTCCTGATGCCCTCCTCTTGCCGCCGATTGGCCGCGCTGCCTGGGTCGGGTTGTTTGTCACCTCGCTCAATCTCGTGCCGGTTGCACAGCTTGATGGCGGCCACATTCTTCGCTCTCTCAGTCCCCGCATCCACCGTTATTCCTCGATCCTCCTGCCTGCTGTTCTCATTCTGCTCGGGCTCGTTGGTTTCTGGAACGGTTGGTACATCTGGGGCGTTCTGCTTCTCGCTATGCGATTCCTCCGCGTCGCCCCCATCTACGATCCGGCAGCTCTCGATCGCGCTCGTCGCTGGGGGGCGCTCCTTGCTCTGCTGATCTTTCTCCTTTCCTTTATGCCCGTACCGTTCTACTTTCCTCCACGTTCTCATTGACCGGCGCGAAACTCCGGTTATGATTCCTCGCATCCGCCCGCGCGCCGTGCCGCGGCAGAACGCCAATGCCAGAACTGATTCGCACACTTCGGCTTCGAGATCTTCTACTTCTCTTCATCGGCTCCGTCATTGGCTCCGGCATCTTTCGAACGCCGGGCCCTATTCTTCGCCAAGTCGACGGCTCCGTCGGCCTTTCGCTTTTGGTCTGGATAGTGGGTGGCGTCCTCTCGTTGCTCGGTGCACTCACGTACGCCGAGCTTGCGGCTGCAAATCCCGAGGCCGGTGGGTTGTATTGCTACATTCGTGACGGCTTCGGCCGTCTTTCAGCCTTCCTTTATGGCTGGTGCCTCTTCCTGGTGATTGCCAGCGGCTCCGTCGCTGCCTTGGCGCGCGCCTTCAGCGAATATCTCGGAAGAGTGCTTCCGATTTCTCCTGCAGAGCAAACCGTCGCCGCTGTCGTGATGATAGGAATCGTCACGGTCATAAACGTCTGGGGCACCCGCAAGAGTTCAGACCTTCAGAACTGGACCACCCTCGTCAAGATGGGCATCATCGTTATCCTCAGTGGCTTGCTGCTGGCCTTTGGTCATCATGGCCGCGACATTCCCGCCGCCTTGGCCGCTGCTCAGCATGGACTCAACCTCTGGTCCAATTTCGGTTTGGCGATGATCTCCGTTCTTTGGGCTTATGAAGGCTGGCAGTTCGGGACGTACAGCGCCGGCGAAGTCGTTGGTCCGCAGAAAGCTTTCCCCCGCGCTTTTCTAATGGGTTCACTGATTCTCGTGGGGCTTTATCTCGTCGCCGTTGTCGCTTACCTCTTCGCCCTCGGCCCCACGGACATGGCCGCTAGCGAAACTATCGCCGCCACTTCTGTAACTGCCGTCCTCGGCTCGTGGGCCGGTAAAATCGTGGCGCTTACTATTCTGATTTCCACCTTCAGCGCCGCTAATAGCGTCATTCTCACGGCCCCTCGTGTTTTCTACGCGATGGCCAACGACAAACTCTTTTTCAAGAAGCTCGCGGAAGTCCACCCGCGTTTTAAGACGCCGGCAGCGGCCATCATCGGGTTGGGCATATGGTCAGCAGTTCTGGTGTGTGCAGGTGAGTTGGGCACTTTCAGCAAATTGATCGGCGGCGTGATTTTTATTGGCTGGATCTTCTACGGCCTCGGCGCCGCCGCCATTTTCCCCATTCGCCGCGCCTCGGTGGGCCGGCCACTTCCCTATCGCGTTCCCGGCTATCCGTGGACACCCATGATCTTTGTTGTTGTCGCCGCCGCCATCGTTGGCAACGCTGTTTATCTCGCTTTCCGCGACCCTTCCCAGTTCAAGAATCTCGCCGTCGCCATCCTTCTGTTTTTCATCGGCCTACCCGCCTACTTTTTCTGGCGCAAACGTGCTGTCTCCTGAATTCGGTTTTAGTAGTGGCCGCGCTTTGGCCCCGCACTTTGTCGGTTTGCACCTGTTGTGTCCTGAAGTGGTGTGAACGAGAACTACTTGTTCGAAGCAAAATCAGTCTTCGGGGTGAGGCTTGGCTAGAATTCTCAGAACCACCTCGCGCGCTTTGCGGACGTGTTCACTCTCTGCTCCATTGGGCTCAAGTTTCAGGTAAGCATCCAAATCTTGCAGTTGCGCACGGTATTCGTGCCTGTGCCCATAGGCATCCGCCAGCACCAGATAGGCCTGGGCGAAATTGGGCTTACGGAGAAGAGCCTCCTGCGCGCTTCTTTCCGCTTCGTCCGGGCGATTTAGCCGTAGTTGCACCATCCCCAGGATTAGGTAACCGTTGGGTGAGCTCTCGTCCACCTCCAACCCCCTGCGGATGATGGTTGCTGCCTCCTCTGGTTTTCCCTCCAGATAAAGGAGATAACCGATGCCAAACTCTGCCAAGGCGTACCTTCCGCCACTCGCATCGATGGCCTTTTGAAAAGCCTGCATGGCCTCATCCAGCTGGCCCAGCCTCGTCTCCGCAACGCCCACATGATAGTAAGCCTCATAGTAATCAGGAGACTCCTGGGCAGCCTTCGTGAAGTGGCTCAGGCTCCCGGCAAGATCCTGCTTTGCCAGGCTCCCCAATCCCTTTTCAAATTCACGCCGCGCCTTGCCAGGAATCTTCAGCTCCCGTGCCGAAACGGTGTAACTGTTCCGCTCGGTTTGCGCCGTGCTGGGGGAATTGAGGTACAACACCAGCTTCGAGGAAGCGCCATCCAGCCTTGCGCTCGTTTGCGCCGGCTCATATCCCGGTTCATCGACCACGATCTCGTACGTGCTTGGTGGGAGGCTTCGTACTTCGAAGTGGCCTTCCAGGTCCGTCAATACGCTGCGGAATATTCCGGCTACGCGCGATTTTAATTTTACAGCCACCTGGCTCGCCGGCCGGTTGCTCGCCTTCAAGAGCACGGTCCCGGAAATCGTTCCATCCTTCGTCTCTGAATCGCCGGCTTGCGCCTTCGCCACCGGCGCCCTAGCCATGAGTAACCCGGTGATCAGTAAGAGGTTTAGAAGGAACCTCAGCGGCTGGCTAGGCAGAAATCCCAGTCGTGGACTTAAGTTCTCGGTTCTGGCAAATTCGTACCGCATCTCGACCTGCTGCGCACTCTTGGGGCGTTTCTTCGGGGGGCTGGGAGATCGGGAGAGTTAATCCGTCGGGCCGTGACCAACCACTTCCACCTGTCGTTATACGGTTGGGGTTGTGGTCTCGCCAGCGCCGCCGGTGCACCTTAACTCCTCGATGCCGACCTTTGCGTGCCCAGCAATATTCTCCTTGAGGAAACCCTCTTGTCTGTCCCCTATCGAACTCTGCACCGTGCATGCCAAAACTCCACTTACTCCATCTCACATGTGACTCTATGCGGCGGCAGCGATCCTGCCGAACTCGGAATGCCGGCAACTTCTTTTTATTCAATGCGAACCTCCCTAAGTTTTTCCACGAACTTGCTAATTTAGTAGCCATCTAGGCACTAGCGGTTGAATCGCATTTCCATTTGATTGCCTGGGAAACTGTCTCAACCAGCGACACACTGTGCTATCTTGACTCACTTTGAGATTTGCAAATGCTCCCTCGCTCTATCTCAATCAAGGAGCTTTCCGATGCGGAGATTCCCCGCACTCCTCCTGATTCTCTTTTGTCTTGCCGTCACCTCTGCCGCGCCCCGTCCAGACGAGCGAACCAAGAAGTTTGTTGGCGCTTGGCGACTGGTCTCCATCGAAGGCAATTCCCCCGGCCGCAGTAACTTTTATGACCGGCCCACCCGCCTGATCATGTACGACTCTTCTGGCCGTATGTGCGTCAACTTTGTCCGCAAGGCTGACCGCCAGCCTTTTGCGCCTTAAACAATAAGGATTGCTCAGCGCCACAACCGAAGAAAAAGCCGCCGCTTTTGACAGCTACTTGGCCTATTTCGGCGCCTACACCATTGATTCCAAGGCCGGCAGTGTTGCTCACCACCTGGAAGACAATCTCGTTCCCGGCCGCCGCGGCACAGACAACATCCGTTGGCTCGAGTTCCAAGGCGACGACCGCCTCTTACTCACCCCCATCGAAGACGGTAAGGAGGCGTGCTCACCCGCAAAGACGCCACCTACAAACTTCTCTGAGACATCAAGTAGCGCTGAGGACGAGAGAAAAATAATCTGGATACTACTTTCCGTTCTCTTTCTGGCTTAACCTTTGTCTTTTGATCAGCTTGCGCACTCTTTTGCGCTCTTTTGCATTTTTTGCGCGCACCAAAAATACAACTCTTTTCTTTTCAAGCGATTCCGCACTCATTGGCAAAAACACGGGGGGGGGGCCTGCGGGCCAGACCTCAAGTTGCAGTTGAGACTTTCTGTCGCAGCCCTTGATTACAAAAAGCTTAGCGGACCCATGTCCACCATCATCGCCGTCCGCGGAATCTCTCTCGCGTCACAACGAGCCCGCCCGCCAATAAACAGCCCCATCATCCTTCTCTGGCCCACCCGCTCATTTCCTCTAACCGAAACATTCGGCCAAGGCTATGTGGTAGCTTGTCCTTCCGCCAATACACGGAACTTTGCGTGTTCTCGCGGTGTCGAAAGAAATAATCTCAGGCCACCGCGGAAGTTTATCTGTTCGCTCAAGGGGATGGCCGTGCTCGAAGCAATCGCTCTAGCGAAGTTCTACGGGTCTGTTCCTGCGGTTCGAGAAGTCAGTTTTCGCCTGGAACCCGGCCAGGTACTCGGCTACTTGGGCCCCAATGGCTCTGGAAAAAGCACCACCGTAAAAGTGCTCACCGGACTGCTGCAACCCACTCACGGCCAAGTGCTCTTCGAGGGCAAAGACATCCAAAGCGATCTCGTATCTTATCGAAAGCGGCTCGGCTACGTTCCTGAAGAGGCCAATCTCTACCCGTTTCTCACCGGCGAGGAATATCTGGAGATGATTGGGACTCTTCGCGCCATGTCTCCAACGCGAATGAAAACCAAGATCGCCGCTCTCCTCGAGTTTTTCTCTCTGTTTCCTCATCGGCATGTTTCTCTGGGCTCTTACTCCAAGGGTATGCGCCAGCGCATCCTCCTGATCGCCGCTCTTATGGACAATCCCGATGTGCTCATCTTGGACGAACCGCTCTCCGGCCTCGACGTAACCTCCGTGCTCATTTTCAAGAACCTCATCCAGGCGTTCAGTGCGCGAGGAAAAGCCGTTTTCTATTGCTCGCATATTCTCGAAGTCGTGGAAAAAGTTTGCTCGCAGCTTCTCATTCTCCGAAAGGGCCAGGTCATCGCCTACGGCTCAACGGAAGAAGTACGCCAGCGGATCGGCCAGTCCTCACTGGAACGCATCTTCTTGCAACTCGTGGAAGACACAGACGTCACGCAGGTCGCGAACGAGATCGTGGATGTCGTGGTGTCTCCCTCGTGAATTCTTGGAAGCAGTCCCTCGCTGCACGCTGGATAGTTTTCTCACAGCGCCCTTCCGTGCATTTGTTGCGTCTGTTCGCCGGACGCATGTTCCACGGCAACGGAGAACTCGGCGCTGATGATTTGGAACTTGGCATGGGTGTGGTGCTCATTTTCTTGGCCATGCCGGGAGTTCTGGTCTCTCTTCTCATGTTTGAGAAGTTTGGTTCGCTCATTCGTTTCCTGCGAGGTGACGGCGTATTCGATCCCTATGTCGCCACCATTCCAGACGAATATTTCTTCATCGTGCTGTCCATGGCCGTTAGCTGCGCAGCGGCGTTGTGGCGGTGGAACTCCATTTTTCTGGACCGCCGCGATTACGCGAACCTCGTGCCTCTTCCCATCTCGCTGACCAGGATTTTTCTCGCGAATCTGTTCGCCATCTTTGCTCTGACCGCCTTGCTCACCATCGTGGTGAACGCCGCTTCCTTCGTTCTATTTCCAATCGCGGTCGTAGGTTCGCAAGGATCTTTCTCTAAGCTTCTCCGGTTTGCGTTTGGACATGCCGCTTCCGTCACTCTGAGCAGCGCATTTAGTTTTCTTGCCATATTTGCACTCTCGGGCACTTTAATGGCGTGCCTTCCCTACCGCATTTTCCGCAGAGTCTCCGTCTACGTCCGTTTTGCGGTCGCGCTCTGTCTCCTTGCGATCCTGGCCACAAGTTTCACCATATCTTCTGTTCTCTCAGGCGGCTCTCAATTGATTTACCAGCGCCTCGGCGGACTGCCTCCCGCTTGGTTTCTGGGGCTCACCGAAACATTGTGGGGCAACGGTAACGATATTTTCTTCGCTTCCTTGACGCGAAGGGCCATGCTTTCTTTGGGACTGGCCCTTCTCATCTCCGTCATTGCTTATTCCTTCAGCTTTCGCAGATCCTTCGTCCGCATCCCTGAATTTGCCGATGTTGGGCCGTTGCCGCGTGGCCGGCGCTTCCGGTTGCCTGCAAAACTTCTGGACGCCACAATTCTTCGGACTCCCGTGCAACGCGCCGGTTACCATTTTGTTTCGCGCACACTCTTGCGAAGCGATGCTCACCTGCAGATTGTTCTGGCCTTCGCGGCCCTGGGCCTTGTTGTTGCTGCACAGAACGTAAATGCCGCCTTTCATCGAGGCATTTCTTTCGCTGCACAGCCCCCAACCGTGGAACTCCTATCCATCCCATTTATCCTGAGCTACTGCCTCCTCGTGGGAATTCGCTTGGCCTTCGAAGTCCCGTCCGATTTGTCCGCCAACTGGATTTTCAAGCTCTGGATCGAGCCCGGCGGCGAACAACTTCGCCCAGTCGCCAGGAAAGTACTCCTCACATTTTCTCTTGGCTGGATCGCTCCCCTGTGTCTTCTCTACTCAACACTTTTGTGGGGATGGCTTACTGCGCTGCTGCAAACAACCATTCTCATTGGCTGCTCCGCGGTTTTCGTGGAAGTTCTGCTCGTGAGGTTCCGCAAGATTCCCTTCACATGCTCCTACCCGGCCTTCCAGAGCCACTCCACCCTTGTACTTGTTGCTTACTTAATGGGCTTCGTGGTCTTCGCGATTTACATTCCCCAAGTCGTGCAGTGGTCCCTGGTGACTCGATGGGGAGCCGCTGGTTTCATTCCGGTAGTTCTCCTCAGCCTCGGCGGCTTGCGTAAATTCCGTAAACAGATGCTGGACATGGATAAACAGCTGGTCTTCGAGGAAGACTCCGCCTCCAGCTTCTGAGGATGGTTCAGCGGATTTCTAGATTCGGCTCACAACAAGCTAAGTGGATCCATATCCACCAGCACAGCCGTGTCGGGGATTTCTTTCGCGTCGCAATACGCTATCGCGCCGCTAAGCAGCTTTGTCAACACCGACCGCTTTGGTGACTTGAGCAGGAACTGGAACCGGTGCTCTTTTTTCAAACGCGCCAGCGGCGCCGTCGCCGGCCCCAGGATGCGTACGCTTTCCCCGTCAAGCGGGGAAAAATATTCCGAAAGCTGCCGCGACCAGCGGATTGTCTTTTCCAGGCTCGTATCGCGCACGATCACGTTGGCCAGCGAGGTAAACGGCGGATACGCCATCATCCGCCGGAAATGCAACTCTCGCTCGAAGAACGCGCTGTAATCCTGCTTCACCGCATCTTGAATCGCGTAATGCTCGGGATAAAATGTCTGAATCAGCACGCGCCCCTTCAACTCGCCGCGCCCCGCGCGCCCGGCAACTTGCGTCAGCAACTGAAACGTGCGTTCCGCCGCGCGAAAATCCGGCAGGCTCAGCGACGAATCCGCGGAAACCACGCCGACGAGCGTCACTCGCTGAAAGTCGTGTCCCTTCGCCAGCATTTGCGTGCCAACGAGAATGTCCAACGCACCGCCAGCGAACGCACTCAGTGTTTCCTGATATTGCCGCTTAGTCCGCGCCGTATCTCGGTCCAGCCGCGCGATTCGCGCGCCGGGAAATTCTTTGCGAAGCCTTTCTTCGAGGTGCTCGGAGCCTTCGCCAAAAAAATAGACATATTTCGACTGGCACTTCGGACACTGCTTCGGTATTTGCTGGATCGAACCGCAATAGTGGCATTCCAGCCGGTTGCGTTGTTTGTGATGGGTCATCGAGATGCTGCAATTCACGCACTGCACGGACGCGCCACAGCTCCGGCACAGAACCGACCACGAATACCCGCGCCGGTTGATCAATACCAGCGCCTGCGTGCCATTCGCCAGACATTCCTGAATCCCTGCGTGCAGCGCCGCGGAAATCGGACTCGTCTGGTGGGTCTGCTGAAAATCCTCGCGCAAGTCCACGACTTCCACGCTCGCAAGCGACCGGTCCGCAACGCGCGACGCCAGCATCAGCAGCTCATATTTCCCATTCCGCGCGTGGTGATACGTTTCCATCGAGGGTGTCGCCGAACCCAGCAACGCCAGGGCGCCTTCCATCTTGGCGCGCACGATAGCCACATCGCGGCCGTGATAGCGGGGAGTCTCTTCCTGCTTGAAGCTATTTTCCTGCTCTTCGTCGACAATGATTAGCCCGACATTTTCCAGCGGCGCAAATACCGCCGAGCGCGTTCCGACCACGACGCGAGCCTCGCCGTTCCGCACGCGCCACCATTCCCGCGCTCGTTCCACATCGCTCAGCGCCGAATGCAGCACCGCCACGCCCTCGAACCGCGCGCCAAACCACGAGCGGCACTGCCGCCCAATCCATAGCGTCAACGCAATCTCCGGCACCAGCACGAGTGCCGTTTTCCCTCGCGCCAGCGTCTCCTGTACCGCGCGCAAATAAACTTCGGTTTTCCCGCTGCCGGTCACGCCATGGAGCAACTGCACACCGAACTCGCCAAGCTCAAACCGCGCGCGAATCGCCTTGAGCGCGCTCTCCTGTTCCGTATTCAATTCATGCCCCGGAGGCGAGTATCCCGCATCGAACGGATCCTCCGCCGGATCAATCGCCTCCTCCCAACTCTCCAGCAACCCCTCGCGCAGCATCCTCTCGATGAAAGTTCGCGTCACCTGCCCCACCCTCAAAAGTTGCGGCATGGGCAGCGGCCCTCGCTCCGTCTCCAGCAATTCGCGGATTCTTTCTTCTCCGCGCTTCCTCTGCGCGCTCTGCGTCTCTGCGTTATCTTTTTCCTCTTTCTTTTCCTCTACTTTTTCTTCCGTCAATTTTTCAGCCGCGCCATCTCCGCCCTTCCAAGCGATCACGCGCTGCGTCCTTCTCTTTCTGCCCTCCACCCTCTCGCGAATTTCAATCAACCCGCGGCGTTGCAGCCGCTGCAACGCCGAAGCGTCCACGCCCAGCTTCGCCGCCGGACCAAGCAGCACCCTTCCCTTCTGCTCCTTCAACTTCCCAAGAAACGCCGCCTCATGCGACGTGAGCCCGTGCGACAATTCACCGCCGCTCAAGCTCTCCGCCGCTTCACGCCCCGCTTCCGTCAAGAGAATCTGCCGCTGCGATTTCAACTCCGTCACTGGCGGCAGCATCGCGCGAAACACTTCACCCAACGGCGCCAGGTAGTACCCCGCAATCCAGTGCGCCAGCTCGATCAACTTCGGTGTCAGTGCCGGCACAAAATCCAAGACGCGCGTGATTTCCCGAATTTTCGTCCCTTCCGGCGCGTTCTCGACCAATTCCACAACCACGCCAACCATCGCCCTTTTCCGGAACGGCACGAGCACCCGGCTGCCCGGCTGCACCGTTCCACGCAACGCGAGCGGCACCGCGTATGTAAACGTCGTACGCAGCGGCACCGCCAGCGCAACATTGCAAAATGGAGGAGTCATCCCGCCGTGTAGTGTATCAGCCCGAGGAAACGGCACAGATGACAAGGAGGCTTGTAATTCTGTGCGGCTGATAGCAACGAGGCCTGTCATTCTGAGTGCATCCGATAAGGATGCACGAAGGATCTCACCGGAGACGATTCAAACACCGTCGATGTTAAGGAACAGCCGCTACCGGCTGATGAGAAAAATCCCCGCGAAAATCGTGACAATCCCCACCCATTGCCAGCGCGAAACATGTTCCTTGAGGAAGAAAGCCGCAAGCCCGACGGTGACCGCTCCGTACAGCGAACCAAGAACGCTGATCACCGCGACCTGCTCCATTTTCATTCCCAGATTGCTCAGCACGAAAGCGCCAGTATCAAACACGCCCATGCCCAGCACCATCCAGCGCACTTCGCCGCGGGGGAGCCGCACAGGCTGCTTGGAAATGAGGATCGCCGCCGCGATGAGCAGCGTGCTGGTCAAGCGAATCATCCAGACGGTTTGAATCGCGCCGACGCGGGCGATGATGCGAATTCCGAGCAGCCAGAACAGCATGGCAAAACCAACCGCCGCGAAAATGGCCCAGCCCATTCCGCGGCCGCTCCTGCGCACGGCCTCGGCATCGTTCTCGTCCGGTGTTTTTTCACCGCCGGCAACCACCACCACACCCACCAGGGTGCAAATGATGCCCGCGATTCTCACAGCGCTCACGCGTTCGCCGGTCATCCACGAAAGCAGAAGCGTCAAAGCGGGATAACTGGCCGAGAGCGGAGCCACCACCGCCATTTTTCCAATCTCAAACGCGCGGTAGAACCCCAGTCCGGCCATGGCATTGAAGCATCCCGCCAGAAAACCCCAAGCCCACGGTTGCCACCCGGAACCATCCGCGAGATGCCCCCAGCCGCCGAGAACCGGCAAGGAAATAGTTAGCAGTAGCAACCCAATCAACTGCATGTAAAGCATGGAACGGAGAGCGCCAATGCGATGTGTAGCAAAACGCGCAATGAAATCCGCGCCGCCCCAGGTCAGCGCCGTCAGCAAGCCCAGCAGAATTCCCATGATGAGTTAGGCGGACTTGCCTTTCTTCACTTCGAGGCCCAGCACGGCCATGACTTTTTGGAGATCTTTCCAGACTTCGCTTTTCGCGGCGGGGTTGCGCAGCAAATAGGCAGGGTGATAGGTCGCCAGCAATTTTCTTCCGCGAAATTCCAGCCACTCGCCGCGAAACTGGGAAATTCCGCGATTGGTCTGCAGCAATGTTTTTGCGGCGACGGCGCCCAGGCAAACAATCACTTTCGGAGCAATGGTGTCGATCTGCCGCAAGAGAAATGGCGAGCAGGTGCTCACTTCGTCTTCTTCCGGCTGGCGATTCTCCGGAGGCCGGCATTTCACTACGTTGCAGATGTACACATCTTTGCGCTGCAATCCCATCGCTTCGATCATCTGCGTAAGCAGTTTTCCCGCGCGCCCGACGAAAGGCAAACCTTGCGCATCTTCATCGGCGCCCGGGCCTTCGCCCACAAA
>WNFS01004122.1_pt1 | contig 11060 bp, 9 predicted proteins | sample 5400141 | NCBI WGS metagenome assembly WNFS01 (sample SAMN13153358, study PRJNA577476) | soil metagenome | isolation source: 60 cm saprolite under Madrone tree | place: USA:California | collected 2016-06-14 | reverse complement strand
GGACGCAGCCGCGCCGGGTCGTCGCCAAGGTCGAATGGCACCGGGCGATCGCGACGCAGTGTGTAGCTGATGGCGATACCATTCCTAATCCTGCTCACCGAGAGTTTGGACGTATGTTTTGCCGTACGGATAGAAAAGTTCCTTGCGGCCTTGCTGCCACGCCGCTTTGAGTTCGGGTGTCGTAATGTCCCAGTCCGGCCGGCATTTCTTGGTAACGGCACGTAGGTCCTGGCGGAGATCTTCTAGAGTGGGCCGACCGAAGAACCAGTAGCCGTTGTAGATCTTATAAATGACAAGACCGGGCTCGAGGACAACCACGTGGGGGATCATGGGATTGTGGAGAGGATCGGTGTATTCGGCGATGTCGAGATCCTTTTGGACGACACGGCCCGCGTCGGAGAGGAAGGGCCAGTGGGCGCCGACGCCGGTGCGATATTCACTCGTCTCAGTGATATTGTCGGTGCTAATGGTGACAAGCCTGCTATAGGCAACCTCCAGCTCACGATAGAGCTCGACAAGCAGTTCTGCCTGCCGGCGGTCCTTGGGGCGGAAACCACCGCGACTGAGGACGAGAACCATGGGATGTTGTCCTTGCAGTTCGGAGAGCTCCTTTTCTTGCGCGCGGACTAGCAATGGAAATGATGCGAGCAGCATGTATACCGCCGATATCTGTGCCGTGCGATAGAAATCCGCGTGTTCCATGGAGCGTTTCACCTCCGAGCGACTGACCCCCGTTAGCTTCGAGGAGGGCGCGCTATTCCGAGTTGCCCGACGATCACGGGCCCTGGAGTTGAGCGCATGCCACCTAGCAAAATCCTTGTCACGGCATTCTTCAGCTCCGCTTGATGATGAACACAGTCTTATCGTCAATACGGTCCTGTTCGCCAATCTGGCGGAGACGATCGTCTTTGTTCACCGCATATTCCAGCAGAGCGTTGCAGATTTCCTTTGCCGGTTGGCGATAGCGCTCACGCATCACCCTTTCAAGTTGCTGACGTTCTTCTTTGTCGCTGCCGTCGTAGACCCCATCGGTATAGAGCAGGAAGATGTCCCCTGGACTCAGCAGCGTGAGCTCCGCCACATCGGGGGAGTTCGCGTTGCCTTCCCGGGAGTCCAGTGACAAATACCTGTTACGATCAGGATGATTTTCGGCGATCTGCAAGCCGAGCGGCAGAAATTGCGACATCCGGCTTTTGTCAATCTCCATGAACTTGCGAAATTCGGCGGAGAAGACCAATGGGGATACATGTCCGAAGTTCACGAATCGGAAGTAGCCGTAAGGGTGCACTTCGCCGTAAAGCATGGTAGCTATCTCCTGGGCGCTCTCCTTCTCGCTCCTGCCAAGAGCATTTCGCGCGGTGACAGATAGGGCCAACCTCAGGTTGATCCTCTCGAATAACTCCGGTGTCGTTTTCCCTCGATGATCTAGTTCGGAGAGCATGAGGGCATGAAACGTGTCGTGGACCGTGGACGCGATTTTCGCTGCAATGATTCCGTGTCCCTGAGCGTCCACCAACAGAACTCCCGCCGTGCTATCAAACTCACGCAGGTCTTCGGCGACCCGCACCTGTTCCGAGCTTCGTGCCTCTCTGTACGCGGATTCCATTTCGGGCTTGTACCCGGGCCTTGATTTCAACCATTTGACATGATCGTCCACCGAATTACGCGGCATCGCGCCTGCCGGGAGCGGCTCTAAATACTGTTTCGATCGCTTCAGGGCCCGCTGAATGCGGGCGTCGATGTCGTAACGCTGCTGGAAGTTTATGTACTCAAACAGGTCGCCTCCGACCGTTTCGGCAGGAATGGAGTTGCCATACATCTCGATTCCTTCCACATGGGGAATCGTACCTTCCACCGGCATCAGCCGCTTGCGCAGATAATCATCGATAGTTGGAGCGGTGTAGATGTTTGTCATAAGAGCCTTCCAGGCCGAAGCGATGCACTCCTTTGATGTTTACCTACGAAGTGAGGGTACCGTCCGTTATGGGGTCACCCCTCCACGACCTGGTGGCCGCCGTCGATGTCGTACGTTGCTCCGGTGACCGCTGTGTTCGTCATGAGGTGGACGGCGAGCGCGGCGATGTCGGCCGGACCGACCACGCGCCCGATCGGCAGCGTCGTGCGGAGCGGCTCGCGACGCACGCCAGCTGATCGCCGAGCAGCGATGCCGACAGCGGCGTGTCGACGAAGCCGGGCGGGATAAAGTTGACACGGACGGGTGCGCCCGTGGCCGGCCGGCGACCGCCCGTTCCGCCGATGAACAGCAGCGCTCCGCCCGGGCCCACCTTGCCGACGACGCGGCGAGCGATGTGCACCGCCCGACCGTGGTTCCATCCACGGCTAGGCCGATGCCGCCGCTGGTTTCGAAAGCCTTGTTGCGTTTGGCTTGGCGCAGGATTCGCGCCAAGGCGGCTCGCGTGCGAGTCGGATCTAAACGTTCGGTGAAGTAGCCCAGCGCATCATCGCCGAACGATGTGCTCACCGCTAGCGCGCGACGCGCGGAGGAGCGCACAGCGTATTATCGGATAACGCGGCCGTATTTCCGAATCAGAACACCAGGCGCAGGGAGCCCTGGATAATACGCGGTCCCCCGCCGACGACGCCCGCGGTTGTGCCCACTGCGGTAGCGGTGCCGCTGCCCAAGGTCGATGTGATTTTGCCAAAGTTCCCGTTGCTCTGGCTGCTAATCGGATTGGAAAAGTTGGTGTGGTTAAAGATGTTGAAGAAGTCCGCCTGGAAACGCAGGTGGAGTCTTTCCGTGCCCAACGGGAAGAGTTTGGCTAGCGAAAAATTCCAGTTCTGAAGACTGGGACCATAATACTGGTTGCGGCCGGAAGTGCCCAGGCGCCCGGGATGGGGAGAAGTTTTCAAGTTCGAGAAATAAGTCGTGTCGAAAGCGGCATCCGGATTTGAGTTGTTCTGCTGAAGCCGGGCGCTTCCGATGACGTCGGGACGATCGTTGAATTGGTTGAAGCCGCTGAAATCATTGGAGCTGTTAAATACCGTGAAGGGAGTGCCGGACTGGATGGTCGTGATGCCCGAGACTTGCCAACCACCGAACACCTGGCGGTTGATGCCGTTGCTCCAGCCAAGGAGCCGATGGCCAGGTCCGAAGGGCAAATCGTAGACGTAGAAAAACACGGCGCGGTGCCGAATATCAAAGGACGAGGGTCCACGATCCGCGTTGAGATTCGTCCGGTCCTCGAGTCCAGCGCGCTCGCCACTAGAGCCGAAGAAGGACGAGCCATCGTCGATGGACTTCCCGACGGTGTACGAGCCTTCAAAATAGATGCCGTGACGTCCCTGGTATCTGGCCGTGACGACGGCGCTGTTGTAGTTGGAGTTGCCGATATCCACGCCCGTTCCGATTGAGCCGAACAAGGGGTTCGGGAAGTGCTGTATGTTGCCTGGTGCGGACGGTGTGCCGGGGTCGTTGCCGCGGAGAGCCGGATTGTTCACCGTGACAGTGGGTTGGTTGTCGTCGACGAACAAACCAAGCTTGTGGGCGGTAGACCCCTCATAGTCGACTTCAACGGAAAATGCACCGCCAAGCTGGCGCTGGACACCGAGGCTGTACTGATAAATGTAAGAACTGCGAAGGTTCTGATCTTCGGCACTGAGACCCACCAAGCCGACCTCGTTTGGCTGGCCGATGTTCTTTACGAGAGGAACGTTCTGATTGAGACCGATGGCATAGGAGAATTTTCCACTTGGATTGGTTGGAGTTTTGGGCTGTGTAACGCCGGCTATCTGCGTGGTTGTAATGTTAAAGGGAGCGTTCAAGGCCATGTTCGCAGGGATATTGTTGAAAATTTCGTCATAGCCGACGCGAAATCCGCCGCGGACCACGGTTTTGTTATTGCCAAATACCGACGGCGCAATGCGCGGGGTGTAAGCGAAACCGACGACGGGAGCGACGTTGTTTTTGTCTACGTTCATGCCTGAGTCGGACAGTGTAAAGGGCGCCTGGGTAAAGAAGAAAGAGGAGGGGCCGCTCTTGGTGGTGTCAATTGACAGGACCTTGTTGGTGCCCAAGAGGACGGGGCCAACGCCAGGAATGAAGTTCGTGGCCTGGTTGCGAACCTGGTGGATGGCGGAAGGATATTCGTACCGCACCCCGTAGCTTAGAGTGAGATTGTCTTTTAGCTTGTAAGTATCCTGCCAGTACAGATCCCAGGGATAGCGCTGCCAATACGCCAGCGTGGAACCAAAGAGCAGGGTGGCAGTGTTAACCTGCGCGACGCCGTTGTTGAGGCTGCCGGAGAAATCCGCAAAGCTCAAAAAGTTGAACACGCCGCGCGCGGAGCCATCGAGGAAGCGACGGGCGTCTTCGCGTCGAACGTGAATACCCATGCGGAACGAGTGTTTGGACGCACCGAACGGAGAGATCCAGGAAACGTTGTCATACAGTTCATACGTGTTGGTTCTGCGGCCTTGCGGGAGGTTGCTGGTGCTCCCCAGAGGAGCATAGCCGCCAACTATTCCGATAGTGGGCAGGCCAGAATCAAGCGTGTTGGTGCTGCCGTTCACGATGCCGGGGAGCGGATTTCCGCCGGAGTCAACGAAGATCTTCGAGGCATCGAGACCGGAGTCCTGAACGGTGATAAAGGTCTTGTTGCGGGAGAAGCCGAAACGGGCTTCGTTCAGGACGCGCGATGAAAAAGTGTGCGTGTAATCGATGAGTCCTGAATCGCTGCCCGGCGCGTTGGCGTTGCCTCCCTCGGCGGGAATCGCGCCGCCGGTAAAAGTGGTGCCCCCATATTGCACCCAGCGCACCGAGAGATGGTCTTTGTCGCTGAAAGCGTAGTCCACTTTGGCTAGGCCAGTTTCGTCGAAGGTTAACGAAGGAACGTTGGAAATGAAGTTGTTACTTCCGGACGTAGGAGTGAAGTTTGGGGCGGGCCAGAACTGCAGCAACGCCTTCGAGATGGGATCGGTCACCGTAGCGCGTTCAGCGGCCGTGGGCACGCGAGTGGTACTGACCTGCGGAGCTACCTGGCGAAAGCCTTCATAGGACGCAAAGAAGAATAGTTTGTCCTTAAGGACTGGTCCTCCGAATGTTCCGCCATATTGATTGCGGTGCAGAGGATTCTTCGTGCCGCCATTTTTGTTGGTGAAGAAGTCCGCAGCGTCAAGCACAGAATTGCGGAGGTACTCGAACGCCGTCCCATGAAACTGATTGGTTCCGCTCTTGGTGACGATATTCACCTGGCCGCCGGTGCCACGGCCGAACTCCGCTGTAGCCACGCTGGTCTGAACAGCGAATTCCTGCACCGCATCGGTGATTCGAAAATTGCCAAGCGCGGAGTTAATCTGTGTGTCGATGTTGCTAACGCCGTCGAGCAGGAAGATGTTCGACTGAGAGCGGGCGCCGGAGACGTTGAAACCGCCGCCCTGAGTGCCGGTCGCGGAGGGCAGGACGCCGGGCGTTAAAAGGGCCAGATCCAGATACTGGCGTCCGTTCAGCGGAATGTTCGAGACGACTTGGCTGTCAATTACGTTGCTGAGGGTGCTTCTGTCACTCTCCAGCAATGGAGTTGCTGCACCCGAGACTTCAATGGTTTCGGCAACACTGCCGATCTGGAGGCTGGCGTCCACATGGGTGATCTGGTCCACCTGGACCACGACGTCTTTCAACGTTTCTTTTTTGAAGCCGGCAGCTTCGACATGGAGGGCGTACACGGCCGGAGACAACTGCAGAAACTGAAAACCCCCATTACTGTCACTTACCGTCTCTTGCTTTGCGTTAGTGGACATGTTGATGAGCGCCAATTTCGCACCCGAGATCACCGCACCGCTCTGATCCTTTACGAACCCGGCGATACTTCCGGTAGGTGAAGCTGAGACTGTCGGCGCGAACACCAACACGAACACGGAAAAGAGGGTCCACAAGAGTGAGGATACTCTGGCTCGTTTCATTGCTGCCTCCGTCGGAGTCTTCGAAATGTGTATTTGCCTGGTTGAACCTTTGATGCCTCTAAGCCCTTCAGACTTCTAAAGCACAGGGCATCATCAGGAAAAGAACCTGTTTATCAGCCTAGAGCAACCCTCGTGCCAAAGTGGAATAGGCGTCCCACAGGTAATTCGCGCGGCTAACTCACGTGTTTGGCGAAACGCTCATATATAGCCGTCCTTAATTTAGCTATGATTTTGCGTAAATCCAATTTTTAGAATTTCGTCGTTCCAGATTCGTGCGGTAATGGTAATACTAGAAATGGCGGTGTAGTGCGGGTAGTCGCTGCAGGCTTTTTCCTGTACGAGTTAATATTGGCCCGCAGATGTCGGGGCGCGCAGTAAAGCCTGTCGGCAAAACCGGTGGCCGTCTGCGCGGCCGGAAGGCTAAGTCGCCTAACCGGGAAGTGTCCCACTACCGTCTCCTATGCTGTGGGGTGGGTGGAGGTGGTGGAGGTGGTGGAGGTGGTTGGCGCTTGACAAATGCTGGCGTATCTAGGATAAATAGAGAAGCTGCGGTTGCGGCGACACGTGGCGATTTAGGGCAACTTGCTCCACGTAAAAAACTGCTAAAGAGCTGTAGAGTATCCCAGAAGAGTTTCTGAGACCCTCCGAGCACTTTGGCACGGAGGGTTTTTTCGTTTCACCTCCCTGCTGCCCTAATCGAATCCAACGTGGATTTTAGATCGCGAGGCTGTGCGCTGCGACTGGAATGGCACTCGCGTGATGACGCGATGGGAAGGGTAAAGCAATGTCCGAATCCTACGAACTGCGATGTCGAGAGTGCGGCAAAACTTGGGGAAATGCTCCGAAGTCGTTCTGCGAAGACTGTTTCTCGCCTCTGGAAGTGGCCTACGACTACGATGCTCTAAAGAAAAAAGCTCGCCGCGAAAACCTGGCAGGCCGGGACTTCAACATGTGGCGCTATGCAGAACTGTTGCCGCTGCCCGAGGATTTCACGCCGGCCGGCGCTGTTGGCGGGACCCCGCTGGTGGCCTCGCGAAAGCTTGCGTTCCACTGGGGGATTAGTCAGCTCTATTTCAAGAACGATGCGGTGTGCTTCCCTTCTCTGTCGTTTAAGGACCGGGTGGTTGGGACCGCGCTGGTGGCGGCTCGGCGGTTTGGATTTGAGACGGTGGGGTGCTCTTCGACCGGGAATTTGGCGAACGCGGTTGCGGCACAGTCGGCGCAGCAGGGATTTGACGCGTGCGTTTTTATTCCTGCGGACCTGGAGCCTGCAAAGGTTTTGAACACCGCTGTTTACGGAGCTCGCATCGTTCGAATTAACGGGAATTACGACCACGTGAACCGGCTGTGCGCGCAGATTGCAGACCGGTTCAAGTGGGGCGTGGTGAATGTCAATTTGCGTCCCTACTACTCGGAAGGCTCGAAGACGCACGGTTACGAAATCGCGGAACAACTCGGCTGGCGCTTGCCAGACAATGTGGTGGTTCCGATGGCGGGTGGTTCGTTGATCACAAAAATCGCGAAAGCGTTCAAGGAATTGGTGACGCTCGGTTGGGTAGAAGCAAAGCCCGTGAAATTCTTTGGGGCGCAGGCCACTGGCTGTTCGCCGATTTCCGATGGCGTGAAGCGCAACCTGGCGCGCTTCGAACCGCAAAAGCCCAATACCATCGCGCGTTCGCTCGCGATCGGCAATCCGGCCGACGGGCCGTTTGCCATCAAGCTCATTCGTGAGAGCGGCGGCTGGGCGGAAGACGTCTCCGATCCGGAAATCGTCGAAGCCATCAAGCTGCTGGCGGAAACCGAAGGCATTTTTACGGAGACCGCAGGCGGCGTGACAGCTGGTGTGACGCAAAAACTGATCCATCAGGGACGAATCGGTACAGATGAAACTACTGTTGTTTGCATCACTGGAAACGGGCTAAAGACGACCGACGCAATCGCCTCGGAATTTCCGGTCAGTGAGGCTATCGCGCCGCGCCTTGATGCTTTCGAGGCATACCTGGACAGCCAATTTACCGTCGCGGCGACAAAGTAAGGAGACGCAGAAGACATGCCAGTTACGATAGAAATTCCGACGGCTTTCCGGCGCTTCACGGATGGCACGCCCAAGATCGACTGTAGTGCCGCAACGATTGCCGAGGCGCTGGATGATTTGACTACTCGTTTTCCCGCGCTGTCGCGCCATGTTCGCGACGAGCAGGGGCAGATTCGCCAGTTCCTGAATGTCTATCTCAATGAAGAAGACATTCGCTTTCTTGGCGGCGAGGGATGTACGTTGAAAGAAGGCGACCGCGTTCTGCTGGTTCCTTCCATCGCTGGCGGATAAGCGATCGATCCGCCCCCCATTCCCGTCCGGCAGCTTGTCGAGATTGCTGTATTCTTACGCGGCCTGCGAACGGCCGGTGTTTCAATTATTTAGTTTTCGGCTATCATCGAAGCGGAGACGCCCATGGGTTATTACGCGCTTTTTTATCGTGAAGTGGTGCCGGACTTTGTCGCACAACGAGCCACCTACCGCGAAGAGCATCTTGGTCTGGCGCGCGAAGCTCACTCCCGCGGCGAATTGCTGCTCGCCGGTGCGCTGGCTGACCCGCCGGATGGAGCACTGTTGATTTTCCGGGGCGGGGACGATACACCGGCGCAAGAGTTTGTTCGCAAAGATCCATACGTCCGCAACGGCCTGGTAAGGCGATGGGAAATTCGTCCGTGGACGGTTGTCGTGGGAAATCAATAGGAGCCATGCCTGAATGATTGCTCGTCTTTGGTCCGCTCGAACTACCAGTGGGCAATCAACTAAGTACCTGGAACACTTCCGGCAGAGCGTCGTTCCCTCGCTTCGGACATTTGACGGATACCTCTGCTCGAGCGTGCTCGTGCGATCGCATGGAGACGCAGTCGAGATTCTTGTCACGACGGTCTGGCAATCTCTTCAGGCTATCGATGCGTTTGCCGGGGCCGACCGAGAGACGGCGGTGGTGGCAAGCGAGGCCGCAGCCTTTTTGACCGATTATGACCGGCGCGTGCGGCACTATGAAGTCGCCCAGACGGATGGTCTCTCTTTCCGGCAATCTCCATTGCCGGACACTCCTAATTGATTTTGTTTAGCAGGAAACATTCCGGGCAGGAACTTCGTTACTTAGTCCATAAGCTTCGGAGGTGTGTCCATGCGTACTCCTTTCTTACTGGCGACGGTTCTGGCATTGTCTGTTGCTTCGGGGACAGCTCAGACCAAAATCGACGTCAAGGATATTGAGAATCATCCATTTACGGCGGATTTCAATTCGGGCGGGAAACTAAAGATGTACCTGCGTTCTGGGAGCTTCCACATCGTTGGGGGGTCGGACAACAAGATTACGGTGAGAATCACTGGTAGAAACGCTTACAGGGCTAGCGACATGAGAGTTCAGCTTGAGGGTTCGAAGGACAATGCAAGTTTAACGGTCAGCGACGGCCCAAAGAACGATCTTGAGGTCACCATCGAGGTGCCGAGGAAAACGGGACTATACGTTCGCATGCCGGCCGGGAACCTGGAGCTTCACCATGTCACCGGGGATAAGGATGCGGAGTTGCACGCGGGCGAGTTGATTATCGACGTTGGCGACGTCGGCGATTATTCACGGGTGGACGCTTCGGTTTATTCAGGAGGCCTCGAAGCGAGCCCGTTTGGCGAGTCCCACGGAGGGCTGTTCCGCTCTTTCCACAAAGAAGGCAACGGAAGGTATCACTTGCACGCGCATGTTGGCGCGGGTGATTTGACGCTGCAATAAGCCGCTTCGGCAGACCCACGCAGGTCCCCCGACGAAACGCAACATTTTGCGTTCCTGCGTGTTTATACCCACATGAGGCTAAGATTAGCGATTTATGGCGCCGCTTCCCTGCTCCTACTCGCATTTTATGCACCGGCGCGAGCCCTCGCCGCTCTCATCAGCGGCGTGCGAGAACGCTAGCTTCCCCCACAGGCATCCCAACTCCGGCTCACACCTGATCCACAGCTGAGGCATTGCTTCCACCAACAAGTCAAGGCAGACTAGCGCACACGTTCGCGGCAATCCGCGCCTACCTTCAAAAAAGGTGTTCCCGGACTTTGGCAACCATCGCCATCCGCCTCGAACCAATCGGCATTGTCCCTTCATGTCGCACGCTTGATCGGAGACTTTAAACGATGTCGACTACGGCCGCAGCCTCTAAAACCGCGCCGAATCAGATAGCTCTCTCGAAGGCACTTGCTCCCGTGGCCGCGCTGCTGGCGATTTCGACCTTTATTAATTACATCGACCGGGGAAGTCTTTCTCTCGCCGCCCCAGTGCTTAAAGTCGAACTTCAGCTTTCTCCCTGGCAGCTGGGCATTTTGCTTTCGTCCTTTTTCTGGACTTACACTAGCTTTCAAATTGTTTCCGGGTGGCTCGTCGATCGCTTCAACGTGAACTGGGTTCTCGCGGCGGGATTTTTCGTTTGGTCACTCGCAACGGCTACCACCGGTTTTGTTCACGGCTTTGAAATGCTGCTGATCATGCGGCTTATCCTTGGGGCAGGAGAATCCGTAGCATTCCCTTCGTATTGCAAAATACTTGCCAAGCATTTCCCGGAGGTATTGCGGGGACGCGCCAATTCTTTCATTTCCGCGGGTATCGCGGGCGGGCCCGCGTTCGGTATCTTTTTTGGCGCAATGCTTATTGCGCGGCATGGATGGCGGCCATTTTTTATTGGACTGGGGCTGTTCAGCCTTTTGTGGTTGCCGCCGTGGAAGATGTGGATGCCGAACGGTGCGGGGCTCTTTGTTTCGCCCACGGCGCAGACGCCCGGCATCGTGGAGATTCTCAAGCAGCGTTCCGCGTGGGGCACGTTTGCTGGGCTTTTTGCCTTCAATTACCTTTCGTATTTTTTGCTTACGTGGCTGCCGTCTTTTCTAGTCGACGAGCGGCATTTTTCGATGCAAAAAATGGGAACGATCGGAGGTGCGGCGTACGGCATTCTGGCGGTCTCGGCGCTTATCTCAGGGTGGGTCTCTGATTTGTGGATCGCGGCCGGAGGCACGCCTACTCGCGTGCGCAAGACTTTCACGGCGCTTGGGCTGGCGATAAGTTCCTGCTCTTGCACCGCAGTGGTTGTGTTCGCATCCGATTGGCGGCTCGCGGTGCTTT
>WNFS01044514.1_pt1 | contig 11062 bp, 7 predicted proteins | sample 5400141 | NCBI WGS metagenome assembly WNFS01 (sample SAMN13153358, study PRJNA577476) | soil metagenome | isolation source: 60 cm saprolite under Madrone tree | place: USA:California | collected 2016-06-14 | reverse complement strand
TCATCCCTGGGAAGTTGAACGGCTTGCCATCCGAGCGCACACTGCGCTGCACCAACACCCAGCAGGCAGCGCAGCAAAGCAGATACATCAGCAACACCGCGACGTTTGAAAGCACGGCCAGCTTCTCGAATGTGCCGCTGATTGAGAGCACAAATGCCAGCGTCGCATAAGTGACGATCGCCACATCCGGTGATCGATAGCGTGGGTGCACATGCGCGAAAAACTGCGGCAACGCGCCGTCGCGGCCGAATGCAAAGATCATTCGTGGTGAACTCAGGATATCGCTGGTCACAAATCCAAACGCGGAGATGCTCGCTCCGGCGAGCAGAATCATGCGCCCTAAATTACCGAGAAATATCGCCGCCGATTCAGCCAGCGGCGCGTCCGGATGATTTCCCAGATCGACTCCAAGCGTTCCCTGCGCGACGAGTTGGATCATCAGATAGATGATGGTCGTAATCACCAGCGCCAGATAGGCGGATCGCGGAACCGTGCGCGCCGGGTTCTTCACTTCGCCACTTGGGATAAGCGCCACCTCGATCCCCACGAACGCGAAGATTAATAGAATAACGGCGTCGCCTAACGATTTGCTGCTCGGCCAACCGCTCCAGGAAAGGTTCGGCGCGTGAGTAAAAAAAATTCCGACGCACACGAACAATAGCAGGGGCAGAAGCTTTGCCACAGTGATTACGGTGACCGCGCCGGCGCCCTGACGCACGCCTCGGATGTTTATCAGTACGAGCGAAGCGTAAACGGCGAACATGACGACCCTTCGCATGATTGGACCGCCGAGGAACGGCACCACCAACGCAACGGAGTCTGCCAACACATTCACCACGCCAGCGACCGCGCCGAGCGCCGTCAGAAAATACAAAATACCTGCGAGGAATCCGACGTAGCGGCCAAAGGCCACTTCGACATAAGCGTAAAGGCCACCGGTTAACGAAACGCGGCTGCCGGCAATCGCGAAACAGGTGACGAACAACACCATCGCAATGGCACAGCAGATAAATGCGAGGGGCGCCGCAGACCCGAGTCCTTTCGCGACTGTCGCGGGAATTACGAAAATTCCCGCACCGATTGTTGAACTGACGATATTCGCGGTGAGGGACGGAACGCCGATACCACGGACCAACTGGTGATCGATGCGCTCCTCCTGCTGTATCCACGGTGGCGATTTCTCTGCCATTGGCGCATCGTGTGTCATTCAGTTGTCCAAAGCAAGAGAACGACTTAACCTTCTTGGCTGAGGGATCATATGTGGGCGGGCAATCATTCACTGCTTGGGGCAACGGCTACAATCAAAAGGCAAAGACTAAAGGAACCCAGCCCACGCTCACGCCACACAATATCGTGTGGCCGGACGTGCCGGAACCCCTTCAAATTGTATGATTTTTCGCTTGTCACCCTGATGGCCCTGCTGTATTGAGGCTCCCAAGGCGCGGGTTTTGGCCCAAAATGCATTTACAATCGCTCGAGCTATTCGGCTTTAAATCATTCGCCGATAAAACTCTCTTCAATTTCCATGAGGGCGTCACCGCGATAGTTGGCCCGAACGGTTGCGGAAAATCCAATGTGCTCGACGCAGTACGCTGGGCGCTCGGCGAGCAGTCCGCCAAATCGCTTCGCGGCGACGAAATGGCGGACGTGATCTTCAACGGCGCGGATACACGCAAGCCGGTGGGATTTGCGGAGGTCTCGGTCACGTTCACCGATTGCGCGGAAGAGCTCGGAATCGAGTGGCACGACGTGCGCGTGACGCGCCGCGTCTATCGCGACGGCAATTCCGAATACTTGCTAAACAAAACGCAATGCCGACTTCGCGACATTCAAAGTCTTTTTGCCGATACCGGCATCGCGCGGGCCGCTTACTCCATGATGGAGCAAGGTAGAATCGACATGATCTTGAGCTCGCGCCCCGAGGATCGTCGCGCGGTCTTCGAAGAAGCCGCCGGGATCACCAAGTACAAAACGCAAAAACGCGAGGCGCTCCGAAAGCTCGAGGCAACCGAGGCTAATCTGTTGCGGATTGGCGACGTGATCAAGGAAGTGAAACGCCAGATCGGTTCTCTGCAACGGCAGGCGGGGAAAGCACGCCGTTATCAGGCGTTACATGCAGATCTCCGCGTGCTTGAAACGCACCATGCTTCCAAACAGCTGGCTTCGCTTGAACGCGATCTAGCCGCGTCACGCGAAGAAATCGAGCGTTTGATGCACAGCGAGAAGGATGCGCGCGCGAAAATCGACGATGGCGAAAATGCGCTCGCCGAAGAACGCTCCGCGCTGGACAAGATCGACACCGAGATCGCGGACTCCCGTGCAGAACTTCAGCGATTGGACAGCGAGATCGCAGCGCACCGCAACCGCATCGAGTTCAACTGTCAGCGTGCGCAGGAACTGTCCGAACTGATTGAACGGGCGCGGCGCGATGTCGCTGAGGCTGAAAACAAACGCAACCAGCAGACGGCTCAAATCAAGCAAACGAACGGTTCCATCGCGGAAATCGAGCAGCACTTGAAACAAAAGGAAGTCGAGCTGACCGAGTTGTCCCTTTTATCCGGAGAAATCCACAAGAAGCGAAGCGATCGCGTAACACGGTTGCAAGAATTGCAGCTCGCACTATCGAAATCCGAAAGTCGGATCTCGGCCCTGGAAGAGGAACTCGCCGGAATTAAGGCGCGCAGGGAATTGACTCACGCACAAATCGAACAACTCCTAAGGGAAATCGAAGTGTTGGCCGAAGCCCGCAACAAAATCGTCGGCCAAATCGCTGTTTCGCTCAAAGCGGGGCGCACCCAACCGATCGACGTCGAGACCAGCCTTCGCGAAGAGGAGAAGATACTCATTCAGGCGGAACAGGATCTTGCCACGCTCCAACGCACACTCGCCGAAAAGCGATCGCGGCTGGACGTATTGCGTCAGCTGAATGAAGAGGGTGAAGGTCTCGCCGAAGGTTCTCAAGCTTTGCTCAAGGGTGTCGATGGTCCTGAAGAATTCCGGGACTCGATTGGCGGTTCGGTAGTCGCGCAACTCGATGTTGATCCAAAATTCATTCAGGCGATCGAAGCCGCTCTGGGCCGTAATCTGCACGCTATTATCTTAAAAGATGCGAAAGTTGTTTCCGAAATCATTGGTCACCTAAAGAAAAAAAAGCTGGGACACGCCGCGCTGATTATCCCCAAGCTGACGGCGGCCGCACCGCAACCGGAGCAAAAAGTTTTGCCACCAGAGGCGCTTGGGTGGGCTACTGACAAGGTGAGGGCATCAAAAACGCTGGAGGCACTCGTTACGAGTTTGCTCAGTGGGGTCGTCATTTTTCCGGAACTGGAACAGGCGCTCGAGTGCAAAAAACGAGAACCCGCTCTGGCGATGGCCACGCTTGCTGGCGAATATATTTCCCGAGAGGGAATCGTTTTCACGGGAAGCAGCGAAGTCCGCGCGGCCTCTTTGCTCGAGCGCAAAGCACAAATCGCCGACCTGGCAAAAGAAGAAGCTGCCCTGGCAAAGGAATTCGATTCAGTCTGCGCGCGGCGGGACGAAGCGAAAACCGCCGTTCCTTGGAGCGCCAGATAACGGCCGCCGACGAACGCATTGGACATGTGGGGCGGGATCTTCAATCGGGACGCGACCAATTGGTCAATCAAAAGACCGAGTTAGACGCTTTCGAAGCCGCGCAGGAACAGACCGTGCTGCGCGAAGAAGAATTAACGGAGAGAACCAATGAACTGCGGCTCGGCGTCGCAACCGCCCGGCAGCGGCATGAAAATTTGATTGCGCAACGAGAACCAATGAGCACGCGTGATGCCGAGCTGGTCGAGTTAATCACAGTGCGGAAAGCTGACATTGCGATGTACGAACGGAAGTTAGCTGCGCAGGGCGAGGAGTCGCGAGAATCTGAAGAGCTGATCCAAACTCAAACGGCGCAGCGTGCTGAGGCACAAGCGAATAGCGCGAAAATTAGCGGCCAGCGTGCCACACGACTTGCCGCAGTTTCCGATCGAGAAAGCGAACTGCGCCGCGTACGCGACTCGTTAGGCGAATTACAGGACCGGCGCGCACAGAGCCAAGTCCGGGAATCGCAATTCCAAATGAAGATCGACAACCTCCTCGGGCACATTTCTCGCAGTTACCAGATCGACCTTCGCGGATTTGCGGGAGATCAGCCCGCGTTCGAAAAAGTCTTGCGCGGACAACTGAAAAAACACACCAGCGCGGATGGTTCAGGGAGCGTTGGAATCGACACGCGAGAAGGCATGGTTCCGGCGAAAGAGGAGCTGGCCCCAGCGGATCTGGAAAAAGTTGTCGCCGAACTCAGAACCCAACTGGACAACATGGGTCCCGTAAATCTGGACGCTGTCCACGAGTATGATGAACTCGAGGAGCGTTACAAATTTCTCGAAGCGCAAAACACCGATCTCACGAATTCGCGGAGCGAGCTGCTCGACGTCATCGCGCGCATCAATTCCACTACAAGGAAACTCTTTGCCGACACGTTTGAACAAGTTCGCGCGAATTTCCGTGAAATGTTTGCCGAGCTGTTCCGCGGCGGGCGCGCGGATTTGTCGCTGCTCGACGAGAACGATCCGCTCAACTGCGGGATCGAGATCATCGCCAAGCCTCCGGGGAAACAATTGCAAAGTGTCTCGCTCTTGAGCGGCGGTGAGCGTGCCATGACGGCCGTCGCGCTGCTATTTGCTATCTACATGGTGCGCCCGAGTCCGTTCTGCATTCTGGACGAAGTAGATGCTGCGCTCGACGAAAACAACATCAACTGCTTCATCCAGGTGCTTGATCGCTTCGTGCAGCAGAGCCAATTCATCATCATCACGCACAACAAACGCACCATTGCAAAAGCCGACATCTTGTATGGCGTGACAATGGAAGAACGCGGTGTGAGCAAATTGGTCGGTGTGAAACTCACTGCTCGAGCACAACCTGTCACTGAAGCAGCATCAAACGGCGGTCAACCGTCACCGAGCCAACAACGCCTCGCGTTGGCCATGCGGTAAGTGGATCGGTTTCTCCGAACGGATGGAAAGGCCCGCCCTCGGGCCGCTGCGCTTCGGCACGGAGGGCGCTCCGGCTCCGCCACCTGCCGCACTACCACCCGCCGCAAAAAATTCTCGCGCGCAACAAACGATCGTGGCTAGAATGACGCGATGCTTCAGACGGCGCAGCGGACCGCAAAGTTAAAAAGAAAAAAGACCGCGCCCGCATCGCTGGGCAAAGCTGCTGCGGGTAAAACTGTGCCACCCCATGAGCGGTTTCTCGAGGCGTTTCGCTGGATGCTGCTGACCCAGTCTCTACCGCGGCGGTCAAATCACCGGCGGCGTCTATATCGGTAAGGGCCAGGAAGCTGTCAGCGTCGCGTGCGGGTTGTTTCTGGAAAAGGGCGACATCTTTGCGCCATTGATTCGCGATCAGGCCGGACGATCCGCTTTTGGCGAACCGCTGATCGACGTGACGCGCACGTATCTCGGCTCGCGCCTCGGTCCGATGCGTGGGCGTGACGGCAATATTCATCGAGGGCACCCGCGCAATAACGAACTGGCGATGATCAGCCATCTCGGCGCAATGGTGTCCGTCACGGTCGGCACACTGCTGGCGAAGCGATTTAAAGGAGAAAAAAATTTCGTCGGCCTCACGTGTATCGGCGAAGGCGGAATGCAAACCGGATCGTTTCACGAAGGAATGAACATGGCCGCGGTAGAACAGGTGCCTCTCGTGGTGGTCGCGACAAATAATCATTACGCTTACTCGACGGCTAACGACCGCGAATTTGCTTGCGACGATTTGGTGGAGCGAGCGATCGGATACGGATTCGAAGGTTACAGCCTGGATGGAACCGATCTTGCCGCGTGCCTGGATGTGATTGGCAGCGCGGTCAAACGCGCGCGCGCAGGACGTCCGCCGCAGTTGGTAGTCGCCTCGGTGCTGCGCCTCTCCGGGCACGGCGAACACGATGACGCCAGCTACGTCTCCGAAGAGATGAAATGTCAGGCCTTTGCACAGGATTGTTTGAAAGTCGCCGAGCAAACCATCATCGATCGCAATCTGGTAGGTTCAGAGACACTGGTCGAATGGCGCAAAGCCGCCGCCGCGCAGATAGACGAGGCAATTGCTGCCGCGCAAAAAGAGCCCGTGCCGGAAAGCGAGAAAGAAGATTGGTGCGCGCTATCCACACGCCACCTCATTGATCATGCCGACGAGGAATGACGAAGCACGAATGTTGAATGTCGAAGGAAATCCAAATCCTCAAATGACGAACGCTGTTGCCCTCCATTTTGGTCATTCGTCATTCGATATTATTTCGTCATTGGTCATTCGGATTTCGTCATTACCCGCATGAGCCTCACTTACCTCGAAGCAATCCGTGAAGCGCAGGCAAAATTGCTCCGCGATGATGATCGCGTTTTCATCTATGGCCAGGACGTCGGCGGCACATTTGGCGGCGCGTTTAAAGCGACGAAAGGACTAGCGAAGGAATTTCCAGGGCGTGTGTTGAATACGCCGATTAGTGAGGATGCGATCGTCGGCACTGCCATTGGAGCTGCGATGCAAGGAATGCGGCCGATTGTCGAAATGCAGTTTGCCGATTTCTCAAGCGTCGCCCTTAACCAGATTCTCAATAACGCCGGCACGCATTACTGGCGAACCGGCATGCCGGTGCCGATTACGGTGCGTTTGCCTTCCGGTGGAACAAAGGGAAGCGGACCGTTTCACAGTCAATCGATGGAATCGATCTACGCGCATTATCCCGGATTGATCGTGATGACACCGGCCACTGTCGAAGACGCTTACACGATGTTAATAGAAGCCGTGGCGATCGATGATCCTGTTGTTTACTGCGAACACAAATATCTTTATTACCATCTTAAGGCCGAGAAGTTGCCGGACAGAGGTCTGCCCACTGGGCGCGCGCGCATTGCACGGGAAGGGCGCGATCTCACGATCGTAAGTTACAGCGCAATGACGCAGGAATCTTTAGCTGCTGCCGAGGAACTCTCGCGCGAAGGTCTCGAAGTTGAAGTTCTCGATCTACGGACGGTTAAGCCTCTGGACATCGACACCGTGCTTGCGTCTGTCGCACGCACGGGCCGTTTGCTTTGTGTTGGCGAATCATTTCCCTGGGGCGGCACGACCGCGGAGGTCGTCGCGCGGGTCACCAGTGAGGGCTTTCATCTGCTCGATGCCGCGCCGGAGCGTCTCAACGCGAAAGACACACCGATTCCGTATCATCCAAATCTCTGGAGCGCGCACCGCCCGAACGCAAAAAACATAGCCGTAAAAGCGCGCGCGTTGCTTCGAGAATAACATCTATGCCGCCTTTACGCCGTCGTCTTGAGCGAAGCGAAGCGAAGTCGAAAGATCCCGCGAAATTGCCTTTTAGCTTGCACAACGGGATTCCTCGACTTCGCTCGGAATGACTATGCCGCAAGTGCCGATCATTATGCCGCAGCTTGGCGAATCCATCGCCGAAGCCACCATCGTCGATATCAAGGTCAAAGCCGACGACGAAGTTATAGATGATCAGGAAATCCTCGATGTCGAGACGAACAAAGCGGTCATGGGCGTGACCACACCATGCAAAGGCAGGATCGACAGGATCACTGTGCAATTGAAGGAGACCTACCCGGTCGGAGCGGTGCTTGGTTACGTGGAAGCAAGCGAACAAGATGCCGCGCGTTTCGCCAAACACGTGTCGCCGCCCCCGCCGAACAAGGAGGTCGCGGAGGAAATTCCTGCGCGCGCCGATCAGGAAGTCGCGCCGACGCGTGAGAAAAAGATCGCCGCACGCGATGGCGACGGCGAACGTGCCGGGGGTTTACCTGTTCCTGTAATTACGAAGGGAGCAACTTTCGTATCGCCACGTGTGCGTGCGCGCATGGCCGTTTTCTGCACAAGATAGAGAGCCAAACAACGCACGAAGCTTCCAAGATCCGCGTTGGCGTGGCCGACGCGATGCGCCGGAGTTGGACACGCCCTCTTTCGACGATCGGTTCATCAGTGGATCTTGAGCCCGTCTTGCACGATCGGCAATCGCGTGACCCGAAGCCCGGGCTCGGCCTTTACGCGTTGCGTGCCGTCGCTCTCGCGCTGGCACAGAATCCAGCCGCAGCGGCGAAATTCATCGGAAATCGCGTGGTCCAATCAAATTCGATCGACGTCGGAATCGCGGTGGAAGCAGAGGACGGAATCATGGTACCGGTCATTCGCAACGCCGACAAAACGTCGCTCGTTGATCTCACGACCAGATATAAGGAAATGGTCGAACTCGCGCGACAGCGGCGGATTTCGCCTGATATGCAAGCTGGCGGCATCGCCACCGTTTCCAACTTCGGGATTTTCGGAATGGAATGGGGAACGCCGATTCCCCTGCCCGATCAAACGTTGCTGCTCGGCCTCGGTGTCGGCAAAAAAGTTCCGTCGTGGGACGAAACGAAAAAGGAATTCGTTCCCAAAACCGAAGCGCAAATTACATTAAGCTTCGACCATCGCAGCATCGACGGCGGCGGTGCCAGTCGTTTGCTCAAACGCGTGATCGAGCTGCTGCAAGATCCAACAAAACTTTGATTCCTCGATTCGGCGATCTTGCCGACTAATCGCAGACCAACTTCCTACTGAGGAAAGAATTCGCGCTCGGGGAGCTAAGCTAGACGGCATTGAGGAAATGCCAGCTACGAAACATTCAAGCTTCGAACCTCCCGACGGGCCAATTTAGGCAGTCTCATTATAAGTGCTGATGCACTGTCCGCTCGTTAGGTGACTCTCGCGAAAGGTCTTCACAGTCTCGCAGCGCAGGTAACTGAATCGTTACGTTTGTTTATTGGGAGATGGTGTCCTCCCGTGCTATGGCTCAGTAACGAACGAAAGGAAATCTATGATACTCGATGGCTCAAAACTGCACTATTGTTCAATTCTTTCCCGCGGAATCCTAGGCGCCGCGATCGTGTTGGCCTGGCTCAACAGTTCGCAAGTGGCGGAGGCGACGGCTGGAGACCTAGATCCGACGTTCGGAACCGCCGGCATGGTGATGACCGATATTAACCGCAGCACCGACATTGCCCAAGCGGTGGCAGTCCAGGCTGATGGCAAGTTGGTCGTCGTCGGACAAACCTATAAACACAACGACTTCTCGGGGGAAGACTTTGTCGTTACCCGCTACAACACGGATGGCACGCTCGACAACAGCTTTGGCTCTGGTGGCAAAGTGCGAACAGATTTCCCCGGGCTGGCGGCGGTACCCTCCTCGGTAGTGATACAACCTAACGGCAAAATCGTGGTCGCGGGCGGCGCCTTTCCGCTCTTTACGTTTCTCGGCAATTTCGAAGTAGTCCGCTATAACCCGAACGGATCGCTCGATACTTCCTTTGGTAACGGCGGCATCGTGACCACGAATTTTCCAGAGGGCAGTTATGCGTCCTCCGTGGCTTTGCAGGCTGATGGCAAGATCATTGCCGCCGGGACCGTATTCGTAGATTTCGTTATTGGCGAACCTTCCAATACAGATTTTGCGCTGGCGCGTTACAACTCGGATGGAACACCTGACACCAGCTTCGGCAATGGCGGCCAGGTTTCGACCGATTTTTTCGGTATGGAAGACGATGCCTTTTCGGTCTTGATCCAACCGGACGGCAAGATTGTCGCCGTGGGCTCCGCCAATAACCCTGCAACTTACTACGACTTCGCTGCTGTGCGTTATCTCAGTAATGGCACAATCGATACGACATTCGGTGTCGCCGGAAAAGTGAGCAACGATTTCGGTGTTGCTGGCTTCGACCGAGCGCAATCGGCTGCTCTTCAGGCTGATGGGCGGATTGTCGCTACTGGATTCGCTATCTCCCAAAACGGAGGAGTCCAGAATTTCGCGGTCGCGCGTTACACCTCAAGCGGTGTTCTTGATACTACGTTTAGTCGCGACGGGATAACGCAAATCGACTTCGGCAGCTGTTGTCAGTCTGCCCACGAGGTCCTGCTGCAAAGCGATGGTAAGATTATCACTGTCGGTTATGCCGATACCGAATCATCCGATTCCGATTTCTTGTTAGCGCGTTTGAGTACGCGCGGCTCACTCGACACCAGCTTCGGTGTCGGCGGCAAGGTGCGCACGTCATTTGGCGATCTGAACGGCGGAGCCAATGGGGCCGCTCTTCAGTCCGACGGAAAAATTGTGGCTGTCGGATTTCAAGCCACCTTCAGTAATCAATGGGCGAACTTTGCCCTGGCTCGCTACCTGAGCCAGTAATTTCCCGTCAGCTTGAAATGTGAGGGATGCGCCAGTCATTTTTGGGCCCCGGGAATTATTTTAGCGGCGATCCCTGAATTGTGTAAACCTGCACGATTAATGGCGGTCAGGACGCTGATCGGGGCCGCGACTCGCGCGGCACGAGCCATAAAGCCTCCGTCACGATTGTGTTGGCTCGCGCAGCTCCGCTCTTTTTCATCCGCGTAGCCTCTGGCGGCAGTCTCTGTCCGTGAAATAGTTCTGTCGCGAAAAACGGCAAGTGCCCAGCGAACTAAGACCTTGGAGAGTTAATCTGAATACTGGAGTGGGATGCGGCTGCCTCGAGCCCTCTTCACAACCGTGAACTAGCAGCTATCTTCGCGTCATCGCGGATACGGGTCCGAAAATGAAGCCTGCCATTTCCTACATCATTGCTTCGACGCAGCGCAGCGGTACACATTTGCTTTGCAGCATACTGCGAAGCACAGGTATTGCCGGCTCGCCCGAGGAGTTTTTCATGTCAAAACCCGGCGAAACCTGGGAGGAACGCTGGAATGCCCCATCGCGCGCTGCCTTTATCGAGCGCGTGTTCCAAGACAATATCGGGGCCAATGGCGTTTTTGGTGCTGTCGTGATGTGGAGCTATTTCGAACGAATGCTCCAAATGTTACAAGAAGTTCGAGAGTACAATGGATTCAGCGGAGCGGGACTGCTGGCTGAACTGTTCAACCGGCCAAAATACATCTGGATGCGCAGAAGAAATCGAGTCGAGCAAGCTGTCTCCTGGTCCATGGCATGCCAGACGGGCGTCTGGGCGCAAAAAGGGGGAGTCACATC
>WNFS01004120.1_pt1 | contig 11063 bp, 11 predicted proteins | sample 5400141 | NCBI WGS metagenome assembly WNFS01 (sample SAMN13153358, study PRJNA577476) | soil metagenome | isolation source: 60 cm saprolite under Madrone tree | place: USA:California | collected 2016-06-14 | reverse complement strand
ATGCGCTCAACTTCCGGAAACGGAATTTTTGCCAGATATTGCATGCCAGATACCTCCCGGCGATTCAAAGGTTAGAGACAATTGCCTTAGCCCGCTACACCGTCTATCGGTACAGCGAGTCAATGAAGTCACTGGTCTGTAACTGCCGGATGAACCTGTCGTCGAAAAATTTGCTCGGTTCTTGTTCTCGGGCCTTTGGACTTCTCTCAGCAAGCTCATCCAAAACCGACCTTACTGCCTCGGTAGTCGTCAGGGGCACCTTCATCATATATTTGGTTATTTGGATATCATAGGACTCCGCAAGTAGATCTGAATCAGTCGTGCGAAGATACTTCGATAACACTTTCAGTGTAAAAGCCCGGTCCTTCCTCATGAGGGCGATCGCTTCGACTTCAGCCGAAAGATAGCGCTTCACCAGATCCGGATCGTCACGGATGATGTCTCCCCGGGTAGAAACACCGGTGGACGCATAAGGGATATTGAGGTTCGGTAGATGCAATAGCACGCGGTTTCCAAGCTTAACTGCCCTGCTCGTAGCCGGATACCCGAAGACCGCCGCCTGCACACGACCGCCTTGCAGGGCACCGACAATCCAGTCGCCGGAACCGATTTCGACAATGGCAACGTCTTTTCCCGGCTCCAGACCAAAATGCTTCATGGCTATGCGCGCTCCGGTGTGAAGTGAAGTGCCATACCGACTGATTCCTATATTTTTGCCGCGCAATTGTTCCGGCTTTTCAATCTCTGGTCTGGCAACCAGATTGAGCAACAGGGTTCCCACCGTGGTGGCCACAATCTTTACGTCGGCGCCGCTAACCGCTGCCCCTGCCGTGGTTCCCCCGGCAATCTGTACAAAGGCGACTTCACCCGCGATCAGCGCACCCATTCCCTGAATACCGCTGGGCATCGCGATCACTTCGACGTCTAAGCCGTGCCTCCGGAAAATACCCGCCTCGTGGGCGGCCCAGGGAGGAACCATGGCCCCGGAGATCGAAGTAATAGCTGCACGAATTTTTCTCGTCGCCTCTCCGGCAGCGCCGGCGGAGGTGCTTATGCTGACACAGCCGACAACCCACAACGCGAGAAGCAGCTCTTTTCTTCTTTGCATCGTCGACTCCTGTAGAAGTTTACCTCAGTTACAGATATCCCGATCGCCGTCTTTGCGTCAAATTTATTTTGATGCACTGAATCAGCGTCGGTTTCCCGTTTAACGAATAAAGATCAATGTACTTGGCATATACGTTGTATCCATTTTGTCTCAACTCAGAGTACTCTAACGATCAGGAGCCGTCGAAAACCATTTGGTTAGACAAATTTGAAAAAGCGAGAGTCGACTCGCAGTCCTAAAGAGCAGCCTGTTAAGTCCTGCGATTCTGTTAGCAAGGAACCGATCTCTCGGGTCGTCGGAAAGGAAAACCGATAATGCAGTTCTCACCGCTACGGGTTTTTGCGCTCGCCCTAACCGTAACGTTTGGCTTTAATGGCTGTGCCACAACAACGGAGATCGTGAATCAGTGGGTAAACCCCGACTACGGCTCGCCACGCTTTAGGAGGATCATGGTGGTCGGCGTAAGCAAACAACCGGGCATCCGCCGCACATTTGAAGACGAATTCGTTGCCAAGCTTAAGGCGGCGGGCGTGGACGCGGTGCCGAGTTATCTCTATATTCCGGAGGACGGGCAGGTTGAAGAAGCCCGGTTGCAAGAAGCGGTAAAGCGGGCCAGTGCCGACGGCATCATTATTACGCGACTGGTTCGGGTGGAAAGGAAGACCGAGGTAAGCCCGGGCTTTTATCAACCGGCTCCCGCCGGTATTCTGCCGCCTGGCTCGGTTATTACGAACCCCCGCGCATCTACCAATACGATGTTTATATCTCCGAGACCAATTTGTATGACGTAACTAGAAACCAGTTGGTGTGGGCCGGCACGGTGGAGACCAGCGCGCCCGGCGACATCAACAAAGAAATAGCGCGCTACGTTGATACCGTGATCGACGCGCTCAAAAGTAAAAATCTCCTGGCATCCGGCTAACTCGATTTCCTCTTTCCTCGGACCATCTTCTTCTCATCGAGCACGGACCGCTTCCCGCCGCCGCCCTTGCGGCCTCCCCCTCCACCCTCGGTATAACCTTCCTCTTCCAGATCCTTACGACCGTCTTCATACCCGAGGCGGCGCCGGCTAAACTGCACTCCCAAGCGCGCGGGATGCCCGCTGTCTTTAGAAATATGACGATGTTCCTCCTCGATGCAGCGATCCTTGATCAGTAGTACGTCATGCTCGCGGGCTTGCTCCTCGGCCTGGGGTGTCCATACTCCGGGCGGAAGCCATACGGCCTCTACCCGCTTCGCTGCTGCCTCAGCAACAAATTGGGGAGCGGCATCGGCCCGGCGAAAAATAACTGTCATATCCAGTCGAACCGGAATATCGGCAAGCTGAGCGTAGGATTTCAGTCCGTCAACTTGCTGCAGATCCGGTCTCACGGGGATCACATCGTAGCCTACCCTGTGGAGGTAGGCGACGACGGTGTGGCTGTGCCGTTCGGGGCGCGGGCTGGCACCGACCACCGCGATGGTTCGCGCTCGGTTCAGCAACTGCATGATGAGCGCTTCCTGCCGCGTCATATGTTTCATATTCTTTTCAACTCTCTTCGATTAATGAATTAGCGATATTTCGCGAATTTACGAAAGCTCGTGAGCGGCAGCACGTTCTACCGAGGAAGAATCCATCTGCCTCAAAGACATAGAGGCGCCCCATTGCGGCTAGAAAGACCGACACCCGGATCGAGCATAAGATTTTGCAGCAGGGACACCCAGTGATGACCGGGCAAAGGCTTACCATTCCATTGTGTAAGCCATCGTTGTCACTAAAATTATGGCAGTTTCGACGAAAAGCTCCACAACAAGTGAATTGAAAGCATGGCGATCACATAAAAATGCTCCACACTAGATAGCCGAGTCCGGTCAAACCAGTGAAGATAGCCACAGGATGGGTCGCATACTTCCAGCCGAGAACGAGCGGCATACTCTTCTTAAGGGTAGCGAATGGAATCAGTTTCTCCATACCCCATCGTGCAATCAGGTAACGTTCACCTCCCATAAGACCTACGGCGATGGGATCTTTATTGACCTCGCGTTTGCGCCAAACTTCAACCGTGTCGAAATACTTACTCGCCCGCTGGATCTCCTCCGTCACTGCATAAGGAATCCCCTCAGAAAAATAGAGAACACGCGGGCTAAGATTGGCAGCGGCTATCCTATCGACGTTTTGTGACCGAATGGGGAGAAACGTTTTCCACACTTGCCAATCCTCCACGGTGAGCTTCGGATAAGGAATCGGTATGGCATCGCCGCCCGCCATTATTGATTCGGCATCTTTCCAGCGATAGTTCTCGACAAACATATTCATCCCTCCTGAATTTTTTGAGACAATCCAATGGCAACGATGAATTGAGCCTGCAAAAATAAGAAGCAACTCTTGTTCCATGGAAAACCGCAACCGGAGCCAGTCACTCACGCGACCCTGCGATACCCAGCTCTAGTGCCATCCGGCACGCAGAGCGAAAAGGAGCAGGCGACTGGTCTGACCGGCAAGCACGAACATATATCGGGAGATACTTGCAGTATAAAACGTCGGATGGAAGCGAGGTGGAGTTTTCAATACGACTCTGAAGAGGGTATCTTTGCATGGGACAAGGGAGCTTCAGGAAGCTCTTTTTAGCAGGTCAAAGGGATTAGCTCGTAATCGAAAGGACAAAAGATGAAAACGGAGAGACTACATTTACCGGCTAATCAGTTCGTAGCCTTGATCCTGGACAACGAAGTGACGGTAGGAGAGTTTGTCGTGAATCCGCCGATCCCCTGGAGCCGCCTAGTGCAGAGTCAAGGCATCCTTCAGGTCGCCGAAGGGTATCCCACAGTTTTGACGGCGGCACAAGCCAAGTTCGAGATGAAAAATTGGGACGTGGTTTCGTTGCCGTGCATCATGCGCACGTTGGCAGGGCTGGATGAGTCGGTAGACTATGTGCTCTTCGGAAACAATGCGGGCCAAGGGCTGCCGCTCGCTCAAAGCTTACCGCCGAACCTGATGGCCCGTCGCTCGGCGATCATCTACGCGAACAATCTCCCGGAGATCAACACATACGAGAGACTCGGCTATCGAACCTTTTTTCGCAGGAGCGAGGCTGCCTCCCACCTGCTCGAGCTGGCCAAGAACGCAAACCGGCCTCTGGCCTTTTACTTTATCAATACGATTCAACATAACCAGTTTAATTATCATGACCCTTGAGCGGATTTTTAATCTCACATCGCCAACCTGAGCATCTCCCTAATTCTCTTGTTTCACGCTTTCAACTCTTCGTTCGTCGTTGGCTTCGTTGCTTGACTCGCACCGGACTTCAAGTCATGAAGTAGGAATTTCTACGCCATTCAACGGCGCTAAAAACGATCAGAACAACGCGACGTGAATTTGTCTCAAGAACAATTGCTGGACACAGCATCAAAGCGGAATATGGCCGTCGCCGGCGTCATGCTGGTTATTTTTCTATTTGCCATCGACGCTACCATTGTCAGCACATCGATGCCCACCATCGTCGCCAGGCTGGGCGGCCTGGAGCTTTACAGTTGGGTTTTCTCGATTTACATGCTGACCTCCGCGCTTACCACTCCGCTCTTCGGAAAACTCTCAGATCTCATCAGCCGCCGCCGCTTGATGCTGATCGGGATCGGCATCTTTGTCCTCGGCTCGACCCTCTGCGGCGCGGCGCAAAGTATGGGGATGATGGTTTTGTTCCGCGCCGTTCAAGGTCTCGGCGGCGGCGCCATCTATGCGCTGTCGTTTATCATCGTCGGCATTCTTTTCGCACCCGAGAAGCGCGCCAAGATGCAAGGAATCATCAGCAGTATTTGGGGCATCGCTTCGATCCTCGGTCCGCTGGCCGGCGGCATTATCGTCGAGCACTGGAGTTGGCGGTGGATCTTTTTCGTCAACCTGCCGATCACAGCGGTCGCATCGGCGCTTATCGTTTTTGGAATGAAAGAAGATAAGGTCAACAAACGCGCGCCCGAGCTCGACATTAAAGGTGCGGCCACTCTTTTGTTCGGTCTGCTTCTCCTCTTCTACGCTCTTGCGCAAGGCGCTCATTCCACCCAGCCTCTGAATACCGAATCGCTTGGAATCATGGCCCTGGCAGTCGCGGTCTTGATCCTTTTTTTCTTCATCGAGCGACGCGCCGAAGAACCCATTATTCCCTTGGATCTATTCCAGATTCGTCTCTTTCGAAGCTCGGCCGGTGTCGCCACACTGGCCTCCATGGGCGTCTTCGGCGCTGTGAGTTATCTCCCGTTGTATCTCCAAGGAGTCCTTGGACTCACGGCATCGGGCACCGGAATGGTGCTTTTGCTGCTGAGTCTCGGCTGGACCGCGGGCAGTCTCCTTGCCGGGCAATGGATCAACCGCATGGGTTATCGAATCGTAAGCGTTGTAGGAATGCTGCTTCTGGCACTGGGTTATGGTCTATTTATCTTTCCAACCAATCGTGTCGGCGTCTTCGTCGTCTTGATCAGTGGAATTGCAATCGGCATCGGCATGGGCTTAGCCAATCTCACTGCGCTGGTCGCCGCACAAAACGCCGTCTGGTTCCGACGGATCGGCGTGGCCACTTCGACAGTCATGCTGTTTCGTACCTTTGGCAGCGCCTTTGTCGTCAGTCTCATGGGAACGGTCATGTTGAATCAAATGCAACTTGGTTTGAATCGCCTCGCCAATGGTGGCATGGACGGCCTGTCTCTGTCCCCAGCATTGCTTGCTAAGCTCGCGCATCCGCAGAATCTGCTCGAGCCGGCAATGCGTGCGCAGCTTCCTCCGGATCTGCTGCCGAAACTAATTATGATTTTGGCGGATTCCATCTGGTACGCGTTCGCCACTGCCTTCGCGCTGATGGTCGTCGGTATTTGTGTCAGTCTTTTTATGGGTGGCTACACGCCCGCCAACACCCCGCGCCCCACGGAAAGCCAACTCAGGAAGGAGCAGAGGTTTTAGTTATCAGGTGTCGGGTTTGGCCTTGGACAGTCATTGACAGACGGCATCTGCTCCCTGTACAGAGAGTGCAATACTGCCATAGTCCATCACTCCAAGGGACCAAACTATGAACGATCAACAAACCGCGGCTGCAACGGCGGCCGTCGCGCTCGGCACACAGTCGCTGGAAGTCACCGAGCAGCAAAAACGCCTCGCCATCGGCCTCATCAGCGGCTGCCACACGCTCAACCACCTTCAGTACAGCATCACATCCGTTATGTTTCCCGTGATGATGAAGGAGCTCGGCTTCGGCCTGCTTCAGCTGGGCATGCTCTCTGCGATCTCAAACTTTGTCGGCCAAGGTCTCCAGGTGATCTACGGTTTTCTTGCCGGCTTCTTCAAACGCACCGTCGTGCTCGGCGTGGGCAATGTCATCGTGGGGCTCTCCGCCATGTCTCAATTCTTCGTCGGCAGCTATCCTCAGCTCTTGGCCGCACGCGTCGCCATAGACGCCGGCTCGAGTCCCCAGCATCCCCTCGGCGCGAGTATTCTATCGCGCTATTTTCCTAAAGCACGCGGCTGGGCGCTTACGTTCCACCATTCTGCAGGGAGTCTGGGATCATTTATCGGACCTGCTCTGGCGTCCATCGCTCTTCTCTACATGGGCTGGAAAACCGCTTTCGTCATCTTCGGCGCTGCGAGTCTGCTGATGGGTTTAACTCTCTTCATGCTGAGGGATCATGCTTCGGCGCCGGAAGACACAAGCGACAAGAAGGGCCATTTCAAAGCCAACTTGGAAGCGTATCGGCTTGTCTCAAGAACCGCAACATCGTGTTCACATCACTCGTGTTGATGGTGGGAGCAGCAGGCCGCGGAACCGGCATCAACATCACCTATCTTGTCCCCTTTTTTATGGAACGGTTCGGCATCACAGCATCCGGCGGCGGACTGGTTCTGACTGTATTACAAGCCGCCGGGCTGGTCGGTCCTCTCGCCATCGCGTGGTTTTCGGACCGTTTCGGCAAACGTGCCTCCATCACTCAAGTGACGCTGCTCTTGTCCGCCATTATGACTGTTTGGCTTGCTCATCAAACGTCTCTAGGCCCGCTTTTTTATTTGAACCTGATTCTCTACGGCACCGTGGTTGAAGCGCGCAGCTCGTTGACACAGACAATGATCAGTGACTTTGCCAACGAGGAGCACACCGACGCGGCCTTTTCGATCTACTATTTCATCGGCTGTATCTCCGGACCAATTTGGACGCTAATCGTCGGCTACGTCATGGAGCGCTATGGTTTCACGCAAGCCTTCTATGTCGCCGCGTCGACTTATATCGCCGGGATGCTTTTGCTGTTGCTGGTAAAAGAGGAAGTTGCAAAAAGTGAATGACGCGCCCGCGCTATTTCGCCCAACGTCCCGAACCCCAGGCTGCGCGACCGAGGCATGCCCGCTTGCAAACTCTAACACTTTGTCAGCAGAATGACCCTTGAAAATCGCGGAGGAGGCACTAAGTGAATCGCTTTAGAGTGATCGACGCCGACGGCCATATCATCGAGCGCAATGACGAATTGCGCCGCTACCTCAAAGCACCGTTCAATAAACGCGGCGGACCGCTGACGGCATCGGAGCCTTGGGACCGGGACCTGCAACACACGCTGCCGCACAACCGGGAGGTCGTCCCGGCCGCGCCGCGCGCTGAAGATTGGTTGCGGTTGTTGGATGATAATGGCATCGAGCGGGCGTTCCTTTACGCCACGTAGCTGGGCAATGTGTCGCGCCTGCGTGAGCCCGATTACGCCGTAGCTCTCTCCGAGGCGTACAACAATTACGTTTACGACTACTACACCAATACTTCTCCACGCCTCAGTCCGATCGCGCTCATCCCACCGCAAGATCCGGCTCGTGCTGCAATCGAATTGCGCCGTGCCGTGCAGAATCTAGGCTGCCGCGCCGCGGTGATTCGTACCACCGGGTTGAGCCTGCCGTTGGGGCACCCTTTCTACGACCCGATTTACCGCGAAGCCGAGAGTCTCGGTTGTGCCCTCGCAGTGCATGGCACCAACGGAACCGAAGAGCTGGCCTCCGGCTCCTTCGCGACCTTCACTGAGGTCCACACCGTATCCTTCCCTGTGGGAATCTTCGTTCAGTTTACCAGTATGATTTTTCAGGGAGTGCCGCTGCGATTTCCGAAACTTCGGCTGGCTTTTCTTGAGATCGGCTGCACCTGGCTTCCCTATTGGCTGGACCGCATGGACGAGCACTGGGAGAAACGGGGCAAAATCGAGACGCCGTCATTGACACAGCTACCCAGTCAATGTGTGCGTGAACACCCGATCTATTTCAGCTACGAGCCTGAAGAGAAACTCCTTCCCGAAACTTTTCGCTACGTCGGCGAGAGTCACTTCGTCTACGCCACCGATATTCCCCACTGGGATGCCGAATTCCCGGAAAATCTCCATATCATACAGAATCGGCAAGACCTTTCGGACGAAACTAAAAATAAACTTTTGTATGAAAACGCCAAGGCGCTTTACGACATCCGTTAAGGACAGTCTATGATTCGAATTGCTTTTGTCATCGGCGGCTATCCACCCGAGGAGCATAAGCGACGGGCCGACGTCGCACTGTCCTACTCGACTCAAGAAATCCAGGTCGGGATTGTCGACGTGGCAGCCAGTCCCTACTTCTACGGCATGACACCAGCAGAAATTCAGTTGGTGGCGCCGGCGTTTATCGAGAGCTTCAAACGCGCGGAGAAAGAAGGCTATGATGCCGTCGTGCCGCTGGGGACCTTGGATCTCGGCGTGGACGGCGGTAAATCAGCCGTGGACATTCCGGTCATCGGTCCGACGGAAGCCGCCTTGCATGTCGCGTCCCTCGTTGGCGACCGGTTCGGACTCATTGTTTACCACCAAAGCCAGATGCCGTTTTTGCGTGGCATCGTGCGCCACTATGGCATGGAACACCATGTCGTCGATTTCGGCGTAACAGGTTTCGATCTGCCGGACCTGGCAGCGCACCACGATGAAGTCGTCGCGAACTTCGTCAATGAAGCCAAGCGATTGATCACACAAGGCGCCGAAGTCATTATCCCAATGGGCATCAGCCAGTGCCCCGTGCACATCAAGCCGGACTGGCTCCAGGATCAGCTTGGCGTCCCTGTCGTCGAGGCCATCGGCGCCCCGATCCGCATGGCCGCCCTGCTCGCGGGTCTCGGACTCAAGCAAAGCCGCGTGCGCTGGCCGAAGTCGCGCAACTGACTTACTGAGTCACCCTGAGCCAATGCGAAGGGTCTTGCTCTACTTATTTATGAAGTTCAACGTTCAAGGTTCAAAGTTCAAAGTAGAAGAACACCTCATCCACGTTGAACCTTGAACGTTGAACTTTGAACTGCTAAGGGCACGGAGATGCAGAGACTGATACTCTCGATTATTTTCTGTTCTTTTGCGTGGCAACTGTCGCTACGGTCCGCCACCGCGCTGGAAAATATCGTTATCGCCTACCCGACGACCAGTAGCCAGTTTGCTCCGCTTTGGTTCGCACGCGATGTTGGGCTCTACGAAAAATATGGATTGGACGCTAAGCTCGTTTTCATTCAAGGCGGCAGCGTGCTGCTTCAAGCCATGCTGGCGGGCCAAGCCCACGCGGCGCAAAACGGCATCGCCGAAACCATGACGGCGGTGCTGCGTGGGGGCGACGTTCGGATTCTTGGCGTTACGTCGAAGATTTTTCCCTATTCATTGATTGCTTCGAAGGGCGTCAAAAGCGTGAAGGAACTCGTGGGCGGCAAACTCGCGGTCAACCGGCTCGGTGATGTCAGCGCCATCGCCTCGCGCGTCGCGTTGCGCAATCTGGGATTGAATCCTGACAAAGACATAACCATGCTTCAAGTTGGCGGCTCACCCCAGCGGTTGGCGGCGTTGCAATCCGGCGCCGTTCAAGGAGCGGCTCTTGATTTCATGTCGGGGCTCAGGCTTTCGAAATTGGGCTACACGGTGCTCGCGCAAGTTAGCCTGAATTATCCTTATCTCGGACCGGTCCTGTCCGCGAAATTTCTGCGCGAAAGCCCGGCCACCGCCGAGGCGTTTATCAAAGCCTTCGTCGAAAGCATCGCTCGTTTTAAGCGCAATCGCGAGGAAGGCATTAAGGCGCTGGCGCGCTACATGAAATCCAACGAGGCGGACGTCCTCAGCAAGGCTTACGAATTCATCGCTGACGAATTCTACGCGGAAAATTGGGAGCCCGAGCCCAAAAGCTTCCAAGAGCTCGTCGAAGAAGTCAGCGCTCGCGAGCCTGTCGCGAAAGGCGCGACTATTCAGCAGGTTTTTGATCTAACGATCGCGCGCAAGCTTGAAAAGGAAGGTTTCTTCAAAGCGGTCTTCAAAAGATGAACGGCATGAACAGCAAAGTCTAGCCGTCTTTCTTATAAGGACCTTTCCCGGGACGGTAGCTGCCTTCGATAAATTGTTTTATCCCTTGATCCTTCCAGGCATTGTTCTGCAAGAAAGACAGTTGATCGCTCTTGGCGGTGCTGTAGGCGAGCGCTGCGTCCATATCGGGTATCAGCAAGCTGTCGCGGTAAGCTTCTTTGCAGGCGCGCAGTGCATTCGGTTCTTTATCGCATAACTTTTTCACGAGCTTTTGCACTTCTTCTTCCAACTGAGCCCGCGGCACCGAATAGGTCACGAGACCGATCTCAGCGGCCCGTTTGCCGTTGAATTGATCGCCGGTGAGGATGTAATAAACTGCTTCCCGTGGCCGCATGATCGCGGAGATCTGCTTGCTTACCGGTCCGCCGGGGAAATGGCCGAAGTTGACTTCCGACAAGCCGAACATCGCTTCGTCGGCAGCAATGGCGATGTCGCAGCCGGCGACGATAGAGAAAGCTTCGCCAAAACACCAGCCGTTGATCATCGCAATCGTCGGCACCGGAAACGATCGCAAAAGCCGCACGCGCCACTCAAGAGCCTTGTCCAGCAAGGCTTCAAATTCCATCCGGTCGCGTTGTTCGTAGAAAAATTCTTTCAGATCCTCACCCGCGGAAAAGCT
>WNFS01007692.1_pt1 | contig 11065 bp, 14 predicted proteins | sample 5400141 | NCBI WGS metagenome assembly WNFS01 (sample SAMN13153358, study PRJNA577476) | soil metagenome | isolation source: 60 cm saprolite under Madrone tree | place: USA:California | collected 2016-06-14 | reverse complement strand
CGTGGAAGCAAGGTAGAGTGCAACCGCCGACGCAGCAAAGGTCACAGCGCCGGCAAGACTTAAAAGGTCTCCGCGTTGAACTGCCGAATGAAACAGAAAGGGCATTCCGGCTATAGTTCCCAGCAGACAAAGACCGGCACTGACGCTATTGGCGATCTCTTCACCCGGTGATTGGGGGCGCTTGTAGCGCTTGAGCGTTTTCGTCCCGGGACTCATGAAAACGTAAACATCTTTATCAAGCGAGGCCGCGCCTCAGGCCGGGGAGATGTGAGGATCTCAGACCTTGGGAGCAGCACCGATTGGGTGAAGCGGCCTCGCTATAGAATCCTTGAAAAGCAAAACCGGTTGCAGATGAGTCAAGTTTTTTCTGTATCCGCACATTAATCATTAGTCAGGTGGTTTTGCTTTTCAAGGATTCTATAGTAAGACGGTCGAAACTCGATCCGTTTGAGTTCAATTTATGATTAGCCTGGAGCTGCTCAGAAAGCGGCTCGGAAGAAAATGGGACTTAAATCCAGGCAGAACAGAGTGAGTTCTTTCTTCCTCGATTTGTGAGCGATGTGCGCTGGTGGGGCGTCAGCCTTGCCGAAGTTGTGGATTTTGGCAAGTTCTCCTTTTTTCTGAGTCGAAGTTGGAAGGGCGCAGCCGAAGGTATTTTTGTTTCGGGGGTAGACTCAGTTAGGGTCGTGTCTCAAAAGAGGGCGAACACTCGATAGATGAACCGGATCTCCGAGCCAGCCGGTTCTTGGCGGGCAGCTCGGAGATCTGCCCCTAGCGTGGGCTGGCGGTGACGACGGGCCAGGTCAGGCGACCGTTGACACAGAGCGCAAGCCGGAGATCTACCTTCAAAATCACATCATGTTTTTGATCCGCCCAGTCGATCCCTGTGTGGGCGGCCACCCCTTGGGCAGGTGCCGTTGAAGTAGATTCTTGCATTTGACTTCTCCTTCTCTTTTAGAAGTTTCGTGCCGCTTGGAGTAGTAAGCGAAATCCTTATATGGAGACGTAGTCCAACCCCCCGGGGGATTTGTCGGGATCTGAGTAGTCGTTATCTACTCAAGCCCTCATCGCCCTTTCACAACACTTTGATCGCCAGGGACATGCTATCAGTGTTCAGTGTTCAAGTGTTCAAGTGTTCATGGGGAGCACCAGAGACGCCTTTTTGGAATTTGGCTTAATAGTACAGCAATCCCCTGTACCATGAGACAAGCTCGCCGTATCGCATCCTTCCGTGAAGCTGGACCACCTCTGCTAGAGGGATTGTTTCCCGCGCTGTCACGATTCGATCAACATAGAAGTTCAGATCGAGATCTTTGAAATGGCTTCCGTTAAGTACAACTTCATCTGCCCGGACCAGTATCCTGTCCGACTTCCTGAAAAAATGCTCGCTCCAGGTAAATGGTTCCCCGTCAATCAAGATCCGCGGTTCGCCATCGGAAGCTACTTCGAAGCTGAACCGGGTGGAGTTGTTCAAGGAAACCTTGTAACGCCCGAACACGAGCTTTCCCAGTTCGGTCACAAGATAAAGAATGAGCGCCCCGGAGAGAGCGCCTGCCGCCGAACGTCCAAGGGCTGTCGTAACGGATGAGGTATGGTGGAGCCGCGGTATCAACAGGCTGAGCACAAGGCCGGCAGCCAATCCGCCTTTACTCAAAATGTCGGGAATCAGGAAAAACTCAAAATCAATAAACGTTATGACGACAAGCAGAGAGAGAAGCACCAGGACCGGGAGCAAAGTTGGAAATGCCGTCTGGGACGCAGCTCCTGCAAACAAAATGGCGGTGAGCAATTCGACAACAGGATAACGCCAGCCAATGGGCTTTTTGCAATTCGCACAACGGCCACGCAGAAAGAGCCAGCTGAACAATGGAATGTTCTGGATCGCGGGAATGGAGTGCCGACAATGCGGACAATAGGACCGTGCGGGCTTCATTAATGAGATATTGCGCGGTATGCGATAGATGCAGACGTTCAGAAAAGATCCGACAATTGCTCCAGAGACGAACGCCGCCGACAGGAAAAAGCCATCCATCGTTTTTGCCGGGCGCCGGGCGGACTATTTCGCAAGATCGGGTTCAACGATCTCACAAAGAAGATGAATGATGACTTTGTGTGCTTCCTGAATCCGCGCTGTTGTGTAGTAAGGAATTAGTATTTCCAAATCAGAAAGACCTCGGCAAAACCCGCCATCGCGGCCAAGAAGGGCGATTGTTTTCATTTCCTGTTTCCTGGCCTGCTCGAGTGCCCGGCGAATATTTTCAGATTTTCCGCTGGTGGTCATGGCAATCAACAAGTCGCTTGGCGACCCAAAGGCTGCGACCTGGCGGGCAAATAGTTCGGCGAAGGAATAATCGTTTCCTATGGCGGTCATCAACCCGCCGTCTGCTGCTAAACACAAAGCAGGGTAGGGTCGCCGATCGGATACAAAGCGGCATGCCAGTTCTGTAGCGAGATGCGAGCTGTCAGCCGCGCTGCCTCCATTTCCACAGACCAGGACTTTATGTCCCGAAAGCAATGTCTCGCGAATGATGCCGCCGGCCCTGGTTAACGGCTCTTCCAAATCGAATAAACTGCCAATCGCCGCTATCGAATCGTTGAGACTGTCCCTGATGGACATACATGACACTGTTCGCTCAGCAGGACGATTTCAAGTTGGAAATCTGCTTCGAACTCCATACGCTTCGAATCATGCGTTACCTGGCATCCCTTTTGGCTCTGATCATCCTCGCAGGCTGCGAATCGACCGACAAGTTCTACCTGGTAAACGGCAACGGCAAAATCGTCGGTACTGGAAGAATTGAAGGGGATAATTATTTCTAGTGAGGCCGGGTCTCAGACCAGCGAGATGTAGGGTACTTCGGAATCCGGCCAAGCTCGGGTCAGAATGGCCAAAAACCGAAGGGAGGGGGAAATACAACCCGACCCTTGTAACCGTTTCTCGAGTTGTTGCCAAAATGGTTGTAGGAGCGCTGATCGTAATTTCCGTTATTGCCCGCTTGATACTGACGGGCACGCGGCGCCGTGCCGAAGACGGTTACGGGAGTGCCGACGGAGACAGCCTGGAAAAATGCTATGGCCTTTTCCTCCGGCATTCGGACGCACCCATGAGAAGCCGGGTAGCCCGGCAAGTAGCCTGCATGGAGTCCGATGCCGGGAGCAAACTGCATGAAATAACGCATTGGCGCATTGATGAATCGAGTCCCGGCCGGCCTCGTCATGTCGGTATCCGCGTCTAAGACCACGGTTCTACCCGAGCGATCAACGATGCGGCCGTAGATGCTGGAGACATGCTTCAAATCCTTATTGGTGATATGAAACGCTCCAGTCGGTGTCAAGTGGCTGGGTCTTCCCGAAGAGACCGGAGACTCCATAATGGCACGATCGTTATACAGAAGGTAAACCTTTTGCTCGGTTAGATCGAGCTGGACCGAGTATTGAGCGGACGCCGAACGTTCCAGACAGATAAAGGCCAACAACGCGAATGCGAAAAATCTCATAGTGATTCGGTAAGGCGATTCAAGTTTCGTAGGCGACTGAACCGCCGCCAGGTTACCTTAATTTTGAGCGACCATCAATTGAGCTATAATAGGCAAAACATGGAACTGACGGCGGATGTTGCAGGACTGCGCAAGGAGTACACATTGCGCGGGTTACACCGAAATGAACTCGATCCTGATCCGTTTCTGCAATTCAAGCGGTGGTTTGATGAATCCGTTCGAACCGCAGGGGATCGTGAGCCGAATGCAATGACGTTGGCCACTGCATCAAAGCAGGGGACGCCTTCCGCCCGCATTGTTCTTCTGAAGGGCTTTAGTGAGCGAGGACTCATATTTTTCACCAGCTACGAGAGCAGGAAAGCGCGCGACCTGGCCGAAAATCCGCGCGCGGCTTTGAACTTTCATTGGCCATGGCTCGAGCGCCAAATCCAGATAGAGGGGAGCGTCGAAAAAGTCAGCCGGGAAGAATCCGAAATCTATTTTAACAAACGGCCGATCGGAAGCCGCCTTGGCGCGATTGTTTCGAAGCAGAGTTCCATCATCGAGAGTCGGGAGGTTTTGGAGCACAAGCTCGAACAGGTCGCGGCCGAGTATCGGACCAGTCCCCCCCCGGTTCCGGAGTTGTGGGGCGGATATCTTGTGTGCCCTGAGCGATTCGAATTTTGGCAAGGGCGGGAAAATCGCTTGCACGACCGTTTTCTTTACTCAAGAAAAACGGGAGGTGGTTGGCAGATCGACCGCCTCTCACCTTGAAAACAATTTCACCACAGAGACACGAAGCGCACGAAGATTTTCTAAATAAGAAATTCGCGTCGAACGGCTCAGCTGATTTCGATACGTTTGGTGCTGATGCGAGCCTGCCGCTTTTTTTTTGCAGAATGCTGCAAATTCAGAGCAACCCAATTTCCCTGCGCAACCAGACGACAGCGCTACTCTATATTACGCGTGAAAGCAAACCATCCCAAATACCTTCGTGCCCTCTGTGTCTCTGTGGTGAATCTTTTCTCTGATGTCTCTTCATCTTCAGTCCCTCCCGGCTCCCCGCTTTAGTCTTGAGAAGACGCTCAATTCTGGACAGGTGTTTCATTGGGTGCCCTGCAAAGGCGGCTTTGCGGGAACGATTGCTGAAGATGTTGTCTATTTCGAACAGAATGGTGAAACACTCTCATTTGTCGGGACAGACGAAAGCTCTGCCGTGAGTTACCTGGCACTGGACCATCCGCTCGATGAAATCCTTAACAGCTTCCCCGATGACGCCGCGATGAAGCTGGCCGCGGAATATAGCGTAGGCATCCGAATCATTCGTCAACCCTCCTGGGAATGCCTTGCCACATTCCTGACATCAGCGGTGAAGCAGGTTCACCAGATTCGAGCAATGTCGTTTGCAATTCGGCATCGGTTTGGGCGCCGGGTGCAGTGCGGTGATCTATGCGCATACTCCTATCCCAGTCCCGAGACCCTTGCGACGGTTGGGTCCGAACAGCTCATCGAATGCAAACTTGGTTTTCGGGCCCGGAACCTTCTCTCGACAGCGCGAATGGTCGCCGGCAGAGAAATCGATCTTGAAGCAATTCGGGAATTGCCAACTGAAGAAGCGCGGCGCGAGCTGGTCCAATTGCCGGGAGTGGGAGAAAAGATTGCAAATTGCGTCCTTTTGTTTGCTTACGAAAGACTTGATGCCATCCCAATCGACGTTTGGATTGCGCGAGTATTAAGCGAGGCTTATTTCAAGGGGCGTGGAAAGATTCCAATGCCGGAAATGAAGATCTTCGCCGCAAATTATTTTGGAGCTTATGCGGGATACGCTCAACAATATCTGTTTCATCACTGGCGCCTGACCTACCGGAAAAAAGCATGATCGATGTAGCTCTCTGTCCGAGTGAGATTCGCCGGCTTTCCGGAACCGATTTGAGCGGTGTAACCGCCGTTGTTTTTGACGTTCTGCGCGCCACCTCTTCGATGATTACGGCTCTGGGTGCGGGCGCGCTGGAAATTTATCCGGTCAACTCCGTGGAAGAAGCTAGAGAGCGCAAACTAAAGGAGCCCGATCTTCTTCTTGCTGGTGAGCGGGGCGGGTTACCGCCGCCGGGATTCGATCTCGGAAATTCACCGGACGAATTTGAGAAAACAGTTGGGCGTAAAGTGGTCATGACGACGACAAATGGAACAATCGCTATTCAGAGTATGCGGCATGCTTCGGACGTGCTGGTCGGCGCTCTGCTGAACGTCGATGCACTGGCGAACTACTTGTTTCCCAAGCAGACAGAAGATCTGCTGCTGGTATGCGCTGGTACGGAAGAGGAGTTCAGTCTTGAAGACGCTATCGCCGCGGGTGCGCTCGTTGCGCGTCTCGCCGAGGATGATCGGCTATCAGATTCCGCGATCCTCGTTCGCGCGATCTACGAGCGGGTAGGAGACGACCTTGAGGAATGGCTGCGTCAAACAAAAAATGGCAAGGCGCTTCAGAAGATTGGCAAAAGTTCCGATATCGCCCGATGCGCGCGCCTTTCGATAAGCGATATCATTGGCCGCTTGTGGCAAGGCGCCGTCGTACGGCTCGAACCTCAACAGATTAATTCCTTGAGCAGCCAGTCCAGACGATTTAATCTAGCCGCGGTTCGTCCATGTCGGATAGGAACAAGATCACTCTAGCGGTCTTTGGCTCGCTGGTTTTACACATCCTTATCATCCTTACGGCAAGCAAGTTGGCGTTAGGGCGTGATACCTCTCTCCCGGTCAAGAAAGAGGAGACACTGCCTGAGCTGACCATGCTAGACGCCGCGCCGCCGGAGCCGCAGAAGCAGGAGCGTCAATACCTTCGGACGAACGATGATCAGAAGACGGACCAAAAGCCTGCCGACTCGATGTTTGAATCCGACAAGGATACAGCCGCTGCAAGCGAGAAGCCCGCGGAAGGCAACGCTCCTGTACCGACACAGGGTGGAAAAGAGACTCCTGACATCGGATTTAAAGACGAACAATATTCGTTAGCGGACAAAGGGAGCGCCTTCTCAACAGATCCAGCGCGTCAAGCCGTACCTCAACAGGAACAACTAAAAGAGGAGAAAAAGGAGGAATCGAAGCCGGAGGAAACGCCGACGCCTACACCGGCCCCGACACCAACTCCTGAAGTGATACCGTCCGATGAGGAGTTGGCAATGCTTCGACCCACGCCGACGCCGAGGCCTACCCCTTCACGGCAGACGGTGCGCGTTCCACAGCGGCAAAGCGCGCCTCCGACGGCTTATCGTCAAGAGCAGCGCGTTTCCCGGATGCAGGGCAATATCAACAATCGTGGCAGATCCTCGATCGCAGCGATCGGAACGCCTAAGGGAAGATTTGAAAAGGCTGTTCAGGATGCTGTTGGTTCGCGCTGGTATTATTACGTTCGCGAACGGGGCGACTTGATAAACATCGGGACAGTCGAGATTCGATTTTACGTGCGTCCGGACGGAAAAGTGGAAGATGTCCACGTGGTCCGTAATTCATCCAACGAAACTTTGGCCTCCACCTCACTCCAGTCGATTATTGAAGCAAATATACCGCCCATGCCCGCCGAACTGGCTCCTCTACTAACTGAGGACCGCATGGAATTCATGATGAGTTTTAATTTCACTTACTAGTTATGTATTACCTGGCTCTCTTCGAAAACGTACAAGATTTTTTTATCAAGGGCGGCGTTTTTATGGCGGTCCTGCTTACGATCTCATTTGTCGCCGTGACTGTCATCCTCCTCCGATTGGTCGCTCTGCGGCGACGCGCGGTTATTCCAGTCCTGATCGAAAAGGAAATTTGTAAATTAAGGCCCGGAGATGATCCGGACCATCTCCGGCACCTGATACAAGACGATACCTCGCCGCTTTCCCGCATCGTTGAAGTTGCGGTCAGACCGTTTAAAGCGACGAAGCAGGAGACGCTGGAGGTGGTGCAATCGCGGGCCCGTCAAGAGATTGTCCGGTTGGAGAGCGGGCTTTTCGTCCTGGAAATCGTTGTGGGAATTGCGCCTCTTCTTGGCCTCCTTGGTGCCGTCACGGGTCTAGTCAAAGTGTTTTCAAATATTGGCTCCGGAGCGATGTCAACCGCGGACCTCAAAGGGATTGCATCCGGTATCGGCGAAGCCCTCAGCACCACGATCGTGGGTCTCGCCATTGCGATTCCGGCCTTAGTCGCATTCAGCTATTTTTCGCGGCGCGTCGAGCGATTGGCGGTCGAAATGGAATCCTTGCTCACAGATTTGATTGAAAAGATTTTCCATGGTGGCAAGCAACGAGAGTCGTATGCGCCAGAGGGTGAACCGCTTGAGGAAGCTGCGCGATGAGATTTTACGCTAAGCGGAAACGAACTCCGCAGATCATCATCGTTTCTCTGATAGACATCTTCGCAATGCTGCTGATTTTTTTTATCGTCACAACCACCTTTAAAACAGCGCAGTCGGAGCTTTCCATCAAATTGCCGGAATCTAAGACCGCAACGGCAGCAAACAACCCTTCGGAGCCGATTGTTTTGGCGATTACTTCCGACGAAAAAATAGTCCTGGATGATCATCCGATAAAAAGCGTTGACGACCTGACTTCGGCGATTCAGGAGATGCAAAAAAAGACTCCCGAGCGACCTCTTGCAATGAAGGCAGATCAAAAGGTGTCGTTTGGATTTCTCGTGCAAGTACTCGACTCGCTAAAAAAGGCTGGTGTAAAAAATCTACCGACGTTCACAAAAGCGCCGCAACAGAATGATTCGTGACATCGTTATTTACGGAAATGCGGTCCTTCGAACTAAGGGAAAACGGGTTGAGACTTTTGACGCCGAGTTGCGTGCTCTGGCAGCCGATATGCTCGAAACAATGTATAACGCCAATGGCATTGGTCTGGCCGCACAACAAGCAGGAGAAGTCCTCCAGTTAACCGTGATTGACGTTAGCCAGGCTGAAAGTCGTCCCAGTCAGATGTGGATCGATGGTGCGGAAGTAGATCCCAAGGAGCATATGCCACTTGTTCTGGTGAACCCCGAAATCCAGTTTGGGCAAGAAATTGAGGTTGGTTCTGAAGGCTGCTTGAGCTTTCCCGAAATCACCGGCGACATTCCGAGAGCGGTGAAGATAAGCGTCAAGGCCAGGGATCTGGATGGAAAATCTATTGAATTTGAAGCCGCCGGGTTACTGTCGCGTGCCGTGCAACACGAAGCCGACCACCTCAATGGAATTCTTTTCATTGATCGGATGTCTTCAGCAGCGAAATCCTCGTTGGCCGGGAAGTTAAAGCGCCTTGCTTCTGAATCGGGCTGAAAGCGCAATCGAATGAGTCCCGGCCATGAGCAAAGGTTTCCTTCAGACAAGTCGCAAAAGATCCGAGTTGCCGGCGCCAATCGGTAGACGGCGGATCATTGAACGCTGCTTTTGGCGAGCTGACATTTCGCTCGGATCTAATGAACCTAATCGTAAGTCGTATTGATACATTTGGTCGGGTCCCCTTAGAGAATGGTCGATCGATTGTGGCGCAGATGGAAAAGCTTTGAACCGCTTCGAGCGAGCTGGGATTGGGTATTCGGCCCTCTCGCGTTCGATGCCCCGGATTCTCCCCGAACGGATTCTACGGAGCTGCCCGCGAGCGCAAACGTCGACGTTGTCGCACGTGAACGGCCGCATCGAACTTTAATTTTCTCGACCATCGAGCGCATTCCACGCGCTTGGATCATATCCTTTGTTCTGCTGGCAGTCGTTTATATTGGAACTTGTGGAGTTCCAAGGTTGTTTGATCAGATCGATGGCCAGTATGCAGGAGCTGCGCGGGAAATGATTGAGCACGGGGATTGGCTTACCCCGACTCAGGATGGCGTGCCTAGACTGCAGAAGCCGCCGCTCGTCTATTGGTGTGAAATTGCTTCGGTTGGCATTTTGGGAAAAAATGAATTTGCTGCTCGATTACCGGTGGCGCTAGCTGCCATAGCGTGGTTTGCCGCTACGGGCCTCGTCGCGCGGCGTGTTATTGGAACATCTTCTGCCGGAGTTGCAGCCGCAGTAACCCTCGCGGCATTTGCAGGTACATTTTTCTTCTGCCATTTGGTGATGCCGGAGCCTTTTATCGGGTGCTTTGTGGCGCTGGCGTTCTGGGCTCTTCTTGGCGCCTTGCAGGAGAGACCGTCGGAGATTGTTCGTCTGGATCGATGGCTTTTGGCCGCGTGGATGTTTATCGCGCTCGGCACCTTTTCAAAAGGCCTGCACGCCTTGCTGTTTCCCGTCGTCGCGGTGTCTATGACTGCGTGGGTTCAGCCTTCCGTTCGGCCCATATGGAGGCGCTTCATCCTGAGGCCACACGGCTGGGTGTTGTTTCTCGTGATTCTCGCTCCTTGGTATGCAGCAACCGAATGGCGATATCCTGGTTTCCTACAGGACCATTTTCTTAACGAGCAGCTTGGTCCGGCAGTGAGTCGCCGCTTGCCGTCGGACAGCGATCGAGTTCCATTGCTGGTCTTCTGGCTTGAGCATCTTGCGCTGTTTTCTCCAATGACTCTTTTGTTTCCGGCAGCCCTGGGGAGGGCCTTCCGAGCACACAAGTACGCGCGGAGGAAGATAAGCAAGGAAACCCTCTTGCTCGTTTCCTGGTTTTTTACGAACGCTTTAGGCATCAGTTTTGCCAACGTACAAGACTACTATCTCATGGTTGCCTGGCCCCCAGTAGCCGTCGGAATTGCGTGGGCAGTCTCCAAAAAAGAGATCCGATTTAAGTGGCCCGCTCTTGTTCTTGCCGCTTTGGGGAGTGTCGGACTTTTGGCTGTTTTAGCACTCACAATTTGGCGTAGACATCAAACGGGTGAGTTCGCCACAGGCGGTGAGGCCCACCTGGTGAACCAAGATACGATAATGATCGTCCTCCAGAATATGCCGCCATCTGTCTGGGCAAAAACAGTCCCCCTTGTCTGCATGATTTCCGGGGTTGCCCTTTTTGGGGGCGTTGTAGTGTTTGTTTTTGATCGCCAAGGAAAGTCCCACCTGGGATTTTCGGGATTTGCGCTCTTAATGGCGGCAATTTTTCTGTTTTGCACGCGCGGATTGGCAATTGTTCAGGATGACTTTTCCTCAGCCAGAGTCGCGGAAGCCATTAATCGAATGGCTGAACCTGACAGCATCGTGATTCAACAAGGTGACCCGAATCAAAAGACCAGTCTGTTCTTTTATTTGCATCGAACCATTTACTGGGTGGAGGGTCACCCGGACCTGGAATTTGCAACGCGCAGCCTTCGGATTGGCAGAAATCACTTTCTTGATCGGGCTACTGTCGCCGAAAAATGGGGAGAACCAGCGCAGCTGTTTTTGATCGTCCAGACCGGCACGGTGGAAGAATGGAAGACCTTCCTTGGGGATAAACGCCCGGTAATCGCCAGGGTGGTCGGCTCGCAAACGGTCCTGGTAAATCGTCCTTCGACGTCGCCGTGACGGGGTCATGTCTCAATATTCAACATTCGGCGTATCCATGACGCTCGCCGCCTGAATTCTTGAGGATCGGCCCGAAAGTGCTGTCTGTCAGACTCAACGAATGTTGAATATTGAGACATGACCCCGTCATCGGCGAATC
>WNFS01004118.1_pt1 | contig 11065 bp, 12 predicted proteins | sample 5400141 | NCBI WGS metagenome assembly WNFS01 (sample SAMN13153358, study PRJNA577476) | soil metagenome | isolation source: 60 cm saprolite under Madrone tree | place: USA:California | collected 2016-06-14 | reverse complement strand
CGTCACCAATGCGATCAAGGAGAAGATCCTTCGCGCGTCGCGTGACCCGCAGGCCGACGTGGTGGTGGTCGAGGTGGGTGGGACGGTCGGCGACATCGAGAGCCTGCCTTTCCTCGAAGCGATCCGGCAGCTGAAGAACGACGTCGGCCGCCAGAACGTCTTTTACGTGCACTGCTCCTTGGTCCCTGTCATCCGCGGCGAGGAGGCCAAGACCAAGCCCACGCAGCACTCCGTTCATGCGCTGCGGGCGATCGGCATCCAGCCCGACGCGATCATCTGCCGCTCGGAGAAGCCGATCGGCGCGGACCTGAAAGAGAAGATCGCGCTGTTCTGCGACGTGCCGCGCGAAGCCGTGGTGTCCGTGCCTGACGTTGATTCGATCTATGAAGTGCCATTGATGCTCGAGGCGGCCGGCCTTGGCAAGGTCATGGCCAAGCACTTCGAGCTCGATGAAGCTGCGCACTCACCCGAAAACGAGCCGTGGATCGAGCTGGTCGAGCGCATCAAGCACCCGCGAGCAACCGTGCCGATCGCGCTGGTGGGCAAATACGTCGCGCTGCCCGATGCATACCTGAGCGTCATCGAGTCGCTGAAGCACGCGGCGGTCCACCACAACCTGGCGGTGGACATCCGCTGGGTTTCATCCGAGAAGCTGGACGCCGGCGACACGTCACCGCTGATGGGTGTCGCCGGCATCGTCGTTCCCGGAGGATTCGGCTATCGCGGCATCGAGGGCAAGGTGCAGGCTTCTCGATACGCTCGACACAACCGCATCCCTTATCTCGGTCTTTGCCTGGGAATGCAGTGCGCGGTCATCGACTTCGCGCGTGAGGCTCTTGACGCCCCGGACGCAAACTCGACCGAGTTCGCCGCTTTCACCTCGACGCCGGTGATCGACCTCATGCCTGAGCAGAGGAACGTCGACCAGATGGGCGCCTCCATGCGCCTCGGCCTCTATCCGTGCAAGCTCGTCCCGGGTTCTCTCGCGCACAAGGCTTATGGCGAAGAGGTCGTGTACGAGCGCCACCGTCACCGCTTCGAGTTCAACAATGAGTACCGCGAATCGCTCGGCGAAGCCGGGATGGTGTTCAGCGGCGTGTCGCCCAACGGGCGCCTTGTCGAGATCGTCGAGCTGGCGGACCACCCCTGGTTCGTGGCTACGCAGTTCCATCCCGAGTTTCGATCCCGACCCAACCGCGCGCACCCGCTGTTTCGCGATTTCGTGCGCGCCGCGTTCCTGCAGAGCGGCATCGACCAGATGGAGCTCCGCCCGGTAGAGCTGTTAGAAGAGCGGGAACTCGACTAGGGCTCGGGAACCGAAACCATGCAGGACCCATCACTAAGCTACGTCGGCGCGCGCCGTGAGCTCGCTCTCGAGCTAGTCCACGCAACGGAGGCGGCGGCGCTGACGTGCGCTGCCTTCTTGGGGAAGGGCGATCCCGAGCAGGTGAGTGAGGCCGCAGGCGATGCCATGCGAGCCGCCTTCGAGAAGTCGGGCCTGACCGGCACCGTCGTGCTGAGCCCGCGCCACCAGACGTTTCTCCCCGCCGGCACCGTGATCGGTGGCGGTGACCTGCGCGTCGACCTCGGTATCCATGCCATCGAAGGCGCTAGCCAGGTCGCCCGTGGCCACATCAACGCGGCGACGATCGTCGTTGCGGTCGAGCCCGGAGGGTTTGCCCGGCTCCCAGAGGTGTCGCAGATCGAGCGCATGGTGGCGGGTCCCGAAGCTCGCGGAGCCATCGACCTCGACGATCCGATCGCCGACAACCTCCGCCGCATAGCGTTTGCGCGCAACGTCCGCGTCCAGGACCTGACCGTCGCGATACTCGAGCGTCCGCGGCATCAGGAGCTCATCGCAGCCGTGGCCGCATCTGGCGCGCGCATTCGCACACTCGAGGAGGGGGACTTCGCCAGTGCAGTCATGGCGGCGCTGCCGGGAACTGGGATTGATGCGGCGATCGGGATCGGCGACGTGCACGCCGCACTTATCGCAGCCTGCGCCGTGCGCTGCCTAGGCGGTGAGTTCCTGGCCCGTCTGGTGCCACGCAACGATGAAGAGAGCAAGCTCATCGGGGAGTCTCGCATCTACAGCCTGGCCGACCTGGCGCCGGCGGTGGACATCTCTGTCTCGATCAGCGGCGTCAGCGGGGGTCCGTTGCTGCCTGGAGTGGCGTTCGGAAGCGGCTACGCGGAAACCTCGTCGCTGGTCATGTCCAGCCGCCCGGCGACGATCCGTCGCCTGACCACCCGCCACCATACGGTCGGGGAATCCAGCTAGGGCGGCTTGGGTACTTCCGGATTAGGCCGCAACGGCCCGGGGTATCACATAGGAAGAGATGGAAGACAGGAACCAGCTGCCGCCGCCGCCACCGATATATCCGGTGACGTCGGACATTCCGCCCCAGTCGCCCTACCACTACTCGCCCGCGCCCTCGAAGCGGACCAACCGGGGCATCCTGGGGGGCCTCGCAGCTGCGGCCGCGGCCGCCTTTGCGTACGGCAAATATGCCTTGCTCCTCCTCTTCAAGATCCCGTTCGCCACGACCCTGGTCTCGCTGCTGGTCAGCTTCGGTGGCTACGCGATCTTTTACGGGCCGTGGTTCGCGGTCGCCCTGGTGACGATGATCCTCGTGCACGAGATGGGTCACGTCATCGAGATCCGGCGCCAGGGAATGCAAGCCACCGCGCCGATCTTCATCCCGTTCCTCGGCGCGGCCATCTTCCAGCGCTCTCATCCGACCGACGCTTTGAAGCAGGCTCAGATCGGCATCGCCGGACCGATCGCCGGCACGATCGGCGCCACAGCAGCACTCGCTCTCTACGGCAGCACCCACAGCGAGGTGCTTCTCCTGGCGGCCTGGTTGGGGTTTTTCCTCAACCTGTTCAACCTCATCCCCGTGTGGCAGCTGGATGGCGCGTGGATCGTGGCGCCCGTCTCGAAGTGGGTCCAGGTCGCGGGCTACGCGGTAGTCGCTGCTCTGGCCCTGCTCCACTTCGTGAGCATCTTCTTGATCGTCATCGCCGTGCTCGGCATCCCGACATTGATCCAGCGCTTCCGCAACGACGCTGACCCGTACTACAAGACGGTTCCAACTCGGGCTCGCTGGGCTCTCGGTGGGGCGTGGTTGGCACTGATCCTCTACCTCGGCTTCGCGCTCGTGCAGACCACCAGCTTGCTCAGCGCCATCCCCCGCTAAACTATTTATTCGCCTGGAGGCATCACGTTGAAAGCACAGATCCATCCCACCTATTACGAAGACGCGGTCGTCACCTGCGCGTGCGGGAACACGTTCACGACTGGCTCGACTCGCAAGGAGCTCAAGACCGAGATCTGCTCCGTGTGCCATCCGTTCTTCACCGGCACCCAGAGGATCGTCGACACGGGCGGCCAGGTCGAGCGGTTCCGCAAGCGGGCGGCGAAGACCCGCAGCAACTAAAGGGGTGTGTCCGGGAATGAGCTCGCCAAGGCGCGGCATCGGCGGCCGGTGCCAAGGAAGCGACGAGCAGCGGAGCGAGCGCATCTGTGATGCGTGAGCGAGCAGCGCAGGAGCTGACGCAGGCATCACGGCCGAAGGCCGCCGGCCGCCTAGGCCAATGAATTGGCGAGCGGTTTCCCGGACGCACCCCTAATGCCGGAGGCGGAACCCTCCGCTCCGGCTTCGGTAGCTCTGCGTAAGGCCGAGCCTTTCTTCTATGGCGGCCAGGCCGTCATCGAAGGCGTGATGATGCGCGGCAAGCGCCACTACGCGGTCGCGGTCCGGCTCCCCAACACCAAGGAGATCGTCGTCGACCGGGGTGAGCTGAAGGCCGCGATCTACGTGCACCCGTTCTGGAAGCTCCCGTTCGTGCGCGGTCTGGCCCTGATCGGCGAGCAGCTGCACCTTGGCATGAAGGCCTTGATGTGGTCGGCGAACACGAACGCCGGCAGCCAGGGCGTGCAGATCGGCAAGAAAGAGATACGCGCGTCGGTGGCCGTCGCCAGCGTGTTTGCGCTGCTGTTGTTCATCGGCCTTCCGCTGCTGCTCGCGGGCCTCGCGGTGCATCGCAGCAGCAACTTCACATTCGTCGTCGTCGAGGGCCTGATCCGCGTCGGCCTCGTGCTTGGCTACCTCTCGGTGATCGCGCTCATACCTGACGTACGCCGTGTGTTCCAGTACCACGGCGCCGAGCACAAGACCATCAACGCGTTCGAATCGGGATGGCCTCTCGAAGTGCCGTCCGTTCGGCGCGCCAGCCTTCTCCACCCGCGCTGCGGCACCGGGTTCCTGCTCGTGGTTCTGGTCGTCAGCGTCGTCGTGTTCTCCGTGGTTGCCCTTTTCCACCCGAACTGGTTCTGGCTGATCGCAAGCCGGGTGCTGGCGATCCCACTGATCGCGGGTGCAGGTTTCGAGCTCATCCGCTACATGGCCCGACACCGGACCAACCCGGTCGTCAAGGTGCTGTTGCTGCCCGTCCTCGGGACTCAGAAGTTCACGACTCGCGAGCCGAGCGATGACATGCTCGAGGTCGCGATCGTCGCCTTCAACAGCGCCCGGGAGGGTGAGGAGGACACGGCCGGAGCAGCGGCGTGATAGACCGGCTGGAGGGGATCGCTCGCCGCTATCACGAGATCGAGTCTGAGATGGCGCGCCCGGAGGTCGCGTCCGACCACGCCCAGCTGACCAAGCTCGCGCGCGAGCAGCGATCGCTTCGCGAGATCGTCGAGGCGTATGACGCCTTTCGCAAGGCACGCGGCGAGGCGGAGGCGGCGCGCGAGATGCTCAAGCACGAGAAGGACTCCGACATGCAGGAGTACATGCGGTCGGAGGAACGCCGTGCGACAGCCATGGCGGCGGAGCTCGAGGAGCGGTTGAAAGTGCTTCTGCTGCCCAAGGACCCGAACGATGACAAGGACGTCGTGGTCGAGATCCAGGGCGCAGAAGGCGGAGACGAGGCGGCGCTGTTCGCGGCCGATCTGTTCCGCATGTACACGAAGTGGGCGGAGAAGAAGGGCTGGAAGGTCGAGGTGCTCGACTCGTCGCCGACGGGGATGGGTGGGTTCGACAAGATCGTGTTCGAGGTCCATGGCCAGGGCGCCTATTCCCAGCTGAAGTACGAGGGCGGCGTGCACCGGGTGCAGCGCGTGCCGAAGACCGAGGCCCAGGGGCGCATCCACACGTCCGCGGCGACGGTCGCTGTGATGCCGGAAGCCGACCCGGTCGAGGTGGAGATCAAGCCAGAGGACCTCGAAATCAAGACATCGACCTCCACCGGGCCCGGCGGGCAGAGCGTCAACACGACCTACTCCGCGATCCGCATGACGCACAAGCCGACTGGGCTGGTGGTGAGCATGCAGGACGAGAAGTCGCAGCTGCAGAACAGGGAGAAGGCGTTACGTGTCCTGCGAGCTCGACTCTATGACTTGAAGCTTGCCGAGCAGCAGGCGGCCATCGGAGCGGAGCGGCGGTCGATGGTGGGCACTGGCGGCCGGTCCGAGAAGATCCGCACATACAACTTCAAGGAGAACCGGGTGACCGACCATCGGATCAAGCTGACCCTTCACAGGCTCGACCAGGTGATGAACGGTGACCTCGACGAGCTGGTCGCCGCCCTCGTCAACGCCGAACGCGCGGCGCAGCTGAATGGCGGGAATGCCTCTCCGAATTGACGGTAATCGAGGTCTTGAAGGCGGCCTCGGGACATCTGCAAAAGCACGGATCCGGTTCTCCGCGCCTCGACGCGGAGGTTCTGCTGGCGCGCGCACTCGGCGTGCGCCGCCTCGATCTCTACCTGCAGTTCGACCGGCCGCTGTCCGATGAAGAGCTCAGCGACTATCGCGACCTGACGAGACGCCGCGCCCGCGGCGTGCCCGTCGCGTACCTCGTCGGACACAAAGAGTTCATGGCCCTGGACTTCGAGGTGACCCCGGCGGTGCTGGTGCCAAACCCTGACACCGAGGTGCTGGTCCAGCGTGCGGTCGAGATCGCGCGGCAGGCTAAGCATCCTCTGCGTGTCGCGGACGTTGGCACCGGCAGCGGGAATATCGCGATCGCCGTCGCGTACTACGCGCCCCAGGTGGAGGTCTGGGCGGGCGATATCAGCCGTGAGGCGCTCGAGGTCGCGTCGCGAAACGTCGCCAAGCATGGCCTGGCCGACCGCGTCCACCTGGTATGCGGAGACCTACTCGATCCGCTGCCGGGAAGCTTCGATATGGTGTGCGCAAACCTGCCTTACGTCGCGACCGATGCAGACCTTCCGGCGGAAGTGAAAGCCCAGCCGGCAAGCGCGCTGTTCGCGGCGCAAGGCGGCGCTGCGCTTGTGCTGCGCTTGATCGCGGCCGCGCCAGGGCGACTGAATCCGGCAGGCAGGCTGCTGGCCGAGGTCGATCCAACCATCCTTTCCGAGGTCAGTGCTGCGGCGGACCGCGCCTTTTCAAACGTGACCGTGCACCGCGATCTGGGCGGCCGAGATAGGGTGATCGAAGCGTGGTCCTGAAGCCAACCCGCGCTGGTCTCACTCGGGCCGCCAAATTGCTTCGGAGCGGCGGAGTGGTCGCGTTTCCCACGGACACCGTCTACGGGCTGGCGGCGGCCGCGGACGACGAGGTGGCGACGCGCCGCATCTACGCCATCAAAGGCCGTCCCGTGGGGCTGCCCCTGATCCTGATGGCGGCAGCCGAATCGCAGCTGGAGGGTTGGGTTCACCTCGACAGTCGCGCCGAAGACATCATCAGGCGCTACTGGCCCGGGCCACTCACGGTCATCCTTCACGCGAAAGGTGGCGGCACCCTGGGCGTGCGGATCCCGAAGCACGAGGTTGCACTGCAGCTCTTGCGCGCCGCCGGCCCACTGATGACGACGAGCGCAAACCTTCACGGCAAGGATCCGGCAATGACCGCCGGCGAGGCGGCCGCGCTGCCCGGGGTCGCGGCGATCCTCGATGGCGGCACCGCTCCGGGCGGGGTGGCCTCGAGCGTCCTGGACCTCACGGGTCCCGAGCCGCACGTCCTGCGTGAGGGCGCGATCCCCATCGCCGTGCTCCTGGGGGCGCCGCCACCCCGCGCAGGATGACCGGATAGGATTCGGGCGATGGCCGCACCGATCACGACGATGACGTTCCGAGCTCTGGACCGCGAAGACCCGGACGTCGCCGATCTGATCCGGAAGGAGTACAAACGGCAGTCCGAGACGCTGGAGCTGATCGCCTCCGAGAACCTGGCCAGCCCCGCCGTCCTCGAGGCTCTGGGCACTCTGCTCACCAACAAATACGCCGAGGGCTATCCGGGCCGCCGCTACTACGGCGGCACCGGCGAGGTCATCGACAAGATCGAGACTCTCGCCGTGGATCGCGCCAAGCAGCTCTTCGGGGCGGAATACGTGAACGTCCAGCCGCACTCGGGGTCGCAGGCCAATGCCGCCGTCTACCTGGCGGTTTGCGAGCTGGGCGACAAGGTGATGGGCATGGACCTCTCCGCGGGAGGCCACCTTTCGCACGGCAGCCCGGCCAACTTCAGTGGAAAGTTCTACGAGATCCACTCGTATGGAGTGAGCCGTGAAACCGAGCTCATCGATTACGACGCGATGGAGAAGATGGCGCAGCAGGTTCGCCCGAAGATGATCATCGGCGGCTTCTCTGCATACACGCGCATCGTCGATTGGGCGCGAATGCGCGCGATCGCCGACTCGGTCGGAGCCACGTTCATGGTCGACATGGCCCACGTGGCCGGACTGGTGGCCGGTGGCGTCTACCCGTCGCCCATCCCGCACGCGCCGATCGTGACGACCACCACCCAGAAGACTTTGCGTGGGGCGTGGGGCGCCATCATCCTCTGCGACAACGAGCACCAAAAGGCGATCGACTCCGCGGTGTTCCCTGGCATTCAGGGCGGCCCGTTGATGCACGCGATCGCGGCCAAGGCGGTGTGTTTCGGCGAAGCGCTCAAGCCAGACTTCAAGGTCTACGCGAAGCAGGTGGTCGTCAACGCGAAAGCGCTTGCGGCGCAGTTGATGAGCCGCGGCCTCCGCCTGGTGAGCGGCGGCACCGACAACCACATGATGCTGGTCGACCTTCGCCCTCAAAAGCGAACCGGGAAACAGGTGCAGGACATCGCCGACACCGTCGGCATCACGCTCAATCGCAATTCCATTCCTTACGACGAGGCGTCGAAGTTCAACCCGAGCGGCGTCCGCGTCGGCACCCCGCTGGTGACGACGCGCGGAATGCGCGAGACCGAGATGGTGGTGATCGCAGACTGCCTCGCCGACCTCATCGAGCGGATCGACGATCCCGCGGTGTTGGACTCCGTCCACGAGCGCGCCCTCGAGCTTTGTCGAAAGTTCCCTCTCCCATATGCCTTTGACTGACCCGACCTGGTCCGACTTTTTCAGCGGCACGTTCCTGGAAACCCTGCGCGAGCGCGTGGTTCCGGGACTGTGGCCGCTGCTGGCGGCGTTCGTGGTCTGCGTGGTGGCCGTCCCGCTCGCGATTCAAATCTCACGGCGGACCGGCCTCATGGCAGAGCCGGGCGGACGGCACGCTCACGCTCGTGCCACACCGCTGCTTGGAGGCCTGGCGATGTTCGTAGGCTTCGCGGTCGCGGTCATCGTCTTCGTGCCATCGAGCACAACTCGAACCGGGGTATTGGTCGTGTCAGGCTTGGCCGCGGCGCTGCTGGTCGCGGACGACCGCTGGAGCGTCAGCCCCGGCGTGAAGTTCGCCTTTCAGCTGATCGTCTCGCTGGTCGCGGTGGCGGTGTTCGGCTTCGTCATCACGTTCATCGGCCTGCCCGACCACGGTCTGCATTCGAATATCGTCGAGCTCGGCTGGTTTGCCGCCCCGGTCAGCATCTTCTGGCTGCTGGGGATGCAGAACACGGTGAACTTTCTGGACGGCGTCGACGGCCTCGCCGCCGGTGTGGTGATGATCGTCGCCCTGACGCTGCTGATCGCGGCTGCCGGCACGAGAGGGAGCGAGTCCCTCCTGGCGGTGCAGCTGTCGGGCGCGCTTGCAGGCACGTGCGCGGGTTTCCTGATCTACAACTTCCACCCCGCAAAGATCTTCATGGGCGACTCGGGATCCCATTTCCTTGGCGTCGCGATCGGCGTCATCTCGATCCTCGGCGTGTCCAAGGTCAACGTCGCCTTTGCCCTCGCCGTGCCGGTGCTGGCGCTGGCCTTGCCGATCGGGGACACCGCCTGGGCGATCCTCAGGCGCCGCCTGACCAAAGCGTCGGTGGCACGGCCTGATCTCGGGCACCTGCACCACCGGCTCCAGGACTTCGGGCTCAACCCGCGTCAGACCTCCTACGTGTTCTATGCGGCCACGGCGCTGTCCGGCACCGTCGGCCTGATGCTGTTCGGGCATCGTCGCATCCTCGCCGTCGTCCTGGTCGCGGCGCTTGTGATGGCGTCCACGGTTGCGGCCGACCGGCTCCAGAGGGCTGGGCTGCGCATCCCCGCACCCTTCCTGCAGCGTCTCCTGGCTGATCCCGGCACCCGGTAGGATTAGCTCGGGGATGGCACGTCCCTCCAGTCCCGGTCCGACAGGGGCCGACATGGCCGGGGTAGGAATTTACTTCGCGGGTGCCGCTCTGATACCCATCATCGTTGGCGCCTTGCTGGACGGCGCTTTTCACACGTCGCCACTGTTCGTGATCATCGGACTTGTCGTGGGCTTGGCAGCCGGTGCCGCGGCCATCTGGTTGAAGGTAAGGGAGTTCACTCGGTGAAGGTCGGGGGGGTCGTGCGCGAAACGGTGGTCGCATCGGCGGCCCTGGCCACGGTCATCGTGCTCGTTGTGGGCGTCGCCGGGCACCTGTCACTCGGCCTCGGCCTTGGCGTAGGCCTTGTCATCGGCTCCTTCAACGGCCGCCTCGTTGCCGGCACCCTCGAAATGGGAACGCCTTTCGTGGCCTCGAGCGTCATCCGAATGGCGGCCGTCAGCGCGATCGCGATTCTCGTCGCGTTGCTGCTCGGGATTGCGATATGGGCAGTGCTCATCGGCGTCGCTGCGGCGCAGCTGATCATGGTTGCGGCGGGCGTCAGGAACGGTCTGCGCGCATGATCCACATGGACGCGGCCCCGGGTACCCACCCAACTATCGACCTCGGGTGCGGCACGCTTTGCACCCTCAACTACGACAGCGTCATATCGAGCGCTCTCGCCGTTGTGGTGACCATCGGAGTCGGCTTCTGGCTTCGCTCCCAGCTCCGAGAGGGCGAGCCGACGAAAGTCCAGGCCATCTTCGAATTGGGCTACGACCAACTGCGCTCCCTGATCAAGGCCAATGTCTCCGAGGACGCGCTCTTCATCATCCCGCTGGCGATGACGCTGTTCATGTACATCCTCGTCGCCAACTGGCTCGAGATCCTGCCGCTTGGACTCTTCCCAATCCTGCATGGCGCCAACGCCGACTTGAACCAGACGCTGGCAATGGCGCTGATCGTGATCGGGGTTGTGCAGTGGTACAGCGTGCGAACCCTCGGTTGGCGCGGCTACCTACGCCGCTTCACGAAACCCTTCGAGCTCCCGATCTGGGGACGGGCAATCTACACACCCCTCAACATTCTCGAAGAGCTGGTCAAACCGGTCACGTTGTCCCTTCGGCTCTTCGGCAACATCTTTGCCGGCTCGGTGATGATCGGCCTCATCGCAAGCTTCGGCACTTTGGCGCTGCCGGCTGTCGGCACCGTCGGAGGAACAGTGCTCGGGACCGCGCTGCTCGCGCTCTGGAAAGCGTTCGACGTAATCTTCATCGGCTTCATCCAGGCATTCATCTTCATGCTGCTGACGGTCATTTATTTCGGTGCCGCCCGCGAGGGTCTCGAGCACAACACCACTAAGGAGGGTTAGATGACAGACCACGGACTCGAGCTTGCCGGAGCCCTTATCGGGTTCGGCCTTCTGATGGGACTCGGTGCGGTGGGCGCCGCGTTCGGTGACGGCCTGGCCGGCAACGCATTCATCAGCGGCGTGGCCCGACAACCAGAAGCCCAAGGCCGGATGATCCCCTGGCTGTTCACGATCGTCGGCCTCGTCGAGGCCATGTACTTCATCAACCTCGCCTTTGGATTCGTCTTCCTGGG
>WNFS01004115.1_pt1 | contig 11072 bp, 10 predicted proteins | sample 5400141 | NCBI WGS metagenome assembly WNFS01 (sample SAMN13153358, study PRJNA577476) | soil metagenome | isolation source: 60 cm saprolite under Madrone tree | place: USA:California | collected 2016-06-14 | reverse complement strand
GCTCCTCGAGCCAATGTCACTGCTGTTCGAAAGTGGCTCAACACGACGGGTTCGTATCTGGTGACGACACAGCAATACGACGTCTTGGGAAATGCCGTGACGGTCACCGATCCGGGCGGCCACGCGACACAAAACGATTTCACGGATCGATTCACCGACAGCATCAATCGCAACTCGTTTGCCTAGTGTGCAAGCAAACCTACAACGCCTTAGGGAAAAGCTCCTACAGCATAAGAAGAGTTGCGACAAGCTGTTTTCCGACCTCGGGATCACATCGCGAGATATATCGAACGGTGTTTACGATTTCCGGTTTGAGGATGGAGAAACGTCCACACGATTGATGGACGACGTGGTGCCCGGTTATGCCGGAGGAATCTGGGCCGGAAAGACTGTAGCGGATCTTTTTAAGGACGTCATGGTGGATAAAACCCATGTTAAATTCACGGATGGTTCAGCCCAATTGGCTCCGGCAATATTTACCTCAATGGAGCAAGATTACAGGCTGGATCTGTCGGTTGGGATACGATTGCGCATGAAATCTTGCATCAGATTCTGAACCAGGGTGCGGCGGGCGACAGCCAAATCATGAAGGCATTGCACGATGCGGGATTTAAGAATGCCGCGGGGAAGGTAGTCGATCCCGGCGGTTATAGCGGGCAGATCGGGGAGGCAATAAAAAAACAATGCAACTGAAATGGGTTAGGATCATCTTCATGACTCTCGCCCTTTGTCGCTTTTCGTTTTTTTGGGCTCAGCGAGTGGTCAGTCCGAGCGAACTGCTCAAGCTATGAACTCACCAAAATCCTATCGACTATTAGCTTCAGGAGAAGGATACGGGAAAAGCCTTTGGTACGTCGTGTCCGTGGAGACTATTCCTTCTGCTGCGGCGATAAAGGCGCTGGTGTGCGAAGTCGTCCGGAGTCAGAAACCCGTCAACTATCGAGTGTTAGGCATCGGGGTTTATGTCGGTCTGGATTCGTGGGTGGCCCCTGTGGGACACGGGGACACGGAGATCGACCGAAAACAGTACGAGCATTGTGTTGCAAATTACGCTTGGAACGTCGAGATTCCCGATGGGAAGTACAGGTTGCACCTAGTCCGCGAAAGCCGCTTCGAGGAGTTTGACCACCTGAGGGCCTGCAACAAATGAATCCGGATCGGTGAGCTGGTGGATGTAGCGTTCCAACGGACAATACAACAGGACGAACGCAACCCAGACAGCCGGCCACGACGCGATTCGCCGCGAAGCCAAACTGGAGGAAAAGGACGGCGGCAGTGAACACCGTCATAGCGATCAACGGCCAGCTCTAGCGCACACGATTCCATTCCACGCAGGCAAGAAACACCGGAATCGAGGAATACAAGCCGTCTACGACGGCCGGTTTGAGGGGTGACACGTCACCCCGGGAACGGTTGCTGCAAGTACCGATATCGGCACGACCAATAAACAATACGGTTGCGCAACGAGTTGTTCGGTTTCTCTTAAGAATCCGCACAAACCCGCAACGTCGAACTAGCGTTTAACAAGTGGCTCTGGTGCGATTAAACGCGGAACTAGACGCGCCACGCGTCTTGGAAATCAGTGGCTCATTCATCGAAGGGACCTGGCCGGGTTCAAACCTAATCCCGGTGGCCGGCCTCGAAAGAAAAAGCGGTGAAGTTCTGCCAATCATGCTGAAAGTCACACGATGACAGGCCATCACCTAACGGCGCTCACCTCATGCAAATCGATTTTGATTGAATGGCGATCGGATCTGTGGAAAATCCTCGCTGATGAGAGCCTTTCGATTACGCCGATCCCTGGAGTTTTCGGAGTTGGTTTTCCTTGTTGTCGTCTTGAGTGCGATAGCGGCCGAGTGGTCCGACCCCCAATGGTGGATGCTACCGAAAATAACGTCCCGGACCGTTACGCAGACAATCCGTCCTGATTCTCGACCGGTAATGACCATTTCCGGTGCCGAATTCCTTAAGAGCGAGCTGACCAATCTCGTGTTCCAAACACAAAAGTTCCGTTTGCTCGAACGGTCACTTCTGGGTGAAACGCTCGAGGAGCTCCATGACGGGGCCCCGGGTGCCGGGATCGGCGCGAAGTACCTTTTGGAGTGTAGATCGACACCTCTTTTTAAGCAGAAACACACCGTCATAAAAGCGAAGATCGTTTTGACAGAGACCGGCAGGGTGGTGACGGAGAAAGAAGTAGCCGGCGAGCTTAATGCCTTTGCGGATCTGGACAGCCTGATCACGAAACTTATTCAAGCCTTGATGACGGATCCAAAATTCATTGCGAGTCTCTCGCCTGCCGAGAGGAACAGTTGGGGAACAGGCCGGCTTAAAGTGTTGTGATCATCGATGTGGTTGCGGCGATCATCCGCCGCGGCGGGCAAATCCTCATCACACAACGGTTCGATCATGTTCACCTGCCCGGCCTGTGGGAGTTTCCGGGTGGGAAGGTGGAAGGCGGCGAATCCCTGCAGGCCGCGCTCGAGCGCGAGATCATGGAAGAGCTTGGAGTGAAGATCCGCGTCCACGATGAATTCTTCACCGTCGAACATGACTATCCGACGAAATCGGTTCGTCTTCATTTTTTCAACTGCTCCATCATCGAAGGTGAGCCCCAGCTCATCGAAGTCGCCGACATGCGGTGGGTCCATCCTCAGGATCTTGGCCAATTCGACTTTCCGCCGGCGGATGCGGAACTGATTGCCAGATTGCAGCGGTCATAGACCGCCGCTACAGTATTTGGTGTTTGGCACGTAAGATGCACCATCAATGCCATGGAGGGACATTGATATTGACGCTTGTGGATAAGGCCAGGACCTGGCTCGGCAAAAACTCCACGCCCAAATGCCTTCAATGCGGTTTGCCCCCCGGCACAGAGCTTATCGTTGCCACTGACGAACCGATCATTCATCCGCACCGGTGCTCCTGGTGCTCGAGTGTCCTGTATGTGCCCGGGCTGATGTTGTCGTGTAAAACCTGCTCGGAAGGCTGGACCGAGGATCAAAGAGCGGCCTGAGGCTCCTTCATGCGCTCGTCGGAAGCGATCTTACCGTCTCGAATACTGATGGTGCGGTGGGCATACGCGGCGATGTCGCGCTCATGCGTGACGAGGATGATGGTGTTGCCTTCGCCATGAAGCCTGTCGAAGAGCTTCATGATTTCCTCGCCGGTCGCCGAATCCAGATTCCCTGTCGGCTCGTCCGCAAGGATGATGGACGGAGAGTTCACCAGGGCGCGCGCAATCGCGACGCGCTGGCGCTGGCCGCCGGACAGCTCGTTCGGCTTGTGGTGCATGCGATCGGAAAGCTCCACGAGCGCGAGCGACTTCTTCGCCCGCTCGGCGCGGTCTCTGGACGCCATGCCGCTATAGATGAGCGGCAGCTCCACATTGTGCAGAGCGGTGGCGCGCGCCAGAAGATTGAATGTCTGAAACACGAATCCGATTTCCTTGTTGCGGATGTGCGCCAGCTCGTCGTCGTCCATTTCGCTCACGAGCTTTCCATTCAACCAGTAGCGGCCCTTTGACGGTGTGTCGAGACAGCCGATCAGGTTCATCAATGTCGATTTGCCCGATCCCGAAGGCCCCATGATGGCGACATATTCGTTGCGGCGAATGTCGAACGTGACGCCTTGCAGGGCGTGCACTTCGGCGCTGCCCATCTCATAACTCTTCCACAAATCTTCGGTTCGGATCAGTATGTCTTTCTCTTCCGGCATCGTTTTGTCGTCGTTTATTACGGCGCTTTCTCGATTTTGATTCTCGTATTGTCTTTGAGGGTCCGGAGCACCTGGTATGGCCCGGTCACAATCTCGTCCTTCTCCACCAGACCATCCAGGATCTCAATGTCCGTCGTGCCGGTGATACCTGTCTTCACGGCGCGGAACAGCGCCGCACCATTCTTGATAGTGAACACGCCTTCTTTTTCGATCTTCTTTTTGTTCCTCGTCACATCGACGGCCGTGGGAGAGGCGGGAGGCGTCTCCGGATCGGCGTCGAACTCGCGAATCGTGAGCGCCTGGATCGGTATCGTCAGAATCTGTTTGCTGGTTGCCGTGACGATGGTCGCCGTGCAGGAGAGGCCCGGCCGCAACGCGGGCGGCGGCTCGTCCAGGGTGACGACGACTTTGAAGTCTTTGGCCTCCTGTGTCGTGCCCCCGGTCGTCGTGGTAGTGGTGCCGCTTCGGTTGAGGGCGCTGTTTCCGACTTCCGAAACGTGACCCTTCAGCAGGCGATCGCCAAGAGCGTCCACCTTGACCTGAGCCTCCTGCCCGATCCTGACGTTCACGATATCGGTCTCATCGACTTTGACTTCGGCAGTGATGACAGACATATCAGCGATGGTCATCAAAACCGTTCCGGCCTGGTTCTGGACTCCGACGATGGCGATTTCGCCCTCGTTCACCGGAAGGTACGTGATGATGCCCTCGAGCGGAGCGGTGATCGTGGTTTTCGAAAACTGGTCGCGCGCACGAACGAGAGTCGAACGCTGTTGAGCGATCCGGAGCGCGGTCCCGTCCCGTTGTTTCAGCATCTGCGCGCCCTGCGCTTCCGACTGCGCCAGGCGGGCCCGGGCCGAGTTGAGCGTTGCCGCGGCGATGTCGTAATCGGCTTTGGTGCGGTCGTACTGCTCACGCGAAATCAAACCGTCTTTGTTCATTCGCTCGGCGCGATCCAGGTTTTGTTTCGCTCGGGTGAGGTCGGCCTCGGACCTGGTGATCTCCGCCTTGGCGGAATTGACGGCAGCGTCCGCGGACCGGATCTGCGCGGACATGCCCTCCAGTTCGGCCTGCGCGGCATCGAGGCCCGCTTCAGCGGATTTGACGTCGGCCTCGGTCTGGATGGATTCGAGGCGGATCAGAAGCTCGCCTTCCTTGACGTGATCGCCTTCCTTCACGGGCATGCGAACGATCCGGCCCATCGTGTTCGAACTGATATTCACATACTTCTTGGGCTTGATCTCCCCGTTTGCAGAGACCGTTTGCGTGAGGTCCTGGCGAACGACCCGTCCCGTCTGGACGGCGATCACACCGCGGTTGCGCGCAAAGATGCTGTATCCCACCGCGGAGGAGATCACCACCACGAGAAGGCCGGCCACCAGCAGCTTTTTCTTCGTCGCCATCTACAACCTCAATACGAAACGAAGCGCATCCGAGTTTCAAAAAAGGTGATGATACCCGATCCGGAGCCCGATAAAAAACTCGACCGCAAGTGATTTTTGCTTTGAATTTTTATGTGACATGTCTTAAAAATGTTTTTAACACATGAGCTTGCCCGGAAGAGGTGAGCAATAGTGGTAAGAGACAAAGGATCGGAGGTGAAATAACAATGCCAGCGAAAAAGAAAGCTCCAGCGAAAAAGAAGGCGGCCAAGAAAAAGAAGTAAGTCGCCCGCGCAGTAAAGAGCCCCGCAATGAAACGCGGGGCTTTTTTGTGCCTTTTTTCCGGACGACCTCAATGGATGGTCTCGACTTTCTTCTTGAGGTAGTCCATCAGGATGTACTGGCCAAGATTCACAGTGGTCGTGAAGTACGCCTTGCCGCGGCAGATTTCGGTGACCTTCTTGACGAAGTCCACCAGGTAGTAATCGCTGGCGAGCATGAAGGTGTTGATCAGGATCCCCGCCTTGCGGCACGTCGCCACTTCCTTGAAGGTCTCTTCCAGAATCATCGGATCCAGGCCGAATGCGTTTTTGTAGATGCGCCCGTTCGGCAGGGTGATGGCCGAAGGCTTGCCGTCGGTGATCATCACGATCTGCCGCATGTCTTTCTTGTCCGCCATCAGAAGCCGGCGTGCCAGGCGCAGCCCTTCGCAGGTATTCGTGTGATAGGGACCGACCACCACCCTGGCCAGCTGCTTCAGCGGAACCTCCTCGGCCGAGTCATGGAACAGGACCAGGCGAAGCGAATCGCCCGGATACTGCGTCCGGATCAGATGCGACAGGGCCAGCGCCACACGCTTGGCGGGCGTGAACCGATCCTCGCCGTAAAGAATCATGCTGTGACTCGTATCCAGCAGCAGCACGGTCGAGCACGAGCTTTCGTATTCGGCCTGCCGCACCATCAGGTCCTCGTGCTCCAGGTTGAGCGGCACACCCAGGCCTTCGCGCGCGACGGCGTGAAGCAGCGTCGAGCTGATATCGAGATTGAGTGTGTCACCGAACTCATATTCCTTCGTGGCCTGATACGCTTCCACGCCGGTCGCAAAATGCGCGGTCTCATGACGGCCGAAACTGCTGCGGCCCAGCGATCCCAACAGATGACGGAGCAGACGGAATCCCAGGAAGTCGATCGACTTGTCCGTGAGCTCGAATCGGGCGGAGCCGGACTGGGCGTCCTCGACACCCTGCCCGTTCTCGTCAAAGGAAGAAGGGGCGGGCTGCTGGTCCGCCTGCATCCATCCTTCCTCTACAAGACGGCGGATGACCTCATCGATTAACTCATCCAGTTTTTTGGCGTCGCCTTCGCTCCGGTCTTCCATCCACTGATCCAGAAGTTCCTGCGGAATTCGGCCCAGCTCCACCAGTTTCTCGAGGATCGCCTGGCGGAGAGCATCCAGGTTGTGAGGATTGCTCATATCCTGAAAGCCGTAGCTGAAGCCGCTCTGGAGGAGAAACTCGGATATCTGGTCGAGGAGTTCCTCCATGCTGAGGCCATCGAGAGGCGAGGGAATCCACTTGGTATATTTTGTTATTGCCATTTTTAAAGTCCGGCCGACTGTAGCGGCGCTCTGTGAGCGCCGGTTTGTTCGGCGGTCATAGACCGCCGCTACAGCCCGTCTAATTCAGCGGTTTCTTGTGCCGGTTCCTCTCCATCGAATAATCGCGATACAGATCCTGGGACTGCTTACGCTCGGATGATGCCGTGAAACCGCGTTCTTCGGAGCGGCTGATCTTGTCCACCGAGTGCAGTCCTTCGAGAATCATTTCTGCTGCGGCCGCGCGGATGCCGGGCGGGCTGTCCGGCCGGGCGCCAAGCACTTCGATCTTATCGAGCAGCCCTTGAACGTTTGCCAACCGGGCCAGGAGAGCTCCGGACGTTTCAGTGTCCGAAAGTTTCAGGCTGCCGCCCATTTCAAACCAATCGATCACCTGTTTGAAGTCGGTCGTCGGGAAGTATTGCCGGAAGATCATCTGAACGGCCTGGCGGATCAGATCACGCGCGACGTTCTCCGCGCCTTTCAATTCGCCTTCGTATTCGAGCTCGATCTTTCCGGTAATTGCCGGCATCGCGGCATACACGTCGGCGATGCGGGCGACGGCGTGCTCCTCGCCTCCGACTATCGAGCGGCGTTCGGCATTGCTGATCACGTTCTCGATGCAGGATATCGGCAGGCGCTGGCTCACTCCGGATCTTTTGTCGACACGCTGATCCGAGCGGGCCTTGAAAGCGATCCCTTCCACAATCTGCTTGATGAATTCGGGAACAAGAATGCTGTGTCCCGAGTTCCTCCTCATCCAGGCCTCCTGCTCGGTAATGGCCACGCCATGGTCCAGTGACGCCGGATAGTGCGTTTTGATTTCCGATCCGATACGGTCTTTCAGGGGTGTGACGATCTTTCCGCGCGCCGTGTAATCTTCGGGATTCGCCGAAAATACCAGGAGCACGTCCAGGGGCAGGCGAACCGGATAGCCCTTAATCTGAACATCGCCTTCCTGCATGATGTTGAACAAACCCACCTGGATCTTCCCGGCAAGGTCCGGCAGCTCGTTGATGGCGAAGATTCCCCGATTGGCGCGGGGCAGCAGGCCATAGTGCACGCTGAGCTCGCTGCCGATGGCGTGGCCGCCTTTTGCAGCCTTGATGGGATCGATATCGCCGATGATGTCGGCAATGGTCACATCCGGCGTCGCGAGCTTTTCGACATACCGGTCGTCACGGCCGCGGTATTCGATCGGGACACGGTCGCCCATCTCCTGGATCAGGTCGCGGCATCGCCGGCAGATCGGGGTGAAAGGGTTGTCGCTGATTTCGCAACCGGCGATAACCGGTATCCTCTCATCCAGAAAATCCACCAGGCCGCGCAGTATCCTGCTCTTCGCCTGCCCGCGCAGGCCCAGAAGGATCATATTGTGGCGGGAGAGGATCGCGTTCACGACCTGCGGAACGACAGTCTCCTCATATCCGATAATCCCGGAAAAAATCGGCGTGTTCTCCTGAAGCTTGCGGATAAGATTCATCCGCATTTCATCCTTGATCGTTCTTTTCCGATATGATTCCAGACCGAATTCGCTCGATCGCAGTTCACCTAATGTCACAGGCAGCATGTAAAACTCCCTACAGACGCGTGTTACGACAGATAAGACGCGCTGAAGAACAGAAAGTTCGCGCAAAAGTGCGCGGCAATGGCGCTCTCGATGCCGCTCTTCATGTAAATGAGGCCCAGGAAGATTCCTCCGAAGAATCCGGCAGTGAAGCCATAAATAGTGTGCATCAAACCGAACAACAGCGACGAAAGGACGATCGATAACGCCGTCGGCAGGATCGAAACAAGGCCCGGCCACAGCGGCGCCAGGCGGGCATAGAGATGTCGAAAAGAGAACAGGAAACACGAAAGAATGAAGAGCCTGAAAATAACTTCTTCCCACATTCCGCTGTCCAGGGAAATGACGAAGGAATCGTAGACACTGCTCATTTCGCGAAAGCGCGGCTCGACCAGCGGACTATAGCGATATGGAAAGAAGAAGAGCCACAGGATCAAGCCAAGGATGAATCCCGGAAGCACGCCATAATTGAGAAAGTCGCGCAACTTGAGGCTCCAGTCGTCCGGAACGATAAACAGCGAACCTTTGAGATGGCTTTCGCTGGCGACTGCAAGTCCGAAGCCGCCAAACACGAGCACCTGAAAGAAGCGTGTTATCATGGTCCACGTGGGGGAAGCCGCCGAGTTCCGTGCATTCAATACTGCCAGGCCCGCAACGACAGCCGTGAGCAGCGCCAGGACCACAGTGATTCCCAGGATCTTCTGGAGTCGCATGAACCACATCATACACCATGCGCTATCTCGTCCTGAGTGACATCCATTCGAACGTCGAAGCGTTCGAGGCCTGCGTCCAGCGCGCAAAACATGCAGGTTTTGAATCTGTGCTTTGCTGCGGTGACATCGTTGGATACGGTCCAAATCCGATCGAAGCGATCGACGGCCTTCGCCGCCTGAATGCGTTAACGATTCGGGGAAACCATGATCGCGTCGCGGCCGGACTCGACGAGGCAACGCAGTTCAATCCGCATGCCCGGCGCGCGGTGTACTGGACTCGATCCATGCTTCCGGAGTCCTATCGGGATTATCTGGGCAACCTTCCGGTCGGGCCGCTGACCATTACCGCCGACGCTCAACTCGTCCACGGTGCGATCACGGACGAGGATGACTACATTTTTACGGAAGCCGACGCGAACGAGAATTTCCGCCTCACCGACAGGCACATTACCTTCTTCGGCCACAGCCACTTTCCCGTCGTCTTTTCCGTGGATGCCGCCGGCAATTCCGTAATGGCGACAAGTTACGAATTTGACGAGTTTACGGCGGTGAAGTGCGAGGCCAGCCGGAAACTGTTCATCAACCCGGGATCGGTCGGTCAGCCTCGCGATGGAGATCCTCGCGCCAGCTTCGCCATCTGGGATCAGGATCGCTCGCGAATGGAATTCTACCGCGTGGAGTACGACGTCGAAGTGACCCAGGAAAAGATGCGGCAAGCACAGTTACCTCAATATTTGATCGATCGCCTGGCGGTCGGACGGTAACAGGCGGCCAACGTTTCACTGTAGCGGCGGTCTATGACCGCCGGCAATACCGCAATTTGCAACATCGTCGGCGGTCATAGACCGCCGCTACAGTTGTTATCTCCCGACCCCGCGAGTAAAATCCTGCCAAACTGACAGATTTTCTTCAGGAGAACACGATGCGCTCTACGTTCGTCGTCGGAGTTTTCGTTGTATTCATTGCAATCGTAACAGGCAATATGGCGCCCAGGGCCGATGCGGCCACTGGACCGATCCCGCTCAACTGCAACCGGGCCTGTTTGGAAAACCTTGTCGATCAATACCTGGCCGCCGTTGTCGCTCACGACCCCAGGCGGCTGCCGCTCTCCAGGGAAGTGAAATACACCGAGAACGATCAGGTCATGGAAGTCGGCGACGGCTTCTGGAAAACCGCCGAGGGCCGGGGCAACTACGCACACATTTTCGCCGATCCGGAATTCGGGCAGGTCGCGTTCATGGGCACCATGCGGGAAGCGGGCGCCCCGCTGCTGATGAGCCTGCGCCTGCGTGTCGAGCTGGGCCGCATCACTGAAATCGAGAGCATTTATTTCAGACCGGGCGGGGGCGGTCCCAACAACATTGCCGAGATGGACAAGCCCTACAAGCCGGAGGATTTCTGGTTCAAGTCGATTCCTCCCGCGCAGCGGATGTCTCGGCAGGAGCTCATCGCCGTCGCCGACGGCTACTTTACCGGGCTACAGAAAAACGACGGCAAGGGAATCAATGGCACCGGGACCTATCCTTTTACCAACGACTGCCACCGCATCGAAAACGGATCTCCAACCACAAATGTTCCAAGACCCGCAGACCAGCCCGCGGACGTCATCAATGCTTTTTCCATGGATTGCCTGTCGCAATTCAAGCTGGGCTACTACTTTGTTGTCCAGAACATCCACGATCGGCGTTATCCGGTAGTGGACCAGGAGCGAGGCATTGTGTGGTCGCACGTGGTGTTCGACCAGGGCACCGTCAACCAGGGCACTCTGTCGGACGGCCGTCCCTACACATTCCGTGGCTTCAATCGGCCTTCCAGCATCCTGGTGACAGAGGCGTTCCTAATTGAAAACGGAAAGATCCGCCGCGTCGAAATGGTTGGCCCTTCCGTCTTGTATCATTTGAATTCTCCCTGGGGCGGACTCAGCGGTAATTAGCGAGCCAGGGTAAGAACTCGCTTATTCGTAATGAAGGGCAACCATCGGATCAACTCGAAAAGTGGATTTTGGAATCTGCATCGTCTATTCGCTACATGGATCCCGGCTCGATACCGATTCGATCGGCTTCACGGAGTCGCTCCAAGAAATCGGAAACCTGTGGCGT
>WNFS01004112.1_pt1 | contig 11073 bp, 9 predicted proteins | sample 5400141 | NCBI WGS metagenome assembly WNFS01 (sample SAMN13153358, study PRJNA577476) | soil metagenome | isolation source: 60 cm saprolite under Madrone tree | place: USA:California | collected 2016-06-14 | reverse complement strand
TTCAGAACTCGCTGATTATCGATCACTTTGCCCGCGCGCTCGAGCTCCACGCTGATCATGACGCGTTCGCTCAACGAAAAACGGCCCTGCAGCGTGTCGTCAAGGGCCGGGTGCAGCTCTTCCAGAGTGAAGCTGGTAAGGAAGCCCAGACTGCCCATATTGACGGGCAGGATGGGAATCCCGCGCGGGGCGGCCAAACGCGCGGCAGCAAGCATGGTGCCGTCACCCCCAAGCACGAGCAGAAGTTGCGAGGCGTCCGCCACACGCTGGCGAGTCTCACCTTTCGAACCATCTGGTAAACAGTTAGCCGTCTCTTCGTCAATAAGAATTTTTATGCCATGCGCTTCAAGCCACTTCAGCAATGGCGGAACAACAACAGCGAGGTTCGAACGGCGTGGGCGAGAAATGATGCCGATAGTTTGAAAAGTTTGTCCGGGGCGCATGTGCTTCTGCGATTCTACTCCAGGGTCTTTTTGCGTGCGTGGAGAAAATACTCCTGATTGCCTTTGGCCCCCAGGAGATGACTGGGGCGAACTCCGAGGTATTCCAGACCAACGGATGCAACGCATTCGCGAACGGCCAGGATGGCCTTATCGTGGAGCTTTTGGTCTCTTACGATTCCGCCGGGGCCAATTTCCTCACGGCGCAGTTCGAATTGCGGCTTGGTGAGGATGAGAAAGTCGGCGCGGGGTTTTGCCGTCGCCATTGCGGGCGCAATTACCTTGCGGACGGAGATGAAAGAAACATCAATCACGACGATGTCGACGCTTTCCGGAAGGTCATCCACGCGGAGTTCGCGTGCATTTCGCGCGATCGGAATAACGCGAGGATTCCGCCGCAGCTTCCAGTCAAGCTGTTCCACGTTAACATCGACAGCGTAGACGCGGACTGCGCCGCGCTGGAGCAGGGAATCCGTGAAGCCGCCGTTCGAAGCGCCGATATCCAAGCAAACGCACGCGGCCGGCTCAATCGCAAAGTCTTCCAGCGCGCCTTCGAGTTTCGTTCCACCGCGGCTGACGAACTTCTGCAGCCGGCTGATGATTTCGATGCGCGCGTCTTCCGCAACGGGCATACCTGCCTTTTCCACTCGTTGGCCGTCCACCTGAACTTCGCCGGCGAGAATCATAGCCATGGCTTTCTGAGGAGAGCCGGCGCAGCCGCGCTCGACGAGAAGAAGGTCGAGGCGCTTGCGGCTTGCCTTTGGCTTCATAAGGCGTTGGAACGATCAAGCGCGGCGAAGCACGAGGAATTCCGCGATCTCACGGAGGCGCGCGGCGCGGCCGGTGTATGGCGCGAGTTCAGCAATGGCTTTGGTGGCGAGATCATTGGCAATCTGGTGAGAGCGCTCGAGTCCGTAAACGGCAGGATAGGTTGCTTTTTGCTGCGCCATGTCCTTTCCCGCAGTTTTGCCAAGCGCGGCAGAGGACTCCTCGACGTCAAGAATGTCGTCCGTGACCTGAAAAGCCCAGCCGATGGTCTCGCCGAATCGCCGCAGGCGCGCGACATCTTCAGAGCCGGCACCTGCGCATAAGGCACCGGCTGTGATGGAAGCACGAATCAGGGCCGCGGTTTTCGAGCGGTGAATATATTCCAGCATTTGCGGATCGATGGGCTTGCCTTCGGCTTCGATGTCAGCGACCTGGCCACCGACCATTCCATTGATGGTGCCGGCGGCAGATGCAACTTCTGTGAGGATGGCAGTGCGGCGCTCCGCGGCGGCGCGTGTCGCACCGATGGTTTCGAAAGCCAGCGTTAAGAGAGCGTCTCCAGCGAGGATGGCGATGGCTTCGCCGAATTTCTTGTGGCAGGTCGGTTTGCCGCGGCGGAGGTCATCGTTGTCCAGCGCCGGCAAATCATCGTGGATCAAGGAATAGGTGTGGATGAATTCGATGGCGCAAGCGGGATGAAGCGCGGGTGTGACATCGCCGGCGAAGATGCGCGCCGTCTCGAGACAGAGAATGGGGCGGATTCGCTTTCCACCGGCGAAGACGCTGTAACGCATCGCCGTATGGATGGAAGAGGGTGGTGCGGATTCGGCCGGCAGGAGCCGCTCGAGAGCGACGTCGACGGTCAGGCGGTCTTCTTCGAAGAATGGGGGAAGTTTCATTGCTGCAGGGAATTGGCGCGCAGTGGGCTGCCGTGGCGCGTCACGATTCAGCCTCCCGCTCGGGATCGAACGGCTCGGCGGCAAGCTTGCCATCGGCTTTCTTCAGGAGGATTTCCACTCGCCCCTCCGCCTCTTCCAGCTGTTTCTGGCACTCGCGTGAAAGGGCGACGCCCTCTTCGAACAGCTTCATGGCGTCGTCCAAAGAGAGTTGCGGGCTTTCGAGGCGGCGAACGACTTCCTCCAGGCGGGCAAGGGAGCGCTCGAAATCGGGCTTTTTCGCCGGTTCGGGTTTCTTGGGAGCAGGTGAATTCACGCGATCGGCCCGTATCCTTTAGAGTGAGGCGCCTATTGCTGACAGCGCCCGCAACAGTAAGTTGACCGGCCGCCCTGCGCAATGCGCCGGATCGGCTGACCGCACCGGCGGCAGGGTTTTCCCTCGCGGCCGTAGGCGCGAAGAATATTTTCCAACCCTTGGAACCACCACTCCGGATTGCGAAAGTCGGGCGCCGGATGCAGACAGCATTCTAAGGCACGCGCGAGAACGGACACAATTGCTTTGTGCAAGCGGCGCGCTTCCTGCGGTTTCAAGGTGTTGGCGCGGCGGCGAGGGTCGAGGCGAGCGTGCCACAGCGATTCGCAAGAATAGATGTTGCCTATCCCGGCGACGTGGGTCTGATCCAGCAAGAAATCTTTCAAGGGGCGCTTTGAACCAGCGAGCAATTGGGTAAAGCGGCTGGGGGTGAAGTCTCGCGAGAGGGTGTCGATGCCCATCACGCGGAGCCCGGGGCAATCATTGGCGGATTCCCAAACGTGAACGCGGCCGAAGTGGCGGCGATCGGCGAATCCGAGGACACCTTTGTCCAGTTCGAAGGCAACATCCACGTGAACACCGTTTTCACCTTGGTTGGCAAGTCTCAGAAGTTCTTTGGCATTTGAAAACCATAGGAGTTGGCCATCGAGACGAAAATGCATTGTCAGCAGGCCGCGGTCCAAGACGAGAAGCACATATTTGCCTTTGCGACCGACGATGCGAATGCGGCGACCTTGGACTCGACGGGCGACGCGTGAAGCGGATTGCGGCTTCGTGGCGATAGGGTGAAATACGTGGACGCAACGGATTCGCCGACCCTGGGCAAGGGGACGGAGCGTGCGAACGACAGCTTCCACTTCGGGGAGTTCAGGCATAAGGGCTGGATGGGATCAAGAACCCGGTTTGAGCGTGAGGGTATGTTTTCGCTCTTTCGTCTCGGCAGCGTCACTGAACGACCCAAAAATGGGCTTGCCTTCGTACCAAAATGAAAACTGGTCGGAGTAATGGCTGCTGCCCGGCTGGCCGGATTGACCGGCAGTAATTAGCAAAATGGATTCATCCCAGTTTCCAGGGTTGGCCACGAAACGCATAGCGGGGCCGTGAGTCTTTCTGGCCGCGCGTAGGCTGTACTCCGTTCCGGACTGCGGCTTATCGGTGATGCTGAGGAAGCGTTTCAGAAGTCCTTCGTGGCCAAGCGGATGGAACATGTCGAGCGAATTGAAGCGCTTCCAGGCCCAATCCTCGACGCGCTGGCTCTTGCTTTGATTGGCCAGACTGTCGACGGCGCGGTCCGTAGCGGCCACGAGCAACTCGTCATAGTTCTTGTAGGCAGAAGGCAGCCATTTTGCGGGCCGGTCGGTCAGAATCTTTTGGAGAAATGTCATGCTCCGCCACCCATAGAGATTCGCGTCTTTCCCAAGGAATGGCTCAAGCAGGAGGTCGATGGCTGCCCGACGCGCGGCGTGCAAGAAGGAAACTTCCGGCGAGTCGGCATCCGCAATTCCATTCCAATCCTTCAAGCCATCGATCAGTTTTTTGGCGCGTGGGTCTTGTGGACTCACCGTCTTCGCAGCGGCCAACAATTGATCGGCCAGAAAGACGTGGGGGTAGCTGTAGGTGTCAGCCTGAACTTTCAACATGTCTTCAGGACGTAAATCATGCCGGTCGTGCAGTAGATCGTAGATGCGGGCGGTGCGGTAGGGATCGCCCCAACGGTCGGTTAGGTAAGGTTTGTAATTTGGTCCCACCACACGCGCATTGGCAGTGGCGATTAGGCCGCTCGCGGGATTCAAAGCCTGGGGGAGTTGGTCGAAGGGAATATAGCCGGTCCATTCGTAGTCGTCTGTCTCTCCGGGGACGGGCACTTCGCCGTGTCCCTTCTTTCGAATCGGCACGCGCGCGGCCATAATGTAGCCGATGTTCCCGTCGACATCGGCATAGACCGCGTTCTGACCTGGGCCCCAGACGCGCTTCATGATTTCGCGAAATTCTTTCCAGTTGCGCGCTTTGCCCAGACCGTTGTAGCTGTTGGCGAGCCCGCCGGGTTCCGTGGCGGTCCAGCGCAGTGCGTAGGCTTTGTCTCCCTCGCGATGAACGACGGGGCCGTGTCGCGTCGCGGTAATCCTCAGGTGTTCGTCCGGCTGGCCTTTGATGAGGATGGTCTCGTCGATGATTTGTGCCTTTGTCCACGCGCCCTTTACTCGATACTCATCTGGCGAGGCTGGATTAAACGTCTCGACGTAAAGATCCTGAACGTCGGCGCCGTTATTGGTGAGGCCCCAGGCGATGCGGTCATTGTGGCCGATGATGATCATCGGCGCGCCGGGCAGGGTGAAGCCTTTGACGTTCCAGCCGGGGGCAGTGAGATGAATTTCATACCAGATTGAGGGAATGGAGAGCTCGAGATGAGTGTCGTTGGCGAGCAAGGGCTTTCCGGTGGCGGTATGTGCGCCACTCACGACCCAGTTGTTGCTCCCGAGGCCCTGGCGAATCTCGTTTTTTGATTCCTGGAGAAATTCTTGAATGGACTGCGAGAGAACGGTGGTAAGGTCGGGATCGCTCTCTCGCGTCAGAATGCCGCTCGAATCCCCGCGGCCGGCTTTCAGCACGGTATCCGGGTGCATGTCGTCGTCATCATCTTCATCGTCGATGCCGGCTGCGGAGCGTTGCGAGCCATCATCGATAACCTTGGGATCACCGACAACGAAATGGTCCATCGCCGCTTCTTCGGAGAAGAGATCCTTTGCACGATCTGTGCCAGCGCGTTCCGCAACTTTGGCGCGATTCAACTCTCTTTCCCAGGTGTCCGTCAGAGTTCGATACATATAGCCGGAAATAGTCAGAGTATCGGAGGGCTGCCAGGGCCTGGGCTCGTAGCGCAGCAGTGAAAATTCTAGCGGGAGGTTCTTTTTGTGCTGCTCAATGAATTGATTCACGCCGCGGGCATACGCTTCCATCATCTTGCGAGATTCGGGATCGAGAAGCGCGGCGTCACGCTCTGCGGCGCGAGCGAAGCCATTCGTTCGAAACTCTTTGTCGATGAGAAGCGTCCTGGGCCCCAGGATTTCAGAAAGCTGTCCGCGGGCGGCACGGCGGAGCAAATCCATCTGCCACAGACGGTCCTGCGCCATGACGTAGCCCTGGGCCTCCGCGAGGTCCTCCACCGACGCGGCACGGATGTGCGGCACGCCCCAGAGGTCACGTTCGACGGTGACCTCGTGCTCGAGACCTGGCAGGGAAGCGCTCCCGTCAATCTGCGGCAGCGGGCGGTAGATATACCACCAGGCTGAGGCGCCGGTCGCAATTACAAGAAGGGCAAAGATCCAGTAGAAGACCCGAAGAATCGTTCGCAAGTTCGCCCCCAGGCGAGTTAGGCAAAACTCCAGTGTAGAGGAGGCGCTGCGGGTCTGCAACCGAGCGTTAGTGATCATTCCGAACGAACACGCATGTGGCGAACACCATGCTGCTACAATGCCGCAGGGAGAAAGAATCCGCCTATGTTGGCAGTGCGCCTGATTGGCGTCCTGGCTTTGATTGCGCTGAATGGCTTCTTTGCAGCCACGGAGTTTTCCCTCGTTGCGGTCCGGTTGTCACGCGTCCAGCAGTTGGTGGCGAAGGGGAATGCCCGGGCGCGCGTGGTTGAAGCACTCCTCGGTGATTTGCATCGCGTCGTTTCAGGCGTGCAGCTCGGCATCACCCTCACCAGTTTGGCGATTGGCGCGCTTGGCGAAGCGACGTTTGCGAAAATGATTCAGGCGATTTGGCCCAGAGGTTTGGGAGCGCACACCGCGCTGTTCGCCCATGCCATCGCGCTGGCATGCGCATTCGCCATGTTGAGCGCATTGCACGTCGTAATCGGGGAATTGGTTCCGAAGACGCTCAGTCTGGCGCGTGCCGAGCGCGTGGCATTGCTGGTTGCCTTGCCGTTCCGTTGGTTCCTGAACACTTTTCATTTGGCGATTCATTTGCTCGACGGGATATCCGGCGCGATTGTGAAGGCTTTGGGAGTTACTTCAGCGCAGGTTCATGGTGTTGCACATTCGACCGAAGAGCTCCAAATCCAAATTCAGCAGGCCCGTGAACGCGGATTGATAGCGCCCGGGGAAGAAAAATTCATTCTGAGCGCCATGGAACTCGCGCAGATCCAAGTGCGGGAGATTATGGTGCCGCGGCCGGACATACACACGCTTCCCGTGGAATCCAATTTGGACGAAGTGATGCGAGTTTTCGCAACAACGCAGCGTTCGCGGATCCCTGTTTACCGCGGCACGGCAGACCACATCCTCGGCTTCGTACATATAAAGGACATGATATGGATCCTGCTCGATCGCGAACGCCGCCTCGAAGAAAACCTATCACCACCGCCTTTCGATTTGCGCCGCGTTTTGCGCGAAGTGCTCATCGTGCCCGAGACCAAGCCCGCCAGCGAACTGCTTCTCGAGTTGCGCACCCACCACGTCGGCATGGCCCTAGTGGTAGACGAATTTGGCAGCATCCTCGGATTGGTGACCATGGAAGACATCCTCGAACAAATGGTGGGAGAGATTCACGACGAGTTTGACGTTGTCGAGCGGCCCCTCACGCTCGCGGATGGCGCGCTGATTTTTGATGCCGCCTTGAATGTGCGCGACCTGGACACGCAATACAACATCAGCTTGCCGGACGATCCGGCTTACGCGACCGTGGGTGGTTTCGTCCTCGACCAATTGGGTTTCATTCCAAAGGGCGGAGAAAGCTTTGAGTATGGCAACTTTCGCTTCTCGGTCGTGGAAATGGACGGGAAGCGCGTCGCGCGGGTGAAGATTCAGCGCATTCGCCCAACTGAAAACGAAAGCAGGACGCACGGATCGCCGGACGCAGTGCTGCAACCCTCCAGCGATTCAAAAACCTCACGGGAGAACTCCTAGGTCATCACCGCAAATGGCGCGCTATCTCTTCAAACGGTTTCTCCTCACGCTGCCGGCGCTCTGGCTGGTTCTCACGCTCGTCTTTCTTATGATTCACATCGTGCCGGGCGATCCCGTCGAGCAGATGCTGGGGGAGGGTGCGGCACCGGGACAATTGACGCAATTGCGGCATGTCCTTAGGCTGGATTTGCCGCTCCATGTCCAGTATGGACACTACTTGTGGCAACTCGGGCGCGGCGATCTTGGGCAATCCTTCAAGTTTCAGACGCCTGTGCGTCAGGTTATCTTTGAACGTTACCCCGCAACGCTTCAACTCGCTTTCGTCGCGCTGATTGTCTGCGCCGCGATCGCTATTCCCGCAGGAATGCTCGCCGCATACCGCCGCGGGCATACGATGGACAGAGCAGTAGGTCTTTTTACACTTTTTGGACTGGCATTCCCGAATTTCGCACTGGGACCTGTGTTGATCCTTCTGTTTTCCATTGAACTTGGGCTCTTGCCAGTATCGGGGCGAGGTGGCCCGCTGTATTACGTGCTGCCTGCCGCGACGCTTGGAGCGGCGCTGGCCGCAATTCTCACTCGCATGGTTCGAGGCTCCATGCTTGAAGAGCTTTCGAGCGATTACGTACGCACCGCCAGAGCTAAGGGCCTCTCTACACGCGTCGTCCTCTTGCGGCATGCCTTTCGCAACGCTCTGATCCCCATCATTACGATTCTGGGGCTGCAGTTCGGAACGCTCCTCGCAGGGACGATTGTGACCGAGACCATTTTTTCGTGGCCAGGTATCGGGCGATTGACGGTGCAGGCCATCTCCGCGCGAGACTATCCTCTGCTGCAAGGATGCATCCTCGTGATTGCGGTTTCTTATGTTGTTGTGAACCTGCTGACGGATTTGCTCTATGCCGTGATTGATCCCCGTGTGAGGTTGTCATGACCATGTCGCGGGCGGTCCGAGAATTTTTAGGTCACAGTGTTCTGGCGGGGATTGGATTTGCGGCAGCCGTCATTCTGCTGTTGGCAGCGCTGTTTGCGCCCTGGATTACCCCTGCCGATCCCGCGGCACAGAACCTGCCGGCGAGGCTCGCTTCTCCATCCCGCGCGCACTGGATGGGGACGGACGAACTCGGCAGGGACATTCTGTCGCGCACCTTATATGGAGCGCGAATCTCGCTGCTCGTTTCCGTCTGCGTGGTTTGCGGTTGTGGATTTATCGGATTGACGATGGGGCTGATCGCGGGCTACGCGGGTGGCTGGTTCGATAGCATTGTCAATCTGCTGCTAATCAACGCCTTTCTGTCCTTTCCAGGAATACTCCTCGCGATTGCGTTTGCGGCGTTTCTCGGTCCAGGCATCGGGAAAGTGATACTGGCGCTGATTATCACTGGGTGGGCGGGCTATGCACGCCTGGCGCGCGCGCAAGTGCTAAAAGTGAAAGAACTAGAATTCATCCTGGCGGCGCGGTCGCTGGGCGCCTCGCACGTGCGCATTATGATGCAACACCTGCTGCCGAACATTCTTCAGCCGGTGCTAATTCAGGCCACCATCGGAATGGCCGGGGCCATCCTTGCGGAATCCACCTTGAGTTTTCTGGGGCTCGGCGTGCTCGCGCCCGTTCCGAGCTGGGGTGCGATGCTAAACGATGCGCGCGGTCATCTCTTCGATGCGCCGCACATGGTCGTATTTCCCGCATTGGCGGTGATGATGGCGGTGCTTTCGTTCAATCTGCTCGGTGATGCTTGGCGGGATTGGCTTGACCCGCGGACGCGCTCGCAGATGGCCGCACAGGAATTTTCCCGCTGAACTGTCCTTCGCGCGTGAAAACTCAGACGTGCGATCGAATGATGGCAGCTCGCTACTTGGTCAGGATCACCGGTGTGCCGCGGCCCAGGCTCAAGGTGCGCGCCGCGTTCGCCTTGTTCACGGCAATCTCGAGGTATCCGCTCGAACCCACATAAGCGATGGGCTCCCCGTTGTTGCCGCGCGCAAAGGTATCCACCAGTCGGGTCACTTGATGAGTGCCCACTTGAAGCTTGATGGCGCCGCCGTTCATGGCCGATTCCGGCAAATCTTCCGCGCGAAAATTTGTAATCAAATTGCCGAACGCATCGGTGCGCATGACCGCGCCCTTCATGGCTCCATCCGCCTCCTTGGGGCGAGGAATCGAGAACTTCTTATAGTCGCTGATTTCATCCCCCATGCTGGGGGTCTGCCAGCCTTTTGAGAGCCAGGAGGCAACTGGGGCAAAGATGTCTCGTCCATGAAAAGTCTTGCTCACTGGCTGCAAGTAGTAGTGTTCGACATTGGCATGGCGCACGATAAGATTGTCTTTCTCACGTTCATAAATGACAGACAGCACGCCGTTGTCAGGCGCTATAAAATACTGATTCTGGGCGCTGACAAGAAGCGGACGACGCTCCGTTCCCACACCGGGATCCACAACCACGACGTGGATGGTCTTCGGAGGAAAGTAGGAATACGCAGAGCCAATCGCCAGGGCTCCGTCGAGCAAATCAAACGCCGTGACGTTGTGCGTGATGTCCACGATGGTTACGTCGGAATTGATCTTCAGGATTACGCCCTTCAGCGTTCCGACCAAATGGTCGTTGGTGCCGTAGTCAGTTGTGAGCGTAATGATCGCGTTGGCCAATGGATTCTCTCATCAGGGATGATTTGCGCTTGGCGCGCAGACGGATCGGAAAGGCGCTCCGCATCCTTTGACGCTAACGGAGGCGCGCGCCGCCGTCAAGAATTCGCGAGGCGGCTGCTGTGCAATCGCCAATGGGCCATTCGGCGGCGAAATCAGCAGCGAATCAGCCTGCACCCTGTTCCGGTGCGCATGGATGCCAGTCGGGGTCAGGAAAATGAGCCCGGCAATACCATTGACCGCAGCGCTCGCAAAACTGCTGAGCGCTGCGGTCGCAGGGTTCATCCACGCGCGATACTGCCTGACAGAGTTGTTCCTTGGGTTTTACGGCTGTTGCGTTCATCGCATCCTCCACGGCGCGAAGGACGGTACAGCAGGGAAGAGGCCTCAGCGGACGCGTTCCACAACGCCAACTTTGTCCACGCCGCTGCAAGCAATATACACCCGTCCGTCGGCCGTTGCCGCCATGTTGCGCACCACGCCGCCACCCGAAGGAATGCTGGCGCGCGCGAACTTTTCTGTCTTCGGATCAAACTGAACGATGGTGTTGGGTTTTACTCCCGATTCGCTGTACCAGACCATTCCATCTGTCGTAAGGGCGATGCCGTAAGGGCCTGAGTCGTGACCGCCGGGAGAAGGCCACATTTTTACGGCGCCGGTCGCGGGATCGAGCAGCCCCAGATTTCCACTCTTGAAGTCCGTAAAATAGATCTTGTCGTCAGCCGAGATCGCCAACCGGCGCGGCCGGGCTCCCTCTGGTAATTTGTACTCCGTGATTCCCATTGTCACGGGGTCAATCTTGCCCATTTTGTTTGTGCCGAGTTCGCAAAAAAACGGCACTCCCTTGCTGTTGATCTGGATTCCGTAGGGCAGCGCGCTTTCGGTCTGCACCTTCTTCAACTCGATCTTTCCTGTGCGCGGATCGAGCCGGCCCACCGCGTTCCCGCCTTGCGCCGTGAACCACAGGATTCCCCGGGCATCGAAGACAGCCGTGTGAGGATCATCGACGCTTTCATCGGGCATCTTGTATTCTGTCACCTTCGCTGTGCGCGGATCGAGTTTTCCAATGTACCCGCCGAAATTCGCCGTATACCAGATGTTTCCG
>WNFS01004109.1_pt1 | contig 11081 bp, 10 predicted proteins | sample 5400141 | NCBI WGS metagenome assembly WNFS01 (sample SAMN13153358, study PRJNA577476) | soil metagenome | isolation source: 60 cm saprolite under Madrone tree | place: USA:California | collected 2016-06-14 | reverse complement strand
CGACTTCGTTGCGGAGCTGTGGCGCTTCATGCGGGTACGCAAGAAGTACTGGCTGCTCCCTGTCATCCTCATGCTGGCCGTGTTCGGCGCCCTCATCGTTCTCGCCAAGGGCAGTGCGGTGGCACCGCTCCTCTACACCCTGTTCTGAGGACGGTCGCATGCGCATCCTGGGCATCTCGGCCTTTTATCACGACAGCGCGGCGGCCCTCGTCGATGACGGGCGTATCGTAGCGGCCGCCCAGGAGGAACGGTTCATACGAAAGAAGCACGACGCAGGTTTTCCCATCCATGCGATCGAGTATTGCCTCCGAGAGAGCCGCGGCAGCCTCGCCGAGGTGGATCACGTCGTCTTCTACGACAAGCCGTTCCTGAAATTCGAGCGCCTCCTGGAGACGTACCTCGCGTTCGCCCCCCGCGGGTTCACGTCCTTCTCCATGGCCGTTCCGCTGTGGCTCCGGGAAAAGCTGTTCCAGAAGTCCCTGTTGAAAAAACAGCTCAAGGCCTACGCTCCCTCCTACGACTGGCAGGGGCGTCTCCTCTTTGCCGAGCATCATCAGAGCCATGCCGCCAGCGCCTTCTTCGCGTCGCCTTTTCAGGAAGCGGCGGTGCTGACGATGGACGGGGTGGGCGAGTGGGCAACGACCTCCGTCAGCTTCGGAAAGGGCAATCATCTGGAGATGCGGAAGGAGATCCACTTTCCACATTCGTTGGGCCTTCTCTATTCAGCGTTCACCTACTACATCGGCTTCAAGGTCAACTCGGGGGAATACAAGGTGATGGGCCTAGCCCCCTACGGGGAGCCGAAATACGCGCAGCGAATCCTTGATCACCTGATCGATCTCAAGCCGGACGGCTCGTTCCGGCTGAACCTCTCTTACTTTGACTACTGCACCGGCCTGCGGATGACGAACCGCCGCTTCGAGGAGCTGTTCGAGGGGCCGCCGCGACAGGCCGACGAGCTCCTCACCCAGCGCGAGATGGATCTCGCCGCCTCGATCCAGGCGGTCACCGAGGAGGTGGTGCTGCGTCTGACCCGGGCCCTCGCCGCGGACACCGGCGCCGAGAACCTGTGCCTAGCCGGCGGAGTCGCACTCAATTGTGTGGCCAACGGCAAGGTTCTGAGGGATGGGCGCTTCAAGCACGTGTGGGTCCAGCCCGCGGCCGGAGATGCCGGCGGAGCGCTGGGGGCGGCCCTCTGCGCCTACCACGTATTCCGGAGCCAACCCCGGAGGCCCAGCGAAAGCCTCGATGCCATGCAGGGGGCCTACCTTGGGCCGTCGTTTAGCCAGCCCGAGGTGGAAGCCCGCCTCACCAGCAGCGGTGCCAGGTTTTCCACGCTGAGCGATGACGGCCTGATTCGGGCGACGGCCGAGGCGCTCGCAGAAGGCAAGGCCGTCGGGTGGCTCCAGGGGCGGATGGAGTTCGGTCCCCGTGCCCTCGGAGCCCGCTCGATACTCGGCGATGCGCGATCGCCCACCATGCAGTCGGTGCTCAACTTGAAAGTGAAGTACCGTGAGTCCTTTCGACCATTCGCACCGGCGGTGCTCCGGGAAGACGCGGCCGACTGGTTCGATCTCGACGCCGACAGCCCGTACATGCTTTTCGTGGCGGAGGTGGGCAAACCGCGCCGGCGCGAGATGACGCCGACGGAGCGGGCTCTGTTCGGCATCCAGAAACTCAACGTAGTTCGCTCGTCCATACCCGCCGCCACCCACGTGGATTATTCGGCGCGGATTCAGACTGTGCACCGGGAAACGAACCCTCGCTTCCATGCCCTCCTCTCGGCGTTCAAGGCGCGCACGGGTTGCCCGGTCCTTGTCAACACGAGCTTCAACGTTCGCGGCGAGCCCATCGTGTGCACGCCGGAGGACGCCCTTCGCTGCTTCATGGGGACTGAGATCGACGTGCTCGTTGCGGAGAACTGCTTCCTGAGGAAAGAAGACCAGGATCCCCTGCTCCGCCTGGACTACAAACCTTCGATCACGCCGGACTGAGGCGACGAGGCGTGGGATACTTCGTCGGAGATGGCCAGGGGGCGCAACGGGCGGGAGGAGGCGATCGCCTGTGAAGGGGAAGGCATTGAGCGCATGAGACGTCTTCTCTTGGCGGTCCTGATTTGGAATGCGGCAGCACCGGCAACCGCCTCCGAGGTCGAGATGTCGAGGCCCGGGGGACATCCGAAGGGTCGCTTCCCCCTGGCGGTTTACGTCGCCCCCATTGCCGATTCCGCGCAGGCGGCCGCCGTGAAGCGCGCCGTGGAGGATTGGAACGTGGTCTCCCGCGGCGCCCTGGGGATCGCGGCCTTTCGCTGGTCCACGCGCGCGCAGGAGGCAGCCGTCAGCGTTGCGCTCGCGCCCAAAACGTCCGCCAAGCTGATGGGTGTGACCGAAATCAGCGCCGACGACAACGGTGTCATCGAGCTCCCGGTCCGCATCGCCCTCGTGGAGCCTGCGGCGCGGGGGCAGACGTCGCGCGAGACGCTTCTCTACGAGGTGGCGGCCCACGAGCTGGGCCACGCCCTCGGGCTGCCGCACACCACCGAGCCCGGGTCCCTCATGTGCTGCGTCTGGGGCAGCCTCGACTTCAAGGATCCCGCTGTGCGAGCGGCCTACATCGAAGGCCGACGCCATCCCGACCTGCGATCCGTTGAGGTCCAGCTCAAGAAGCACTACGAGGCGTTCTGGAAGATGCCCTGAGCGAGGGCGTAGCTCGCCCGGTTCTCATTGCCGCCTTCGCGCCCTCACTTGGGTGGCGGGTAGACGCGTTCCTTCCGACCATCCGATGTCGTTCGGCCGCCGGAGAGTCCTCGCGGGCCTGCGCCGCGAGGCGGTCGCCCCGCGGCCAGTGGGCGTAGCCGACGACGATGAGTCCGAGGACGACGAGGCTGCAATACATGTGGCTCAAGACAACTGCCGTCACCCGCCTCGCGCTCGCCTGACCCCTCGCGTCAGCCGAGGAGCTCGAGGCAGTCCAGGTCGTCGACGGCGGCCATGATGCGCTCGTAGTTGTACCACCAGATCCACGGGCCGATACCGTGGGCCGCCTGCCACACCGGCGTCGTGATCTGCGAGAGCACCGACAGCCGGTAGTCGCGCCAGAGCTCCTCGAAGTCGTAGCCCTTGACGCCCGCGGCGGACAGCGCCGCGTGGTAGCGCCGGAGACACTCGCGCTCGAGGCGCCGCCGCCGTTCCGGAGACCAGTGGACCGCGATCATGTAGGCGAGATCGTCCGTGGCCACGTCGATCCGCCAGGCGTCCCAGTCGATCAGCCTGACGTCGTCGCTGGCCGGGTCGCGCGGGTAGAGCGCGTTCCACACGTGCGCGTCGCCGTGGAGGAGCGTGAGGTTCCGATGCGGCCGGTACCGCTCGGCGAAGAGCCGTGGCGCGTGGGTGATCATCCGCTCGTAGATCCGCCGGCGCTCGGACGACATGCGGTCGCCGAGTCGGTCCACGAAGACGGCGAGCTGGGCGGGAAACTCGGCCAGGAAGCGGTCGAAGCCACCCGTGTCGAGGAAGGCGCCGACGGATCCGAGGGCTGGATGATCCCACCAGAAGGCGTGAAAGCGCGCGTGGGCCCCGAGGATCCGGTCAACCTGCTCGACCGTGGGGGGGAGCGGCCACTGGCTGACGATGTCGTGCGAGTCGCTGAGATCCTCGAGGAGAAGATGCCACCCGCCCTCCATCGCGGCTTCGAAGCAGAGCGGAAGGAGGCCGCCGGGCGTGAGCGGCGCGACGCGCGAGTAGAAATCAACCTCCGCCCGCCCGATGGCTTCCGCGTCGATGGGGCTGTCGGGACGCCGCGTCTTGAAGAAGAGGCTGAGCGGCGTCGCGCCCGGCGTGCCCTCGACCTCGAGGCGCAGGCGCATGACGGTCGAGAGAATCATCTGGCGCGACGAATCGACCGAGACGCTCGTGATCTTGCCGGCGGAGAGGACCCCCGCACGGCGCAGCACGTCCGTCAGGTGCTCAGGTGTGGCGGCGTCGGGTATCGAGTCGGACATGGCTCAGCTGTTCAGGCGAGCCCCCAACGCTTCATACCGCCAGCCAGCCCCCGTCGACGACGAGCTCGGTCCCGGTGATGTACGAAGCCTCGTCGGAGGCCAGGAAGAGGACGGCGTAGGCGACCTCCTCCACGCGGCCCTCCCGCCGCATGGGCACACCGGCGAGCATTTTTTCACGGAACGCGGGATCGGCGGTGGCCTTGGACGAGCGCATGGCCGGGAGCACACCTGGGTGGACCGAGTTCACGCGAATCCCGCTCCGCGCGTACTGCACGGCGGCCGATTTGGTCATGAGCCTCACGGCGCCCTTCGAAGCGTTGTAGGCCATGTGTATCCCCTTCTGGCCGACGAAGCCCGAGACGGACGAGATGTTCACGATGGCACCGCCGCCGGCCTGCTCCATCACCGGGATCGCGTGCTTCATGCCGAGGAAGACGCCCTTGGCGTTGACGTCCATCAGGCGGTCCCACGCGGATGTGCTCAGCGTGTCGGGATCGAAGGTGCCGCTGATGCCGGCATTGTTGACCAGGACGTCGAGCTTGCCGAAGTCCTTGCGCGTGGCCTCGATCGCCTTCTGCCAGGCCGGCTCGCTGGTGACGTCGAGGTGGACAAAGCGCCCGGCTCCGCCCAGGCTGTCGGCGACCCGCCGGCCTTCCGCCTCGAGCACGTCCGCCACGACCACCTTCGCGCCTTCCTTGGCGAAGATGACCGCCTCGCTCTGGCCCATGCCGCTTGCCCCACCCGTGATCAGCGCAACCTTCCCCGCAAGCCTCATGTCGTCTCCTCCTTCGCACAATGTTGAAACCCCGCAGGTTGCTCAAAAAGGTCCAGATGCGAGGCGGCGGCCCGCAGTTCGAGTTGAACGACGGCGAATGCCGTCGTGAGACGAGGGCTGAGTAGATCCCGCAGATCAATCGCACGGCCCTGTCTCAGCCCTCGCCTCGTGGCTTCGCCCCTCAGCTCGAACAGCGACGAGCGTGCGGCCGAGGGCGCCCCAAAAGGTAACTACGTATGGGTCGCAGATGGACCTTTTTCAGCAGCCTGCTAAGGCGCGACGTGCGGCATGTCGGGTTGTACGGCTTCCTCCAGCGTGAGCGGCGTCGCGCGGAGAAACGGCTCGCGGCGAATCGGGCAATCCTCGAGGTCGCAAGAGGAGCAGTAGATCCGGTGGCACGGATCGGTGTGAAAGACCATCTCACCCTCGACGCCGAGATCAAGGATGACGCGGGCCGCCACGTCCTCGGACACGTCGTGCGCCTTCTGCACGCTCCAGAACTCGGGCACCACCAGGTGCGCTTCGATGTTGTGGAAGCGGCCGGAGCGGATGGCGCGTAGATGGTGGATGCGGATCACGCCGTGGCCGACGTACCCCTGCAGCGCGTTGAGCACCCGGGAGAGCAGGACGGGGTCTTCCTCGTCGAGGAGCCCGCCGGCGGCGTGACGGACGAGCCGGAAGCCCGTCCACATGAGCGAGAACGCGACCAGGAGCGCGACCACCGGGTCGAGCCACGCGAGACCTGTCAGGTTCACGAGGAGCAGGCCCACCACGACGCCCGCGCTCGTCCAGAAATCCGCGATCACGTGCTTGCCGTCGGCGACGAGGGTCAAGGACTGGTAGCGCCTGCCGGTGCGGACGAGGTACCAGCCGAGAATCAGGTTGACCATGCCGGTCGCGAGCACGATCACGACGCCGGCGCCGATCTGCCTGACCTCGGCCCCGGTGATCAGGATGCGCGCGACCTGGTAGACGATCACGAGGGACGCGAACGCGATCAGGCCGCCTTCGAAGGCGGCGGAAAAGAACTCGATCTTGCCGTGGCCGTAGGGGTGGTTGCGGTCGGCGGGGCGCCCGGCGAAAACGAGGCCGCCCAGGGCGAAGACGGCGGCGACGACGTTGACGATCGATTCGAGCGCGTCCGACAGGACCGCCGTCGAGCCGGTCATGCGGTAGGCCTCGTACTTGGCCGCCAGCATGAGTAGGGCGACGGTCAGCGAGATGAGTCCGGCGCGGAGCCGGATGCGCGCGTCTTCGGCGACCGGAGTGACGGTGTCCACGGCCTGATTCTACCGCGGCTTGCGGGGCTCCTCGGGCGCCGTTTGCCTCCCGCGATCCAGCAGAGGGGCCAGCAGCGGGGCCAGCGCCATGGTCCCGGCCGTGCCGAGGATGACGAGCCACGACCACGCCAGCGCGATCACGCCGGTCTCCGAGAGTACGAGGAGGACGAGATTGACCAGCCCCATGATGACCATGGCCGCGACATTGGCCCGGTTGGCGCGCAGGCGGGTCATCAAGCCCAGCAGGAAGACGCCCAGGAGCGAACCGAAGGTCACGCCGGCGATCTTGAAGGCAAGCCACAGGATCTTGTCGAAAAAGGAAAATCCCCAGGCCAGTCCCGCCAGCATGAGCCCGAAGGCAACGACGGCGACGCGCGACACCCAGAGGTAATGGCGATCGCTCCGGCCGGGCGCCAAGAGCGGCCGGTATATGTCGGTGACGAAGGAGGCGGAGAGCGAGCCCAGCGGCGAGTCGATCGATGCCAGCACGATGGCGGTCAGCATGATGCCTCGCAGGATCTGCGGCATGGCCGTGCGGATGAAGAAGGGGAAGATCTCGTCCGGCCGCGGGAGGGCTCCCGATGGGTGCTGGGCGTAGTAGGTGAAGAGCCCGGCGCCGATCGAGAGATAGAGCAGGAGCGTCACGAGGGTGCCGATCGGCGTGAGCGCCAGCGTGCGCTGGCTCTCGCCGCGCGTCTCGACGGTAAGCAGGCGCTGCATGAGATCGTAGTCGGTACCGAAGGCGGCCATCGAGCCGATGAAGCCGTTGAGGATGGCGAGCCAGAAGATGTTGGGATCCGTCAACACCCGCTTCAAGAAATCGGGCGCACCCGGCGCGGGGCCCCAGTTGATCACGCTGAGGCGTCCCGCTTCGGCCGCCGTCCCGAGCATGGCGCCCAGGCCGCCGTCGACCCGCCAGGCAAGGAATCCGACTGTCAGCGCGCCGCCAACGAGGAACATCGACGCCTGGAAGACATTGGTCCAGACGACGGCCTTGACCCCGCCGAGCGCGATGTAGGCGATCGACACCACGGTGAAGAGCGCGATCGTCGCCCAGAGCGGCCAGCCCACGAGCAGCGCGACCGCCAGCGCCGCCGCCATGAGCCGGACGCCCGAGCCCAGGAGGCGCGTGATGAAGAAGAAGACCGAGCCCGTGACCTGGCTCGCCTGGCCGAAGCGATAGAGCAGGAACTCGTAGATCGTCGTGCAGTCGTAGCGGTAGAAGGCGGGGATGAAGAGATAGGCGACGGCGAGCTTGGCCAGGCTCGAGCCCACGAAGAACTGCCCGTACTCCCAGTTCTCGCTGTACGCCGTGGCCGGCACCGCGATGATGGTGACGGCGCTGATCTCCGTCGCGAGGAAGGAGAGGCACGCGGCCCACCAGGGGATGCGGCGGCGCGCGAGGAAGAAATCGGCGGTCCCGCGCTGCTCGCGGCTGAAGGCGCCACCGATGACCACGAGAAAGGCCAGCGACGCCGCCAGGATGGCGAAGTCGGGCCACGTGAGCGCGGATCCCGCGGGATCGGCCATGGGCGGGAGCCATTATGGCCCAAGCCCGGGCAATCGCAGAGAACTAGGAGCCGGCCTTTTGTCTCAGCTGCTTGAGCAGGTCGGCGAAGGAGCCGCGCTGGAGCATGCGGTTGAACTGGGCCTTGTAGCTGCCCACGAGGCTGAAGCCGTCCACGTAGATGTCATACACGGTCCACCGGCCGTCGGTGGCGCGGTAGAGCCGGTACTCGATCCCGACCGCGGAGCCCTTGGGCGTCGTCACCTCGGACTTCACCCTGGCATCGTCGCCTTCGATCTTCTCGTCGACATACGCGATGGGCTCGCCGGCATATTGCTCGATCCTGCCCATGTATGCGTTGGCGATGAGGCTGCCGAAGAGACGGACGAACTCCTTCTGCTCGGCCGACGAGGCACTGGCCCACGCGCTGCCAAGCGAGCGCTGCGACATCTCCTCGAAGTCGAAGAGGGTCTCGGTGATCTTGCGAATCTGGGCGCGCCGCTCCGCGATGGAGACTGTCTTGACCGCGGACCCGTCGGGCTGGGCGAAGACCTGCTGCACCGCGGACTTCACCGTCTCGGTCGGGCCCGCCGCGGCCGCGGTCCCCGTCGCCGCCAGCAAGACTGCCATGATGATCTTCAACATCGCGCCATTGCTCCCTTGAGGTGGTTTCGCCATGACGGGGCGCCCAGCGTCCTTCCAGTCTCTCACACCTTCCTGGATGGGGCGACACAGTGCGAATTCAGTGTCGAAGAGCCCGGGGCGTGGGCAGAATGGCCGCCATGACGCGCGAGTGGACTGTGGCCGTCGACGCCGGCGGGACCTGGCTTCGCGTGCTCGCGGAAGATTCCCGCGGAGGCCGGCGGATCATGCGGAGACCCGCGTCGGACGACCTGCCGGCGGCGCTCCGCGCGGTGTGGCGGCGCTGGCGGCTCGGGCGAGCCGCGGTCGCGCGCCTCGTCGTGGCCACTCGCGGCGTATGGACGGCGCAGGAACGTCGGGCCGCGGCCGCGCGCCTGCACGGGCTCGCGCGGCGGGTGACTGTGATCTCGGACGCCGAGGCGGCGCACCTGGGCGCGCTGGGCGGCGACCCCGGGCTCCTGGTGTTAGCAGGCACCGGCTCGATCGTGCTCGGCCGCGGGCCCAGGGGCCGCTGGGTCAGAGCGGGCGGACTCGGCCCGCTGTTCGGCGACGGCGGCTCGGCTTTTGCGCTCGGCCGCGACTGGCTTGCCGCGGCCCACCCCGCCCGCGCGCGCAGCCTCGCACGGGCGCCGGGAGCCGTCGCACGCATCGCGGCGCTGGCGCCGCGCGTGCTCAGGCTCGCGCGACGCGGCCATGGCCCGGCCCAGCTCGCGGTGACCCGAGGCACCCATGCGCTGGCGGTTTTCATGAGCGCAGTCGCCAAGGAGGCGCGCCTGTCGCCGCCGGTCCGAGTCGGCTGGGCGGGCAGCCTTCTCGAAGACCCCGCCTATCGCGCGCGGGTCTGGCGCATGGCGCGAGGCCTCGGCCTCAGGATCGCCCCCGTTGCCCGGCGCGAGAGCGCGCTCGAGGCCGCCGCGCGCCTCGCTCGACGGCGCTGAGGCTCCCTACCTGCTCTTCCCGCTCCACCAGGCCCACGCCGCCGGACCCGTCAGGGTGGCGAGGACTCCGGCGGCGGTGTTCTTCCAGCCGGCGGTCGCCAGAGCCAGAAGCGCCGCCGCGGACGGCAGCGCCGCTGTCAGCCAGAGCCCGGTCGCGCCGCCGCCGACCCGCCACGGGCGCGGGAGCCCGGGCTGTTGCAGGCGCAGCGCCACGAATGCGGCCAGCTCCAACAGAAGGGTGAGCGAGTAGAGCCAGACGTTCAGCACGATGAGATCCTTGAAGGACCAGAGCGCGCAGACGCTGTACACGGCGCTCGACAGGAGCACCGCGGCCCACGGCACGCCCGTCCGCGGGTGCGTCACCGCCAGCCAGCGGGGCAGCTGGCCGTCCCGCGCGAGCGTGTATGGCAATCGCGAATTGGTCAGCACCAGGGAGAGAAAGAGCCCGGCCGTGGCGATGACGGCGCCGGCGACGACCATGGCCGCGAGCCATGGCCCGCCGACCGACTCGGCGACGACCGGCCAGTAGCCCGTCTGCCACTTCCGCCAGTCTCCCGTCGCGGCCAGTCCCGCGGCGACGGGCACGATATACGCGAGCGAAATTAGTGGAAGCGCCCACAGGAGCGCGCGCGGATAGGAGGCCGCGGGACGCTGCGTTTCTCCCAGCACCGTGCTCGGCGTATCCCATCCCGAGAAGTTCCACATCATCACCGCGATGCCGATGCCGAGCCCGCTCCAGACCCCCTGGCCCGGCGCGGCGAGCGGCAGCCAGGGCACGCGCTCGGCATGCGCGGCCGCGGCGACGGCGAAGACGGCGATGGGCGCGAGCGCTCCGGCCGAGAGGCCCACGGCGCCCCAGCCTGTCACACGCACGCCGGAGAGATTCACGGCTGTCAGGAGCCAGACGAAGCCCAGGGCCAGCAGCCAGCGCTCGAGCGGCGTCATTCCCGGCCACCAAAAGCGCAGGTAGTCGGCGAAGAGGGCGGGATACACGGCCACGTCCACGAAGCTGTTGAGCCAGCTCCACCAGCCGACCTGGAAGCTCCAGAAGGGACCGAAGGCGCGGCGCACCCAGGCGACGTAGCCGCCTTCCTCGGGGATCGCGGAGCCCATTTCCGCCATCGCGAGGGCCACCGGCGCGCTGACGAGAAGCGGAGTGAGGACCAGCAGGAGCAGCGTGAGGCCGGGGCCGAAGACCGACACCGCGTCTTCGATGCCGTAGGGGCCGCCGCTGACGTTGAAGAAGACCACGGCCAGCAGCGGCAAGAACGCCAGGCGCTGGGCCGCGGCAACCCTCACGCCGACTGCGCGGCTCGGATCAGGTCGGGCAGCCCCCGTAGCCACTCGTCGATCGGTATTTCCGCGTCCACGATGATCTCGATCTTGCCATTGGGCATTCGGCGCACGCGACCCTTGCCCGTGCCGAGCGGGATGGTCACCTGCTCGCGGTGCACGCCCATGGCGTCGATGACGGCGAAGATCTTGTTGATCTCGTTCATGCCGACGGCGTCGAGCATGGAAGCCCTCCCGACGGGCATCGTAAGTTGTGGTAGCCTCTGCGTCAATGCGACTGCTGGCGGCGCTCGCGGCTTTCGTCTTTTCGGTAGCGGGCCCGGCATCGGCCGCCGACACGCCTCTCGCCGACGGGCACATCCACTACAGCAAGCCGGACTGGAGCGTCTACACCCCCGACCAGATCGTCGACATCCTCGACAAGGCGGGCATACGGCGGGCGCTCGTATCCAGCACGCCCGACGACGGCACACTCAAGCTCTACGACCGCGACCCGAAGCGATTCGTGCCGATGCTGCGCCCGTACCGCACGCGCGACGACATGGGCACGTGGTGGCGCGATCCTGCGATCCTTCCCTACCTCGAGCAGAGGCTGGCCAAGGGCATGCACCGCGGCATCGGCGAATTCCACATCAACAGCAAGGAC
>WNFS01004108.1_pt1 | contig 11081 bp, 10 predicted proteins | sample 5400141 | NCBI WGS metagenome assembly WNFS01 (sample SAMN13153358, study PRJNA577476) | soil metagenome | isolation source: 60 cm saprolite under Madrone tree | place: USA:California | collected 2016-06-14 | reverse complement strand
CAGCCTGGCCGTGAACGTGTTGTCAGCAGCCTCGCTGAGCAGAATCTGCCGCCGGCGCACCAACCGACAGGTCACGGACTCGACGGTCCCGGCAACGGCCGCGATCCATTCATCGAACAGCGCCTTGAGTTCAGAGATCATCGCCATCACCCGTTCGCCGGTTGCCGCGACCGACGGCCCGCCTCCACGTCATCCTGCCACGACAGCACGCGGTAAGGATCCTTTTCCCCGCCCAGCGCGATCACGACCTCCGACGACATTCGGCGACCATTGTCGAACTGGATCGTCGTCAGGACGCGAAAGGCTGCGCTTTTGGGAACAGTCGCGCTGGCCTGCGCCGGGCCGAGCGCAGTTGCGATCGCAGGCGAGTCTCTCGACAATGTCGATCGCTGGCTCAGGAAATCTTTCAGAGCGGACGGCGTCATGCCGGGCAATGCGGCGATCACCTCCGGCACCGCGATCAGGACATCGACGTTGGATGATCCGTTAAAAACCGTTACGAACGGCAAAGCGCGATCGACCAGTATCGGAGGCAGGCCAAGCACCAGACTGAGCTCGTTCACATGGGTGAAGAGCGATTGTCGCGGAGAATAGCCGAGGCCGGCGGCACCATAAAGCGCCTCTTCGTCATTGGCGCGGTCGGCCTTGGGACGCGTTCGCCAACCAATGGTCCGGTCGGCATATTCCTTGGCGGCCTGCTGATCTGCGCCGAGAACTGCGAACAGATTGGCCAGCATCTCCTTGGAAGCGAAGTTGAGATCGATGCGGGCGGCTTCCGAGGTATAGCTGACGAGGACGTCCGCATTGTCTAACCGGAAGCGAAACGACCCCAGCGCGGGACGCGCCTTGTCGCCCGCCAGCAGCAATTGATAGGTCGTGAGTTCGAGACTGGCCGACACCAGGGCCTCCGCCTTCAGTCCGCTATCATTGACGGCCAACGCCTGCGCCGAGTTGGACAGATAGACCGAAAAGATCGTTGCAAGTGCCGCCAAGGCCGCAAGGATCCAAAGCACAGCGATGATTACGAAGCCGCGCTCCGAGGCTGTTGCAGCCGCGCGCCGAAGTTCTCGGGTCACTGCATTCCTCCCTGCCCTGCCGCGACGCTTCCGGCTTGTGAGTTTCCTTGCGAATTGTTCGGAGCAACCGGCTTGCCATCACAGCCGCCGTCCGATTGCGCGCAATCGCCTTGCGCTGGCGACTGGACATGAACCGGCGCCACCGTCGAAATCGAGAGGATTCGTTCGTTCGCCGCGTCACGCACGGTCAGCTTGATGGCCGCCGGCAGTTTGTCGGAATCGCGCCAGCTGCTTTTCCATATCCGGTCCTGGCCAGCATAGGCGAACGACAGCCGAAACGGCGTCCGCAACAGCAAGACCGGTTCGCCGAACTGAATTTGTTCCGATAGCGACGATGCCAGCGGCAACGGCCGGAATGGCGCCCTTGAACGGACCGTCACAAAGCCCTGACGATCGGTGGTTTCGCCGACCCGAACCACGTCGAGCCCTGGCCCGGCGTTCGGACCCAGTGCGGTCCGCACGAACGTTACCGACAACTCGGAGCCTTCGAACAACGGATAGCGCGCATCGCGATTAGCCGGCACATATTCGGCGGCCGCAAGGTCGGCGCCGATCCGCTGCAGCGCGATCCCGATCAATTCGCTGCGCTGGATTCGCTCAAGACCCCGATTCCAGTTCGGAAGCCATTGCGCGGTAATACCGGCTAGTGCCGAGAGTACCAGGCCCATCAACGCCATCGCCACGAGGGTTTCGATCAGCGTAAAGCCGCCCTCGCCAGCCCGTTGCTTTGCAAGCGAAGCGCTCATTGCGGCGGCCTGCGCATCAGACGAACAGTCCGAAGATCGGTTTCGGCGCCGGAGGGGGATCGGACACGAATTTTGACGAGTGCGGGAATCCAGGCGAAGTCCGCGCCCGGCACATCCCAACCCTCGCCCAGCGGTCCGACGTCGATCGTCCACTTATAGTCGTCGATCCGCCCCGACAACCCGGCCGGGCCAAGCTCGGCGCGCGGCGGGATGCCGACCGTCATGACAGTGCGCGCGGTCTGCATCAATGTCACGTGCTGCTCCAGCAAGCGCACGCCGCGCACGTTCGTCGACATGACCGATCCAATCGCAACGATGGAAACGGCAACCACCGCCAGCGCGATCAGCACTTCGATGATCGTGAAGCCGGCGTCGCGACCGTCAGTTGGTGGCGGAGCTGCGGGAGACAATTTCGATCCTTCCGGTCAGCCAGTTGACGCGAATCTCGTAGCCGGCGTCGAGGCGCGTCAGCGCGATGGTCCCGCCGCACGACATTCCGCTGGCAAAAAAACTGATGGTCGACAAGGCCGCGCGCCGGTTGCAGGTTTGCGGCAACAGCGCCTCGAAGCGGACGTCATCGGGGATACGGATCATATCCATTGTCGCACCCGACCGGATCGAGCGCGCTCCGGCGTCGACCAGCGTGGCGACGTCTGCCCCGCGCCGGATCGCCGCATTGCGGTCCGCCTTCAGAAGCGTCGCGGTCTGAAGCGCATAGGCCTGCAGGCGGGAGCGTGACGTAGTGCGTGGAATGAATGGCAGCAGCACGGCCGCCATCAAGGCGATGAGCGCGAGCACACACACCATCTCAAGCAGAGTGAAGCCGCGTTCCTTCCCGTCACTCATTTTTCGCGCTGGCCATGTTTTCGACGGAAATGTCGGCCGCCAGACCGCTGCCGCCTTCCTGGCCATCCGATCCGTAGGACAGGATATCGTAAGGGCCACGGTCTCCGGGCGAACGATACACATAGGCGTTGTTCCAGGGATCGTTGGGGACGTTGCCGCCCTTGAGATATGGTCCGTTCCAGGCTGCCGTGCCCGGTGTCCGGCGCACCAGCGCCACCAGGCCTTCCGCCGTCGAGGGAAACCGGCCCGCATCGAGATAGAACAGATCGAGCGCGCTGCCGAAGCTCTGCAGCTGGATCTTCACGGCCTTGACTTTCGATTCGCTGAGATAATTGAGAACGCGCGGACCGATCAGGCCCATGATGAGGCCGATGATGGCGATCACCACCAGCATCTCCACGAGCGTGAAACCCTGCTGGCCCGGATCCTGACGGCGCTTATTGTCCGCGTGCCTGGCGGAAAACCCGCCAACATGTTTCGCCAATCTCATGATGAACCAACCCTTGCTCTATCCGACAAGTTGCGTAACCGACAGAAGCGCTGTCATGACCGATACGATCAGTCCCCCGACGACTGTACTGATGGCGACGATGGCAAGCGGCCCGATGATGCCGACAATACGATCAAGGCTGCGCTGCAATTTCGCCTCATAGAATTCGGCGACCCGGCCCGCCAGCACCGGCAATTGCCCGGTTTCCTCGCCCAGCCGCAGCATGCGGATCGCCATCGGCGGTATGTTGCTGGACGCGAGCAGAGCGTCCGAAAGCTTGCCGCCATGACGGACGCGATCCGCCGCCGTGGTCCAGGTCGCAACGCTTCCGGTGACCGCCATGATGTCGACCAGGATGCGCAAGGTGGCCGTGAGATTGACGCCGCTGCCGAGCAGAACGCCGAGATTGCGGCAAAACAGACTGGTACGGTAAAACTGAAAGACGCCGGCGATGCCGGGAACGCCAGAAACCGCGGTCATGATCGCGGCGCCAGCGCCCGGCCGGCGAAGCAGCCACCAGACACCGGCCACGAAAGAAGCGGAGGCAAGCATCACGACGGCCGCGTTCGCCCGAAGAAAGTCCGACAGTTTGATGAAGACGCTGAGCGCGGAGTCTGATTTTGCGCCGAAGTCCAGCAGCACCGTCGAGAACTGCGGCAGCACGAACAGAATGAAAAACAGCATGACGCAAGCTGCGGCGATCAGGACAAAGGCCGGGTACTGCATCGCATCCGTGAGTTTGCGGCGCATCAGCTCGGCCCGCGCCCGCTCCGTTCCCAGCATCTCGAGCACTTGATCGAGTGTGCCCGAGACTTCGCCGACTCGTACAAGCGCGACATACATGGCGGGAAACAAGGCCGGGTGATCCGCGACCGCAGCGGCGAAACTTTCTCCGGTCAGAAGTGCCGCCCGCAATTTACCGACCACCGGACGAAGCCGGCCGACATCCGTGTCGCTCGCGAGCAATTCGAGGGCGTCGTCCAGACGCGCACCCGCCTTCAAAAGCAGCGCCAGATCCCTGGTGAAGGTCGTCACTTCCGCCGGACTCGGCCGGCCGAAAAAACCGAAACCGGCGCCCGATGCGGCAACGGTTGCCTTGTCCTCGATGGTTTCGATCGGCAGCAGCCGAAGATACTCGATACGGTGCGCCACTTCCGCCGCCGTCGGAGCCGATAACGTGCCGTGCACGATCTCTCCGTTCTGCGTCAGGGCCCGGTAGCGGAAATTCGGCACGATTTTCCCTCACCGCGCAATGGTGACGCGGAGTATTTCCGCGGGCGAGGTCAGGCCGGCGCGGCATTTCGCGACGCCGTCATCAAGCATCGTCGTCATTCCGGCGCGGATTGCCGTCTGGTCGATTTTCAATCCATCGGTCTTTTCGCCGATCAATTCGCGAACCTCATTGGTGAGTTCAAGAATCTCGAACACGCCGAGCCGGCCGCGATAGCCTGTACCACCGCAGCGTTCGCAACCGCAGGGCCCCTGAATGGTTTCGCCGCTGCGAAAACCGAGCGCGACCAGCTGAGGATCATCGGCAAAATCGGACTCGGCGAGCGTCTTTGGTGTTTTGCAGCGGTCGCAGAGCTGGCGAACCAGCCGCTGGGCGACCACGGCCCGCAAGGTGGAGCGCAGCAGATATCCCTCGACGCCGAGATCGAGTAGGCGAGGCACCGCGGCGGCCGCCGATTCGGTATGCAGCGTGGTCAGAACGAGGTGACCGGTCAGGGCAGCATGAATCGCGACGTGTGCGGTTTCGGCATCGCGCACCTCGCCGACCATGATGACGTCAGGATCCTGACGCACGAACGACCGCAGCGCCGCTGCGAAGGTCAGCCCGATCGCCGGCTTGATCTGCGCCTGGTTGACGCCCGGTATGTCGTATTCCACGGGATCCTCGACCGTGAGGATTTTTCGACCCGGTTCGTTCAGGATCGACAGGAACGTCGCTAACGTCGTGGTCTTGCCGCTTCCGGTCGGACCGGTGATGACGATCATGCCATGGGGCAGCTTTAGCAATCGTCTGAGCGTGGCATCGTCGGCCGGCGAAAATCCCAGCTTTTCGACGACGAGCAGCCCGCGATCCTTCGGCAGGATGCGGATGACCGCGGTTTCCCCATGCTGCATCGGCATGATCGCAACACGAATGTCGATATCCGTCCGCCCGGCACGCAGCCGCGCGGCGCCGTCCTGCGGAAGCCTGCGCTCGGCGATGTTGAGGTTGGCGACAATCTTGATGCGCGAAATGACCGCTTGCGGCAGCACGCCGGCCGGCGCCGCCACCGGCCGCAGCAGGCCGTCGACGCGCATGCGGACCACCAGCCCGGTGTGGAAGGGCTCGATGTGAATGTCGCTCGCGCGAAGTTCTACGGCCTTCTCCAGCAGATCATTGACAGCGCGAACCACGGGCGCGCCGCTGGCAAGATCCCGCAAACTTTCAATATCGTCTTCGCGCGGCTGGTGCGGATCGCTGTCCCTCAGCTCGACGTCGTCGCTGCCCAGGCGCTGATCGAGGACAATCTTGAGGTCTTCGACCGACGCCACCTTGACCGCGACATCCGCCCTGAGCACGATTTCAGCCGCGCGCCGTGCCGCCGTATCGTTCGGATCGGCGACCGCCAGCACCGCGCCGCCGTCGGCCGATTGATACGGAAACACCATCATTTCCCGCAGAAAGCGCTGCGTGAATGATGCGCACAATGGTGCGGCAGACAGCATGTCGTGGAGCGTCACCCGGCCAAGATCGAAGAAGCGCGCCGCTTCATCGGCGAAATCGCTGGCCGAGAGGTCCGTGAGCTCCCAAAGCTTGCTTTGCGAACGCTCGGACCCGCCCTGCTCCGCGCGCTCGCCGTTGCCCGCGGTCTTCGTCAAGTGATTGTTTTGACGGAGATGTTCCACGAACTGCAAGGAATCGTCGCCGGTCATCTGTCTTTTCCAGTCGCCGTTTTTGCTCAGGCCGATCAATGGAGCACGGCGCATCGGCCCGCCGTCGACCAGTTGTCGGCTGCAGCGTGGTTATTGATCCGAAACATGACAGCTGTACGAAGCGCGCGGGGCGTCGGCTTCACAAAAGAATTGGGTGTGGCCGGTTTCGTCGGCTTGCCGTCGCGCGGCAATTATGCCGCACACAGGTGATGAACGGTCGATGATCCGCACCGGTCAACTATAACTGTCATATTCCGCCGCTAAGTATGCCGACCAGCTTGGATCATCCCCCGATGATCCTTCCGATGACCCTTGGGCCCGAACATAAAGCTGGAACGGCGGAAATATGGTACGCGTCGCCAACCCGGGCTGGTCCCCGCCAGTCGGTCGCAGCATTTCTATTGGCTTTTTGCTGTTGTCCGTTGTCCTGCTGGCGTCCTGCAATTCGGCAACCGTGAATTCCGGCGGCGGCCTCGATATCGACGTCATCGACAAGGTCCGCTCGCTCGACACTTTGCCTCGTTATCCACAGCAGGTGAATGCCGCCGGGGCCAATGCCGGCCAACGCAGCCGGCCGGTGATGTTCGAGGGTACCGAGGTGTCCGACGTCTCCGAGCCGCGTCCGCAGCCGGTCGCAACCGGCAACGGCTTTGAGCTCAATTTCGAAAACACCCCTGTCGCCACCGTCGCCAAAGTGGTGCTGGGCGACATTCTGCAAACGGGTTACACCATTGATCCGAGGGTGCAGGGCACCGTGAGCCTCGTGTCCGTCAGGCCGGTGGCCAAGTCCGACATTGTCTTCGTGCTCGAGAACGCTTTGCGGCTCGGTGGGATCGTGCTCGTTCGCGACGCCTCCGGCTACCGTTTGACACCGCTGGGCGATGCGGTCGGCGGGGGCCGGGTCGATGCGGCGGCCTCCAGCCCCGAACCCGGCTACGGTGTCTCCGTCGTGCCCTTGCAATATGTGTCAGCGCAAACACTGCTGAAGCTGATGGACAGCTTCGCGACCAAAGCCGGAATGGTTCGCGCCGACACGACGCGAAACCTGCTTCTCATTCAAGGCAGCGGCGCGGAACGCCGCACGGCGGTAGATACCGCGCTCAGCTTCGACCTCGACTGGATGCGCGGTCAGTCGGTCGGAATCTTCCCCATCGCCAACAGCGCTCCGGAAGCCGTTATCGCGGAACTGGAAAAGATCGTCGATTCGGGCGAGAACGGTCTCAGCGCGAACCTCATCAAGTTTCAATCGGTTGCTCGCCTCAATGCGATCATGGTGGTGAGCAAGAAGCCGGCGCTGCTGCATACCGCCGCAACCTGGATCAAGCGGCTCGATCATGCCGACACCGCAAGAACCAGCGTTCACGTGTACCGGGTGAAATACGGCGAGGCCCGCCAGATCGCGCGCGTGCTTACCGAGATGTTCACCGGTGGATCGTCCTCAAGCCTACTCGACAACGCCGACAGCCAGATCGCGCCGGGGTCGGGCACCTATGCGACATCCAGCGCTGATCGCCTCTCCTTGGGCAACAGCACGTCGTCGTCGAACGGCTTCGGCTCCCGCATGCCATCCGGAACCAATACCGGCGGCACCACCGGCTTCGGCACGCAAACGGCGGCCACCGCGCCGGGCGCAAACACATCGGATGCCGGAACGCTGGACAGCAAAGGCACGAGCTCCGGTGGCCAACCGATGTTGAAAGGCGTGCGGATCACGGCCGATGCCGTCAACAACACCCTTCTGATCTATGCCGATCAGGAGAATTACCGGATCATCGCATCGACACTGCAGCAAGTGGATCAGCCGCAGCTGCAAGTCGCGATCGACGCGACCATCGCCGAGATCACACTTAATGACGAGCTGAGCTACGGCGTCCAGACCTACCTGACCAGCCACAATCTGGGACTAAGGCCAGACCAGGGCTCCCTCCTCAACACCCAGTCGACGTCTGCGCCGGTCGCGGCGGCCGCCGGAACGGTCGCCAACGCCTTCATCAATCGCGCATTCCCCGGATTCAATTTCCTGGTCGGATCGGAGTCGCAGCCGAGCGCCATCCTGGACGCGCTGCACACCGTCACCGGCGTCAAGGTATTGTCCAACCCATCCCTGGTTGTGATCAACAATCAAGCGGCAACCCTTCAGGTCGGCGATGTCGTGCCAGTCTCCACCGGCAGCGCTACGGTGCTGACGACGAACAACACGGTCGTCAACACGATCGACTATCGCAACACGGGTATCATTCTGCGGGTTTCTCCCCGCATCAACGTCAACGGAAACGTCAGGCTCGACGTCGAACAGGAAATCAGCAACGTTTCGCCAGCTACCGCCGCGAGTTTGACCCCAACCGTCTCGGAACGAAAGGTCCGGAGTTCGATTTCAGTGGCCACCGGCCAGACCGTCCTGCTGGCCGGATTAATCAGCGAACAGCAAAACAAACAACGCAACGGGATTCCCCTGTTCGATCAGATTCCGGGCCTCGGCGACGCCTTCTCTCATCAGGACAAAAAGATGGCCCGTACCGAGTTGATCATCTTCATCCGCCCCCAGATTATCCGCGACAGCATGGATGCTCATGTTGTTGCCGAAGAGCTTCGGTCGAAACTTCGCGGCAGCATCAACGCGAGCGTAGCAAATGAGTCACGGGTCCGCGACCTGCGATGACGCGAGGCCACCGAAGGCACGGTGCAGGCCCTGCCCCGCACATTCGGGGATGGATGCATCAGAAGCGAACTATGGAGGTCGAGTTCAGTGCGGCGGATTGTACTGACAACGTTGCTGGTCATTTCTTCGTTCGGCGCCAACGATCCGCGCCCGGCTCATGCGGACGCACTCAGTCGCGCGACCGCGGCCTATTCCCGCGGCGATTACGTGCGCGCGGTTGGCGCGTTGTCGGCGCCTGCGCTGCGCGGCAACGCACGGGCGCAGGCGCTGCTGGGCTTCATGTATGAAAACGGCTTCGGCGTGCCACAGGCCTACGACGCCGCCGCCGATTTCTATCAGCGAGCGGCCGTGCAAGGCGAGCCTTTTGGGCAGAGCAGGCTCGGCCTGATTTACGACAAGGGCCACGGCGTACCACAAGACGTCGTGCTCGCGTATAAATGGCTCGACCTGGCGGCGGCGCATGCGGCCAAGCGCGAGCGTGACTACTATCTGCGGCTTCGCAATGCGGTGGCGTCGAAAATGTCGTCCGATCAGATCGCCGAAGGCCAGCGGCTTGCTTTGTTCTGGGCGCCGGGGCGCTGGTGACCTGGTCGGAGCCGCTAATTCCGCGTGAACGCGCTGGCATCGCGTTGAACCGCGATCTTGCTCTCTCCTTTGGTTGGATCGTGTTTTCTTCGTAAACCGAAATCTCTTCGGTGAGAGACGCTCAGCGCGAAGCGAGGAAGGCTGCCGCGCCGGAGCCCATCGGGCGAAGGCGGGCTGCGCGGTTCGCGAGCTACGGCTTGGCAAGCCATGCTGCGATCATCAACGGGAAAGACAGCCGCAAGGGCCGACGCGGCTCTCGCTTTCAGCTAAAATATCGAAAACAACCCCATGCAAAGTAGCATGGTGGTCGCTGGCATGGATGCCTTGAGCGAATCCTGCGAAAACATTTTGACACGTCGGGCAAATCAGCGGCACTATTCCATCATCGCCCCCAATCGCATGACATCACGCCGCGCAGGCGTCATGACCGCATCAATCGCCCGCAACAGAGAATTAAGCCGTTCGAAAATCGAACAACCCCAAAACCCGCCGGTTCAGCCGGCGGGTTTTTCTACGCCTGGATTTTAACAGCCCCGATCGACATTGCCGGGTGTGGCGCGGGCGATCACGGCCAGGACAAGCCAAAATTATCGGTGATCCCGCCATCGGGAGGTTTGAGATAACGGATCTGGCCAAGATTGCGGTAGCGTGTCAGCGCTTGAGCAAATGCCCGAACCTGCGCGCCACTGCCAACACGCGATCAATCCCATCCGGTCTTGTCGGAATACACCCTTGCGATAAATTCTCGAGTACTATCGGCACAAAGGCAACGGGTACGGCTGCGGGAGCCGCGACCACCCGAGGAGACGGCGTGATGACCAAACCTGAACTAATTTCCGCCGAAATGGGGACACGGGTTGCCGCGCATGCCCTGCATGTCGGTGACCGGATCAATACGATCGGTTTTGAAGGTGAGGCCCTTTCAGCAGTCCCGCTCGCGATTCGGGTTGGCAAGACCGGCATCGCTGTTCTTTTTCGCTATGGCGTTGCGGTACTGATCGGGCTTTCGCCGGAAGATGAAATCGGCTTTTTGGAAAAGCTGAAGCCCCGGATCGGCGGCAAACTCGCGCGCGTTGAGGAGGAAACCGCCATCGTTGCACTCACCGGCGAGGCCGAGGATCAGGTTCAGGCGGGAGGGCCGATTCAGTTGCGGGACATGTTGCCGGAAAAGCTCCTTGTCATCGCCGATGTCCTCGCCAAGAGCGTCGTGCTTGCCCATGACGAACGCGAAGTTGAAAAAGTGTTCGAGATCATCGAGCCATTTGCGAAAGAGCTGGCAGATCACGGAAGGACCCGAAGAGACCGCAAGGGGGTTTTGCAGCTGATCGGGAATGCCCTGCTGGTCCAGCACAGAGTATCCGGCCGCGTCGCAATCGCCGAAAAGCCCGATGCATTATGGGATCGCCCCGACCTGGAGCGGCTCTACGCCCGGCTTGAAGACGAATACGAACTCCAAGAGCGCGTCGATACGCTCAGCCGAAAGCTCGCCGTAGTGTCGGAAACGGCCAATACGCTGGCTGACATCATCGATACGCGCCGATCGCTGCGCCTCGAAATCATTATCGTTTTGCTGATCGCGTTCGAAATCGTCATCACATTCTATCAAATCTATGCCGGCAGAGGTCACTAGAGCGGGATGACTTTTCTTCGAATCGTCATCCCGCTCTATCTTTTTGTTTGAGCATGATCTCCGGGCAACGCTTCGCGTTTGTCCCGAGGGAAAACCGGCACCCACTTTTCCGGATCATGCTCTGGTG
>WNFS01006481.1_pt1 | contig 11082 bp, 21 predicted proteins | sample 5400141 | NCBI WGS metagenome assembly WNFS01 (sample SAMN13153358, study PRJNA577476) | soil metagenome | isolation source: 60 cm saprolite under Madrone tree | place: USA:California | collected 2016-06-14 | reverse complement strand
TGAGCATTTCGTCCTCTCCTCAGCTTTGCTCCACCCTCGCTATTGTTTCACCTGCCGCTTGACTCTGGACTACACTCCAGATTGTATGATTTTGTCATGCGGACGAACCACGAAGCCGAGAGCGCGACCATGCAAATCGGATGGCATGAGGTCGCAGAACGAGCAACTCCGGTCGCAGCCGTCGTAGCTGCACTTTCGACTCTCGCGTGCTGCCTGCCGCTCGGTTTCTTGGCGCGGTTGGATTGGCGGGGCTAAGCGTCTGGGCACAGAGTCTTCGTGGCTGGTTTCTCGATAGTCGTTTGTTTAGGGTGGCGAACGCTTCGGCACGACGCTTGTCACTCGCCAGATACGCGATGTTCTCCCAGATGATTAGCTCCATTGGATCGGTCGAGGGCGGCGGCGCGGGACGGCCATAGTGCTACTGGAGCTTATCGACCAGCTTAGAAAACGTAATGGTTGCCTTGCCCATGCGCCACAGTCCCCTACGAACCTTCAGCTAATCGACAACTTCGAAGTTCGATGGTGCGTTCCGATTCAGCGGGAGGTCTTGCCGGGAGCCGCTGAACTTTGGGAAAAGCTTCGCGAGCATAGATGAAGTCTTTAACGCCTCACCACCGGACGGTTGTGCGGGGTGGGCTATCAGGTGAGCCTTAATATCGTTCGGCAGTTCCCGCCAAGAAGGCGTGAAAGAGAGAAGAATGCAGTCGCGTCTGGTGTTGCCCGCATTGCCATGCGTGCTGTGAAGCAGTCGGTAATCGATCACTACAGCATCGCCCGCTCGCAAACCGAGTGTCACTTGGTCCGGGAGGTCGCTCAGAGCGATATGTCCCGGCTCAAGTCCTTCCGCACTGTGCCCGTGCGCCTCGGGAAGGACGGCGTGGATCGGTGCGCTCTTGAGATGAGAACCCCGCAAGACCCCGCAGAGCACCGTTTTGGGCATTTGTGTCCGCCAGATAACAAAGAACTCCTATTTGTGGGGCCATTCGCCGATAGCTCAGCGGATGATCCCAGCACCACCAATCCTGATGCCACCACAAGGGCGGGCTATGCGGTTCCTTGACGCTCACGTATCCGGAAATCCATTTAAGATCGTCCGCACGTAAGCCATCTGTCAAGGCTTGGACTCTGCGGTCGGATTTCAGCAGCAGCCGAACGATAGGATCGTTCCATCGTAGCGGTACAAGAATATTGTGGGGCGTGTGCACGTCAGTTCGGGGGATGAAGTCAGGATCGATTCGACGAGCGGTACAATCTTTTTCAATTCCACTTTGTTCACGAAGCTTTCAAGCACCACGAAGCCATCACGGACGAAGTCAGTTTCGAGAGGTCGTTCGCACAAGATTGCAGGTGACCAGTAGTTGTTAACCATGGATAATTGCGATTCATTCTTCCGTTTCGCCATGTCGGGCTCTCACACGCTGGCATCGTAGCAGACTGGTTCCACCTGATTTCCCTCGGGATCGGTCACGTAAAGCAAGCGCCAATGCGCCCATGCGTGTTGGGCGGTTTCGACTTGCAGCCCCAATGCTTCCAATCTCTTCCGTTCGACTTCAAAGTCAGCGAGAGGAATCTCGAATGCGATGTGGTCAAAGGTGGAGGTTGCGGCGTCCGCCCCGCGATAGCCGGGGCTTTGTGATCGGTCGAACAAGGCGAGCACTTGAGTGTGACCGCCGAAGCCGTCCGCAATATTAAAAAACGCCGAATTCGGGAATCGGGTCATTAGCGGCAAGCCGATAACTTGCTCGTAGAACCGCTGCATGGCGTCCAAATTCTCGACACGGAGCGCAATCTCGCCAAGGCCGCGTACTACTGTAGGCTTCTTGTTCATGTTGGATGATGGCACGATGAACCTCCCGCATCTTGCGAATATGGGAAGCGTGCCCGATAGCCGACCTTGGCACAGTGCGCCTCAAACTGAGAAGAACTTGGACTGATAACGCAGCAAGCCCCTAAACCGAATGAACCGATCAGCCGAGTACGCGACCGCTATTGTTGTTGCTCACCTGATGGTCAACATCGTGCATGGTCGTGCCCATCGTGAACTCCACGTCGGGCTTGCTCCGCTTGCCTCGATCTTCGTCATCGCGGTTGTGCTGATCTTGCCTTTGATCGCAACGGGGTTCCTTTGGACAGCCAAGAAACGACTCGGCCTCACTCTCCTGTCGATCTCGATGTTCAGGTCATTGCTATTTGGTTTGTATCACCATTTTCTGGTCGTTAGCCCAGATCACATCCATTCGCAGCCATCGGGTGGATGGGGTACCACGTTTGCCCTAACCGCGTATCTATTGCTCATCATGGAGGCGATTGGAACTTACGTCGGCGTTCATTTCCTCTGGATTGCGGAAGAGAGTCCACTGCAACGATAGTTCTGGGCCTCTTACATTACTCGTTCAGGGTGTCTTATCAGGTGCACAGCCAAGAAAGCGCCGAGAACCGCATCAAATGGCAAACAGAAACCCGGCCACCAGTGGGGTACACCGGGATTGTCGATGAAGCGGCGATGGACGAAATCAAAAATCCCGTGCCCAACAAGGGCTGCGACTACGAACCAGAGATTTCTTTTGAAGCCGAGCACGGCAACCAGCAGAAAGCCGCTCGCAACCGCGCTTTCAATGATCAGAGTGCGACTAGAAGCTCCCATCGCAGCGAACAATACATAGTAGAAAGCGATCACGATCAGCACGGTCGGATAAAAGGCACGCTCCCGGTCAAAGCCAATCACAGCCGCCGAACCCGCCACGGCCGCCGCCAGTAGCAAGCCAATCACGTATTCCATTTGCTGCCCTCACCGGGTACTCCTCGCACCCCTCTGCTTTCGCTGGGACGGTCACTAGCACAGGGGAAGATTATGCCAGACGGAGAGACTATTTCAGACGCCACTTGCAAGAGATTCGGCCACTGCACGAGAATTAACTCGCCACACTTTCACGTACCGAAGACGAACTATGCGAGTGAATTACGACCGAATAACGACGACAATTGAACGCGAGTGGCTGGCTCAGATCATCGCGGGCACCAAGAAGATCGAGTATCGCCAGATCAAACTCTATTGGACCAAGAGATTCAGGAAGGTTGCGTTGCCCTTTGAGTTGCGCCTACTCAATGGGATGACTCCCCCAGTCCCCGAGGTAACAGTCCTGATCCACAAAATCACCAAGGACCGCCGTGCTGGTGACTACCTCGGCGAGTTCGACGGGCGCGGAGCATTCCGCGTCGTCGTTAGCCACGTGATTGACCCCTCAGCCCTTCAAACTGGTAGTAGAATAGCTATGTTACTTTTCTCATCCTTCCGCCGCGCCCTCCGGGCGACGGTTCCTTGCGAGAACTGACGAAACGTCGCGCAGGGAGCCGGAACGGCTGCTCTCCCAGACACTTTTTATCCGGCCTTATGCGAGACCGAGGATGCGTTTTCTCTTTTTAAGCGCATCTGCCCTATTGGCAAGGTCGAGCGGTTCCTCGATGCCAAAGAGAGGAACGACGATGAAAGCCGACCATATTTGGGAAGAGCTTTACAAAGCCGCAGTCCTCGAATCCGACGATGAGAAGCTACATAAGCGGATTTATGCAGCAAAGGCCGCGATTGACGCCCGACTTCACGAAATGCAGCTAGACCACGGAGGTGCGCCTGAGGAACGACAGGCTATCAGCGATGCGCTCCACGGTTTAACCGTGCTACGGAGCGAGTTAGAAACACGTTCTCAGGATACAGGCTCGCCTGAAGGCCGCTGACCAACGCTTGGACTGCGAAGTGGGGGTGGCACGATATGCAGGATCGATCCCGCAGTAGTTCGGTTTCAAGGCCAACAGAAAATGCTTCAACACGCCAAATGTGCTAGAGCATTCTCTTGAGAACCGCGAGACTATTGAGCGCATCTCTCAGTTTGCGATGCTCCTTAGAGTGTGCAATCGGCAATCCCCGTAAGCGTCGGTGGATAGCCTTCTCAGCCACGTCGATGCTCGCTGGCAACTTGTCCCGGTCGAATTCCATTGCCGCGGCTCTATAAACGTCGAGCCAATCCCTGTCATTGTGGCTCACCGACGGGGTCTCCGCACACAGGCCCTTCCGCATCGAGGAATCTGCATCTGGCGTACGAGCAAACAAGCACCCGGTTGCCTAGAGTTGAGCAGTTCAAATGTCATCCACGCTCTCCTTAATGTTCAGCGCCAAATGGCGATCAACACTGCAACAACCACGACGGCTCTGGCGGCATGAGGAATTCTGGCTATGATGTGGATGATGCCGGAGATGCTTCCAACACCGAGATAGGGCATGTTGCCTACTTGCCTTCTCGAACCAGTATCGCTATCACACCATGTGTGCGATCTTGCCGAATCCGGGGGCTTCCTCGGGGGAAAGCGGGAATCTGGGGAAAGGACCCCTCGCGGGGCCCCAAACGGGCTATCGGTTAGACAGGAGCAACTGCGATGCCAAACCAGATTTGCGTTGCCGTGCGAGAGCCGCGACCATTGCCCTGTGCTGATCGGACGCCGCAATTCCAACTATTGAGAGGGACTTTAGCCGACGGCGAGCGTAGAAGCGGCGTTCTCTGCCAAGCTCTCTTTCGCGTTGACATACAGGTGGCATTTGACGCGCAATGCAAAAACATTCCACAGGGAAAACATGTTCCATCGCAGACAGGCTGACATCTACGACACCCCCAAAAACAAAAGCCCAGACTCAAAGAGTCACGGGACGCGTGTCGAACAACCCTCCCACGAAGTCTGCTCACAACCAGCCTACGTTCTGATCCGCACTCTGGGAATGGCTCCAACGTGCTTCTGTGGAAGACTGGAAACGTTGAGTGTTCGCTGATGGTCGTCATTTGGGGCCGCTTCGAGGTTAATTGATCGCCTCGTCTCTTCACGACAGTCGCCAAGATCAAGCGTCTTTTAAGTAGCCGCAATCATTCGTTCTTTTATAGCAGTCGGGTTGCGCTTCAATGCTTCAATGAGCTACGAAGGGCGTGAAGAAGTAGAAGAAGTCAAATCCACGAGGGCGTTGTGCTGTACCTGTTACCCCTCGGCCTTGACGCCAAACATTCTGGCGTGGGCCAAGGAGTGTTTCCTTGTTTCAGCACAATTCACCGTCGCAAAGCGGCGAAAACAACTCCCCTGTCCAGCCTACCTCTCCTGCTGTTCCGGGTTCATCGCTCCCACCCAAAATCAACATTGCGTTTCGGGCCTAGTGTTTTCGATTTCGAAGTGTTAACTTCTGCAGAGCTTGCGCGGCTGCTCAAGGTTCGGGAATCTTGGGTCATAGACCAGAGCAAGCGGTCCCGCACATCTGATCCCATGCCGGTCTTCCGACTGGCAAGGAAGTCTGTTTCAATCGCACGGTGCGTGGTACGTAAGATACCGTGAGTATGGGATGAAGAACCCGGTTGCCTACAGGTTGGCAAGTCTGGCGGAATACCCCAAGAAAGCCGAGGTCATTCCGTTGAAAAATGAGTACATGGACAGGCTCAACCTGATCGGCTTCACCTACGACGCCGGAGTCAGCATTGGTGATTTCGTGGAGAAGACTTATTTCCCCGCGATTGAGAAGAGGCTGGCTAAGAGTTCGGTCAAGGGTTACAGGGATTCTTGGCGGTGCCACATCAAAGATCGAATGAGGGGTCGCGTAAGGGACTTCAGGACTGTGGACGGTGAAAACCTGATGTGCGAGATTGAAACCGCGAACAAGACTGAAACCGGAGACTTGGCTCACGCCACGTCACATCAAGGTAACACTGTCAGCGATGTTCACGTTCGCAAAACGCATCCCTACTTCCGGATTCATGACCGTGGTTGTACGCTCTAAACTTTCTTGCTGAACACGGTAGACGTCAGTAATAGGTGAGCTTAAGACGACGGATGGAGCCCGGTCCGAAGGCTGCGTCTGGACGAGAGCGGGCGACAGTGGTCTGCTCTGTCCAATTGTCATAGCCATCGTACTGATAGATGTATTGTGTTTCGTAGGTGGCGGGGGGCTGGGTGGGTTGAGGCTGCCCGACCGGAATCATAGCTCCGGCTTCACTGAGGCCATATTCCCTCCCTACTTCCGGATTCATGACCGTGGTTGTACGCTCCGAGTCTTTGTCCCCGTGGTCGTTATAGGTTGTGATAGTCACTTCTTCGCCAAAGACCCCACCACTCCTGTGCCGTTCCGTCACACGACCGTTGGCGTCATAAGAGTAGGAGATAGCTCTGTTATGCAAGCCGCCAGCCAAGAACGCGCCCATGGACTTGGCCTGTTCTGGATTGAGCGTTGACCGCAGCTCTTCAGGAATCATCAACTTAGGGGCATCCGCGATCTGTTCCTCTACGACGATGCGACCCTTTGAATCGAACTTGCGCACAATGTGGGCCACGAGGTTTCCCTCGGCATCACACAGTTGCGCACTCGTCGCCACGTCCTGCTCGTTGTACGCTGTGGTGAGAGTACCGCCGGGATACGGGGCAAACCCCAAGTCGGTTCCTTCCCAATGTGTCGAGTAAGCCGTGTTCGGAGGTAGAGGCTTTGAATCGTAGCTTTCAATGACGGACTTGCGCCCTTTGTCGTCATACTGGTAGCGAATTTTGTCCCTGCCACCCGATTTCATTCCAACGAGCCTTCGTGCCTCGTCGTACGAGTAGGTCGTCTCAGAACTGGGGGCGGAGACCACTTTCCCGGAAACGGTTTTGAGGAGACGTCCATCGGAGTGGTAGGTATAGCTCGTTACCCATTTCGAGCCGTCCGGGTTGCCCGTTTGCACTTCCAGAATCCTGCCATCGGGTGCGTAATCCGTTGTGGTGGTCGTGAGCAGCTGCTGCCCGTCGGCACCCGAAAAAGTTTGCTCATCGAGCACTGTCTTAACTGGACCTCGAAGGGCGGCTCTGTCGCGGTCCGACATGAGAGCACCTGTTTGGGATGATTGTTGTGCAAGAGCAAACCACGCAGCCGAAACCACCAATAAGGGAATGATGGCGCAAGAGAGTCGAACGTGCATTTTCTGCAACTCGCCGAAATGAAAATCCGATTCTACTCTCATCCCCTGCGGTGCGGTAGCTCGTCGCGTGATTTCGACGTGGATCAAGACTTGCCTTCATGGCCTTTTGGTACTGCGGAGACCAGTCCGGCCACCCGTGCTCGATCAGGGCTTTCGACCGGGAACCCCTCCACAGCCGGGCCGCCACTTTTCACCCGCGTTCCGTCCCGCAAGATTAGTTCTTGAATCTCTTGTGGCCAAGGGCGGCCATGCCGTTGAACCAGACGCATAGGGTTCCACGGTAGGTCATAGTTAATGATATTGCGGCACTGCTGAAGGTTCATTCCCTCGGACAATACATCCGTTGTGACCAGAACGTCATAAAGATCGTCTTGGCGGCCCGCTGGTGCCTCCGACGATTCAGGCACAAAGCTAAAAATGGCCGCTTCTCTCGATACTCCACCGTGGCCCTCATCCCCGATTACGCAGGCTAGTCGTCCGCGATAGGCAGCAAGTTTGAGGTCAGAAGCGAATACGCCTTCGAGATATTCTCGAATCCAATCCACTGTATCGGCGAAGAACGAAAAGATGATGATCTTCCGCTTATTACGCTTGTCTTTGTCATCCAAGCCATCCGCATCCGCGTTCTTGAGAATCTCGGTGAGTTGCTCAACGAGCGCGGCCAATTTCGGGTCACTTGCCCTGGTAACTTTCCCGGCACGTTCGGCGAAACTATGAAGCAGATCTCAGTCCTTCGTGACGTCCTCACGCAGCCGCACCACGTCGTAGCCTTTGGCAGGTGTTGCAGTACCGTCACCCAGGACCCTATTTAAGATTTCATCATTATCAGTCTGCTGCCTGATGGGCGACAATTAGAAGTCCCGGCCAACGACAATTAGAATTCCCGATCAGCGACAATAGCCAAGCTCTGGTTTGTGTTCTTGGCGACATCAGAATTTGGTCACAGACAAGCAGGTGAGGAGGTTATTTGCCTTGGCGAAAGTGGAAAACAGTCTGAAAACAGCGGCGGCCAAAGCGGGCATGGATGCTAAGACGGCGCGCAAGTATCGAGGGTTGGGGCGAATGCCGAGCGAGTTGAGGCCCGGGCGGCGGTGGCGGACGCGATCTCATTCAAACGAGTACGCCGCGGGGCTAAGACCTGCGACAAAGAGCGCCAGAAGCTTTTTCGCCGTGCGTTCCTCTTGGACCGCAAGGAGCGCTATCGGAAGGCTGCAGGACTACCACCCTCGCCAAAATTCGCCAGCGGGGCAAAGGAACAGTGTTCCTGGTGCTGTCTACGCTGCCGGCTCCATGGCTGATGGAGGTGTCAGTCTTTTTGCAGCATTACCTCAGTTGATTTAATTACGACCTTCACAGCGTCACCCTTCTTGAGCGCCATCTCCTCGGCGCTCCTCCGTGTGATCACGCTTTCGATGAGGTTCTCCCCAACGCGGACCACGACGTGGGCCATAACGCCACCAAGCTGAATTTCCTCGACGGTTCCCTTGAGCTGATTGCGAGCAGAAAGAGTCATCCCACAAGCCTAAATCAATTTGCGACTAAATGGCAGCTCGCATCATCCTCAGTTAGAACGAGTAGATCATGTCGAACTGGTGACGCACGAGAAACGGTTCCGTTTGGCCGGGCTTTAATCCGGGGCGGCAACGGTGCTGCTGGTAATAGCCTAAATCCTCCTCCGGAAGGGCAGGCACGCCCCCATCATCTTCGGTGGCGATACCCCGCCAACGGGGCCATTGTTTTTGACGAGGGTATTCCGGACAATATAAATAAGTACGGTATGGAAACATTCCATAGGGGCGCCCCGATGACCCCCGAAGATCTCATCGATGAGCTCCGCCATAAGGTCGTGCTAGCGCCGGATGAGCGCTACTACCTTGAGAGTGTGTCCGCCGACTATCTCTTAAGCCTTCCTCTCGCTATCCGGAAACGGTTGAGCAAACTCCACGAAACGATCGCCGGTTAATTTTCCTAGCCGCCCTGAGGCGAACCACCGGGCTTCCGCACATTCCAAATACGTTCCACGATCAAGTGTTTGATGACACCCGAGAAAGTGATTTTCGAGCAGTGCAGGGAAAGCACTTAGCGGGCGGAAATTTTGGGGGATTTTGGACACCGCGACATGAAAGTGGTAACTGACGACCCAGACCCAAAGCACGTTTAGTATGATGCGGTGTGGCGTGCCCATGGCTTTTCAACCAATCACTGGCTCCACCTCGTCACCCGGCTCGGGGGTATTCCCCATCCTGGTATTCGTGCAGGGGAACGAGCAGCGCATGATGAATCTCGATCACACTCCGTTCACCGTAGGACGAAAAGTTGATAAGGACCTGGTAGTGGCCGATCCTCGCGTCTCCCGCGACCATGCTCTGATCACCTCGGAAGACGGGCAGTTCTGCGTAGTGGACCAGGGCCGTCGAACTTTGAACCAGGCAGCCTGGGCCGCTGTCCGCACCAAGAATACTGACTCTGCTGCGCGCTTCCACCGCCTGGCAGCAAAACGCGGAAGCAAACGAGCCATCGTGGCCATTGGTCACAAGATCCTCGTCCTAGCCCACTACCTGCTCCAACACGATCGCCCGTTTCGTGAACTCGGAGGCGACTACTACCAGAAGCTTCGTGCACCGGGTCTCTCCCACTCTCTTGTCCGTCGGCTGCAACGGCTCGGCTACCAAGTCACCCTCACACCTGCTACACAGCCGATGTGAGTATTTTCGAGAGAGCCTTTTGGTTGGTTTTGGCACCACCAAGTTTACTCGGGTCCAGGGAGCCGACATTGTCATGGAATCATTACTCATTGACCCGTAATTCGTGGAAACCGCCTCGGTTCTATCGACAAATCCGACAATCAGAGTAGCAAATTGGGCGCCTTGAGATTGCGCCACCTTCGATTGGCAGCTGATTCTATTGATCCACAAAGGAAGGGCGGAAGGGGTGAGTTCAAAAAAATCCCCGCCCCGTCTCTCAAACGAACGGAGAGACCAGGACGGGGCACCCCGTGCGAGAGGTTAAGCTGCTTTCGCCAATTGGGCGCTCATCTGTTTCATGAACTCGCGCATCGCTGCGATGTGGCCTGGCGAGCGGCCTTCGATCCATTTCTCATAACGCTGCGCAGCTTTTTCCAGGTTGGTGCAGAACGTCTTGTCGACGAAACGCTCTCGGAATGCGGGGACAACCGGCTTGACCATCTCCCAGACACCAAAAAACTCTCCGCTGGTTTCGAAGAACAAGTCCTCATGTAGCAGATCATAGTTGAGCAGAGCACAAGCTTGTTCCCAATAACTGATGACCATACTGGCGAACGCGCCTGTTTCCGACCCCATGGGAGCAACCCGCATGGCGTCGTCAAGGCTTGTCACATGATAGTTCTTAAAAAACCAGTCACGCGCTTGGCGCAGCTTGGCCTCGCGGCGCTGATCGTAAACCTGAAGATGTAGTTGCGCTTGTTCGTACGTCGGCTTTGTACTCATGTCTACTTGTCTCCTTTTGAGCTTTGTTGGTTCCTGGTTTATGAATTGGCGCTGAAAGCTCGTCGCCCAAGGCTGTTTGGTACACACCTCGGGACAGCCCTCTACATATAGACGAAAGTGTCCTACCGAAATCGACATTTTTCAGAAAAAACTGTGGAAAACTCGGGATTTCTGCACCGCAGTACGCGGTCGCCGGACTCTTCTCGGGCCTTTTCTGGGCGAAGATTCAGGCTCTTTCGTCGAATTAAGGCGGCGGGTGTTGAGCGTAGCTGTTGAAATATCGCCATTACACCAACAACCAGATTAGTGGTGTAAACGCTTGTGGCTGTTGAAAAACTCGCCTCTTCTGGCTTTGTTTCAAATGATTGCCGTCGGCCAGCTCGATTCCGTAAGAAGCGCGAAAAACGCACAACCAATTTGACAAGTGAATTTAGATTCGCAAGAAAGCCCGTTCATGTTCAGGAGGAGGCGCATCAAATCGAGCATCAGTGGGGCAACTTGCTCTTCCTGCGCGACGCCTGGCGAAGGAAGGTCGTAGCGAATCGGCGTTGAGAGCCTTGGTGAACGCCAGCACAACGTTCGTCCAAGAATACTTGACGTTAAAAGGCACTACGTTTCAGACAAATTGGCTGAGCGGGAAGCTT
>WNFS01004104.1_pt1 | contig 11084 bp, 9 predicted proteins | sample 5400141 | NCBI WGS metagenome assembly WNFS01 (sample SAMN13153358, study PRJNA577476) | soil metagenome | isolation source: 60 cm saprolite under Madrone tree | place: USA:California | collected 2016-06-14 | reverse complement strand
CCTCGGCGAGCGCCTTGGTGACCGCGACCGTCATGCCGCGGTCCTTGAAGGAGCCGGTCGGGTTCTGCCCCTCGCACTTGAGATACAGCTCGATGCCGGGCGCCACCACGGCCGCCAGGCGGTCGGCGCGCACGAGGGGCGTGTTCCCCTCGTTCAGCGTGACGACCCTGTCGCTGCTCCGGACCGGGAGGCGGTCGCGAAAGTGCTCGATCAGGCCGCCCCAGACGCGGGCGGCGCTCACGCCGGGCACTCCCGGACGGGCTCGCGGCGCGCGGCGATCGGCGGGCTCACGCGTCGATACTAGTATCAAACCTGGCCGAGTTGCCAGCCAGGCGCGGGGCCTCACCGGACGCGCACGGCATGCAGCAGCGCGCGCAGGAAGGCCTCGCGCTCGCCCGCCGCGACCGGCCCGTAGCCGATCCGCACGCTCAGTACGGCGACCGCCCGCTCGAGGACCTCCGCGGCGCGCTCGGGCGGGAGCGCGGCGAGCCGGCGCAGGGTCTGGCGCAGCAGCGCGAGCTCGTTCGGCCCGAGGCGGGCGATCTGGCTCCGCTCGAAGCGGAACCCCGCGCTCGCTTCGGGCGGTTCGTCGGCAAGGGGCGGCGCGGGCTCGGGCCGATCGAGGCGCACGACGATGGTGCCCGCGGCGAGGTCGCCCAGGCGCTTGCCGTCGCGCGAGAGCACGATGCTGACCAGTCCGACGGTGTAGTACCAGGGCAGGACGTCCACGATGCGCAGCAGGTTGCGCACCAGCGACTCGCGGAGCGAGATCGGGAACCCGCCATCGCACACGACGCGGAGCCCGACCAGCGCCTTGCCGAGCGAGCGCCCGCCGGTCGTCATCTCGCAGAAGACGAAGTAGCCCCACTCGATCGCCAGCTGGACCACCAGGAAGAGCCCGAGGAAGGTGAGCACGAGCTCCTGGATCCGCTCCGGATGCTCGCGGGCGGTGTAGAACGCGTCCAGCGCCATGCGCCCGACGAAGGGCGCCGCCAGCACCAGCAGGACCATCGCCGCGAGCTGCAGGAGCAGGATCACGACGTAGTCGATGGCGTAGGCGAGCATCCGGCTGGTCGGGCCCGCGACGGGGAGGTAGAGCGCCACCTGCTCGGGCGCGCGGACGACTTGACCGGCCTCGCCCGCGATGGTGTCGTGGGGCACCTTGTCAGCCACACCGTCCTCGAGCGCGGACGACGCCCGCCGCGCGAGCGAGCGCTTCGAGGCCCTGCTCGACCGCTGCGAGCGCCTGCGCGCGGGGGGCCTCCCGTTCGACGAGCTGAGCGAGCTCGGCCGGCTCTATCGCGCGCACACCGCGCAGCTGGCGCGGCTCCGCGAGCGCGACGACGACCCCGCGGCCATCCGCCACCTGAATGCGCTCTGCGTGCGCGCCTACTCCTTCCTCTACGTCCCGCCTCCCTCCGAGCGCTCGCTGCGGGCACTCTTCCTCCAACGGCTCCCCGACGCGCTCGGCCGGACCTGGCGCGTCCAGGTCCTCGCCTGGGGGCTCCTGCTGACCGGCATCGCGCTCGGCGGCGCGCTCGCCTGGCGGGATCCGCAGTCGCTGCACGCCTTCATGCCGGGGGGCTCTGGCTACACGCCGGAAGGGATCGACCGGCTGATCGCTTCCCCGCAGGCGCGCGCCGACTTCCTCGGCCGGAGCGCCGTGCCGGCGACCATCAACACCTTCTTCGGCTCCCAGCTCTTCGCGCACAACACGCGCGTGGGGCTGCTCGCCTTCGCCACCGGGATGCTGGGCGGCGTGCCGACCGTGCTCCTGCATCTCTACAACGGGATCGTGCTCGGGGCCTTCGCCGCGATCTTCTTCCGCGACCCGCTCCCCCTCGCCTTCCTCGCCTGGATCCTGCCCCACGGCATCCCCGAGCTGACCGCGATCACGCTCTGCGCCGCCGCCGGGCTCTGCCTCGGCGGCGCCGTCGCGGCGCCGGGACGGCAGGGCCGGCGCCGGGCGCTGCGCGAGGCCGTGAACCCCGCCCTGCTGCTCTTCGCCGGCTCGCTCCCGCTCTTCGCCCTCGCGGCCCTCGCCGAAAGCTTCGTCCGCGAGTCGACGCTCGGCACCGCGGCCCGTCTCGGGATCGCCGCCGTCTTCGCCGCCGGGCTGGTGGCGGCCCTCCTCGCGGTGCGGCGCTTCTCCCGCCGCGTGCCGGTCGACGCCGCGTGGCTCGGCGAGCTCATCGCTCCGGTCCGTGGCGGATCGCCAGGTAGTGGTTCAGCACCTCGGCCGTGATCGCCTCCGGCAGCAGGTCGACGGTCTCGAGCCCGCCCCGGCGCAGCCGCCCGAGCGCCGCCTCCCGCTCGCGCAGCAGCTCGTCGAGGACGACGCGGCGGTAGAGGTCGAGCGGGGCGTCGGCGCCGGGCGGCGCGCCGGGCGCGAGCGCCTCGTAGGCGCGATCGCGCATCGCGACCAGCAGGACGCGGTGGCGCCGGGCGAGCAACACCAGCGGCGCGATCAGCGACGCCGCGTCGACCTCCACGAAGTCGGTGAGGACGACCACCAGCGCCCGGCGGCGCTGCCGCGCTCCCACCTCGCGCACGAGCGTGCGATAGTCGGCCTCCACCGCGTGCGCCTCGGCCCCGCGCAGGACCTCCACGAAGAGGCCGAGCGCCTTCCGATGCGCGCGCGGCCGCAGGTGCCCGCGCACCTCGCGGTCGAAGACCACCAGGCCGACGCGGTCCCCCGCGGTGAGCGCCGCGTACGCCAGCGCGAGCGCGCCGTCGACGGCGTAGTCGAGCTTGGTGCGCGCGCCGACCCGCCCGCCCATCAGCCGGCTCGTATCGAGCGCGATCAGCACCGTGTGGTTCCGCTCGTGCTGGTAGAGGCGCGTCACGAGGCGGCCCCGGCGCGCCGTCGCCGCCCAGTCCACGCGGCGCGGGTCGTCGCCCGCGACGTAGTCGCGCAGCGACTCGAACTCCATTCCCTCGCCGCGCCGCCGGGAGGGACGGACGCCCATGGCCGCGAGCACCCGCTTCGGCGCGAGCGCCTCCGGGCGGAGATAGCGGGTCGCGTCCGGATAGACCGCGAGCACCGCGTCCGCGCCGGCGACGGTGCGGCGGCGGAGCCACCCGAGCGGCGAGCGCTCGAGCGCGATCGACGGCCCGAGCCGGCGATCGCCCCGCACCGACGGGCGGATCGGGTAGCGCAGCGTCACGCTGGCCGCCGGCGGCACGAGCACGCCGGTGAAGCGCGGCTCCTCGGCTGCCAGGTCGGCGGGGACCTCGTCCATCACCTCCACCGAGACCGGCTCGCGGGCCGGGTTCTCCAACGTGAGGGCAATCTCCGCCGCGCGGCCGACGAAGGCGCGCCCAGGGAGGCGCCGCGCGAGCCCGAGCGGCGGCCGCCGCCGGAGGAGCGCCAGATCCCAGGCGGCGAGCGCGACGAGCAGCGCGAGGCCGCCCGCGAGCGCGGGCCACAGCGCCGGCGACACCACGACCGCCATGGCGGCGGCCGTCCACGCTGCGGTCGCCCCCACGAGCCTCCGGTGCGGCCCGACCCTCACCGCGGGACCGCGACGCTGCGCAGCGTGCCCTCGAGCGCCTTGTCGGGGACCAGGCCCTCGACCTCGGCCGCGGGGTCGAGCTGCACGCGGTGGCGGAGCGTCGGCGCGAGCATCGCCTGCACGTCCTCGGGCAGCACGTAGTCGCGCCCCTCGAGGGCGGCGTTGGCCTTCGCCGCGCGCAGCAGCATCACGCCGGCGCGCGGCGAGGCGCCGAGCGCGAAGTGCAGGTCCTGGCGCGTCGCGCGCACCAGGGCCCCGACGTACGCCACCACGTCGTCCTGGACGACGACCCCGCGCACCACCTCGCGCGCGTGCTCGAGCTGGTCGGTGCGGAGCACGCGCCCCGCCGCGCTCGGCGGACGGTCCCCCGCGTGATGCAGGGCGAGGATGGCGGCCTCCTCCTCCTCGCTCGGGTACTCGATCACGATCTTGAAGAGGAAGCGGTCGAGCTCCGCCTCGGGGAGCGGATAGGTCCCTTCCTGCTCGACCGGGTTCTGGGTCGCGAACACCGCGAAGTGCGGGCCGAGGGGATGCCGCGTCCCGTCGACCGTCGCAGCGCGCTCCTGCATCGCCTCGAGCAGCGCGGCCTGGGTCTTGGCGGAGGCGCGGTTGATCTCGTCCGCGAGCAGGAGGTCGGTGAACAGCGGCCCGGGGCGGAAGCGCGCGTCGCCCACGCGCGGGTCGAGGATCGAGGTCCCGATGATGTCGCTCGGCATCAGGTCGGGCGTGAACTGCACGCGCCCGAAGCGCACGTCGACGGCGGCCGCGAGCGTCTGCACGAGGAGGGTCTTCGCCACGCCCGGCACGCCCTCGATGAGGCTGTGGCCGGAGCAGAGGAGCGTGATGAAGGCGAGCCGAACGGCAGACTCCTGCCCCACGACGACGCCGCCCACGGCCGCGCGCAGCGCGCCGTAGCACTCGGCGATCGCCGCCACGTCCTCCGGGCGGCTGCCGATCATGCGCTCGCCTCCCGCACGAGCGCGTCGAGCGCGCGCACGGCGTCGCGGAGGCCGCGCTCTCCCGCCACCGGGGCGCCCTCCACCAGGAGGCGAAGCGTGCCCGGCGCGAGCCGGCGGTCACGCGCGAGCCGCTCGGCGAGGACGCCGACCGGCGTCTCGGGCGGCATGCCGAAGTGGCGGCGGAGCCGCGCCGCGGCGAGCTCGCGGTAGCGCTCGAGCACGCGCGCGTGGTCGCGCGTGCCGGCATAGAGCGCGGCCAGCGAGTCGACGAACGCGTCGAGGCCGGGCGTGTCCGTCTCCGGGCCGGAGAGGGCGCGCGGCGGCACCAGGTTCCCCTGCCAGGCGAAGAGCACGCCGGTCAGGGCGAGCCCGCAGAACACGAGCAGCGCGGGCGAGGTCGCGAGGTAGGCCACCGCGCTGCGCCGCACGCGCGGGCCCTGGTCGCCCTCGTGAAAGCGCGGCACGCCGAACGCCTGCACGAGGTCGACCACGAGCGGAGCCGCGTCGGCGCGGTCGAGCCACTGGTTGCGGAGCACGGTGGCGTCGGCGACCGCGACGATGCGCCCCGCGCCGAGCGGGCGCTCGAGCACGAGCGGGCGCTCCGCCCAGGCCGCCCTGACCTTCCAGTCGCCGGCGGCCGCGAAGGTGAGGAGGCTCGGGCCTTCGATGGTCCGCGCGCGCGGCAGCGCGTCGCCCGTCACCTCGTGCGCCGTCGGCGGGCGCTGGCCCCACCCGCCGTGCGGGCCGGCGCCGGCGGACGCGTCCGCGACTCGGCGGGGCAGGGCCACGCCCTCGAGGAGCTCGCAGCCGCCGTCCTCGCCCGCGCCCGGGGCGAGGAAGAGCACCGCCGTCCCGCCCGCCCGGACCCACGGCTCCCCGCGCCACCCGTCGCCGGGAACGGCCGCCCCGCAGAGCCCCGCCGGCTCGATCCACCAGACGGTCGCGTCCGGGCCCAGCTTCTCGGGCAGCTCGTGCGTGCGCGCGACCGGGAATCCGAGCTCGGTGAGCAGGTCGAAGACGGCACGGTAGCCCCAGGGACCGGTGCCGAAGGTGGTGAGCGACTGCTCGGGGCGCTTTGCGTCCGGGTAGAGCATGCCGACGAGCACGAGGAGGCCGCACGCCGCCACGAGCGCGATGAGCCCGCTCCGCCTCATGCGGGCTTCAGCACCGCCCCGAGGCGCGCGTGCAGCGAACGCCACCGGTCGTAGAGCTCGCGCTCCTCGTTCCGGTCCCGGAACCACCGCTGCTCCAGCCAGTCGATGAGCGCGAGGAGGTCCCCCCGCTCCGCCTCCGGCAGGGCCGCGTCCCGGAGCCGTCGCCGGAGGGTCCGGTTCGGATCGGACCGCCCGAGCTCGAGCACGCGGGCGCGGAGGAGGAGGTCGAGGGCGGCGAGCTGCACCCGGCGCGCGGCCTCGAGGAACATGCCCCGCCGCGCGAGCGCGTCCGCCTCCTCGAGGAACGGGGGGGCCGCGCCGTCCGGACGCGGCGGCCGGGCGGGCGGAGCGACCGTGAGCGCACGGCGGACGGCCCAGGTGACATGCGCGAGCAGCAGCAGCGCGACCGCGACCAAGCCCACCAGCATCGCCCAGTAGAGCACGGGATCGGTCTCCCACAGCCCCGACAGCCAGGCGAGGAAAGAGATGAGCCACGGCGTGTCGTGCCAGAACGCGAACTCGCTTCGCTTGAGGATCGCGACGGCGAGGGCCCGGACCTGCTCGTCCGGCGGCGCGGGCAGCGCGGTCATTCAGCCCCGGTGTCCCGAACCCGGGACACTAGCCAACCTCGGCCGATCCCTCGGGGCCGGCGACGAGGCGCGCGAGGTGCTCCAGGTCGAACGCCTCCTTGCGACAGCGGACGTCGAAGTAGAGGACCACGGCCACGGCCGAGGTGTAGGCGACGCCGGCCGCCCGCGCGACCCCTTCCCCGATCGGCCCGAGCAGCGGGACGTGTCCCACTACGAGACCGATCGCGCCCCCGACGACGCCCACGATGATGGCCCCCGCCAGGGTGATCCCGAAGCCGCGGAGCAGGCTCCCGCGCATCAGCTCCCGGCTCCGGCCCATCGCCGCGAAGCCATACCGCCGCTCGAGCACCATGACCTGCCACACGAGGAGGAAGCAGAGGAACAGGTAGACCCCCGGAATCACCAGCAGCACGAGGCCGATCATCACGGCGATGCCGACCAGGATGGACGTACCGGCGATCGGGAGCAGCATGGAGGCGCCCACGCGCAGCGACTGCCCGACCGTGGCGCTCCGGCCGACGTAGATCTCGCCGATGGCGAACGTGATGGCCGCCGTCACGATCGGCGACACGACGACCGCATAGAGCACGAGGCCGACCAGGAAGCCCAACCGCCCGGCGCCCACGCCACCCCACGGCCCGGCCCCCGGCACGGGCTCGGGCGCGACCAGCGCGCCCAGGATCGCGATCGGCACGTAGAGCGCCGCGGCGATGCCGATGATGAGCCCGAAGTGCTGGCGCACGATCCGGAATCCGGTGTCCATGATCTCGGCGAAGGACATGGCACGGATCTCGTAGCCCATCGGCACCTCCCCCTCGCTCGCGCCCTCCGCCGGGGGGGCGCCCGGTGACAGCTTACACCGTTCGCTTCCCTGCATGCCAGGATCGCCGGCTGCAGCTGCTCATCGATACAGATCATGGCCGACACGCCAGCCGTCGTCTTCGCTCGTGGAGCACCGCCGCCGTACCGACGAGCACGCGGCCTTGGTACCTCGTCACACCAGCCCCTCCTCGATGCGGATCGCGACCGGGCGGCCGCGAACCACGGCCAGCTTGTCGATCGCCGCCAGGGCGCGCGCCAGGTTGCGGCCGCGCGCGTGGTGCGTGCGCAGCACGATCGGCACCGTGGTGCCGGCGCGCCGCTCGCGCTGGATCACCGAGGCGATCGAGATGTCGCACCGGCCGAGGATGCCGGCGATGCGGGCCAGCACGCCCGGCCGATCGAGCGCCATCACGCGCAGGTAGTACTCGCCCTCCAGCTCCGCGAGCGGGCGGATCGGGAGGCGGCGAAGCGTCCGCTGCGGCACGCCCCACGGCGGCACGCGCACCCCGGCGCCGATCGCCCGGTCGCGTGCGGCGGCGATCAGGTCCGCGATCACCGCGGTCGCGGTGGGCAGCGCCCCCGCGCCCTGGCCGTAGTACATGGTCGGGCCGAGCGCCGCGCCGCGCACGAAGATGGCGTTGAAGTTGCCGCCCACGTCGGCCAGCAGGTGGCCGTGCGGGATCATGGTCGGCTGCACGTGCGCCTCGATCGCGTCGCGGCCGTCGCGCGCGATGGCGAGCAGCTTGATCGTGTAGCCGAGCTCGCGCGCAAAGGCGATGTCGACGGCATCAATCCTGCGGATACCCTCCCGGGGGATGCGCTCGAAGCGCGGGACCACGCCGAAGGCGAGCGTGGTGAGCAGCGCCAGCTTGTGCGCCGAGTCGATGCCGTCGATGTCGGTCGACGGGTCGGCCTCGGCGAGCCCCAGGCGCTGCGCCTCGGCGAGCACGTCCGCGAAGCTCCGGCCCTCGCGCGTCATGGTGGTGAGGATGTGGTTGCAGGTGCCGTTGACGATGCCGTACACGGCCACCGTCCGGTCGCCCGCCAGCCCCTCCTTCAGCGTGCGCAGGATCGGGATGCCGCCGCCGACGCTCGCCTCGAAGGCGAGGCGGACACCCTGCGCCTCGGCCTCCCGGACGATCTCCTCGCCGTGCACGGCGAGCAGCGCCTTGTTGGCCGTCACCACGTCCTTGCCGGCGCGGATGGCGGCGAGCACGAAGCGGCGCGCGGGCTCGTAGCCGCCGATCAGCTCGATGACGATCGGGATGTCCGGGTCCTCGATGACGGAGCGCGCGTCGTTGGTGAGGCGCGCGGGCGCGGCCGGGATGCCGCGGTCGGTGGTGGTGTCGAGGTCGGCGATCGCGACCACGTCGATCGGCCGGCCCGCGCGCCGCGCGATCTCGGCGCGATGGGCGCGCAGCACCTTCACCACGCCGGCGCCGATCGTCCCGAAGCCGATCAGCCCGACCTTGACCGGGGTCGCCACGCTCACCCGGCGCTGGCGCGGACTCTGGGCGCGAGCCCGCCGGCGAGCGCGCGGCGGATGCCGCGCACCGCCTGGCGCGTGCGGTGCTCGTTCTCGATGAGCGCGAAGCGCACGTAGTGGTCGCCGTGCTCGCCGAAGCCGATGCCGGGCGAGACCGCGATCTTCGCCTCCTTCAGGAGGAGCTTCGAGAACTCGAGCGAGCCCATCGCCTTGAAGGCGTCGGGGATCTCGGCCCACACGAACATGGTCGCCTTGGGCTTCGGCACGTGCCAGCCGAGGCGACCCAAGCCGTCGCAGAGGACGTTCCGGCGCTTGCGGTAGGTCTCGCAGATCTCCTGAACGTAGTGCTGCGGGCCGTTCAAGGCGTGCGTCGCGGCGATCTGCACCGGCTGGAAGATGCCGTAGTCGAGGTAGCTCTTGACGCGCGCCAGCGCCGCCACGATCTCCCGGTTGCCGACCATGAAGCCGACCCGCCAGCCCGGCATGTTGTAGCTCTTGGTGAGCGTGAAGAACTCGACCCCGACGTCCTTCGCGCCCGGTACCTGGAGGAACGAGGGCGCGGCGTAGCCGTCGAAGCAGAGGTCGGCGTAGGCGAGGTCGTGCACCACCAGGCACTCGTGCTCGCGCGCGAACGCGACGATGCCGCGGAAGAAGTCGAGCTCGACCACCTCGGTGGTGGGGTTGTGCGGAAAGTTGATGATGAGGGCCTTCGGCTTGGGCCAGGTGGTGCGCACCGCCTCCTGGAGGCTCGCCAGGAAATCGGTGCCCGGCAGCAGCGGGATGGTGCGCAAGTCGCCGCCCGCGATGATGACCGAGTACTGGTGGATGGGATAGGTGGGGCTCGGGCAGAGGACGACGTCGCCGGGGCCGAGCATGGCGAGCGCGAGGTGCCCGATGCCCTCCTTCGAGCCCATGGTGACGATCGCCTCCGCGTCGGGGTCGAGGTCGACGGCGAAGCGGCGCTGGTACCAGTCGCAGATCGCGACCCGCAGCTTGTAGATGCCGCGCGACACCGAGTAGCGGTGGTTCGCCGGCTTGCGCACCGCCTCGATCAGCTTCTCGACCACGTGCGGCGGGCTCGCCCCGTCGGGATTGCCCATCGAGAAGTCGACGATGTCCTCGCCGCGGCGGCGAGCGGCGAGCTTCAGATCGCCGACCACGTTGAAGACGTACGGCGGGAGCCGCTTGATGCGTGGGAAGTCCATGCCTGACGCCACCCGCGTCCTCCTCCGCCCCTCGCCCGTCGCACGAAGAACACCTGGCAGGTGTGCGAATCGTAGATAGTGGATCGCCCGGAGAGGGTCAAACCGCGAGCGCTTGCTGGCGGGGCCATCGGTCTGCGAAGAAGACACGATCGTGGCCAGCGAGCCCCTCGGGCGCGAGGACGACGCCTTCGCGCGAGCCCTCGAAGACGAGCGGCAGCTGAACGTCCAGCGGCTCGGGCTCCTCAGCTTCATCGCCGTCTCGGTCTTCTTCGCGCTCTTCTTGCTCCTGGGCGTGGTCCTCGGCATCCCCTACTGGGCCGGCATCCTCCGCCTCTTCGGCATCTACTGGCTGCTGGTGGGGGCGTTCTACTGGCTCGGTCGGCGCTCGCCCCGCGTCGCGCGTCACGGCGCACTCAGCATCCCGCTGCTCCACATGCCGATGATCTTCCTCTTGATCTCCGGTTTCTTCGAGCGTGACCCCGATCCGATCGGCCCGGCCGCGTTCGCCGTCGGGTTCTTCATCATGCTCGTCATCCCGGCCGCCATCATCTCGCTGGACGATCGGGTGATCGGCATCACCGCCGCGGTCGGCGCCGTGCTGGAGATCGTCCTCCTCCATCGCACCGGTGTTGCTCCGGGCGGCACGCTGCTCACCTGCGTCCTCCTCTTCGCCACCACCGGGGTGATGTGCTCCTACGCCAGCCGGCGTTCGATCGCGCTGGTCGACACGGTCTCCGCGGAGCAGCGCCGCCGCGAACGGCTCGGTCGCTACTTCTCCCCCGAGGTGGCCGCCGTGCTGGAGGGCGATCCACACGGCGCCGCCGGCGAGACCCATACGGTGACCATCCTGTTCAGCGATCTGCGTGCGTTCACCGCGCTGAGCGAGGGCCTCACCGGGGCACAGGTGGTGGCGCTGCTGAACGACTACCTCGCCCGCATGGTCGACACGATCTTCCACCACGGCGGGACGCTCGACAAGTACATGGGCGACGGGATCATGGCGTACTTCGGCGCACCGGTGGCGCAGCCGGATCACGCGGTGCGCGCCGTGCGCTGCGCGCTGGCGATGCAGGAGGAGCTCGCCCGGCTGAACCGCGAGCGGAGCGCGCGCACCGAGCCGCCACTGCGCATGGGAATCGGCATCCACAGCGGCCCGGTCGTGGTCGGGGACATCGGCGCGCCGCGGCGGCGCGAGTACACGGCGATCGGCGATGCGGTGAACGTCGCCGCGCGGATGGAGGAGCTCACCAAGACCCTCGGCCTGCCGATCCTCGTCTCCGAGGAGACGCGCCGCCTCGCGGGCGACGCCCTCGTCTTCGCGCCCGCGGGCCCGGCGCAGCTCCGCGGGCGGTC
>WNFS01028189.1_pt1 | contig 11088 bp, 10 predicted proteins | sample 5400141 | NCBI WGS metagenome assembly WNFS01 (sample SAMN13153358, study PRJNA577476) | soil metagenome | isolation source: 60 cm saprolite under Madrone tree | place: USA:California | collected 2016-06-14 | reverse complement strand
CCGGAACGGTGGCAGCATTTGTTATGGACAGCGAAACCGGTGGCCTGTCGGAAATGCAATATGACACGCTGACGCCACCTGGATTCAAGGGAAACGCTCGGGCCGCGGACCTGCACGTAACGGCTGATGGCCGCTTCGCTTACGCCAGCGTGCGTAACACCAACTCGATCGCCGGGCTTCGCATCGATCCCGAGTCCGGCCTTCTCTCCCGGATTGGGCTCTTCCAGGTTGAGGCCTCGCCACGTAGCTCCGCCCTAGACCCGCACGGCCGCTTTCTGATCTGTGCGGGGCAGCACGACAACACCGTGGGGGTCTATTCGATCGACCCCGCGAACGGCGTCCTAACCCCGCTGCACAGATATTCTGTTGGGGTGAATCCAAGCTGGGTAGAGACACTCGTCCTGCCGGTGACCATTCCCTAGCCATTAGAAATTGGCCGTTAGCGCACGTGGAGCTGGTCGCCATCCAGGACTCCGATGCCGATCTTGTCGCGAGACGCGCGGCCGAGGTGGGGAGGCCGCCAACATTCACGGACTACCGAAAGATGTTAGCGACGACCCGTCCAAACTTCATAGTGGCGCTTGGACGGCACTGCCAAATGGCCCAGATCGCCCACGACCTGCTCGATGAGGGTTATCCCTTCCTGATGGAGAAACCGATGGGGATAAGCGCGCCCGAGGTGGAGGCGGTCGCTGCCAAGGCAGCTCGGCTCAATGCGTTCGTCGCTGTCCCGCTGGCCCAGCGCTACGGACCCTTCGCCGCACGCGCCCGCGAGCTGCTCGCGGCGGGGCGCCTAGGCCGGCTGTCGCACATCTACGTTCGGATCAACCGGCCGGGGCCGGCACGCTATCAAGCCTGGGATTGCGCCTGGATGCTCGATCCTGCGCAGGCCGGCGGTGGGTGCCTTCGAAACCTGGGCCCGCACGGGTTGGACATGTTCCTTCACCTGACCGGCGAGGAGGCGCAAGTGACTGGCGCCCAACTCAGCCGGCGCGCGCATGAACGCCCGGTTGAGGACTACGCATCGGTAACCCTGCGCTCGGCGAGCGGCATTCTCGGTACCGTCGAGGTCGGCAATGGCTTCCCCCGTGACGGTACTGACGGCGAGTGGAAGATCGCAGGGCGCGACGCCATCCTCACAATGAAGGACGGGATCATGAAGCTCGCCACTGCCAATGGCGACGAGACCCTCCCGAGCGCCACCGTCACCTCGCCCTATTTCGCTGCAGTGCGCGATGCGCTCGACCGCTGGCAGCGAGGCGAGGGGCCAAGGATCAGCGCGCACGACTGCGCGCGGGTCGTTCGGTTGATCGACCAAGCGTACGAGTGCGCAGGGCGGACCTGATCCGGCCTATGAAAAGGCAACATGATGGAATGGTGCAACCAAGTGGCGGTGGTGACGGGCGGCGCCCGCGGCATCGGCCGAGCAACAGCGCGGCTCCTGGCGCAACGTGGCGCCGCTGTGTGCGTGAACCATGCTGTGCATGCCGATGCGGCTGAGGCCCTGGTCGCGGAGATTGCGACCTCGGGCCGACGGGCTATCACGGTAGCGGCAGACGTCGCCGACCCAGCCGCGGTCGAGGCGATGGTCGCTCGCACCGAAGCAGAGCTGGGTCCGGTGACAATCCTGGTGAACAACGCCGGCGTGAGTTGGCAGGGCACGCTTGACACCTACGACCCGGAGCAGGTCGCGCGCATGCGCCAAGTCAACGTGGACGGCGTGATCCATGCCACGCGCGCGGTGATCGGGAGCATGCGGGCGCAGCGCTACGGCCGGATCGTTAACGTGGCCTCGATCGCGGGGATCGGCACGGCGCTCTCTGGGAATGCATTCTATGCGGCAACGAAGGCGGAGGTGCTGATTCTCACGCGGCGCTTTGCCCTGGAGCTGGGCCAGCATGGCATCAGTGTGAACGCCGTGGCGCCAGGCTTCGTCCGAACCGACATGACGCAGCGCGGCCGCGGCGCAGCGGACTGGCCGGGAACGGTGGAGCGGTTCGCCGCACGAGCGATGATGGGCCGCATCGGTGAACCTGAGGACATCGCCAATGCGGTGGCGTTCCTGGCTTCACCGGAGTCAGGTTGGATTACGGCACAGGTGCTGACCGTGGACGGTGGGCGGATGGACTATATTGGTCACGGTTAGATCGAACGCTGCGCAGGTGGCTTTCTACCCGTGCCGCTATATTTTCTGCAGGTAGCGGCGGTAGCGGGAAATGATTGCTAAACTCGCGAACCTCGGTCAGCCTACAAGGTCGAACATCAGGTCGGTCGCTTTGAAGCAGTGCAGCGGCCGACCATGCACCTTCGAACGGACGCGATGCAGATTGCGCTCGCTGAATAGGCGGTTCTGCCTGTCTTGGAACGAGAATGACTAATCGGTATCGGGGCACGGAGCTACTTAGAACGGCAGTCATCGTATTGGCTATGACGATGATCTCCGCCTTACAGTCGCGTGCGTTCTTCAATTATGATTTCTGGATCGGTCAAGACTTTCGAACGACTATCTACAGCGCGGGAACCCATGGCCAAGCTGAAATCTCTGGTGAGAGCGGAGACGCCAATTCTCCTAAGCGCGGGCTTCATACTATTGGTGCCATCTTCAATGAGCTACGCAGGTGCTGGGTACCGCCGCCGAGCAGCCAAGCCAGAACGGGTACGGAAATTGCCGTGCGGTTTGCCTTCAAGCGCAACGGCGAAATTCTCGCAGCGCCGCGCGTGACCTACGCTAGCGCGGGCGCTTTGCCCGACACGCGAGCTACCTATGTTAATGCCATCAAAGCGGCACTCAGTCGCTGTACGCCAATGAGTTTCAGCGAAGGTTTGGCTGCCGTAATCGTTGGCCATCCATTCGCTATCCGCTTCGTTGACGACCGCACCGGATTGTCGCAATGAGCGGGTCCGGGAACTGGCTGACGATCGTCGGCGTTCGAGCAAGCACGCCGTTGGGGTCGGCGGCGAGATCCCGTTGGGTCAAAAAATTGAAAGCAGTAGAGGGAATGGTTCCCATCCGGTGTAGCCTCGTCGGGCGCCTCCGCATCGCGGAATCAAATCGCAGATCTTGTGGTCGCCGATGTCACGACCATATGCGGGGCACTCGGCACACACTTCGTCGCCAGGACAAAGGACAATACCCTTGAGGGGAACCCTTGCGGGGAGCCGGAAAGCCGGAGGTCCTTGTCGAAAGACCCGAGGCGGCCAATTGAGCCGTTGCTAGAAATCAACACACGGCCGCCTTTTTACTCGGGCAATTTCGATCCCCCGTGACTTGTGTAATGGGCTAGGCGAAGGAAGGCCGCGCTGCGATTTGGATTGGTGAGGTTTCCACCTAAGACACGAACTCGACCTCGGTCAAACGATGATCAGGCCCAATTTGTTCGAGCTGACGAGACCTGCGGCCCGTTCGTTCAACGTCGCCGCGTGCGCGCTCGCCCTCGCAAGCTGCGCAACCGTGACGCGCATCCCCTATACACAGCACGAACAGGCAGCAGCGGTCATTCCCGGCATTCCCGGCGCCCGCATCTGGGCCGATGATCCTGCCATCGCGACCGTGCGGCGCTCAGTTGTGTCCCGCGTCCCGGCAAAGCAACAGGTCGTGCTGGCGCTGTCAGGTGGGGGCGCAGATGGTGCGTTCGGCGCGGGTCTCCTGGCCGGATGGTCTGCGCGGGGAACGCGGCCGCAATTCACATTAGTGACCGGAGCCAGCGCCGGCGCGCTGATTGCGCCGTTCGCATTCCTAGGCCCAGCTTACGATGAAACCCTCAGAAGCGTGTTCGCCACCGGCGAGATGGCGAACTTGCTGCAATCGGAGGGATTGGCGGGACTATTCGGCACGGGTCTTTTCAAGACGGAACCCCTACGCGACTTGATCGCGAGACATGTGGATGCCCCAATGCTCGCAGCGATCGCGCGAGAGCACCGGGCCGGACGTCGCCTCTACGTCGTGACGACCAATCTCGATGCACAGCGCACCGCGATCTGGGATATGGGCGAGATTGCTGCCAGCGGCGACCCGGGGGCGCTCGATCTGTTCCGCAACGTTTTGACCGCATCGGCGAGCATACCGGGCGTGTTCTCGCCCATGCTCATCGATGTCGAAGCGGATGGACGGCGTTCCGCAGAAATGCACGTCGATGGCGGCGTGACGACGAATGTACTCATCCTGCCCGAGGCCTTGCTGGTGTCCGGCACCGCGGTCTTTCCGCCCGATGCTCGGCCAAAGGTCTATGTCGTGATGAACAGCAAGCTTGCGCCGGACTTCGAAGTCGTGAAGGCCTCGACGCTGCAAATCGTGAGGCGGTCGTTTGAAACATCCGTGCGTGCTAATACGCGCAATACGCTGCTTGCCTCCTACCTGTTTGCGAAAGGCCGGAACTGGGACTTCAACTTGGCCTCGATCGATTCCGACTATCCGAAATCCGATACGATCGGCTTTGACCTCGCCTATATGCAGGCTATCACCGGGGACGGGTCGGAATACTCTGGCAATCGACGCCGGCCGACCTCAAATTACCCCTGCCCCCACCGTCGCACGCCGCACGCCGGTAGTACAGCTCACGCAAGCTGCCCGGCAGCGGCCGCGAGCCAAGCCTCAGCAGATCCGCCCTATAAGCTCGGCGCGCCAAACGCTGCACCAGAAGTCAGGGCCCTTTCCTCCGCCGGCGTTACCCGGCTTCCACGGTCATACGACCCTGTCCGACTCCCGCCATGGCCGTCGCCTGTCGCGACGTTGAGGCCGCTACCCTCGCCCGTGACGGGTCTCCCCCGATTACCCGCATCACCTTTCCGACGTGCCGTGCCCACTACCCCGGCGGATCGAGCGGGTCTGGAGCAGGACAGCACGATCATTGCGGTCATCGAGATGAGTCAATCGAGCTGGCTGGTCGCCGGCATTGTTCCGGGCATCGAACGCCATCCAATGAAGAAGCTTGAACCGAGCGGGGAGGAGCTGATCCGTTTGCTGATGCGCTGGCGTGCGGAAGCAACCGAGCGTGGCCGCACGATCGCGCGCATCGCGGTCGCGTTCGAGGCTGGCCGCGACGGTTTCTGGTTAGCGCGCTGGCTACGGGCCCGCGACATCGAAATCTACGTCATTCACCCGACGAGCGTGGCGGTATCGCGCGAGCATCGCCGGGCGAAAACAGATCGGCTCGACACTGGCTTGCTAAAACGGGTTTTCATCGGCTGGTTGCGTGGTGAACCAGATCACTGCCACATGGCAGCGATTCCGACGCTGGCGGAGGAGGATGCCAAGCGCCCGAACCGCGAGCGCGAGAGGCTGGTCTGTGAGCGCACGCGCATTGTCAATCGAATAAAGAGCTGTCTGGTGCGCTTCGGTGTTCGGAACTTCAAGCCGACGCATCGTCGGGCGCTGAACAGCCTCGCAAATCGCTTCCGCATCGGCGGCATCGTTCTTATTGCGCTTGACGTACGCCTTCACGTATTGCGCCGGCATCAGCCGTACCTCATGCCCGAGCGCGGCCAGCTCGCGCGCCCAGTAGTGGGCCGTCGCACACGCTTCCAACCCGACCACACAGCGCGGAAGCCGGCTGAAGAACGCCAGCACTTGGTTGCGACGCAGCCGGCTGCGCAGAACTGTCATACCCTGCGCATCGATGCCGTGAACTTGAAAAACATGCTTGGCTAGATCCAGTCCGATTGTCGTAATCTCGCTCATGGATGGCTCCCGTTCCTGGTGATTCTTCGAAAACACCAGTTTGGCACGTCGATGCCGCAAGGGGGCCATCCACCCCATCATTCGATCACCTCGTCGGCGGTGGCGAGCAGCGTCGGCGGAATTTCCAGGCCGAGCGTCTTGGCGGTCTTAAGATTGATCACAAACTCAAACTTGTTCGCCTGCACTACTGGCAGGTCAGCGGGTTTGGCGCCCTTAAGGATTTTTCCGGTGTATATGCCCACTTGGCGATACGCTTGAACGAAGCTGGGTGAGTAGCTCATCAGGCCTCCGTCCACGGCAAACTCGCGCCAAAAGTAGACCGCAGGTACTGCATGCCGCGCCGCCAGTGCAATCAGCGGTCGCCGCTCGCTGATAAAGAACGCATCATTCGCGAGGAGGAGCGCGTCCACCTTTTGTTGGACGAGGGTTGCGAAGGCAGTATCGAACTCGTCTACCGTGCTGGCTCTCACGACATGAATTTGAAGTCCGCGCGAGAGCGCGGCCTCCTGCACCTCTTTGGCATGGGACTCAGCTTCCGCAAAATTCGGATTCACGAGCATGCCAATCACTCTCAAGTTGCGTCCAGTCTTCCCCGTTCCAACTCCAAGTGTCGCCAAGCAGGGTATTTTGTCCGGACAGGCCGCCAAACAGGAGCACGGTCTGGCGAACGCTATCGAAGCACAACGCGTGATCTTGCCGGGCGGCAGGACCCATATCCGCCATTTGCGTCCAGAACTCACCGTTCCATTCCCACGTATCGTTGACGCTCCCGATCTGGCCCCCGATTAAGCCTCCGAACAGAGTGGTGCGAGAGCGCACAGAGTCGTAGGTCATCGCATGACCGAACAGAGTGGTGCGAGAGCGCACAGAGTCGTAGGTCATCGCATGACCGAAGCGTGCAGAAGGTCCAATGTCTTCTTTTTGGGTCCACAGAAAACGGGACATGGGCTGTCTCCCGTCGCGCTCGGTCAGCGAAAATGTGGAGAGAAGCCCCTGGACTCCGTAGAGTCATGGCGGGGCAAGCGACACCCCTCGGGACCTGTCCCGGAGGCAACATCGCGCGGCGGTCCAGCCATTGAAGCGGCGGGCCACTTGACGTCCACCTGCCCACACCCTACGTCCCGCCGGGTTATCACCGGCGCCATCTTATGCCGCGCCTTTCCGCGCCGGGCGAGTGTCGGGCACAAGCTTTATACTGTCGCGTGGTCGCGGATGCTGCGACCGACGAGGAAGTGCGGACCCTGTGGGTTTCGATGGCCCAGACATGGACGAAGCTCGCTGAAGCGATGGAGCGGCTACAGCCACATTAAGGGCCGAGTGATGCGGGTGGCGAGAGACCAGGATGACCCCAAGTCCCGCCTGGAAGCGCCTCCGATGCAATGCCCACGCTGCAAGACTCTGATGAAAGTGCGCGAGTGCGTGCCTCTCCCTGGCCGCAAGTTCGTTGACGTGGACTACCGCTGCGACGAATGCGGAGCAGAGGTCCTGCGAGCCGTGCCGTTCGGGCGCTAAGGCGCCTCGAATACGTTTGCCAATCATTAACCCTCTCGTGCGCACCGTCATCGGGCGCCCCTCGCAGCGCGTGAACCATCTTGAGCACCTGGGGGATACGATGGCGATACTATCACTGAACCAAGCTGCTCGGCTGAGTGGGCTGGGCAAGATCACGATCACTCGCGCTATTAAGTCCTGTTGGCACTCATCAAGCCGTAAGGCGGATGACAGTTATGAAATCGACCCCGTTGAACCGGAGCCATCGGCGAGACGGTCGCACGCACTGATCCCCTGGCGTGCCGCGCGCCGTGCCGATCTGAGGGCTGACGAAGAGCTACGGCAGCGGCTGGCGCTGGCTGAGGAGAAACTTGGAGACCTCAAGGCCGCGCTTGAAGACATGCGAGCGCAGCGAGACGCATGGCAGGCGATGGCGCAGGCGCGCATAAGACCCCCGCGCGCGTCCGCGATGTCACGGTGGCCGTGGTTGCGACTGACTGGGTGATGTCGAAGCATCCTGGGAAAATAGCGATCATCCGCAAAAAAAGAAAAGAAGATGAGAAAATGACCTAGCAAAATCCTCCACGAAAATCCCTTGGTACTCTCTATCGTGCCGAGAAGACTAAACCACGTTCGCCCGATATGTTAGGCGCACAAAGAATCCAGATTCCCACGGTGCAAGAAATATTCGAGTTTTCCAAGAAATGTGACGACGACGAAATTGTTTGCCCCATCGCAGCATGGGTCAATGGTCAGCCCGGTCGACAATATCTAGTTATCGAGCTCTCACCTCCCTATCGTCCAAAAGCAAAAATCCCAGATCCTGGTCCAACGCTCGAGCCTTTCTTCACAGAAATCACTGGAGAACAGAATGAGTGATCAGCATAACAACCATAGATTAATTGGAATGCATCCGGAGCCACGACGCCCAATAAAAGACTAGCAGGAGAAGTCCAACTATCGCTGCGATTATCCAAAGCCCAATCGACGCCGAGCACGTGGGCCGTCGCCGTCAACACCGGCTTCACATGGATTGCAGAGTGCCCCGCCGCCGCCCATGAAGATGATCATGTCCGCACAACATGGAGCGCTCCACGGCGCTACTTACCTTTGTACCTTGACACCATCGAAGCGATCGGAGTGAACGCCGCAAGCGTCGTGTGAGGGTTAGTGTTAGCGTTGGCGAAGCAGAATTATGCCGGACATCGCGATAGGTGAGTGCGGCCCGAGCAATGTCCGCTTTAAGTCGATGTTCGGACTTAAGTCGGACATTTCCTGAGATCCGAGTTGTGCCATAAGCGGCTGTGAGCAACCGCAGCAAAGCGGTCTCTCTATTCGATCACCTCGTCGGCGCGGGCGAGCAGCATCGCCGGCATTTCGAGGCCAAGCGCCTTCGCGGTCTTGAGGTTGACGACCAGCTCGTACTTGGTCGGCGCCTGCACCGGCAGGTCGGCTGGCTTCTCGCCCTTGAGGATGCGATCGACGTAGCCGGCCGCGCGCCGTAAAGGATCGATCGTATCAGCCCCGTAGGAGATTAGACCGCCGTCGGTGACGAAATAGCGGCCGGAGTAGACGGCAGGTAATCGGTGCCGAGCCGCCAGCGCAACAATCAGCCCGCGATGAAATATCGCCGCCGGGCTCCCGGTCACGATCAGGCCGCCATTCGAACCCTGCGCGAACGCCGTGAGGGCGCGCTCGATCTCGCGGGCATCGCGCACATCGGCCACGCGCAAGTCCACGCCGAGGGAAGGCGCCGCAGCTTGGATGACGCCGAACTGGCCAGGTCCGGCCGCGATGGCAGAGTCTCGCAGGACCGCCGCCCGCGTCACGTGGGGGGCAATCTCTTTGAGCAGCTCCAGCCATTTCGCAGCAATGCTGTATTCGTACACGATAAAACCGGTGGCATTGCCGCCCGGCCGCGCCAGGCTGTCGACGTAGCCGGCGCCGACCGGGTCGGCGACAGCCGTAAACACGATCGGAACGGTGCGGGTCGCCTGCAGCAATGATGCGAGAGCGGCGCTGGAATTCGCCAAGATGACGTCGGGCGCCAGGGCGACCAATTCCGCCGCGTATTTGCGAATTCGGTCGGCATCGGCAACGCCCCAGCGGGTATCGATGCGGGCGTTGCGGCCGTCGATCCAACCCAATTGCGCGAGCTCCTGCATAGGAATGCCGTCATGCGGGCCTGATACTCCGGATCGTCCGCGGCGTTGGGCATCAGCACACCGATCCGCCGCACTCGCTCCTGCTGCGCGCGCGCCGCGAGCGGCCACGCGGCCGCGGCGCTGAGCAGTGTGATGAAGTCCCGGCGTCTCATTATTCGATCACCTCGTCGGCCAGCAGCAGGAACGGCTCTGGGATGGTCAGCCCCATCGACTTCGCGGTCTTGAGGTTGACCACCAGCTCGAACTGCGTCGGCCGCTCGATTGGCAGATCGCCGGGGTTGGCGCCCTTGAGGATTTTGTCCACGACACCGGCAATCCGCCGCCAGATGTCCGGCAGGCTCGCCGCATAGGAGATCAGGCCGCCGGCCATCGCGAACTCTCGGAAGCCGTAGATGGCGGGCAGGCCCGCCCGCGCCGCTATCGCCGTGACCTGCGTGCGGTTGGCGTAAAACAACGGGCTCTGACTGACGTGCAGTCCCTGCAGCCCTTCGCGAACCGCGGCGGCAAGGGCCGGCTCGAATTCCGCCGCCGCCCGCACGTCGAGGATGCGGACCGTCAAGCCCAGAGCACGGGCGGCCGCCGGCAGCGCTTTGAGTGACTGTGCATCGGCTGTGTCGTCGGGGTTGACCATCACGCCGACGCGCGCGATGCCCGGTACTGCGTGCTTGAGCAGATCGAGCTGCTTGCCGATCAGCGCCTCGTCGCCTTCCGCCCAGAAACCGGTGACATTCCCGCCGGGCCGCGCCAGGCTGGCGGCCAGCCCGACCGCCGTCGGGTCCTGGCTCGTGACCATGACGATCGGGATCGTGCGCGTCGCCTTGTGGGTCTCTAAAACCGCTGCCGGCGACCCGACTGCAATCACGGCGGGCTTGAGCGCCACCAACTCGTTGGCGAGCGCGGGCAGTTTCGCGACCTGTCCGTCGGCGAAGCGAAAAGTGAAGACGACGTTGGCGCCCTCCACATAGCCGAGATCACGCATCCCGCGGCGAAAGGCCCCGAGGATGTGCACCCACGCGGCGGCGGAGAGCGGCGACAGCAGGCCGACCAGCGGCTGACCTGTCGACTGCTGCGCGCGCGCCGCGAGCGGCCACGCGGCCACCGCACCGCCGAGCAGCGTGATGAACTCGCGCCGTTTCACTGCCCAGTGCCTCCCGTGCTTCTGAACGAAAGGAATAGCACACCGGGGACTGCTGCGCTGCGGGATTTCAATTCGCCCTATGTCGGGTTGGGGTCAGACTCGGCCGTCCCGCGATGTCCGTGACATGTCTGTTCTACCCTCAATATCTGCCGTGCTGTCGCAGAGCTGCGAGCGGCAGCTTCGTGCCATTTTCGGACTGTGCGCCGCAGCAAAAGGAGGTGCGGGATACCGTCATTTGTGGCGCTAAGCTGAAGACTGATGACTGTCGATATGCGGGATGCGGTACTCACGCCTCCAGTCTTCGGTACGCTTAGCGGGCAGCGCTCTGAGCCCACTGATCCAGGATAGCTCGCTCTCGATGCCAAACTGCTCTATCGGGCGTACAGCTTCCGGGGCGTCCAGGCTGCCGATTGTCACGGCGATGCTGCCGCTCTCTACGCGGTGATATGTCAGAGGGGTGCCGCAGCCACTGCAAAAATTCCGCTCTGCGACGTTCGAGCTCACGAAGGTCGACGGGCTACCGCGCGTCCAGCGCAGGTCTTCGCGCCTGACACTCGCGAACGCCATGAATGGCTGACCGGATGCCCTCTGGCACATTCGGCAATGGCAAATGCACG
>WNFS01004103.1_pt1 | contig 11088 bp, 9 predicted proteins | sample 5400141 | NCBI WGS metagenome assembly WNFS01 (sample SAMN13153358, study PRJNA577476) | soil metagenome | isolation source: 60 cm saprolite under Madrone tree | place: USA:California | collected 2016-06-14 | reverse complement strand
GCGATGCCGAGGCGCTGGAGGAGATAGGTCTTCACTGCCGGAGCGCTACTTGTCCCGCCACACGTCCTGCATGCGGCCGAAGTTGTAGATATCGTTGTGCGGAATCATGTTGTGCACGTACGGCCAGTTCGAGAAGTAGTCGAGCTTCCAGTCCAGAATGGGCCGAGCCGCGTCGTCCTCGACCTTCTTCTGCAGGGCCAGGACCAGCGCGAGACGCTTCTGCGGGTTCACCTCCTGCGACTGCTGGTCGATCAGCTTTCCCACCTGCTCGTTGCAATACTGGCTGTAGTTGCGCGGCGAGCCGCAGGCGTAGTTCTCGTAGAAATTCGCATCCGGGTCGTCGATGCCGAGCCCTGTGAGGTTCGCGCCGATCTGGTAGTCGCCCCGCGTGGCCATCGAGTGCCACTGCGCCGTCTCGATCTGCTTGAGCGAGGCGTCCACGCCGATCTGCTTGAGCTCATTGATGACGAAGGATGCCATGTCCACGTACACGGCGATGTTGCGCGTCGCCATCTCTACCTTGAGGGGCTTGGCGGCCGAGTAGCCCAGCTCGGCCATCGCTTTCTTCGCTTTGGCTTTCTCCTCGTCCGCCTTACCGTAGCCCGGCAGCCCGGCGAGTCCCTGCTCGGGGATGCCCCAGATGCCCCACGGCTTGGGAGGCAGGGCCGCGCCCGGAACGGCGCCGCCCTGGTGCACGGCCTGGATCAATCCCCGCCGGTCGATCGCGCGGCTCACGGCGAGCCGCACCTTGATATTGTCGAAGGGCGCCTTCTTGACGTTCATGATGATGTTGTCGCTGACGGTCTGGCCCACCGGCGTGACGACCATCTGCGGCACGGCCTTCTTGACCTGCTCCGCGGAGGTCTTCGTCATCTCGCCCGGAAACGACACGTCGAGCTTGCCGGCCTGGAGCGCCGACACCCGGGTGCCGCGGTTCTCGATGACGACGTAGCGGAGGCTGTCGAGGTACGGCCGGCCCTTGACGAAGTACTCGGTGTTCTTCACGTAGTCGACGAACTCGCCCTTGCGCCATTCCTTGACCTTGAACGGTCCGGTGCCGACGCAGCCGGTGCGGTAGCTCGCGGGCGGCACGTGCGCGGCATAGATCGGAGAGTAGCCGGACGCGAACATGAGGAGCAGCGACGGCTGCGGCCGCTTCAGCCGGAAGACGACCGTGTGCGGGTCCGGCGCCTCGATCGCCTCGACGTTGGCGTACCAGTCCTTGCGCGGGTTGATGCGGAGCTTGGCCTGCGCCTCCGGGGCCTCTCGCACCATGTCGAAGGTGAACTTGACGTCCTTCGAGGTGAATGGCTTGCCGTCGTGCCACTTGACGTCCGAGCGGAGAAAGAAGACGAGATTCCTGTAGCCGTCCTGCCACGACCACTTCTCGGCGAGCTCGCCCACGAGGGTGTCGGGGCTCTCGACGCGCTTGAGCTGGTCGAAGAGGACGAGGTTGCTGAAGCACGGCATCGACGGAAAGCTCGTCGAGATGGTCGACGTCTCGTGGACCGCGAAGCCCTGCGGAAGGTCCTCGCGCAGCATGATGTTGAGGTGTCCCCCGGGGGTGGGCGTCTGGGCCTGGGAGACCGTCGCGATCAGGAGCGCGGCGGCCCCGAAGGCCAACCACACGACGGCGGAGAGACGGAAACGCGTCACTGAATGCCCCCTTCACGCCGGCGGCTGTGGTCCGGCGGCTCTTGTCCTTGGGGTGGGAACTCCTCGGACGGCCGCGGGAAGAGCCCGTGGCACAGGCGAATATACGCGATCGGCGCCGCGCTCTCAACCCTCCAAAAACAGCCTTACGCGACGCGTCAGCGCCTCGGGCCGCCGCCGGCCGCGCCGGGCGACGCGATCAGCGGCGGCCGGAGGCCGTGCGTGGGGCCAGCCGAAGAACGCGGACCTTCGTCGTCAGAAACTCGTCTCCGCTCTCGTCGCGGATCGCCTCGATCGTGTCGCCGACGTGAATGTCTCCGCGCCCGATGGGATAGCCGTCCACCCCGTAGTATCTCGTGGTCGCGGAGGTGGCGAGTAGACCCAGCGTATCGTCCGCCTCGAGGAGGACAAGGCCACCGTCGTCGTTCTCGACCACGAGCCCGTAGACCGGAGCCGCGTCGGGCGCCTCTTCGCTCGCGGCGTCGAGAGCCAGGAGCCCGGCGAAAGGCCAGCCGGCTGCCAGCAGGCGGCCTTTCATGGCGAGCCTCGCCCGGCGGCGCGACGCGCATCCCGGCGCGTGAGGAGCTCCTCGAGCGTCACGGGGCGCATGCCTCCGCGGCGGCGCAGCTCGGGATCGGCCACGATCGGTCGCGTGCGGATGCGGGAAGCGAGGCCGCTCCGCACGGCGCGCTCGGCGTAGAGGCGGCTCAGGGCTCGACACATCAGCGGCCGCCCACGGTTGTAGCCGAAGCGCTCCTTGTACCCGACAGCCGATACGCCGTGGCCCCGCAAATGGGTATTGGTGAGCTGCCGGAATCGCGCGCCGCAGATGAGGCAGACAATCTGATCCTCCTCCACCGCGCGGCGCGGGTCGCGGCAGAGAACCGCGATCCAGTCACTCTGATGGGTCGTCGTCGCGGCGGACGGATCGAGTGTCGCGGTCACGGGAGCCGGCTCCGCGCGGTCCATCACCGCACCACCTGGCAGCGCACCACCCGGCAGCGCACCACGGGAACGGCCTCGACCAACGGGCTGCCCAGCACGACTGAACGATTGCGCGTCATGATCATGGAGTGATCCTCCCGTGTAGGTGTGCGCGGCTCTCATAGCAAGTCACCGATCCAGAGACCTTCGAGCGCGGCGATGCGCGCTTGCGCGTCGTCGTCCTTCCCCGCAAGAACGCGCGCGAGGCGGATGCCCTGCACGACCGTGTCGCGGTCCCCCAGCCGGGCGAAGGACTCCGTCGCGCGGAGCACGCCTTCGAGCGAGCGCTGGGCGCGCGCATACGTGAGGGCGGCGAGATACGCGCGGCGCGCCTCGGGCTCCATCGCGCGGCGGTTGCCCGTCGCGTCTCCGAGTCGAAGGGCGGCGTCTCCCACCTCGAGGAAGCCTTCCCAGGTGCGGCTCCCGAGCGCGGCGAGATGCGCCCGGTGGCGGGCCGTCACCGCCGACGACAGGTCGGCGCGCGCGAGCGCGGAGTCCATCTCCTCGAGCGGCGCCGCCCACGGTGCGCTCGGCCTCACGCTGGTATTGCCTGCGCGCGCGAGCGCGACCTCGAGAGCTCCCAGCAGGGCCGCTGCTCCGAGGACCAGAGCCAGGAAGATGCGTCGTGTCCTCAGGTCGCTCATCACGTCCTCCTTGCGAGCGCTGCGGGCCTCGCTTGTCCCTTCCGCCGTCAGCATCTGGCTGTGTCGCATGCCCCTACAGTTCGCAAGTGCGATGCCACGGAAAGACTTCAAACAAATCTATGGCTTATGGCGAAGTGGTCAGGTGGTCAGTGTTCAAGAGTGGTAAGAACCTGAGCAGCACTTTGAGCAGTAGGGGTACAGTAAGCCCGCCATGGATCCCCTGGCTGAGCTGGTGGGCGAGAGCCCGGCGATGGAGGCCGTTCGGGATCAGGTTCGCCGGCTGCTGACCCCCCGAGAGACTGGCCGCAGGCTGCCGTCCGTGCTCCTCAACGGCGAGACGGGCACGGGCAAGGGCCTCGTTGCCCGCACCATCCATCGCGCGGGCCCGCGTTCCGGCGGTCCCTTCGTCGACGTCAACTGCGCGGCCATCCCCGAGACACTTCTCGAAGCCGAGCTATTCGGCTTCGAGCGCGGCGCCTTCACCGACGCCCGCCGGTCGAAGCCGGGCCTCTTTCAGGCCGCCCACCGCGGGACGATCTTTCTCGATGAGGTCGGCCTCCTGCCGGAGCCGCTCCAGGCCAAGCTGCTCAAGGTGCTCGAGGAGCAGGTCGTGCGCCGGCTCGGGGCCACGAGCGCGGAGCCCGTTGACGCGTGGATCATCAGCGCCACCAACGCCGACCTTCCGGCCGCGGTGCAGCAGCGCGCCTTCCGGGAAGATCTCTACCACCGGCTGGCCGTGTTGACCCTCCGGCTCCCGCCCTTGCGGGAGCGCGGAAAGGACGTGCTCATGCTTGCGCGGCAATTTCTTGGACGCGTGTGCGCCGACTACGGCCTGCCGTCCAAGCAATTCGCGCCCGACGCCGAGGCGCGGCTGCAGGCGTATGCCTGGCCGGGCAATATCCGCGAGCTCAGCAATGTCGTGGAGCGCGTCGCGCTCCTGGCCGAGGGCGACCTCGTGACGGCCGACATGCTCGAGCTCCGGCAAAGCGCGGCAGCCGAGCCTGCCTCGCCCGTTGCTGCTGCCCAGGCCCCGGTCTCCCTCGACGAGGCCATGCGCGACCACCTCCTCGCCACGCTGAACCAGGCCGGCTGGAACATCTCGCGCACGGCGGTGCTGCTCGGCATTTCGCGCAACACGCTTCGCGCGCGCATCGAGAAGCTCGGGCTGCGGACCGAAGGCCAATCCGAGGCGCCGCCCTACCGCCCGCGACGCGGGGTGCGCCCGGCGACCGCGACACCGGTCGCGCCCGCGAAGCCGCGTCCCGTCTCCGCGACGTCGCCGATCCGCTGGGAGCAGCGCCCGGTGGCCTTTCTCCGCGCGGTCCTCGGCGCGACCAGCGGTGTGGCGCTGCCGCTCGAGATCAACCGCTCGCTCGACACGCTCATTCAGAAGACGGAGGCCTTCGGCGGGCGGCTGGTCGAGATCGTGGCAAGCGGAATCACCGCGGCATTCGGCCTGGAGCCTGTGGAGGACTCTCCGAGGCGCGCGGCCCACGCGGCGATGGCCATGCACAGGGCCGCATTCCGCGACGCGGGCGATCAGGCCGGAAGTCTCACGCTCAAGACGGCGATCCACGTCGAGCGGGTCCCGTTCGCCCGCATCGGCGTCTCGGCCGACGTCGACGGCGATGCGAAGCGGCACGTGTGGTCGGTGCTCGACGGCCTCATCGCGACGGCAGGAGCAGGGGCGATCGTCGTGAGCCAGCCGACGGTCTCGCTCCTGGCGCGGCGCTTTGCCGTCGCCCAGGCGGGCGCAGAGGCGGCGGGCGGCGCGTACCGGCTGACCGAGTACAGGCAGACTCCCTTCGACCTCGGCGGGCGCATCGGGCGCTTCGTCGGCCGCGACAATGAGCTCGATCTCCTCAAGAGCCGTCTGCAAGCCGCAAGTCACGGACAGGGACAGCTTGTCTCGCTCATCGGCGAGGCGGGTATCGGAAAGTCGCGGCTTCTGTTCGAGTTCCGCCAGAGTCTCGCACGTCAGCCGGTGACCTATCTCGAGGGCCACTGCTTCTCGTACGGCACCGCCATTCCGTACCTGCCCATCCTCGAGCTTGTCCGGGCGATCTGCGGCCTCGTCGAGTACGACTCGCCCGAACGCGTCACGGGGAAGATCCACCGGGCCCTGGACGAGGTCGGCATCGAGCCGTCACGGGGCGCGCCGTTCCTGCTTCACCTGCTGGGGATCAAGGGCGCCGAGGAGGCGTTGGGGTCACTGAGTCCCGAGACGATCAAGGTTCGGACGCTCGAGACGCTTCACGCGCTGTTTCTCTCGGCCAACCGCCCCGAGACGCTCGTCCTGGCCATCGAGGATTTGCACTGGATCGACCAGGCCTCGGAGGAGTATCTCGGCTCCCTCGCGGACCGGGTCATGGGCGGGCGCATCGTCCTGGCGGCGACCTATCGTCCGGGCTATCGGTCGCCGTGGATCAACAAGTCCTCGGCGACCCAGATCGCCATCCAGCCGCTGGCGCCCCAGGAGAGCCTCTCGGTCGTGCGCGTCGCCTTCGGCAACGACACGGTCACCGACCCTGTGGCGAAGCTCATCCTGGCAAAGGCCGAAGGCAATCCTTTCTTCCTCGAGGAGCTGGCCCGCGCGGCCCGCGAGCAGGGCGGCGCGTCGATGAGCCTCACCGCGCCGGACACGGTGCAAGAGGTGCTCCTGGCACGCATCGACCGGCTCCCACCCGCCGACACGAGCCTGCTCCAGGCCGCTGCCGTGATCGGCAAGGATTTTTCCTTCGAGATCCTCCGGGCACTGGCCGGCCTCCCCGACAACGCCATTCGGGAGAGCCTGAGAAATCTTCAGGGCGCGGAGTTCATCAACGAAACGGGCGCGGTGCCCGAGGCGGAGTACACATTCAGGCACGCCCTCACCCACGACGTGGCGTACGAGCGCCTGACGAGCGAGCAGCGGCGCGATCTCCACGCGCGGATTCTCGCGGGCATCGAGAAGATCCATGCCGGCCGGCTGGCGGAGCACACCGAACGGCTCGCGCATCACGCTTTCCATGGCGAAGTCTGGGACAAGGCCGTCACGCACCTTCGCCAAGCCGGCAATAGCGCCGCCGCGCGGTCGGCGAACCGCGAGGCCGTGGCGCGCTTCGAGCAGGCGCTGGCAGCCCTCGCGCGTCTGCCCTCCAGCCGTCACGTCACGGAGCAGGCCATCGACCTCCGCTTCGAGCTGCGCAACCCGCTCCACCTCCTGGCGGAATTCGGCCGGCTCTTCGACCACCTCCGCGAGGCGCAGGCGCTGTCCGAGTCCATCGACGACCAGTGGCGCCTTGGGTGGGTGTTCTCCTACCTGACCCAGACGCTTCGCCTGACGGGCGCCGCAGACCAGGCCATCGAAAGCGGCGAGCGGGCGGTGGCCATCGCCGAATCCCGGGGCGATTTCAACCTTCAGGTCGCGACCGAGTTCCACCTGGGTTCGGCATACGAGGACTTGGGCGATTACCGGCGGGCGATCGAGATTCTGGGGAGAGTGGTGGAGCGCGTGCAGGGCGACCGGCTCTACGAGCGCTTCGGGCTGTCCGGCCTCCCTGCCGTGGTCGCGCGGGCGCATCTCATGTGCTGCCTGGCCGAGCTCGGTGAGTTCGCCGAGGGCGCCAAGCGCGGCGTGGAAGGCAACCGCATCGCCGAGGAGGTGTACGACCCCCACGGTCTCGTGAACGCGGAGTTCGGCGCGGCGACCATCCGCATCATCAAGGGGGAGTTCGCCGAGGCGATACCGGGGCTCGAGCACGGCCTCGGGCTCTGCCAGTCGTCGAATCTCCTTTTGATGTCTCCCCGCGTCTCGGCCGCCCTGGGGTATGCCTACGCCCGGTCAGGACGCATTTCGGAAGCACTCCCGCTGCTGGAACGCGCGGTGGAGCAGGCCGACTCGCTCAGGCTGACGAACATGCAATCGACCTTCCTGGCCTGGCTTGGGGAGACCTGCTCCATGGCAGGCCGTCCGGAGGACGCTCTCCGGCTGGCCGAGACGGCGCACACGCGCGCGCTCGACCAGAAAGAGCACGGGCACGAGGCGCACGCGCTCCGGCTCCTCGGCAAGCTCCTGGCGCGGCGCGAGCCTCCGGATCTCGACAAGAGCCGGGACTGCTATGGCCGCGCCCTCGCGCTGGCCGCAGAGCTTGGCATGCGCCCTCTGGTCGCCCGGTGCCATCTGGCCCTGGGCAGGCTCGACCGCCAGGCCGGAGAGCGCGCGAGCGGGGTGCGGCACCTCGATCTTGCCGTCACCCTGTTGCACGAGATGGACATGCGCGTCTGGCTCGATGAGGCCCTGAAGGAGCGGCGAGAGCTAGGCTGAGCGCTCCTCCTCGGGCCTCTCGGGTCCGATCACCTCGATGTCGATCCCGTAGCGCTTCGCGAGACGCCGCGCTTCCAGCTGCAGCGCCTCGGCCGCGTGGCGGTCCATCACGCCGCTGATCTCCAGGCGGGAGATTCGCTCCCCCGCGAGCCTCGCCATCTACTTGCCCGCCCTCGCCTTCTTCCGCAGCTCCTTCTTCCTTTGGTCGATTTTGGTCTGGTGGAGATGGATCTCCTTCGACACCACCCGGGCACCGTGCTTCTTCACCAGCGCCTTCAACTCCCTCAAGTACTTGTAGTAGGAGGCCATCTTTCGCTTGCTGTTGCCCTTGAGCTTGCGGCTGCTGCCATTGAGCACGATTACGACTTTGTGCAGCTCACCCGGAAGCGGTGGGGCGCTCGCCATCTCGTCTCCTCCTGTGGTGTGGTGTGGACTTCCCTGGAGCCCCGCGCGCGCCGCTATGCGCGCGCCTCCTCGATTCCGTCGAAGAAGTCGTCAGCGTGAAAGACGCTGGGGGGCATGTCAACGTCCCGGAGCACGTAGTAGTCCTCGTCGACGTCATACTCTTCCCGAAGGTCCACCGGCTCTCCAAGAGCCAGCCGGACGAAGGTGATGGCCATATTGTGCTTTCCCGTCAGGTCATAGACGGCCGTCGCGGAGGAGAAGCGGCCGGCATTAACATCCGTGACGCAGGGCACGCCGTCGGCGTTCTCTTTCAAATCGACGCTGAAGACCCCGGACGCCCGCGGGTCCAGCGCGCGCAGGGCACGAGCACAGATGTCCACGACGCGGGGGTCGCGGACGGTCTTGGCGAGCGTCGCGACGGAGGAGACCTGGCCCGGATTTCCCCCCATCCCGAGATAGGACAGGCGCTCGTAGGTCTTCATCAGGATGAGCGCCCCGTCCTTCCAGAGGCTCTGGCAGCCGAAGTCCCGGCCGGGCAGGTACTCGGAGAGCGTGAAGGCGTCGACGCGGACGCGCCGCATCGCCTGCCAATGACGGATCCAGCTCCTCGCCTGCTCGGGGCGCGTGACGGGAATCGCCCCCATCGACCCGCTGCCCGTGCGCATCCGGCACCACACGCGGGGCCGCGCCGGGAGCCGCCGGAAGAGGCTGTCGAGGCGACCGAGACTCGTCACCGGATAGGTCAGCGGGGCCGGTATGCCCCGCTTCCGCAGCCGGATGCTCATCTCATACTTGTCCTGGCACGCCTCGATGGTCGCGTGGCGCGGGAGATAGAGCCGGCACGGTATCTTTCGCCGGAGGCGCGACAGCGCCAGGACGTCCGGGTCGCTCGTGGGGATCAGCAGATCGGCGTGCTCCACCTCCAGGATCCGCCGCAGGGCGCCGCGGTACGCCGGGTGACCTGCGAGCGGGACGAGGTAGCGCCGATCGGCATCCGAGCGTCTCAGGACGAAGCGGTCGGAGTGGAACGCGGCGATCCGCAGGGACGGGTCTGCCGCCCGAAGGCTTCGGATCAGGTTATTGCTCGCGGGAGTTCCGGCCCCTGAGATCAGCAGTCGCGCCGACATGCTCTCCTCTGCTCCAGGCGGTTTCGCGCGCTCAGTAGGCACCGGGCCGGCGTCGGATGTAAAGGGCAAACTTTCCCGTGCGCCGCTGTCCTTATTCTTTCCAACCGTCTGTCCCTATATCCGCCAGTTGTGTGTTTATATGCGCCAGTTGTGTACTTATATCCGATCGAAGCGCAGGTGGTGAACTCGCTCGGCGGAGAGCGCGACGCGGTCGATCTCACCCCAAAGGTCGCGGCCGAAGATGTAGGTCGCCTTGTTGTCATCGGTGAAGGCGTCCGCGTAGGCGGGCGAGAGTGGGCGCACTGGGCCTTTACGCTGGGTCACGACGAGCCCCTTCCCGCGACGCACGCCCACGTCGAGCGTCGTGCCGAGCTCTCGAGATCTGTAGGTCCCCGTGTACGGCTCGAGCGATCGGGGCCCCTGGGCCGCAACAGCGCGCTCGAAGACATCGTCGACGCCGAACTCACTGCGGACCGTCAGGGCGCCGCGATCGAAAATCACCTCAGTCACCTCATCCGATGCGAGGAACCTTCTGCGGCCGAGCGGAACGAGCGGGACGTTTGACTTGGGAGCGGAGCCCGTCGTGGAACGACCGTAGCTGAGGGCAAGCCCGTCCCGGATCAGGTCGATCCACAGCGCCCAACCCGTGCGACTGTGACGATACACGCCCTGCTTCTTCGACAGTAGGGCGCGCGGCGGCGTGGGGCGCCTGGCGGGCTTCCCGGGGAAGCGCCCTCTGAGGCAGACCTCGGCGACTTGCCGCGCCCTCAGCGCCGGCTGCAGCAGGCAGGAGTTGCCGAGAATCGCCACGGCGCACCCGCGCTTCGGGTATAGCGCGAGATGCGACACGTAGCCGAGGTCCCACCCGCTGTGCCTCACCACGTTGAGGCCGCGATGGCTGCCAAGCCCCACTCCCGCGCCATAACCCAGCCGCCGGCCGTTGTTCAGGGTCCCGGCGCGCATGAGCTCGGCGACGACGGCGGCGAAGGACCTTCTCGGCGCCAGCAGGGTCCCTGCCCACACCAGAAGATCCTCGACCGTGGTGTGCAGGCTCGTCGGGCCGACAAGGTCGAAGTTCGGCACCCAGAGCCCGAACCTGCCCGGACCGCCGTCGGTATAGCCGTATGCGCGTCCCTTCAGCAGCTGACGGTGGTCATCGCGGAAGTGCGTCTTCGTCATGCCGAGCGGCTCGAAGATATGCTTGCCGGTGAACCGCCTCAACGACTCACCGCTCACCTGCTTCACCACGCGAGCGAGAAGCGTGTAGCCGGTGTTGCAGTAGGTGAATGCCTCACCCGGCGCGAAGTTCAGCTCCTCGTGGCTCCGCACGATCTCGAGGGCGTCGTCCTCGGTCCTTTCGTCCATCTCGCGCCACCCCGACAGGCGCAAGAGCGGCCACAGGTCGCGGAGCCCGCTCGTGTGGTAGAGGAGGTGCCGGAGCGTGATGCGCGCGGCGCATGCGGGCATCTCGGGCACGTGATCGCTGGCGCGATCCTCGAGTGACAGCTTGCGGGCGGCGGCGAGCATGAGGACGGCGCAGGCCGTGAACTGCTTTGAGAGCGACGCGGCGTGGAAGACGGTCGTCTCCGTGATGCACGCGCGGTGCTCCAGATCGGCGAAGCCGTACCCCTTGACATGGACGGGCTTGCCGTTTCGCAACACTCCGACGGCCCAGCCGGGTGCCGGCTGTCGGCCGTCGGGTGGGGCGATCTTCTCGATCTGCTTGTCTACGATCACGGCGGGTAGCTTCGCACGAGCGGGCGCGGGGGGCCAGCCCCGCTCCGGAGCCGCGTAGCGCGCGGTGTTATACTGCGCCGCATGTCCGGCCCCGATGTCGACGGCGCACCGCTTCCTCCGCATGCTCCCGCGGTCCCGCCGCGGCCGTTCTTCCGTCCGTGGGCCACGTGGCTCTCGACGGTTCTCGTCGCGGGTCTCGTCGCGCAGCTCTATGTCCTGACGCCCGGGGGAC
>WNFS01012042.1_pt1 | contig 11090 bp, 13 predicted proteins | sample 5400141 | NCBI WGS metagenome assembly WNFS01 (sample SAMN13153358, study PRJNA577476) | soil metagenome | isolation source: 60 cm saprolite under Madrone tree | place: USA:California | collected 2016-06-14 | reverse complement strand
CTGCCGCGTCCACCGCACCCCTCCCCGCGTCCGTGACGATCATGATACGCCCCTCTTGTGGGGTGGGATGCGAAAAGTTCTAGATCTGATTTGGGGTGGATGGGAACAGAAATATTTTTCGGAAAATCAGAAATAAGACTCGACAGCCCTGTCAAGAAACTGCCCGACGGGCAAATCACAGACGGCCCGCCCAGGGTTTTGCCTCACGCCTTCTTCAAGAACTCCGTGCGCAGCACCAGGCCCTTGACCTTGTCGGCGCGGCCTTCGATCTCGTCGGCGTTGTCGGTGAGGTGAATGCCTCTGATCACGGTGCCGCGCTTGAGCACGGTGGACGAGCCCTTCAGCTTCAGACCCTCAGGTTATGTTGAACCGCCACACCCCGTATCCTGTTACAAATTTCCCGCAGGCAGCAACTTGACTAAGGTCTTTAGAATAGCAACGAAGCCTTCCAGCATCTTTTGATCGACGGTGGAATCAAGTTGACCATGAACCACCGCATTTCGGATTGTACTAGCGGCTCTTAATGTGTCGGCTTCTTCGGGCGTAATATACCCTTCCGACCCAAGCACCTCGACGAGCCGAGCAGGCGTTTGTGGCCGCTGAAATTGCTCGGGAAGCAAAGCTCGCCCAACGGCTTCAAATGTGGCCCACGCCATCACGAGAGCGGGCAGCAAATGCCCCGCCTCCTTCAAATCAGTGACTCGCTGAATAGATTCATTGATTGCAGGAGTTGATGCTATCTCCAACAACTTGTTGGATGCGATAGGTGACGCATAGAAGACGCGGAGCTCCCAATCATCGTGGTCAGCAAACAACGACTGCAGAGTTTTTATTTTCTGTTCTGAGCGGCTGGTTGACCCGACGACCTCAATTGCGATTTTCTTGTCTTTCTTAAGGGCGATGGCGTCCGGTCGGTAGGCTTGCATAAAAGGCGGAAGGATTGAGGGGGACGGGTTTACATATACGTCGAAACCTTCCGCTTGATAGCGCGGCAGGAGACTCTCGATAACTTCCGCTTCACTGCTTCCAAAAACGCTCATTATGCCAGATCCTCGAATGGATCGTTCGATAACCGAACATACAGGATCGGCTTAGCACTATTTAGGGCATCCTGCAGTGTCGGGCTAGGCGCTCCGAACCCGAAAACGTTTCCAGGCTCGAATTTCTGAACCAAGACCCGGTGTACTTGTCGATCATCCACATAAATGTGGTTACCCAAGGCATCAAGCACGGGTTTCACTATGTTATCGATGTCGCCCGCCATCTCGGCCGCTGGGAAATAAAACAAGGTTGCCGCTATCGGGTTTCCCGTTGCAAAATGGCCCTCGGGCAAGATTGATCGACTTGCGTCAATGATGCGGGCCTTCCACGGGTCCACCGATTCACGGCGCTTGGCCTGAAGCGAAACTGGTGTTCCGGCCACCAAAAATTCGAGAGGAAATTCGAATTCCACACTCATTAAAAAGCTTTGCGGGCCAGAAATATCATTTCACGACGGGTACAGGCTTACACAAGCGAGCTACCATTTAAACTCTGCCTCACGCCTTCTTCAAGAACTCCGTGCGCAGCACCAGGCCCTTGACCTTGTCGGTACGGCCTTCGATTTCGTCGGCGTTGTCGGTGAGGTGAATGCCTCTGATCACGGTGCCGCGCTTGAGCACGGTGGAGGAGCCCTTCAGCTTCAGATCCTTGATCAGCGTGACGCTGTCGCCCTCGGCGAGCAGCGCGCCGTTTGAATCCCTGACCTTGATGTCCATGATTCTGTTCCTCTGCGCCTGTGCGATGATTACCTCATGGTGAGGAGCGCATCTTTGCGCGTCTCGAACCATGAGAGGATGAGTCGCGTGCGAGAGCGCTTCTCAGAGTAAGACCGATGCAGCGAGCATTCTCAATGCTCTCTTACAACTTGAACACGATTCGTTTTCCGTCATGGCCGGGCTCGTCCCGGCCATCCACGCCTTTCTTGCGCTTTGGTCTTAAGACGTGGATGCCCGGCACAAGGCCGGGCATGACGACTCTAGCCAAAAGGATGAGGTCGCGTGCCGTCGGCCAGGACTACCCCAGTTCGATTTCGTCGGTGACCTCATGCGAGAGGCTGATGCCGCCGACGGTCAGAACCATCCTGGCCGGCAGTTTTTCATTGCCCTTGAGACGGCCGGCCGCTACCGCGTCGCGCACCGCCTTTTCGATCTCGCGCTGCGAGGTGATGCCGACCTTCTTGAGAAATCCGCGCAGGCTGGTGTTGAAAACGTCTTCGTTCATGACGGCCTCCTGGTGTTACGGATGTTCCGGATGGTTCAGCATGTATTCGCCGAGATTGCGCTGAGCGCGGTCGGCGCGCGTGTTGGCGTTGTTGCGTTGAACGTCGCGGTCCTTGCGGCAGGCGACATATTCCGGCGAGCCCATCTTGACATTGTTGGCGCGGCAGAACGCGTCGTCGTCATCGCCACCCGAATTGACCATGGTCGGCTGTCCCCGCTCGAGGCAGCCCACTAGCAAGGGCGCGACAAGCAAAAGCGCAGCGAGCGATTTTAATTTCATACGTATCTACCTTCTCCGCCTCATGGTGAGGAGCCCGCGCAGCGGGCGTCTCGAACCATGCGGAACAATCAGTCCAGGTTGCCATCCTTCGAGACGCGCGCAAGCGCGCTCCTCAGGATGAGGCTCAGAGAAATGCGGCCTATTCAAGAGCGGGCAACTTACACCCTTCCCTTCAGCGCGTCGCCGATTTCGTCGAGCACCTTGGGATCCTCGATGGTGGCGGGCATCGCCCATTGGTCGCCGTCGGCGATCTTCTTGATGGTGCCGCGCAGGATTTTCCCCGAACGGGTTTTCGGCAACCGGCCCACGGTGATTGCGAGCTTGAACGCGGCCACGGGGCCGAGTTTTTCGCGCACCAGCGCCACGGTCTCTTTTTCGATCTCGGCATGGCTGCGCGTTACGCCGGCCTTCAGCACCAGGAATCCGCACGGCACCTCGCCCTTGATCGCGTCCTTGATGCCGAGCACCGCGCATTCGGCGACGTCGGGATGCGAAGCCAGGATCTCTTCCATGCCGCCGGTGGAGAGCCGGTGGCCGGCGACGTTGATGATGTCGTCGGTACGGCCCATCACAAAGACATAGCCGTCCTCGTCCTTGTAGCCGGCGTCGGAGGTTTTGTAGTAGCCGGGGAATTCGTTGAAATAGGCTTCCCTGCAGCGCTCGTCCTGCTCCCACAATGTCGGCAGGCAGCCCGGCGGCAACGGCAGCTTGATCACGATCGATCCCATGGTGCCCGCGGGCAATGCCTTTGTGGCTTCGTCGACGACGTCGACCTGATAGCCCGGCATCGGCACCGTCGGCGAGCCGTGCTTCACCGGCAGCATGCCGAGCCCCACCGGATTGCCGGCGATGCACCAGCCGGTTTCGGTCTGCCACCAGTGATCGATCACCGGCACCTTCAACTGAGCTTCCGCCCATTCGACCGTCGGCGGATCGGCACGCTCACCGGCCAGAAACAGCGTGCGGAATTTTGAAAGATCGTATTGGCGGATGAATTTACCCTCGGGATCTTCCTTGCGAATGGCGCGGAATGCGGTGGGCGCGGTGAACAGCGCCACCGCCTTGTGCTCTGATATCAGCCGCCAGAACGCGCCGGCGTCGGGCGTGCCGATCGGCTTGCCCTCATACATGATCGAGGTCGCGCCATGAAGCAGCGGTCCGTAAATGATGTAGCTGTGACCGACCACCCAGCCGATGTCGGAGCCGCACCACCAGACCTCGCCGGGGGCAACGCCATAGAGATTGAACATCGACCATTTCAACGCGACCAGATGGCCGCCATTGTCGCGCACCACGCCTTTGGGCTTGCCCGTGGTGCCCGACGTGTAGAGAATATAGAGTGGATCGGTCGCGAGCACCGGCACACAGTCCGCGGATTTTTTCGCCGCCATGGCTTTCTTCTGCAGCGCGGTCCAGTCGTGATCGCGGCCGGCGACGAGGTCGCAAGATTGCTGCGGCCGCTGCAGGATGATACAGGCCTGCGGCTTGGCGCTGGAGAGTCTGATGGCTTCGTCGAGCAGCGGCTTGTACTGAACGATGCGGCCGGGCTCGAGCCCGCAACTCGCCGAGAAGATCAGTTTTGGTTTGGCGTCCTCGATCCGGGTCGCAAGTTCCTTCGCGGCAAAGCCGCCGAACACCACGCTGTGCACCGCGCCGATCCGCGCGCAGGCCAGCATCGCGATCATGGCCTCCGGAACCATCGGCATATAGAGGATGACGCGGTCGCCCTTGGCGACGCCGAAATCGGCCATCACTGCGGCGAGCGTTTTGACCTCGGCCAGCATCTGCGCGTAGGTGAGCTTGGTGACACTGCCCGCCAGCGGTGAATCGTGGATCAGCGCCACCTGGTCGGCGCGTCCATTGGCGACATGGCGGTCGAGCGCATTGTAACAGGTGTTGACCACGGCGCCGGCGAACCAGCGGCCGTAAAGCCCCATGGCCGGATCGAACACCTTGTTGGCGGGCTCGATCCAGTCGATCTCGCGCGCCGCCTCGCCCCAAAAGCCCTCGGGGTCCGCGAGCGATCGGGCATGAACCTCATGATACCTGCTGTTGTCCTGGATGTTCATGACGTCGCTCCCCGTGGCAGTCGATCGACTCTTTCCGTCATGCCCGGGCTTAGCCGTCCGAAGGACGGCGTCGCTTCCGCTCGCCTATGCCCGGGCATCCACGTCTTTGTGCTCGTCGACGAAGCTAGACGTGGATGGCCGGGACGAGCCCGGCCATGACGGCGTGGGTCCAATCGAGTTCATTCGTCTGCCATTGTCACGCGATGACCTGATAATTCAAGGCGAAAACGCTGCGACATTCTGCTAATGCGCGGGCGCCGTTCAATTCGACTCGATCGCCAGCAGATGGTCCAGCCGCGCCTTCATCGCCTTCTGCAGATCGTATCCGGGCCGGCCAAACGAGGCATTGCGCGCGGCGAGAAAGGCGTCCTGCTCGCGCTGCAGGGCGCGGCCGGCGCGTGTACTGTCGCTCGCGGCCTCACGGACCACCTTGGTGTGCACCGCGTTGATCTCGCGGTCGAGATTGGCAAGCTCCGGATTGGCGCAGATCGCCTTTTCGACCGCGCGTCTGGCGGTGGCGCAATTGAAGCTCGGCTTGTTGTTGACCGCCATCAGCGCACCGATGCGCTCCAGTTCCTGCGCCAGCGATTTGTAATTGCCCTTCGCCGCCGGGTGATCCGGATAGAGCTTGATCGCGGCGGCGAAATCGGCCAGCGCGCGGGGCCGGTCGCCCTTTTTGCGCCAGAGTTCGCCTCTGATGTTGAAGATATCGGCCAGCGTGGGGTCGAGCCGCAGCGCGGTGTCGTAGTCACCGACGGCGCGGTCGATCAGGTCCTTGCGGTTGTAAGCGCCGGCGCGCGCGATCAGCGCCTTGATGCGGTCGGCCCTCAACGTCTTGTCGTTGTCGACCAGCGCGCCGCAAATGGCGATGATCCTGTCGGCGTCATTGGCCGCCGCTGCCGCGACGCAAGGCGCGGGGTCGACCTGCGGATCCGTGACCGGTTCGGCGCTGGTCGCCCGCGCATGGTGCGGCAGTGCTGCACAAAACATCAAGGCGATCGCGACAAGCAAGGCGGCCGTCCGCCGCATTGCGCTCGAAGTGGCGGCTGGCTCGCTCATCGCGCGGCGTGAACCTTCGCCCGGCGCTTGTCGCGCGCGCCGCGCTCGCCCTCGACCGCTTCGCACATCGCCTCGAACAGCCAGGCGAGGCCGGCGTCCATCAGCGCGACCTTGGGCACGGCAGCCCGGATCGAAAATGTTCGCAAGCGCAGCGGCACTTCCCTGCTCACCACCGCCAAGCGCGCGGCATGCATCGCCACGAACCGTCGCGGCATCGCCGCAATCAAATCAGATTCCGCGACCGTCGCAAGTCCCATGGCGAAATCGGGGACGGTGAGCGCGACGCGACGGGCACGGCCCTGCTTGGCCAGCGCTTCATCGACAAAGCCATGGGGGTCGCCGGTCATCGAAACCACCAGATGCTGCGCCTGGCAGAAGCTCTTCAGCGTCGGCCGCGCGGCGAAGGGGTGGCGGGCGCGCGCCACCACGACGAAATCCTCGTCATAGAGCGTGTGGGCAACAAAGCGCGGCGGCGCACGGTCGATCGGGGCAACGGCGATATCCATCGCGCCGGCCTCAAATTCGGCGAACAGCGGGGTCCATGCCCGCTCGACCGACCGGCCGCCTTGCGGCGGCAATAGCTGCCGCAACCCGATGTCGATCCCCGGAGCACGGTTTCGCAGCAGCGCGAGCAGCGGCATCAGGAACACCGACGACACCCCGTCCGGGGCACCGACAATGAAGCGCCGGGTCGATTTCGCGGCATCGAACGGCTCGGCGCTGGAGAGGACATTGCGCGCCCGCGCCAGAAGGTCGGCGATCGGTTCGGCCAATGCCGAGGCGCGCGCCGTCGGTATCACGCCCTTCGGCGTGCGCAGAAACAAGGGATCGTTGAGCAACCGCCGCAACCGCCCGAGACCATGGCTCACTGCCGATGGCGTCAGGTTGAGCCGCAGCGCCGCGCGGCCGACATGGCGCTCCCTGAGGATCACCTCGAACAGCGTCAGCAGGTTGAGGTCGGCGCGGGCCAGGTTAATTTCATTCCATCCCGCATCCAACCCACCGCCACGACAAGCCGCGAGGCCTTCGTCGAACAGGAATTTCATGCCGGCAGGGAACGCCGGCTTGCGAACGCGAAGGCGCCGATGGCGACCCCGGCCGACGTCGTCGGGTTCTGGCGGCAGGCCGGGCCGTCGAAGTGGTTCGCCAAGGATGCGGATTTCGATCACCGTTTTCGCGAAGCGTTTCTGCGCGCACATGAGGCCGCCATGCGCGGCGATCTCGACAGCTGGCTGGCGACGGCGGACGGCGCACTGGCGCTGGTGCTGTTGCTCGATCAGTTTCCAAGAAATGCTTTCCGAGGCACGCCGCGCATGTATGCCAGCGATGCAACCGCGCGCAGGATCGCTGCGGCGGCCATTGACGCCGGCCACGACCGGCGGGTGCCGCGCGAGCTTCGGATTTTCCTGTACCTTCCCTTCGCCCATTCCGAAGACATCTCCGATCAGGAACGGTCGGTGGCTTGGTGCCGGCAACTGGGGGCGCCGGACTCCGCTAGTTCCGAACGCCATCGCGACATCGTGCGGCGCTTTGGGCGCTTTCCACATCGCAATCCGATTCTCGGGCGCACCATGACGGAAGAAGAGCAGGACTTCCTCGATCACGGCGGATATGCCGGATAGCGCATGATCTGCGAAAACCGGTTTCGCTGATCACGCGAAATCAAAAGATGGCGACGAGTCCGATGCAGCGAAGTTGCGTCAGACTTCATGCAATTTATTTTGAACCATAACCCAGTTTGAAAGACTCACTACGGACCATAACCCAGTTTGGAAGACTCATTGCGCATGACAACTTTGATCAACGATAGTCGCGTTCGCGTCGTTGCGACGTCTAACGCCCAATACTTTTATTTCTATATGGCGCTGGCGTGCACCGCTGTCGCGTTCCTCGGCTTTGCGCCGACCTATTGGTTACCGTTGGCGTCGAGATCGTTCTCGTCGTCGCCAGTGGTGCATTTCCACGGCATGCTGTTCTTCGCCTGGACCTTATACTTCGCATTCCAGACTTGGCTCGCCGCTTCCGGACGGACCGGCTGGCATCGATCGCTCGGGCTGATCGGCTTATCACTGGCGACCGCGATGACGATCTTCGGATTCCTGGTGGCGGTTAACGCGATGAAACGGTCCGCGGCGATCGGGCAAACCGATGCGGGCATCGCGTTCGTGATCGTCCCGCTCAGCGGCATCGCATTTTTTGCGGTGGTGTTTGCGCTCGCCATTGCCGCAAGGGCGCGGCCCGAAACACACAAGAGGTTGATGCTGCTGGCCGGCATCTCCATCCTGGACGCCGCGGTGGCCCGCTGGTTCCTCACCTTCCTCGCGCCGCCCGGACCAATGGGACCGCCCCCCGTCGAGGTCACCATCGTGCCCGCACTCGCCGCTTATCTGCTGCTGGTGGCCGCGATGATTTTCGACTGGCGCCAATGGGGACGTCCGCATCCCGTGTACCTCTACGGCGGCATCGCGCTGGTCACCGTGAAGATCCTGAACTGGCCCATTAGCGCCACATCGGCCTGGCATTCCTTGGCCGGCGGGATCTTGGCGCTCGCCCAATAGCAAGACGGCACGTCGTCGCGCGAGACGCTGGGCATTTCGGTGCTAGATTGGCGCCGAAACGCTTCAGCGCGACGACGACAGGAACTTGGCTTGACGACATTCGAATGGCTTATCGGCTTGCTGATGGGCGCAGTGGTGCTGTCGGCGCTGGCCCGACGGATCAAGGTGCCCTACCCGACTTTTCTCGCCATCGGCGGCATGCTGCTGGCCTTCGTGCCGTCAGGTCCGTCCTGGACGCTGGAGTCCGATCTGGCGCTGGCGCTGTTCGTGGCCCCTGTCCTGCTGGACGCCGCATTCGATACCTCGGTGCGCGACCTGCGCGACAACTGGCTGCCGGTCTCGACTCTGGTCTTCATCGCGGTAGGTCTGACCACCGCCGCGGTGGCGGTGCTGGTCCATTGGCTGCTGCCGGACATGCCATGGGCGGCGGCGATCGCGCTGGGCGCCATCGTGGCGCCGCCCGACGCGGCCGCGGCGACGGCGATCCTGCGCCAGATCAATCTGCCCTATCGTATTCTCAAGATCCTCGAAGGCGAAAGCCTGCTCAACGACGCCAGTGCGCTGTTGATCTATCGCGTCGCGGTCGGCGCCGCCGCGGTCCAGCACTTCAAATGGAGCGAGTTTGCACCGTCGATCGTCTTGGCGTTGGCGGGCAGCCTGGTGGCCGGTTATCTGTTCGCCCGGACGTCGATGTTGCTGACCAGGCGGATCACCGATGCGCCGAGCTCCATCATCGTGCAATTCGCCGGCACCTTCACGGTGTGGATCGTCGCCGAGCATATCGGCCTTTCCGGCATTCTGACCACCGTCGCCTATGCGATCACGATCGCGCGCACGGCGCCGGCACGAACGCCGGCGCGGCTGCGCGTGCCATCCTACGCGGTGTGGGACACCGCCGTGTTTGTGCTCAACGTGCTGGCGTTCATGCTGATCGGGATGCAGCTGCGGCCGATCTGGGAACGGCTCGACGATCTGGTGCGGCTGGAATATTGCGCGGTCGCCGCTTGCGTCCTCGCCACCGTGATCGTCACGCGCATTGCCTGGGTGATCACTTACGGCACCACCATGCGGTTCTTGATCGCGCGAGGTATCGTTCATCCCAGGCGCCCAACGGCCGTGCCCACCGTTGAAGGCGGCATCGTCGTGTCCTGGTGCGGGATGCGCGGCATCGTCACGCTGGCGGCGGCGTACGCGCTGCCGGAAGGTTTTCCATATCGCGATCTCATGCTGTTGACGGCGTTTGCCGTGGTGCTGGGCTCGTTGGTGATTCAGGGCCTGACCTTGCGGCCGCTGATCTCGGCCCTGAAGCTCAGGGATGAGAACCCGGTGGCATCGGAGGTCGCGCGCGCCCGCGCGGTGGCCTATCGCGCGGCGCTGGATGAAATCGACGGCGATCCATCCGAGGAAGCCGAGATCCTCCGGCTCGAATACCGCGCGCTGCTGCTGCGCGCGGAAGGCGATCCCGATGGCGGCGTCGCGACCGGCGAACTTCCGGCAGATCCGCTGCGGCGGCGCGCGATCGGCGCCGCGCGGCGATCCCTGCTCAGGCTGCGCCAGTCCGAAACCATCGGCGACGACGCCTTTCACCAACTCGAGGAAGAATTCGACTGGGCCGAATTGAGCGCGCAGGGATGATGTAATGCAGCGGTGTAGCAAATATCGCGTTGTCCCGGCGAATGTGACTGAGGCGCTGCAATCTCTCTCCCCTCATCCTGAGGAGCGGCCGCTTGGCCGCGTCTCGAAGGATGAGGCCGGGAGTGGAGCCTCATGGTTCGAGACGGCGCAAGAGCGCCTCCTCACCATGAGGAAGAAGCCTATCCCGCCTTCAAGGTGATCCCGCCATCGACCACCAGCTCTATCCCGGTGACATATCTTGACTCGTCGGACGCGAGATACAGCGCCGCGTTGGCGACATCCCAGGCGTCGCCCATATGGCCCATCGGCACCTGCGCGTCGCGCGCGCGCCACATCGCCTCGACGTCGCCCGCGGCGTAACTCGCCGCCAACCCGGCGGAGTGTTCGACCATCGGGGTTTTCATCAGGCCCGGAAGCACCGCGTTGACCCGGATATTTTTCGGCGCGTATTCGACCGCTGTCGTCCGCGTCATCTGGTTCAGCGCGGCCTTGGTGGTGGCATAGGTGACATAGGAGATGCCGAGATGGCGGATCGAGGCGATCGACGAGATATTGATGATCGAGCCGCCGCCTTGCCGCGCCATCACCGGGATGACGTGCTTCATGGCGAGGAACGCGCTTTTGAGATTGACGTTGAAGACGTGATCCCAACTCGCCTCCGAGACGTCGACGACATTGCCCATCTCGGCGATGCCGACATTGTTGTCGAGCACGTCGATGCGGCCATAGGCCTTGAGGCAGGCAGCCACCACCGCCTCGACATCGCTGGCACTCGCAGCATCGGCGGTGAACGCCGTCGCCGCGCCGCCTTCGGAAGCGATGATATCGACGGTTTGCTGCGCCGCAGCCTGGTTGCGGTCGACGCAAAACACCTGCGCGCCCTCGCGCGCGAAGGTCACTGCGGTCGCCTTGCCATTGCCCCAGCCCGGCCCGATCGAACCGGCGCCGACCACGATCGCTGTCTTGCCCTTGAGCCGTTCCATCGAGTTCTCCCTTGATGATGACGTCGCTGAGATAACCGTAGCCCGGATGGAGCCCTTGCGAAATCCGGGACTTTTGGTTGGCGTTTTCCCGGATTGCGCTTCGCTGCATCCGGGCTACTGATCGCACACACGCATCGTCGTGACGTTGGCCCCGATCGGATGCCCGAAAACAGAGTTAATTCGATGGCGCGGCCCGCGCGCGCTTCGCACTGGCAACAATGCGGTTCCCCGCGTATTCTAGGATT
>WNFS01004102.1_pt1 | contig 11090 bp, 8 predicted proteins | sample 5400141 | NCBI WGS metagenome assembly WNFS01 (sample SAMN13153358, study PRJNA577476) | soil metagenome | isolation source: 60 cm saprolite under Madrone tree | place: USA:California | collected 2016-06-14 | reverse complement strand
CGCGCCCAGAAGATCGTCACCTTGTTGCTGCGCGACAAAGTCCTGGTGAAGATCGCGGAGGATATGGTCTTTCATCGCGATGCGCTGGCCGACCTGCGCAAGCGGATGGCGTCTGAAAAAGCAAAGTCGCCAAGGATTGACGTGGCCCGCTTCAAGGACTTGGCCGGAGTAAGCCGCAAGTATGCCATCCCGTTGCTGGAGTACCTCGACCGCGAGCACGTGACCCGGCGGGTGGGAGATGTCAGGGTGATATTGTGACGAATCAGGACGAGGAAGGTGGAGAATTGCAGAATTGACGAAGTGTCGGATTTTCGAATTTTCAATACATCAATTCGAAAATTCGTCAATTCGTAATTCTAGATTTTCTCTTCCGGCATTTCCAACTCCAGCCCCAGTGGGTCCGTAAAGCGGTTGGTCAGGTTGGCGACACCGACCAGCAAGTGCAGGTCAACGATCTCCGGATCGGCGAAGTGTTTTTTCAATTCGCTGAAGTCCGTGTCGGTAACTTCGTGCGGGGCCCGCGTCAGCAATTCGGCGTAACCCAGGGCTGCTTTCTCTTTTTCGCTGAGGCCGGAGTAGTTTCCCTGCTTGAGGGCGCTCCAGTCCTCCGGTGTCAGGCCGACTCGCTTCGACGAAGCCAGATGATGCTGCAGGCAGTAGCGGCAGCCGTTGATCATGGATACGCGGATGTAAATCAGTTCATACAGCTTGCGCTCGAGCGAGCGGCCAACGCTGGCATAGAAGCCGAGAAAATTCTTGAGCACCTCGGGACGATGGGCCAGCGCCTTCTGTACGTTGCCGGCCTTGCCCTTCAGCTTCTGCTGGTAGATTTCCGTGACTTCCGGCGTAGCCTGTTCGGGTTCGATGAGAGAGATTCGGGCCATGGAGTCCTCGCAGTTTTTGAGAATCGGCGTCCGTATAATAGAACACGAACTCGCGATGGTCCGCACGGGTCAGCTTTCACGAATTCTGCGTGCCAGAGGAATTTGTCGATGCTCTTAATTCGCCCAGCCACCGCCAGCGACGTGCCTGTTTTGAAGACTCTCATCCACGAATTCGCTGAATTCGAACGCCTTCCCGTTACGGTGAGCGAGGCGAGCCTCTTGCGTGATGGATTCGGGACAGGACCCAAATTCCGAGTGCTTATGGCGGAATGGAATGGAGACGCTGCTGGTTACGCATTCTTCTTCGATTACTACTCAACGTTCGAGGGGCGTTCCGGATTGTTTCTCGAAGACGTCTACGTTCGCCAGTTGTATCGCGGCAAGCAAATTGGAAAAGCCCTGCTGACCAGGGTCGCGGCGATTGCGCGAGAGGAGAATCGCTTTGGCGTGCGCTGGCAAGTCCTCGATTGGAACACTCCCGCGATTGAGTTCTATCGAAAGCTGGGCGCCGAGTTCCTGGATGACCGAAGGACCTTAGGCCTGCAGGGAGATGCCCTGGAACGTCTGGCTGCGAGCGGCCCTGCGAGTAAAAGATGAGCGCAGCGGTCCGCATCATCGGCGCCGGGCTGGCGGGATCGGAAGCGGCCTGGCAATGCGCCCGCCGAGGCGTTGCGGTCGAGCTCTGCGAGATGCGTCCAGTGGGCTCGACGCCAGCGCATCAGACGGCAGACTTCGCGGAGCTGGTTTGCTCCAACTCCCTGAAATCCGACAGCGAGAACACCGCACCCTGGCTGCTGAAAGAAGAGATGCGGCGGGCAGGATCGCGGCTGCTGGAGATAGCGCGTGAGTGCGCTGTCCCCGCCGGGCACGCGCTGGCTGTGGATCGCACTACGTTCGCCGCCAAAGTCACTGCGGCCATTTCATGCGAGCCGCTCATCACGATTCGGCGCGAAGAAGTCACGCAGATCGGCGAAGACCAGATCACGATCATCGCCACCGGACCGCTTACTTCCGACTCGCTCTCGCCCGAGATCGCAAGGCTGAGTGGTTCCGCCCATTTATATTTCTTTGATTCCATCAGCCCCATCGTGGAAGCCGATTCCATCGACATGTCGAAGGTGTACCTGGCTGCGCGCTATGACAAGGGCTCTGCCGACTACATCAACTGCCCCATGTCGAAGGAAGAGTACGACCGGTTCTGCGATGCGCTGATTTCCGGGCAATCCGCCGAGGAGCGCGACTGGGAAAAACTGAATTATTTTGAGGGCTGCCTTCCCATTGAGGAAATCGCCCGCCGCGGCCGCGATACCCTGCGCTTCGGCCCCATGAAACCGGTCGGACTGAAAGACCCGCGCACTGGACGTATCCCTTACGCCGCGGTGCAGTTGCGGCAGGAAAACCTGCGGGCTGACTCTTACAATCTTGTCGGTTTCCAGAATCATCTCAAATTTGGTGACCAGGCCCGGGTGCTGCGATTGATTCCTGGTCTGGAGAACGCGCGCTTCTTGCGTTATGGGCAAATCCACCGCAACACTTACATCAATGCGCCGACTCTGTTGTCTGAAACGCTGCAGATGAAAAAGTATCCGTCAGTATTCTTTGCCGGCCAGATTTGTGGGGTGGAGGGATATGTCGAATCCATTGCCACCGGATTGATGGCAGGGATTCACGCTGCAGCGCTGGCTACAGGAATGGATCCCGTTGTCCCGTCGCGCCCGACGGCATTCGGGTCTCTGGTGCACTACGTAACCCACGCCGATGCCAGGAACTTTCAGCCGGCGAATATCACTTTCGACCTGCTCCCGCCGCTCGAGCACAAGATCCGCGACCGCCAGGAGCGGCATCGTCAACAATGCGCGCTGGCGCTGCGGGGATTTGATGGATGGTTCGAAAAGTGTGGGGCGGGCGCCCTCGCCCGCCGCTTTTGACTCTCCCGGCCCCAAGACTTAATCCGGCCGTGTGGGTCCGGGTCTTCGACCCGGACAGGCCGCGCTTGCGCGGCTTCGATCCAACTTAGCTGGACAGCAAGCCGCGGCACAAAACGCCGCGGCCTGGGCGGGTCAGAGACCCGTCCCTACACGGGCATTGCCGATCCCCTGAACAAAACTGCGCTGAGTTTCGTATATGGACTTGGAGGCTTGTCTCTACCCGGCTTACGTTCAGCCGCGTTCCGCGTCCAACCTGCGATGATCCTGCGCGATCTCATTGGCGATGTGCTTCGTACCCTGTGGGCACACAAACTGCGCACGTTCCTGACCATGTTTGGGATCGCCTGGGGCATCGTTTCCATTGTTCTGATGGTGGCGGCGGGCGAAGGCCTGCGCCAGGGACAGGCCGAACAGGCCCGGAACCTCGGCAAGGACATTCTGATCGTGTTTCACGGTCGCACCAGCCTGCAGGCCGGCGGAGCCCGCGCCGGGCGCGCCGTGCACTGGGAAGACGCCGATGTAGTGGCAGTGCAGGCGGAAGCCCCGGATTGCGAATACGCCATCCCGGAACTGGAGCAGGGGGACGTCCGCGCCCACAGCAGTTACAACAACGCCGCATTCACGGTCACTGGCTCCCATCCTCCATTCGCCTACATTCGCAGCCTCGACGTCGGGGAAGGCCGCTTCTATAACTGGGACGATCAGAAAGAATCGCGGCGCGTGGCGTTTCTGGGCAGTGACGCCGCCAAGCAGCTCTTCCCTGGCCGCAATCCAGTCGGTGAAACTGTTTACTTGAATTCCTATCCTTACGATGTCATCGGTGTGATGGCGGTGAAGAAGCAAGATTCCAGTTATGACGGCTGGGATGTCAGCAAAATATTCATTCCCTTCGCGGCCATGCGGCGTGATTTTCCGGATAAACCTCCGGGCACATCCACCACATTCGATCAGTTGCTGGTGACGCCGCGGTCGGTAAACCAGCATGCGGCCTGCAAACACCAGATCCAGACCGTCCTGGGGAGGATGCACAACTTCGATCCGCACGATAAAGAAGCGTGCCCTATCTGGGACACGGTGCAGGAAGCCAAGGCGTTCCAGCAAATGACCGATGGCATGAAGTATTTTCTGGGCGCGGTCGGCATCGTCACTCTTTTTCTGGGTGGCCTGGGCGTCATGAACGTCATGATGGTCGCGGTACGAGAGAGAACCCGAGAGATCGGCGTACGCAAGGCCTTGGGAGCCCCGGCCCGCACTATCCTGAAACAGTTCTTCGTTGAGGCGCTGCTGATCGCATTTCTCAGCGGAGCCATCGGAATGGGGATTGCCTATGGGATCTGTTTCCTGGTGAACCTGCTGCCCATGCCGGACTTCTTCGCCGGCCTGGTGGCAACCTGGCAGTCAGGGCTGCTGGCTTGTGGCCTGCTGGGAATCATTGCGGTCTTTTCCGCGTTGTATCCAGCGAGAAGGGCCGCGTCGATCGATCCGATCGAGGCGCTGCGCTATGAAGCAGGCGGCTGAAATGTGCGGGTCCGGGTCGACGCCCTGAGCGAAGTCGAAGGGACCCGGACGGGCCGCGCTTGCGCGGCAGGCTTTGTGCGACAGCTTAGCCTGTCGGGTTCAAGTTTGCCGAGGTAGAACGGCTGCGGCTTAAACTGCCGAGTTTCGCTCGGGCCGGACGGGTCGGAGACCCGTCCCTACATGGGCTGTGGTTGGGTCGGGGACCTGTCTCGACATGGGCTTTTTGGTAGTACGAAATCATGCTGATTGAAATCATTCGCGAAGCCTGGATCGCGCTACGGCGCAATTACACCCGGAGCCTGCTGACCATGCTGGGCATCGTCTGGGGGATCGCGACCGTTACCTTGCTGATCGCCTATGGCAGCAGCTTTCGCCACATCCTGGTGAGCGGGTTTGACGCTTTCGGCAAGAGCGTGGTGATCTGCTGGCCGCAGCAAACCAGCGAGCAGCCCGGCGGACAGCGCGCCGGCAAGAAAGTGCTTCTGGAGCAGGCTGACCTCGACATCGTCAAGGAAATGGCCCCTCTGGTAAAGCACGTCTGCCTGGAAACGGTGAATCGTCCGGGTGTCAGCTATGGCGAGCGGATGGTAGGGACAGCCGCGGTCCGCGGCGTGTGCCCCGAATACGGCGAGATGCGCAACGAAATCGCCGCCCAAGGCCGCTGGCTCAACTCCGGCGACGAACTGGAGCGCCGCCGCGTGGTGTTTCTGGGTGCGCGCGTGCGTGAGCAGTTGTTCAGCGGACGGCCAGCGGTGGGCGAGACGGTGCAGATTGGCGGAGTACATTTCACAGTCGTCGGCGTGATGGCCCGCAAGATCCAGCTCAGCAACTACTTCTCCAGCGACGACGATTCCGTCTGGATTCCCTACAGCGCGGCCGGCGACATATGGAACACTAAGTACGCAGCGGTGATGGTGTTCGAACCGATTGCGCCCCAGTTCGAGAAGAAAGCCTCGGCCCAGGTGCTGGCCGCGATCGCCACGCGCCAGCAGTTTTCTCCCACCGACAAAAAAGCTTTTCTGATGTTCGGACGTGACGAGTTCCGTCCGGTCATCGACGGCCTTACCATTGGGCTGCAAGTGCTGCTCACATTTGTCGGCACACTGACTCTCGGTATCGGCGGCGTGGGTGTGATGAACATCATGCTGGTTTCGGTGGATGAGCGCATCCGGGAGATCGGCCTGCGGCGGGCACTGGGCGCCAAGAAATGGCAGATCAAGCTCCAGTTCCTAGCCGAAACTTTGCTCATCATGCTATTGGGCGGAGCCGCCGGCGTATTGCTTTCCTACGGTGTGGCGGCTGCGGTGGGCACGCTTCCCCTGATGGGGCCGCTGTTTGAAGACGACTCCGGCAAGGCCGACATCCATCTGCAGATCTCCCTGGCCACGGTTATGCTCTCTGCCCTGGTGCTTCTGGCAGTGGGAGTGGCCAGCGGCCTGGTACCGGCGTTGCGCGCCTCGAAGCTTGACCCGGTGGAGGCGTTGAGGTACGAATAAGGGGCAATCGAGCGCTTCCGATAGAAATGATTGGAGGAATTGCAGGATTTACGAATTTCAGGATTTCGAGTTGAAATTCATGATCCGTGAATTCGACAATTCTTCAATCCAGCCGGCTTTCCGAACTTGACGTCCTTCCCGCTTCGCAGTACCTTGCCGTCAGCCCGCCATCAACCGAGGTGCGTCTTGCCGATTTCAGCTGTGGATGCGATCACTCCGGCCTTCCAGCACGCCCGGCAGCAGCTTCTGCAGCCGTTTCGCGCCAGCCAGTGGGCCAAACTGGGCCTGGTAGGGCTGCTGGCCGGCGAAATGAGCTCGGGCGGGGGAGGCTGCAATCCCGGCAGCTTCCAGATGCCAACGCACCCCAATCACTCCCAACGTTTTCTGGAGCTCGGCCTGGCCGGCGTCAACCCCATGCTCTATGCCTCGCTGATCGCTGTGCTCGTCGTGGCTGGGCTGGTACTGATGGTTTTATTTCTGTACGCGAACAGCGTGATGCGCTTCGTCCTCTTTGACAGTGTGGTGGCAAAGGAATGCCGCGTTTGGGAAAGCTGGGGCCGGCGCCAGGGTCCGGGGCGTCGCTATTTTGTCTGGCAGATCCTACTTTTTCTGTCCTGGATGGTGGGGTTGACCATTCTGATTGGAATCCCGGCAGGTTTCGCCTTCCTCGTCGGCTGGCTAAAGGATCCCAAGGAACACATGATTCCGCTGATTCTGGGCGGCATGGCTCTGTTTTTTGTGGTGATGGTTTTCGTGGTCGCGCAACTGGTCGTCCACGTCATGACCAAGGATTTCGTGGTACCCCAAATGGCTCTGGAAGAGATCGGCCCCATTGAGGGCTGGCGGCGGCTCTGGCCTCAGATCAAAGCCGAGAAGGGCGGCTACGCCGGTTACATTGGCATGAAGATCGTGATGGCGATCGGCGCTGCAGTCGTTCTGGGGATCGTTTCCGCGATTGTGATGCTGCTGTTTCTTATTCCTGTCGGTGGGCTCGGCGCAGTGGCCGTGATCGCGGGAATGGCGGCCGGGCTGACCTGGAACCTCTACACCATCACCTTGGCGGTCGTAGCAGGATGCGGTGCGATTCTATTCATTCTGTACTTACTTTCATTGGTCTCGGTACCAGCTGTAGTATTCTTCCCGGCCTATGCCATCTACTTCTTCGCTTCGCGTTATCCCGCACTGGATGTGTTGCTGCATCCCGCACCGCCGCCGCCGATGATTTCATCACCACCGCCGGAAGCGCCACCGTTGCCGCCTGCGCCTGAACCGATTGGATAGCGGCCACACCTTCAATCGCCGAAATCTTTTGCTGAAGTCTTCAGCTTCGCGCCGTGACCGTGTCTCCAGGAAAAACGACGGCCGAGAATGCACTTGATGATCAGGTGATCGGTCGATCCCGTCACCCCAACACCCACGCCGAAGTTGAATTCCCATTGTGGACCAAGGTCGAGGTCAATGGACGGAAAGAACTGTTGTTGCTGATCTTTCAGGGGATCGAAGCCGTTCAGCGATCCATAAGCCGCGTAATACTCCAGCCCTCCGCTGATTCTCCTGGTGAAATCGAAACTCACTTTTGCGTTGGGTGAGAACTCCACGCCCCGGTTGACGTTTTCGCCGTGCAATGAGCGCTCCAGCGTGGGATTGAATGACAGGTACCAGCGGCCGATTTTCTTGTCCACGATGGGGCGGATCTCCCAAGTCCAAGTGTCGGGAGAAAAAGCGCGGCGCTGGTAGCCAATTTCGTTGGAGAGACTAACTCCAACCGGCCAGTGCCATGACTCGGGAACCCGGACTCGCGGCCGGATGTGGTCACCCACCCACTGCCAGCCACCATCGGGCTGGATGCTGGTGAACACGTAGAAGCCGGTCTCAAACCAGTCATTGAACGCTTGCGTGATTTCCAGGGTCTCGTGCTGGGCGTGGTTGCTGGGCAGAACCCCGTTTTCCACCGTCTTGCTGCCGTTCGCGGTGAAGTTTGAATGCAACTCTACCATCGTGCTCCGGGGCGGAACCGTATCGGAGCCGTAAACCTGGATCTCGTAGTTTTCCTGAGCGCAAGCCAGCGAGGCAAATAGCATGATCATAGGGAGAGCGGTCAGGACACGAATCGAGAGCCGTCGATTGATCATTCTTACCCGGCGAAGACTGAAGAAATACTCAGTCAATGATGCAGGGTGACCGCGATCGGGCGCAAGGCTAGGCGGTCGGCTCAGTCTCTGGCCCGATTCTTGATCCAGATCGGCGATCCAACGAATCCAAAGGCGCGGCGAATCTGGTTTTCCAGGAAACGCTGGTAGGCGAAGTGCAACTTCACTTGGCGATCGGTGAAGATGACGAAAGTCGGAGGAGCGACGGCCGCCTGCGTCATATAGTAGATCCGCACCTGCTGGCGGGCGGGAACCGAGGCGCGCTCGAAATCCACATGCTTGAGGAAGCGGTTCATCTCGCCGGTTCCGATGCGCCGGCGGCGCTCGATGGCAACTTTTTCCAATGTCGGGAATATTTTCTCGGTGCCTTTTCCGGTTGAGGCGGAGGCGAACAATATCGGCGCATAGGCAAGAAATTTCAACGCATCCCGCAGTCTTTGCTCGTAGGCAGCGCGGTCGGCAGGTCGCTTGTTCTCCTGCATACGTGAAGACTTCGTTGGACGCCCCGTCCGCTCCTTGCCGCTGATGACCAGGTCCCATTTATTCACAATGATGATCATCGAGCGTCCGCTCTCGTGAGCATATCCAGCGATCGAGGCGTCGAGCTGGCTGACCCCTTCGGTGGCATCAATCACCAGTAGCGCTACGTCGGCCGCTTCAAGGTGCTTGCGCGCCATCACGACCGAGAGCTTTTCCGCCATCAGGTGGGTTTTGCCTTTGCGACGGATGCCTGCGGTATCAATGAAGCGAAAGCGTCTGCCGCTCAGCTCGACGATTTCATCGACCGCATCTCGCGTGGTGCCCGGGATCGGCGAGACGATCGAGCGATCTGCGCCGGTAAGCAGATTGAGTAGGGTGGATTTGCCAACGTTGGGATGCCCGATAATCGCAACCTTGGTTTCGTGAGGTTCCGGCGCTTCTGGTTCTTCTTCCTCCGTGTCCCCCCCGTCCCCTGTGGTCATTTGGTTTGCGGGTGGTAGTATCTCGAGAACCGCATCCAGCAGGTCATCCAGACCGCGAGCGTTCTCGGCGGAGATGGGGAATAGTCTACGGATTCCGAGGCGATGAAAGTCATCCGTGAGCCCCTGCTGCTTCTCGGTGTCAACCTTGTTAACCGCGAGAAAAAGCGGCTTGCCAGTCCGGATCAGCTGGAGCGCGAGGTCGATATCTGGAGCTGCCATCTCCGTACGTCCGTCCACCACCATGACCACGGCGTCCGCCTCTTTGAGCGCAACCTTGGCCTGGCGGAAAATTTCTGCGGGTATGAAGTCTTTATCTTCCGGGAGAATGCCGCCGGTGTCGACGATGCGCAGACGGCGTCCGCGCCATTCAGCTTCACCGTAAAGACGGTCGCGGGTGATGCCCGGTTCATCTCCGACAATCGCGCGCCGCGAGCCCACCAGTCGGTTGAAAAGCGTAGATTTGCCGACGTTAGGACGCCCCACGATGGCAAGCGTGGGAATGCCGGCTGCGACCGACGGTGAGTTTAGAGTTGGTTGGGTCATAAGATCTTAGGGCGACGGCAAATCTGCACAGACGATGTGGCACCGACCCCGGTCCACACAAACGATTATTATAGTGACTCGGTGGCTCCCAGCTCCCAGCCCGTCCACGACACCAAGATCCGGGATGTCTCCCTCTACCAGTTCTTCGCGCCCGGAGGATTGCTCTCGCGCAAACATCCCGCATACGAGTTCCGCCGCGGACAGCTGCAGATGGCGCAGGCAGTAGAGCGGGCGCTGGAAGAAAAGCGTCACTTGATCGTTGAAGCCGGCACTGGCACGGGCAAAACGCTGGCCTACCTTGTGCCCGTCATTCGCTCCGGCAAGAGAGTCATCATTTCGACGGGAACAAAGAATCTGCAGGAACAGCTCTTCCATAAGGATATCCCTTTTCTCGAGCACGCGCTTTATCCCAACGGAGAAGGCAAGCTCAAGGTTTGCTACATGAAGGGGCGCAACAACTATTTGTGCCGCAAGAAGCTGTACGACCTTACCGATCAGCCCGTGCTTAGCGGCCTGGAAGAGATTGAGCACTATCGCACCATCGCCGCGTGGGAGAAGGTCACGCAGAGCGGGGACAAAGCCGAGCTGGCAGCGCTTCCGGAAGCCAGCGCCCTCTGGCACAAGCTCGACGCCCGCTCCGACACCTGCCTAGGACAGAACTGCAGTGCTTGGGAACGCTGCTTCATCACCGCGATGCACCGCCGGGCGATGGAAAGCGACATCATCATCGTCAACCATCATCTCTTCTTTGCCGACCTATCCATCAAGCAGCAGGCCGAGTACGCACCGGATGCCGGAATTCTGCCCGAAGTCGGTGCCGTAATTTTCGACGAGGCCCACGAACTGGAAGATGTGGCGGGAAGCTACTTCGGAGTTTCCGTCAGCAACGCGCGCTTTGAGGAATTGTGTCGAGACGTGGAAGTATCGCTGCAGCGCAATCATATGCTGTCGGCTTCGATGTCGGGCGCGCTGAAGAGCGTTCGCGAGCGGGCACTGTTCTTTTTTGCCCTCTTGCCTCTGGGCGATGGCCGTTTCGCTTTCGAAAACCGGCGCGGGTTCATGGAGGAAAATGGAGACGAATTTCTCGGGCTGCAACAGTCGCTCACTAGGCTGGGCTCGGAGCTGGAAAACCTGCCGTCGAAGCCGGAAGAAGTCTTCAACTTTGCGCGGCGCGCGCAGGAGTTGCAAGTACAGCTTGGCTTTCTGATGGAATCCGAGGACTGCAACACGGTGTTCTGGATCGAACGGCGACGCGGCGACCGCGACAAGCCCAGGGTTTTCCTTCAGGCCACTCCCATCGATGTGGCACCCATCCTGAAGACTTGCCTCTTCGACAAACTCGAGTGCGCAGTGCTCGCTTCCGCCACGCTGGCCGTCGGCGGCAGCTTCGAATACATGCGCCAGCGGCTGGGGCTGGAGCACGCACGAGAAACTGTGCTGCCGTCGCATTTCGACTATGAGAAGCAGGCGTTGTTTTACGTGCCCCCCGATCTTCCCGATCCTCGCGCCCCGCAATTCGCGGCAAAGGCGGCAAACCGCATCCGCCGGCTACTGGAAGTAAGTCGCGGACGGGCCTTTGTGCTGTTCACCAGCTACGCGCAGATGAATG
>WNFS01007878.1_pt1 | contig 11091 bp, 7 predicted proteins | sample 5400141 | NCBI WGS metagenome assembly WNFS01 (sample SAMN13153358, study PRJNA577476) | soil metagenome | isolation source: 60 cm saprolite under Madrone tree | place: USA:California | collected 2016-06-14 | reverse complement strand
CAGAGCGGTCTTTTTCATGTGCGACCGCAGAGCGGTCTTTTTCATGTGCGACCGCAGAGCGGTCGACGGAGCGATTGCTGGACATGGAAGTCTCCAGAGAGTGAAATTTTGGATTTTGGGGGAGTCTCGCGGAAGCGAGGCGCACTTCTGAACAGAAACAGTATACCAGAGCGATGATTACTCTGTCAATAAAAATTTTTGAGCGGATCAGGTTGAATTGTAAGGCCATTGAAATGACCAAGAAAGCTGCCGGAATCAGTCTTCCGACCAGCCAAGGTCGACGAGGGCGTGATACAGGCGAGAGAGCGGGAGGCCCACGATATTGAAGTAGCAACCTTCGACGCGCGGAATAAAGCGCCCGGCGTGGCCTTGAATGGCGTAGGAGCCGGCTTTGTCATGCGGTTCGCCGGTGGCGAGGTAGCGGAGGATCTCCTCGCTGGAGAGCGCGGCGAAATGGACGAGCGTGGATTCGACAAAAGTACGGCGCTCTGCGTCGGGGAGGCGGATAAGCGCGACCCCGGTGACGACGGAGTGGGTGCGGCCGGAAAGTTTTTCGAGCGTGTGACGCGCATCATCCGTAGAGCGGGGCTTTCCGAGGATAAGGCCGTCGATGGAGATGACCGTATCCGCCGCGATGACGATCGCTGGGCCGACAGCGCGCGCGGCTACGAGCTCGGCTTTTGCTTCGGCGAGGCGTTGTACGTGCGCGTTGGGCGATTCGCCGGAGAAGGGAGTTTCGTCCACCGCGGAAGAAAGAACAACGAAAGAAAAACCCGCCGCGCGGAGGATTTCGGCGCGGCGCGTGGAGGCGGAAGCAAGGATCAACTTCATGGCGACAAATTCGCTCGGGAAGAATACTACAGAGCGGTTGATGAAGCAGCTTGCAGGGGCGAACAGAAGAATCAGTGAAGACAAATTGTGAAGAACGGGGGAAGCCGACGAATTCAGATGACGACGGATTCCTGGTATTCGCCGAAGACGCGGCGGAGAGCGCTGGAGATTTCGCCGACGGTGGCGTAGCTTTCGACCGCGGCGAGAATCCCTGGGAGGAGGTTTTCGGTGGAGGCGGCGCGGCGCTGGAGTTCGGCGAGGGCTGACTGGACGCGCGCGGAATCGCGTTTAGCGCGAAGGGCATTGAGGCGCGCGACCTGTGAGCGCTCGATTTCGGCATCGATGCGCAGAGTGGGGATACTGCGCTCTTCTTCGGCAATGAAGTCGTTGACGCCGACGACAATTTGTTCTTTTTTCTCGATGGCGCGCTGGAATTCGTAGGCGGCTTTCTGGATCTCTCCCTGGACGAAGCCGCTTTCAATAGCGCGCAACATTCCACCCATGGCGTCGATTTTTTCGATGTAAGCGACGGCGCCTTTTTCGATCTCGTTGGTTAGATGCTCGATGGCGTAGGAGCCGGCCACGGGGTCGACGGTGTTGGTGACGCCGGTTTCGTGGGCGATGATCTGCTGGGTGCGAAGGGCGATGAGCGCGGCGTCCTCTGTTGGAAGCGCGAGAGCTTCATCGAGAGAATTGGTGTGCAGGGATTGGCAGCCGCCGAGAACGGCAGCGAGCGCCTGAATGGCGACGCGGACGATGTTGTTTTCCGGTTGCTGCGCGGTAAGGGAGGAGCCGGCGGTTTGCGCGTGAAAACGCAGCATCAGGGAGCGGGGATCTTTTGCGCCGAAGCGCTCGGCCATGATTTTCGCCCAGAGGCGGCGAGCGGCGCGGTACTTGGCGATTTCTTCGAGAAGATCGCTGTGGGCGTTGAAGAAAAAAGAGAGTTGCGGTGCGAATTCATCGACGCGGAGTCCGGCGTCGAGCGCGGCTTGAAGGTAAGCGATGCCATCGGCGAGAGTGAAGGCGACTTCCTGGATGGCAGTGGAGCCGGCTTCACGGATGTGATAGCCGGAAATGGAGATGGTGTTCCACTTGGGAAGATGGTTGCGGCACCAGGCGAAAATGTCAGTGACGATGCGCATGGCGGGGCGCACCGGATAGATGTAAGTGCCGCGGGCGATGTATTCCTTTAAGACATCGTTCTGCACGGTGCCGGAAAGTTTTTGCAAACTGGCGCCTTGGCGTTTCGCAACGGCCACGTAGAGACAGAGCAAGATGGCGGCGGTGGCGTTGATGGTCATGGACGTGGAAACTTTTTCGAGCGGGATGCCGTCGAAAAGAGTTTCCATGTCTTCGAGGGAATCGATGGCGACGCCGACTTTTCCGACTTCGCCGAGGGCGAGAGGGTGGTCGGAGTCCATGCCGATCTGCGTGGGCAGATCGAAGGCGACGGAGAGGCCGGCCTGGCCCTTGCTCAGGAGATAGCGATAGCGCTGGTTGGATTCAGTGGCGGAGCCGAAGCCGGCGTACTGGCGCATAGTCCAGAAGCGGCCGCGGTACATCGTAGGGTAGATGCCGCGAGTGAAAGGGTATTCGCCCGGATAGCCGAGGGAAGATTCCGTTTCGGAGTCAGCGATGGGGTCGGAATTGTAGACGCGTTCAAGTGGAATGCCGGAGAGGGTGGTGAATTTCGACTTGCGTTCGGTGGGGGCGGATTTGATTTTGGCGTCGGACATGGAATGTTGAACACAACAAACGGCAAAAGCGCCCCCGACCGGGTGGGGGCCGCTACAACTTCCTGGACTTGCGAAACTGAGTTACGGCGAAAAACGCAAACAGGAACGCTACGGCGATGGCGGCGGCGATGAGCCAGTGCGCGGTGTCGCGGTTCCAGGCGCGCAGCGCAGCGTTCAACCAGGCCAACGCAAGGACGGCAAATACCGCAGCAGTGACTTCATGAAAAATCTGGCGAAGCGTCCGCCAGAAACGCCGGAAACCGCCTTGCTGATGGGGCGCGGTAGCTGCGTTTGCGGCGCGTTTGCGGCCGTGGACATAGGAGCATCTTAGCGCAAAACGCGGCAAACATCAGGAATCGGGCGTGTTTTCGCCCAACCGGGGAGCCTTAGAACCTGAACGAAGGTACTGTGAACGGATTGGAGACAACGCAACGAAGGTCACTTGTATCCAACAATACGTGGGCCTAGAATGGCGGAAGAAGTAAGGGAGAACCAGCCTTGCAACTCGACGATCACCTGAAAAACCTGCTCCGTGAACTGGGACACGCGATCAACGATACGGTGTCCGATTCCGACCGCATCACGGGTGCAATTGCCGGAGTGCGCGCGCACGGGTACGACATCGTGCTGAAGCTGGACGCGACCATTGGGCTGGCAAAACGCGACGCGGCTGCCGCGGAAGCGGCGAAACTGACCACGCAGGACCGTCGATTCCTGGAGTCGCTGCGGATTCAGGTGGATCAGGAATCATTTTTAGAAGAAAATGACAGAAAGCCGGTTCCGAAGCTGGCTATGACGCCGCAAGACGTGAGGTTTCTAAAGTCACTGCGGATTGCCACGGACGACGCGGAATGAAAAGCATCACCAAGATTACCGGAATCGGATTGCCGCTGATGCTGGCGGCCTCGGGCGTTTTTTCCACGCCGGCTGCGGCGCAGGGCCCCGCTACCGTGCCGATCATCATTGCGGATACGGCGGCGCCCATTATCATCGCCGCGGTGAAGCCGAAGCCGAAACAAACCGGACTTGGCAAATTTGAAGGGTTCGTGATGCACGCCAACAACGCGCAGATCACCGTGCGCGCGAAGGGCAACGACATGACTATTCGGACGTTCCCTTTGTCGCAAAATGCGTCCACGAAGATGCAGCAACTCATCGACAAGGGCGGCTATCAATACGGCGACAAGGTGACTGTTTACTACAACCCTGCTACGGAACAAGCGATCAAGTTCAAAGGGAAACCCTCGAAGCCTATTTGATTCGCGGAGCGGCAACATGCTTCGCCTGCCTGCGGTTGCCGGACGCTTCTATCCTTCCAATCAAGCAGAACTGACAGCACTCATTCACAAATATGCGGTGATCGATTCAAGCAAGCCGCTGATTTCGGCGAGGGCATGCCTCGTGCCCCATGCGGGTTACGCGTATTCAGGGCACGTGGCGGGAGCGGTGCTCGCGCGGATTGTCCTCCCACGGAAAATTATTGTTCTCGGAGTGCGGCATTATCCTCGAGGCGAGCAGGCAGCGATACTTTCGAGCGGGGCGTGGCGCACGCCGCTGGGAGACGCGCGGATTGACGAGGAGCTGGCGGAAGCGCTGAAGAAAACTTGCCCGCAATTGCGCGAAGATAGCGTGGCGCATAGCGCGGAGCATTCGTTGGAAGTACAGTTGCCGTTCCTGCAAGTGCTCGTGCCGGAGTTCACTTTTGTTCCGGTGGCTCTTGGAACAATGCGATTCGAATCGCTGGTGAGCGTAGGGGAAGCGATCGCGCGAGTATTGGAGGATTCGAAAGAGCATGTGTTGCTACTGACGACTTCGGATTTGAATCACTACGAGGATGACGCCACTACGCGTGTCAAAGACCACAAAGCAATCGATCAATTGCTGAAGCTGAATCCGCGGGGGCTGTATGACACTTGCCGCGACGAGGCTATTTCGATGTGCGGGCTGGGACCGGCGGTGGCGATGCTCACCGTGGCGAACGCGTTGGGGGTGAAGAAACCGGAATTGGTGAAGTATGCGACATCCGCGGATGAGTCCGGAGATCGCAGCGCGGTCGTGGGCTATGCGGGCATGATTTTTTCCTGACTTATACAGACTGAGATGAGCCATCGAACAAAAAAAAGCGGCTCCCGACGGGGGAGCCGCTTTCGAAGCGTTACCGAATCGATTAGTGCGGTCGGCCGGAAGATGGGTGCGAAGCGGGCGCTGGGCTGGAAGAGGAGGTCGACGAGGACGATGATCGCCCAGAGCTGGCCCCGCTCGAAGAGGATGAGCCACCGCTCCAACCGCTGCCTCGGCCGCCGGCGCTGGAACTTCCGCCGGAGTAGCGCGGCGCGGGTGGCGGAACAGAATTGCGCGGAGGTGAAAAGGAAGCACTCCGCGACGCTGGAGGAGCCGCGGGAGAACGCGGAGCTGTACCGGGAAGCGGTGTCGAAATGGCGCCAGCCCCTGTTCTTCCATTTTGAGCTTGAACTTTCTTTTCGTTCACGGAGGACGAGGCCGCAGCAGAATTTGTATTTACGAAGCGGTGCTCGTGCGGGTCGTACGCGATAGAGGAGTCCTTACCGGGCGAAACAGCACGAATTCCGGATTTGCCTTCCACCACTGCTCTCGAAACGCGTGCCGGAGGACCGGCAGCCACTGGGCTGGCGCCAAACGCCGCGCGCGGCGGGGACTTCAAGGCTTCCCATTTCTGGCCGCGCTCGACGGGGATGAGCTGTGCGCCCGCGCCTCTGGTTCCCTCAATCGAAAAAACGCCGCGCCCCAGATTTGCTGGAGTTTTTCCTTTGGCATCGAGGGGATGCATGGGTACGATCCCGGTTTTGCCGCCATTGCGAACAAAGACAGCGGTCACCGGATGATAGATCGGGTGCGGAGGATGAACGCCCTTGGGGAATCGCCTCACTGGCCCGACAGGATATCCGGAGTATCCATAAAGAATCGGCGGAGAATAAAACCATCCGCCGCAGGAAGCATCGAAGAGCCATCCACCATAGTGATAAGGAGCATAGCCCCAAGGCTGATAGCTGAGCCAGGCGTAGCCGCCTGATGCCGGATCGAAGATCCACTGGCCGCTAGTGAATGGGGACCAGCCATATCCCACGCCGAAGGGCCTCCAACCGAATCCATAAGCACCACAGTTGGAAAAGGCGCCATAGGTGTATAGATCGGCGAAACCCGGAACGTAATTCGAAGAACCAGTGTATTGCTGTGAGGCGGCTGTGGCGGTGGAGACGCTCTCGATGCGGCCGGCGACCCAGCGATCAAAATCGTCTTCCGTGGGGAGGTTGCCGACGCTCAGGGAAGAGTCATTGCCTGCTTTCATCGAAAGGGACTGGCCCTTCTGGAGCCGCGTCTCGTTCTTGCTGTGCAGGACGGAAACTCGGCCTTTATGGGCTTCGACGGTGCTGCCGTCATCATAAGTATCGATCCGAAATTCGCCACGGCCCACGGCTTCCACGGTGAAATCGCCGCCGGTGACGCTGAAGTAGTCCCCGCCCGCGGGGTTCACATAGAAAGAAGCGCTGCCTTGGCGCAGAACGAGGCGCGTCGTCCGCGCAGAGTCATTGAGGGAAAGGTCGTAAAACTCCAGAACCGTGTTTTCCTTGAGGAAAGCCATGGCACCGTTCTCGAATTCCACTTCCGCGCGGCCATTGTCGGTGGCAAGAACATAGCCCTGGCGAATGGGCAGATTCAGCCCAGCAGTCTCCCAGGTAGCATTGGAGTCTGCAAGCGGGTCGCCGTGGGTTTCCCGTGCGAAACGGACGTCGCCCTGAACGAGGCTCAAGCGGATGATACGCGCATGGCCGGAATCCGCGGTGGCAGGAGGCGTGCCCGCGAAGAGCGAAATCATCAGAAGGACCAGAAGGGAAGGAAGCAGTTTACGGGAAGTCATATTCACCCCCTCACGGGGAAGCGACAACAATTAGACGGTTCGTGAAGCGGGCCGGTTACTTGCGATGGGCCCTGTCTCATCGTCTCCCCCGGGGATAGCGGCGTCAAGGGAAGACTGTGCCGCGGCCAACGGGCTCTGGAACATGACGAATAAAACGGGTTTAGGTACCAATAGGATAAATCGAGATTATTGGTCGCTAGTTCCTTGACACTCCGAAAGTGAAACGTTAGGTTCAAGAGGGGGTGGTGTCAGGCGTATCCGCGGGCGTGGTGCGGTCCGTCGTCCTTTCCAAGCAAAAGGCGTTTGCGAGCCAAACGGAGTTTGCTCACGATCGCGGAGCAGTGCAGTCCTATTCTCTGGGGGTGTTTATGCGAGGCATCTTACGAATTATATCCGCCGTGTTGGTGTTGGCGGGAATACTGATGAGTTCGGGCGCTTACGGACAAGGAGGCGCGACGGGAGCCATCAGCGGCGTCGTTGTGGATACGAGCGGGGGCTCGGTTGGGGACGCCGAAGTACAGATCATCGATACCCGCACGGAATCGTTGGCGCGCAAAGTTGCAACGAACGCGGATGGAGCCTTCGTTGCTCCGCTGCTGCCTCCGGGAATCTACATCGTGGTGGTGAATAAGTCGGGCTTCTCGGAGGCGAAGGCCTCCGGCATCGAAGTGCGCGTGACGGAAACGACGAAAGTCACGATTTCGCTAAAGCCCGGCGCGGTGAGCGAGAAAGTGGAAATATCCGCGCAGATTACCAGCGTGGAAACAACCAGCGCGGCGACCGGGCAATCGCTGGGCACGGAAACCGTACGGGAATTGCCGTTGGCGACGCAGAATTATCAGCAGTTGCTGACGCTTTCCAGCGGCGCGCAGAGCGAACTCAATGCCGCGGCGCAGCTGGGACGCGGCAGCGTGAAGCTTTTCGTCAATGGCCAACGCGAGGACAACAACAATTTCTTGATCGAAGGGATCAGCGCGACGGATTACAACGTGGCGCAAGCCTCGTATGTGCCTCTGCCGAACCCCGACGTCATCCAGGAGTTTAAGGTTCAGACTTCGCTTTACGACGCCAGCCAGGGAAGAAACGGCGGCGGCAACGTCAACGCCATCCTCAAGTCCGGCACCAGAGAACTTCACGGAGATGCCTACGAATATTTTCGCAATGACGTTCTGAACGCCAATGAATTCTTCCTGAACCGTCAGGGCCTCGCGCGGCCCTCGGTGAAGCAGAATATTTTCGGCGGGAGCCTTGGCGGCCCTGTGGTTAAGGAGAAATGGGGATATTTTTTCCTGAACTACCAGGGGACCCGTCAGCGCAGCGGGCTTTCGCCGGGCACCTTCATCAGCACAACCATTCCGACTCTGCCCGATGCCCAAAACCGCTCTGAAGCATCCTTGATCGCGGAGTTTTTTCCCGCCGGTCTTCCCGCGGGCATCACCAGCCTGGATCCCGTCGCCGTAAAACTGCTTCAGTTCAAGAGCAATCAGTTCGGCGGAACATCCAACGGCTTCCTGATTCCCAGCGGTGACCCGGCGACCGGGGCATTCGCCGTCAGCCATCCCGGAAAATTCACCGACGATCAATTTACCTCGAACTGGGACCGGGAATTCCGCGGCGGCACCGATAAGATTTCCGCGCGCTTCTTCTTTTCCGATTCCGAAAGTTTTCTGCCGTTTGGCGCGGGGGACTTGCAAGAATCGCTGGGAAGCACGCTGGCCAGCAGCATCAGCTCCACGTCCCTTAATTTCCCCTTCGACACGCCGGTGCGTGCGCGCTTCTTTAACGCCACGGAAACGCACTTGTTTTCCCCGGCGCTGGTGAATGAATTCCGGTTTGGATTTGTCCATATTAACGATGTTCTCGCCAATGTCCCGCCGGTGACGGACACGGATCTCGGGATTGACCACCCCACGCACTCGGTGACGGATTCCATTTATAAATTTGTTTTTGCCAGCTCGGGTTTCGAAATCGGACCGGCGCCGTTTGCGAACCAGCACCAGACTCAGAACAACTACAACTTTGTGGATACCGTGAGCTGGGTGAAAGGCGCTCATTTGTTTCGATTTGGCGGCGAATACACGCGCGTGAATCTTGATAAACTTTTCCCGCAGGTATTTAATGGCGAACTTTTTTTTACCAACACCACGGACGGCAATTCGGATTTCCAGAATTTTCTTTTGGGCACGCCGCAATTCAGCTTCGGTGGGGGCGGCGTGTACAACCATCAGTATCGCTCCAACAACTACGGCATCTTCGCGCAGGATGATTGGAAAATCCGCCGCGACCTGACCCTGAATCTGGGCGTCCGCACGGAGATTTTCGGCGGCTTCCACGACAATGCTTGCCACATCGGAAATCTGGATCCGGCGCTGGCGAACCAAGGGAAGTACCCGTTCATTTATCCTTCTTGCGTGAAGGGATTGAATCTGGCCGGGCTGAGCGGCACAGCCAAGGACACCACCTACAACAACAATTACGCGACCGGCCTTGGGCCGCGCATCGGCCTCGCCTACGACGTTTTTGGCCATCACACGACCACGATCCGCGCCGGTTTCGGGATTTACTACGTTCGTGAAGATGTAGGCTCCGTGGATCAGCTTTCGTTCCAGGCGCCTTTCTTGCCCGTCGCGTTTGGAGGAAGCCCCGCTGGCTGCATGGGCAGCATTTACTCCCAGACGCCTCCGGCGGGCTGCCCCAATCCCAATCCGAACGGCCTGCCCAACGCCGGCACGCTCGATCCGACGTTTGTGCCTTGCCTTGCTGTCTTCCAGGGATTTCCGGGGAACGACACAAGGCAAGCTGCGAACTACGGACCGGCCTCCGGGGCGGCCTGCCCGGGTCCGCTCCTCTCCACAAACATTTTCGGCCTCCAGGTGCCACGTCACTTCGTGGTGCCCAGCACGCAGCAGTGGAACCTGACCATGCAGCGATCGCTGGGCCGCCAGTGGGTGTTGGAAATCGGCTACATCGGCACGCACGCCATTCATCTTCGCGAGACGCGTGACAACCAGCAGTCGCAGCGCGCCTCCGTGGCGGCTCCCGTGAAGATCAACAGCCCCTTTTGCAACCCCAATCCTTGCCTTATTACCACCAACACCTTTGGCAACGCCGTGGCGCGATCTCTGAATCAGGGCATCAATGGCTACGCAGGTTTTCAACTTTTTGCCAACGATGCGTATTCGCACTATCACTCGTTGCAATCCACGCTCAGCCGCCGTTGGGGGGCGGGCTACTTCCAAGCGGCTTACACCTTCTCAAAATCCACCGATGCGACCTCCAGCGGGAATACCGCGTTCAATACCGCGTTCAATGATGAGTCCACGCTGGATGCTTCTCGCGGCCTCTCGGACTTCGACCGGCCTCATCGGTTTGTTGTCAGCTATCGCTACGACTTGCCGATCTTTAAGGACACTACCGGCGTGAAGGCCGCTTTGCTGAAGGACTGGGCCATAAGCGGCATCACTATTTTCCAGTCGGGAACACCGTTCTCGGTAACGGATTCCGGAGCGGGAACAGGCTTTCTCGGCGCGGGATTTACTCCCGGCACGCTGTCCGGCAGCCTGGCATCCGGCAGCACGCTTGCCAGCGCAATCAACTCGGGGAGCATTCAGAACCGCGTCAACAATGGATACCTGAACGTCAACGCGTTCACCACCGCGCCGCTTCTTTATCCAACACTGTGCGACCCCCTCACCAACTCGAACTTCTGCACCACGGACTTCGGCAATCTGGGCCGAAACGTTTTCCGCGGCCCGCACCAGCAGAACTGGGATTTCTCGCTGATAAAAAACATCAAGCTGACGGAGAGGCAGTCGCTGCGCTTCACTACCGACTTCTTCAACATCTGGAATCACGCCAACTTTGGCAACCCTTCGATCAACGACGTGGAGAGCATTCCGCACGATCCCGTTACCGGCCAGCCACTGGCGACCGGGCCGTTTGGCAAAATCACCAGCACTGTGGGCACGCCGCGATTGATCCAATTTTCGCTGCGGTACGCGTTCTAATTGGCGAAAGATCAATTCGAGACTGCAGGGGCGCTCGCGGCGCTGGGCGCCCCCCTATCTTCGCCTTGAGATAGACCAGCGCGCCGGCCCCAGTACCACGGCCGCGTCCTTCGCCGCGAAGTGATAAGATGCCCGGCCGGACACGAACATGACCCGAATCGCATCACGCGTTGCACAATTGAATGGTGAAGGCGCGCTGGCCGTGTATTCGCGCGCCAAGGAGCTCGAGCGCCAGGGGCGCTCGATCATTCATCTGGAACTCGGCGAGCCGGATTTTCATCCGGCAGCGCCGGTCGTGGATGCGCTGCGCGATGCGGTGGCCGCGGGGCGCGACCGTTACTGCTCCACGCGCGGCGTGCCGGTGTTGCGTGAAGCGATTGCCGATTATTTGAAGCGCACCCGGAGATTGGACGTTGCCAGTGAGCAAGTTCTGGTGGCGCCGGGCTGCAAGATGGCGCTCTCGCTGGCGATGATGGCGCTGATCGAGCCGGGCGACGAAGTGCTTTTTCCCGATCCCAGCTTTCCGATTTATCCATCGTTTACCCGTGGGCTGGGCGCGACCGCGGTTTCCTATGGACTGGAAGAGAAAAACAGATTCCAGCCGGATGCGGAAGAAATCGCG
>WNFS01004099.1_pt1 | contig 11092 bp, 6 predicted proteins | sample 5400141 | NCBI WGS metagenome assembly WNFS01 (sample SAMN13153358, study PRJNA577476) | soil metagenome | isolation source: 60 cm saprolite under Madrone tree | place: USA:California | collected 2016-06-14 | reverse complement strand
CGTTCATGAACTGGCAGGGAAGAATTCCCATTCCAACTAAATTGCTGCGGTGAATACGTTCGAAACTCTCCGCAATCGCGGCCCGGATGCCGAGCAAGCGCGGACCCTTCGCGGCCCAGTCGCGCGAAGAGCCGGATCCGTATTCCTTCCCGGCGATCACGATGAGCGGCACGCCACCCTCGCGATATTTCACCGCGGCATCATAGATCGTCAGCTGTTCCCCGCCGGGCTGATACCTGGTCCAGCCGCCCTCGGTGCCTGGCGCGAGTTGATTCTTCAAACGAATGTTGGCGAATGTACCGCGCATCATCACTTCATGATTGCCGCGCCGCGCGCCGTAGGAGTTGAAATCGTGCGGCTTCACGCCATTGGCGATGAGATATTTCCCGGCTGGCGAATCAGCCGCGATGGAGCCGGCCGGCGAAATATGATCGGTCGTAATGCTATCGCCGAGTACGGCCAGCACTCGCGCGTCATGCAAATCGGCAAGCGGCGCGGCCATTTTCGACATATTTTCAAAGTATGGCGGCAGCTTGATGTATGTGGACTTCGCGTCCCATTGATAAAGGTCGCCCTGCGGCACGGGCATGGATTTCCACATCGCGTCGCCTTCATAGACCGCGCTGTATTCCTTGCGGTACTGCTCGCTCGTCACCGAAGAGCGAACCGTTGCTTCAACTTCCTGCGGCGTCGGCCAAATGTCGCGGAGATAAACCGGCTTGCCGTCGGAACCGTTGCCCAGCGATTCCGTGGTGAGGTCGACATCCATGCGTCCCGCGAGCGCATACGCGACGACGAGCGGCGGCGATGCCAGATAATTCGCGCGAACGAGAGGATGAATGCGTCCCTCGAAGTTGCGATTGCCGCTCAATACGGCCACGACGACGAGACTATTCTCCTTGATGGCCGCGCCAATCGCTTCCGGCAATGGCCCGCTGTTGCCGATACACGTCGTGCAGCCGTATCCGACAAGATTGAATTTCAGCTTGTCGAGGTAGATATTCAAACCGGACGCAGCGAGATAGTCCGTGACGACTTTCGAGCCGGGCGCGAGCGACGTCTTCACCCATGGCTTCACTTGCAAGCCACGCTCGACGGCTTTTTTCGCCAGCAAGCCCGCTCCGAGCATCAGAGATGGATTTGAAGTGTTGGTGCAGCTGGTAATCGCTGCAATCACAACTGCGCCGCTCGAAAGATCGAACGTGTCGCCGTTGTTTTTCACGTGCGCCTGCTTTGCGGGCAAGCCTTCCACGACTTTCGTAAAAGAAGCCTTCGCTTTCGTCAGTGGCACGCGATCCTGCGGGCGCTTCGGCCCCGCGACAGTCGGCTCCACCGTGCCGAGATCGAGTTCGAGCGTGTCGGAAAAGAGCGGATCGGGCGTCGAGTCCGTGCGGAAGAGCGCCTGCTCTTTGCAATATGCCTCCACGAGAGCGATTTGTTCGTGTGAGCGAGCGGTGAAGTGCAAATACGCGAGAGTCTCCGCGTCAACAGGGAAGAAGCCCATCGTCGCGCCATACTCGGGCGCCATGTTGGCGATTGTGGCGCGGTCGGGAACGCTCAGGCTGGAAAGGCCGCTGCCGTAGAATTCGACAAATTTTCCGACGACCCCTTTCTTGCGAAGCATTTCCGTCACCGTAAGAACGAGGTCGGTTGCCGTCGCGCCGTCGCTCAGGCGGCCTTTCAGCTTGAAGCCGACGACTTCTGGAATAAGCATTGACGAAGGCTGGCCGAGCATCGCGGCTTCCGCTTCAATTCCGCCGACACCCCATCCGAACACGCCGAGCGCATTGACCATCGTCGTATGGGAATCCGTGCCGACAAGCGAATCGGGATACGCTTCGACACGACTGCCCGAAGGTACCGCGCAAACGACGCGCGCCAGATATTCCAGGTTGACCTGATGGCAGATGCCCGTGCCTGGCGGAACAGCCTTGAAATTCTGAAACGAGGTCTGGCCCCAACGCAGGAACGCGTAACGCTCCACGTTGCGCTGAAATTCGAGTTCGGCGTTCAGCGCGAACGAATTGCTGGTGCCGAAATTATCCACTTGCACCGAGTGGTCGATGACCAGTTCTACGGGAAAGAGCGGATTGATGCGCTTTGGATTGCCGCCGATTTTGTTGACCGCCTCGCGCATCGCGGCAAGATCGACGATCGCAGGAACACCAGTGAAATCCTGCAAAAGCACGCGTGCGGGCATGAACGCAATTTCTTTGTCTTTGGCGCCCGGCGTCCAGGTGGCGAGGGCTTTGATGTCATCGGCGCGCACAAACCGCCCGTCTTCGCATCGCAAAAGATTTTCCAAAAGTATGCGCAGGGAAAAAGGAAGCTTGGCAATTGTGCCCACGCCCTGCGTTTCCAGAATTTCCAGCCGTTGAATATCGAAGGCTTGCGCGCCAACGTTCAGCTTGTCTCGCGTCCTGAAGGAGTTTGTTGCCGAGATGGTCATCTCGTCTTCCTTTCGGCAGAGGTGGAATCATCTATGATAACCGAATTGGCGGCGCGCGCTTACGCTGGATTCGAATGCCGCGCGCAGTGACGCTATACTTGAGTCGTCATGAAAATCGTTCTCATTTCGACGTATGAACTCGGCCGGCAGCCGTTCGGCCTTGTTTCTCCGGCGGCCTGGCTGCGCGCAGCGGGACACGAAGTTGTGTGCCTCGATTTGACGCGTCAGGAACTCGATGAGTCGGCGATCCTCTCGGCGGAACAAATTGCGATCTATCTTCCCATGCACACCGCCACGCGCCTGGCAGCGCGGCTGATTCCCGTGTTGCGCGGAAAGAATTCCCAAGCGCGGATTTGCTGTTACGGCTTATATGCGCCAATGAACGGCGACTATCTGCGTTCGCTCGGCGTCGAAAAACTGATCGGTGGCGAATTCGAGGCGGAACTCGTTGCTTGGGCAAGTGAATCGGACGGCCATGCGCGAGAAACCAGCATCACCTCAATGGAGCGCCTCGCGTTTCGCGTCCCGGACCGCGCTGGCCTGCCCGCAATGGAGAAGTACGCGCATCTTGTTTTGCCGGAAGGCGGCTACCAGGTTGTCGGTTCGACGGAAGCGAGTCGTGGCTGCAAACACTTGTGCCGGCATTGCCCGATCGTGCCCGTCTACAAAGGTGTGTTTCGTGTTGTTGCGCGTGACGTTGTGATGGAAGACGTGCGGCGCCAGGTGGCAGTCGGCGCGCAACATATCTCGTTTGGAGATCCGGATTTTTTCAACGGGATCGGCCACGCCGTGAAGCTGATGGAAGAGTTCCACCGTGAATTTCCGCGTACTTCTTACGACGTCACCATCAAGATCGAGCACCTCCGAAAGCATGAGGACCTGCTGGAGAAACTTCGCGACACTGGCTGCCTCTTTGTGATCAGCGCAGTCGAGTCAGTGGATGACACAGTTTTGGAAAAGCTGGAAAAGGGGCACACTCGCGTGGACTTTCAGCACGTTGCCGCAAAATTCCGTGAAGTTGGCCTCACGCTGCATCCGACCTTCGTTCCATTTACACCGTGGACCACGCGCGAAAGTTACCTGGACTTGCTGCGAGTCCTGCGGCAAGAAGCGCTTATTGAAAATGTCGCGCCGGTTCAGCTTGGCATCAGGTTATTGATTCCAGAAGGCTCGCGCATGCTGGAACTCGACGACATCCGAACAAGTGTCGGGCCATTTGACGCTGAGTCGCTCGTATATCCGTGGAGCAACGCCGATATGAGACTCGACGCTCTCAGCACGAGAGTACAGGACATCGCCGCCGGCGCCGACGCTGCGAAGTGGCCGCGAAGCAAAACTTTTGCAGCGATTTGGGCGGCGGCTCACGAAGCGGCGGGACTGCAAATTCCTGAACTGGCGCCAGCCCCGACGAAAGGTATTCCATTCCTAAGCGAGCCCTGGTATTGCTGCGCTGAGCCGACGAAAGACCAGCTTGTATCTCTCGGTGTAGGCCCGGTGAAGAAGAAGCAGCCCGCTACGCTGACCGCGGACAGTTTTGTCTGACATGAATTCTCTCGCCGCCATGCCGCACAAACGAATCCTGCTTTTCGCCGCGAAACTTGGTTACCAGACGCGGAGCTTCGATGAAGCCGCGAAAAAACTCGGCGTCGAACTGGCGTACGTCACGGACCGCTGCCACCAACTAGAAGACCCGTGGCGCGACCGGGCGCTTGCCGTGAAGTTCGAATCGCCGGAAGTAGCGGCGCACGGCGTAATGGAGCGAATGCGTGAAACGCAGATTGATGGAATTTTGGCCATCGGCGATCGCCCTCTCGTCGCCGCGGCCTACGCCGCGCGGGGGCTCGGACTTGCCTACAATCACCCGTTGGCCGTGGACGCGTGTAGAAACAAACTTCGCATGCGGGAAATTTTTCGTGATGCAGGCTTGCTTACTCCTTGGTTTCGAAAAGTGCCGGTTCATCCCGCACCGGAGCCTGCTTTGCTTGGTATCACCTACCCGTGCGTGCTCAAGCCTTTGTCACTTTCGGCGAGCCAGGGAGTCATCCGGGCAAACAATCGCGAAGAGTTTCGCGCAGCAGCATCGCGGATCAGGGATTTGCTCAATTCGGCCGAGTTGCAGGCGGCGCGTGAACCCAATCTTGGTCACGTGCTTGTCGAAGGTTACATTTCCGGTGAAGAAGTTGCTGTTGAAGGTGTGCTCACCAATGGAGCGCTTCGCGTGCTGGCCATCTTCGACAAGCCGGACCCGCTGATCGGACCGTACTTTGAAGAAACCATTTATGTCACGCCATCTCGTCATTCGCCATCGATGCAAACGGAGATTGAAAGCTGCATGCGCAGCGCGGTGCTTGCGATGGGTCTTTCACATGGGCCGGTGCACGCCGAGTTTCGCCTGAATGATGCCGGCATCTGGCCGCTCGAAATTGCTCCGAGGCCGATCGGCGGACTGTGCGCACGCGCTCTGCAATTTTTTTCTCCCGTCGACAGGGAATTGATTGCACTGGAAGAGCTGTTGCTGCGCGACGCCGTGGGGCTTCCTGTCGACGCCTTCCAGCGGGAAGCATCTGCGTCGGGAGTGATGATGATTCCGGTTCCGCGCAGCGGAATCTACGACGGAGTGGACGGAGTCGACGCGGCGCGAAGCGTGAATGGCGTCGAAGATATCGTCATCACCGCGCGCGAGCATGACTCCATCGCCGCTTGGCCCGAAGGCTCGAGCTATTTAGGATTTATCTTTGCTCGCGGGGAAAAACCCGAACAAGTTGAACTGGCGCTTCGCGCCGCGCACGCTTCTCTGGAGTTTAGGATTCGTCCGGCGCTTCCAGTCGAACATCCCGTAACCGGCAGAGTCCGGTCAGCCGACTCTCGAAGCTGAATCTCTTAGCCCTTCGCTTTGGGTGGGACGTAGCCTTCCGGCAGCTGCGCGCCCGCTCCAAAGAAAAATTGCTCCAGCTGTTCTTCCATGATTTTCTGCGAGTTCGGATCGAGCGGGTTCAGCCGGTATTCATTCATGATCATCTTCGAATGTTCGATCCAAAGCTTCCACGCCTCTTTCGAGACATTTTCGTAGATGCGCTTTCCAATTTCGCCTCTCCAGGGCACGCGATCCAGGCCGGGCAACTCTTTCCCGAATTTCACGCACTTCACCATTCGCGTCCCGACCGCAACGGGTTCCGCCGACGGTGCTGGACTGCAACTGTCGTCCGCCATCAAGTCCTCCGAAGTTCTCCAAACATCCACCTTACTGCAACTCCAGCGAATTGCCTAGAGAGGCGCCAGCAAACTTCTTCGATTTCGTGTATTTTCGTGGACGCAATTCAGCAGCAACCCTAGATCGCCCGCAACCCGGAGGTGCCCATGCCCAATATCGACACACTTTTCTGGGATATTGGCGGCGTGGTTCTAACCAACGGCTGGGACCGCGGCTCGCGCAAGGTCGCGGCAGAAACTTTCCATCTCGATTGGGAGGATTTTTCCGATCGCCACGACCTCTCCTTTCCCGCCTTCGACTGCGGCCAGATCACGCTTGAAGAATATCTGAATCGCACACTCTTCTATCGTCCTCGTTCGTTCACTCGCGAGGAATTCACCGCGTTTATGTTCGCGCAGTCGCGCGCGCTTCCTGGCTCGCGTGAAGTCCTCGACGCCGTCACGGCAGCGGGAAAATATTTCGTCGGCGCCATCAACAACGAGCCGCTCGAACTCAATCAATATCGAATCGAAGCGTTTAATCTTCGCAAAAATTTTCTGGTTTTCTTCAGCTCGTGTTACGTCCATTCCCGCAAGCCGGAACCCACCATTTTTCGCGTCGCGCTGGAAGTTACGCAACGAAACGCCGAGAGATGCATCTTTATAGATGATCGCCCCTTGAACCTGGAGAGTCCTCGAAAGCTCGGCTTCCACACCATTCACTTTCAGAACCCCGAGCAATTGAAGAGCGACCTGCGCAACCTCGGGGTTGAGGTATAGTTTTCGGGCTGGTTGTACCGCCCCGGTGTTTCGCCTTATTGCCAAGGAGATAGCATGCCTGCCGAATCTACGCGTTCCGGAGTGTCTTATGGCGGTGCCACTGATCCCTGCACTGTCATTTTATTTGGCGCGTCCGGCGATCTCGCTAAACGCAAAGTCATCCCTGCGATGTACGACCTGGCCGTGCATGACTCGCTGGGCGAGCGCTACGCTATTATCGGCTTCGCTCGCACCGCAATGAGCGACGACAGCTTTCGCGCTACCGTCGGAGAAGCAAAAGGAATTTCCGAAGTTGGTCCTATCGATCCGGCCAAGTGGGACGCCTTCGCCTCGAACTTGCATTACCATGCCGGCGACTATTCCGATCCGCAAGCTTACGCAAACCTCGCAAAACGCCTGACCGAGCTCGAATCCGAAAAGAATCTCGGCGGAAATCGGTTGTTCTATCTTTCGACGCCGCCTGAAGTTTATCCGGACATCATCGAACAACTTGGCAAAGCAGGGCTCTCCAAGCCTGCGAACGAAAACTCCTGGGTGCGCGTCATTGTCGAAAAACCCTTTGGCCGGGACCTTGCCACCGCCAAAGAGCTGAACAAGAAAGTGCAATGTGTTTTTGAAGAGCATCAGGTCTACCGCATCGATCACTACCTCGGCAAAGACACCGTTCAGAATCTTCTGGTCCTTCGCTTCGGCAACGGCATCTTCGAACCCCTCTGGAACCGCAATTACGTCGATCATGTCCAGATCACGGCCGGCGAAACGCTCGGCGTTGAGCGGCGCGGCGGTTTTTACGAAACGGCCGGCGCCCTTCGCGACATGATTCAAAGCCACGTGCTGCAACTGACTTCACTCTGTTCCGTCGAGCCTCCGGCCTCCTTCGACGCCACGGCTGTTCGCAACGAAAAATTAAAAGTGCTTCAGTCCATTCGCCCGTACGATCTCGAAGGCGTCGCGCAGGCCGTCATTCGCGGCCAGTACGCGCCCGGCCAGTTCGACGGCAAAAAACTTCCCGGCTATCGCCAGGAGCCCGGCGTCAGCCCTACATCGCGCACCGAAACCTTCGTCGCCATGCGCGTCCTCGTCGACAATTGGCGCTGGGCCGGTGTCCCGTTCTATCTCCGCACCGGAAAGCGCCTCGCCAAACGCACTACGGAAATCATGATTCAGTTCAAGCGAGCGCCGCACGTCGTCTTTCGCGGCAAGGAAGTTGAACCGAACCGCCTCGTCCTCAACATTCAGCCCGACGAAGGAATTTCCGTTTCCTTCGGCGCAAAACGTCCCGGCACCGAAATGAGCATCGGCAACGTCACCATGAATTTCAGTTATCGCGAAGGGTTTGGCGAATCGACGCGCAGCGCGTACGCGACGCTGGTCAACGATTGCGTCCGCGGCGACGCCACACTCTTCGATCGTGCCGACAGTGTCGAAGCCGCCTGGTCGCTCGTCGATCCCATCCTCGACGTCTGGAGCGCCGCCAAGAGCGCCAAGGTTCCCGAATACGCCGCTGGCAGTTGGGGACCGAAGGAATCGGACAACCTGCTCGAACGCGACGGCCGATCGTGGTACAACCCATAGGGCAACTTTTGCAGATTTAATTCGATTCAGCCTCTCCAGGAGACCACGTTGATCCTTGCGGGCGATGTTGGCGGTACAAAATGCAATCTCGCGCTGTTCTGTGAAAAAGGCGGCAAGCTCACGCCCGTCTTCAAGCAGCGCTTTCGCAGCAAGGATTTCGCTCAGTTCGATTTAATCGCCAAGGAATTCGCGCGCCAGGCCGCGACGCATCTCGCCGGTGAAAAAATTCTCGCCGCTGGATTCGGCATCGCCGGCCCCGTCATCAACAATCGCGTCCGTGCTACAAATCTTCCGTGGACGATTGACGCTGCCGTCCTTTCTCAGGAGCTCGACGTCGCTCACATCGTTCTGCTCAATGACCTCGGCGCCTGGGGGCACAGCATTGAGTATCTCGATCCAAAACAATTCCTCGTCCTCAATGAAGGCAAGCCTGAACCCGGCGGCACGCGCGCCCTCCTCGCGGCGGGCACCGGCCTTGGCGAATCTCTTCTTGTTTGGGACGGCAAACGCTACCAAGTCGTTCCCTCCGAAGGCGGCCACTCTGATTTCGCCCCGCACACTGAACAGCAAATCGAGCTCCTCCGCTTCATGAAGCGCCGCTATCCTCAAGTTAGTTGGGAATTGATCCTTTCCGGCCGCGGCTTCCGCACCCTTCACGAATTTCTCTCCACCACCGTCAAGCACGCCACCTTCGATGATCCCGACGCCGATCCCGCCCCGGAAATTACGAAAAACGCTCTCGCCAAAACTTGCCCTGTCTGTGTTGAGACTCTCGATCTCTGGACCGATATCTACGGCGCAGAAGCCGGCAACCTCGCGCTAAAAGTTCTCGCACTCGGCGGCGTTTACGTCGCCGGCGGCATCGCCGTAAAGATTCTCGAAAAAATGAAAGACGGCCACTTCTTCCAATCCTTCAAGGACAAGTGGCACTTCGAAAACCTGCTCAAGAACATGCCCGTGTCGGTCATCACGGATGAAAACGCGCCCCAGCTTGGCGCTGCCTACGAAGCCCTCCGCCTCATCAAAAGCTGACGCATCCATTATTCGCATCTCGCCGCGCGGTGATACACTCACCGATTCCTGACCGGAGGAATCGCTAAATGAACGGTAACGCTCGCCGCAGAGTCCCAATCTTTCAACTCGTCGCGCTTGCCGCGTTGCTCGCCTCTCCTTCTTCCGCGCCGGCCGACGCCCAGCAATCTCCCTCCGTCGATCCGTCGCTCTATTCCGCAATGCGTTGGCGCCTCATCGGACCGCACCGCGCGGGCCGCGTTACGTCCGTCGCCGGAATCCCCGGCGATCCCGCCATCTTTTATATGGGCACGCCGGGCGGCGGTGTCTGGAAAACAACCGACGGCGGCCAGGTCTGGAAACCGATTTTCGATAGCCAGCACGTCGCGTCCATCGGCGCAGTCGCTGTTTCACGTTCGAATCCCAGCATCGTTTACGTCGGCACCGGCGAACAAACGCCCGGCAATGGCATCTACAAATCCACCGACGCTGGCGCCACGTGGACCAACATCGGCCTCGCCGACACACACTACATTTCTTCCATCTACATCGATCCGCGCAATCCGGACGTTGTCGTCGTCGGCGTCATCGGCCATCCAATTCTCACCGTCGCGGCTCCCGGCACAACGCGCGGCGTTTACAAAACCACCGACGGCGGCAAGACCTGGAAGCATACTCTCTACAAAGACGATTTCGCCGGCGTCTCCGATCTTTGCGCCGACCCCGAAAATCCGCGCAATCTCTACGCTGCCATTTGGCATCCTGCCGATTGGCGCGCTGGAGAAGACGAGCCAAAATCGCGCGACGCCTGGCTCTTCAAATCAACCGACGAAGGCACCACGTGGTCGCCGCTTCCCGACAAAGGTCTGCCCGAAGGCGGTTGGGGCCGTGTCGGCATCGCCGTCGCTCCGGGCGACCGTGGCCATCGCCTTTTCGCCATTCTCAACGCCGGCCTCTTCCGCTCAGACGATGGCGGCCTCACCTGGCGGCAAATCACCAAGGACCCGCGCATTCTCGGCTCGCTGTATTTCAGCCGCGTCTTCGTCGATCCCCGCGACGCCGACATCGTCTACGTGATGCAAACTTCCGCCTATCGCTCCACCGATGGCGGCAAGACTTTTGTTTCCTTCAAAGGCGCTCCCGGCGGCGACGATTACCATACGATGTGGATTGATCCGCAAAATTCTTCCCACATTGTTTTCGGCGTGGACCAGGGCGCAGTCGTCAGCTACAACGGCGGCCAATCCTGGACGTCCTGGTTCAATCAGCCCACCGGCCAGTTCTATCACGTCATCACCGACAATCAGTTTCCGTACATTGCCTACGCAGCCCAGCAGGATAGCGGCACCGCCGCCGTGCCCAGCCGCAGCGATTACGGCGAAATCACTTTCCGCGACTGGTGGTCCATCGCTGGCTTCGAATACAGCTACATCGCGCCCGATCCGCTTCACCCCAACCTTGTCTATTCCGGCGGCTGGTATGGCAGTGTCGTCCGCTTCGATAAAAACACGGGGCAATTTGTTCACGTTTTCGCGCGCGGCAAACGGCATCACACGTCGCAGATGCCGCCAGTCGTTTTCTCTCCGCAAGATCCGCACACGCTCTACTTCGCCACGCAATTTGTTTTAAAAACGGTCGACGAAGGAAAAACCTGGCAGGAAATCAGCCCGGACCTCACGGCGCGCCCCGAGCCGCCTGCGAAATCAGGATTGCGCCGATTGCACGAAACGCAGCTGCAAGCGAGCATCCGAAATATTCGCTATTCCTCAGATTCGCACGGCCCCGCAGCCAACGTCGAGTCCTACTCTGCCGACACCGAATATGGCGACGACGAAGATGAAGATCCCGCCGCAAAACGCCCGCCTGCTGTTACCGCGCTCGTTCCGTCGCCCGCGCAAGGCGGCGTGCTCTGGGCCGGAACGACGAACGGCTTGGTCCATCGCACGGAAGACTGCGCCAACTGGACCAACATCTCGCCCGCCGAATTCACCGCGGAAACACAAATCATTTCCATGGACGCTTCCCGGTTTGACGCCGCCACCGCGTACCTCGTCGCCGAAATCCGCAAGGATCCCACGCCCTACGTCT
>WNFS01025139.1_pt1 | contig 11093 bp, 9 predicted proteins | sample 5400141 | NCBI WGS metagenome assembly WNFS01 (sample SAMN13153358, study PRJNA577476) | soil metagenome | isolation source: 60 cm saprolite under Madrone tree | place: USA:California | collected 2016-06-14 | reverse complement strand
CAAGCTAATTTTTAACGCCGCGACCAATCCCGTCGGAGCACTTACGTCGCTTCATCACGGCGCTGCAACACGTTTTGAACCAACTGGCCGACTCTTCAATGATCTGATTGCGGAAGGCGAAGCCGTTGCCGGCAAGTTGAAAATCACGTTGCATGGCGATCCCCGTGAGCTAGTGAAAAAAGGCGCAAATGCTCCCGGCAAGCATCGGGCGAGCATGTTGCAGGATGTCCTTGCCAGGCGCCAAACTGAGGTCGACTTCATGAATGGTGCAATCGTGCAGTGGGGCGAGAAAACTGGCGTACCCACGCCGCTAAACAAAGCTTTGTGGGAATTGATCAAAGGCTTGGAGCATTCGTGGAGGGATCCTGATTAGCCCAAAACTGAGAACTAGAAACTGACGACTGAGACTGCTTTTCTTCATGCGAGCACGCCGGTTTCGACGCGTTCTGGATTGCCGAAGCTTATCCCTGGTGGCGCAAACATGGGTTCGAAGCCCGTTCGTCAACCGCAATTCTGGCTGTGATTGCTTCGCAGACGCGGCGCATTCAGCTCGGCTGGGGAATTATTTCGCCGTACACGCGGCATCCAGTGCAGATCGCAATGGAAGCCCGAGTGATGCAAGATATCGCGGGAGATCGGTTCCTGCTGGGGCTTGGCGCGTCAAAAAGTTATTCGAGGCGTGCTCAAGGGCGAGGCATTCGAATATCGAGGACAGGTTTTTTCGGCGAGTGTTCCGCCGCTCAGGTCTGAGGCGCATATTCCGCGCGCAATTCCTCCTGTCTTCATAGCCGGCACAGGTCCCGTCTTACAAAAGATGGCAGGATCGATCGGAGATGGCCTGCTCACCGCGAGTATCACGACACCTGCGTTTGTTCGCTATTCTCGCAAGAACCTGGAGGAGGGAGCGCACAAGGCTGGAAGAGATCCCTCCAGCTTGATTCTGGGCTCAGTGATTGTCGGCAGCATTGGCCGCGATTCGGCGAAAGGAAAGGAAGGCGCTCGTGAGCAGGCGGCGATGTATCTCGCGAATAAAGTTCAGAACATAAAGGGGTCGGCTGACGTACTGCTCGACTGCGCGGGCCTGACTTTCGATGAGCTGCGTCCCATCGCTGATGCCATGGAACAGGGTGGCCGCAAAGCCGCAGCTAAGGCCGTGACTGAGAAAATCTTGCGCAAAGTCTGTCCCATTGCCGGCACGCCACGCGAATGTATCGAGCGGGTTCAGGAATATCGTGCCGCCGGGTGTACACACATCATGCTGGAAATTTGGGGAGACGACCGCACTGGGCAGGCGAAATTATTTGGAGAGGAAGTGCTGCCCTATCTGAATCATTAACTGGCAGTGACGTGCTGCACGGTCACTATTTGACGAAACTCCTCATCAGTCAGCAATCCCCGTTTCGCGATCGCGCACTTCTTAACTTCTGCTAGAACCGATGCGCGCTGTTCCGGCGCGATGGTTAGCCCAAGTTCTTTGCACTTCAAATCAATGCTGTCCAGCCCGCTCTTTTTCCCCAGCACAATGCTGCGCTGAGCATTGACCAGTTCGGAGGAGTACGGCTCGATGGCCTCGGGGATATGAAACTGGCTGGCCACCGCGCCACTTTCGCGCATAAATAAGTTGTCCCCAACCAGCGGTTTCCAGGCTTCAAGGGTATATTCGGCCGCTCTACTGACCACGGCTGATACTTCTCGGACTTTCTTCAGATCGAACTGGATGGGCACGTCATACAGGCACCGAAGCGCCAGCGCGATCTCACCGATATCCGCGTTTCCGGCGCGCTCGCCCATTCCATTGATCGTGCCTTGAATCCACGATGCACCGGCGCGAACGGCAGCAACGGCGCAGGCGGTAGCCATACCGAAGTCATTGTGGCCATGCCAATGAACCGGGGTTTTGGATCCTACCCAACTACAAACCTCGCGAACCAGGAATTCGGCAGCTTCGGGTCCGCACGCGCCGATAGTATCCACGACCACAATTTCAGTTGCGCCGGCTTCGAGCGCTGCCAGGTAGACTTTCTTGAGGAAATCAATCTCTGTGCGTGTGCCATCAACCGCAAAAAAGGCAACAGTGATTCCGATCTTTGCCGCGAATGACACAGCATTTGTGACGCGGTGCAGGACTTCGTCACGGGAAAGCCCATAGGCTTTTAGCTTTACGGCGCTGGTTGGAGCTTCAATAACCGAAGCGTGCAACCCCAAGCGCGCAATCTCCTCAAGCTTACCCCAAGCTCATCCAGCTTACGAGCGATTTCCAACTTCTGCTGCGGGGAGAGTACGACACCAACAGTTTGTTCGCCGTCGCGGAGAGTTGTGTCATAAAACCGCACGGTCGCCCGCGGGAACGCGGAACGAATCTCCGGCCGTGCGTTGAGTTCACTGACCCAAATTTTCGAGTCGGTCGTCATCTTCAAGAAAAATCCGTGGACCGCGTGGCAAACACCACAAAGCTATTTCATCGCTTCCCGCGTAGCCATCGCCGCGGGTCCGCTGAACGCCGCCACACCCGAAACCGTGCCGGTTGAGACCACATCGCCAGCGCTGTAGCCCATCGGCGAGTAATGCGAGAGAATTTCTGGCATTTTCACCGACATCTTGCTGGAATGAGAGCGCTGCCGCGGCTCACCGTTCACGCGCAACTCCATCGCGAGATTATGTGGATCGGGAATTTCATCAGCAGTTACAATCCAGGGCCCCAATGGGCAGAATGTATCGATTCCCTTGCAGAAGCTGAACACTCCCGACTTCATCTCCCGCCGCTGAATGTCGCGTGCGGTAATGTCATTGAAAATCACGTACCCGCCGACGTAATCCTGTGCCTCTTCCGGGCTGAAGTGCTTGCCGCCTTTCTTCAGCACGACTGCCAACTCCAACTCGTAGTCAAGTTCCTGAGTCAGATGCTCGGGGTAGATTACCGGCTCGTCGTGGCCAATGATGGCATCGACGTTCTGGAAGAAAACAATCCAGGGCATCACCGGATGGGAAAAGCCTGCTTTGGTCGCTTCCTCGTGGTGCTCGCGGAAATTGCCCGCCGTGTGAAAAAACTTTCTCGGAATGATCGGCGCTTTCAGAGTGATTTCGTCGGCAGCATAAAAAATTGTCTCGCCACCGGGCCCGGGCGCACCACCGTCTTGCTGCAGCACGTAATCGAAGGCCTTATGTGCAGCTTCCAGGCTAGTGTCGCCGCCCTCAAACAAGGCCCGCATCTCCGGAGGAACCAGCGCTTCGGCCAGACGATAGAACGCGCTTTCGTTCTCCACGTCACGAAGATAAAGCGCGCAAGCCGAATGCAAATCAACCACTCGATCGTCGGTGGTCATTGCGCCGATCCGCGATTGCTTGGCCGGAGTTTCAAATGTGACAAGTCGCATAAAAGCACCGCGTAGGATGCGTAGCCCTAAAAGTGTATTAAGCAGCGCGTGCATTGTCCACAGTGGAGCGCAGATCATCGTGCTTGAGCTAAGATGGTGCGCTCCGTTTCATCACAAAGTCCTGAGGAGGCTTAATGGCAGATCGAAGGCAGTTTCTCCGCACGTTGGGAGGTGCTGCGGCACTAAGCTTTACTGCGAACATCCGCAGCTTTGGCAGTGCGCGCCAGTTGAGCATGTCCATGGCGATGCCAAATACGGGCGAGCACGACCGCCTTCAACCTGAGTGGTACCAGCGCAAGATTAAACAAGTGCAGACAGAGATGAAGAAACATCGGCTCAATGCCATGGTCCTACTGCATGCCAGCAACGTTATCTATACCACCGGATATTTTCACCTCTCGACCGAACGCCCGCTAGCTGTTCTCATCCCAGACTCAGGCGAGCCCGTGCTGTTCATTCCAGGGCTTGAATCTGATCAGGTGAAGCTCTGGTGGGTGAAAGACTACGAGGCGTACTTCGATTATCCCGGGCCAGTGAATCGCGTCCGCTGGATCTTCGAACGAATCACCAAGCGAGGGCTGGGACGGGGGCGCATCGGGGTGGAAGAGCCAACGCCTAGCCGATTGCGGCACATGAAGGAGGGCGCGCCGAAGGCAGCCATCGTAGATGCCGAAGACATTATCGACAATTTGCGTTGGATCAAAGATGAAGATGAGTTACGCATCATGCGCCGCGCCATGTACTTCGCAGACTTCACGGTTCAGGCCGGGCGCGAGTTCATCGAGAAGAACGGAAGCGTCACCGAAGATCAAATTCTGAAAGCCAGCGCCGACGCCGTTGCCGACAAAATGTCCAAGGAACTCAATGACGTAGTCGGAGTCGGCATTGAGCCTCCCTTCGGCGGTCTTGTGCCGTTTGGCAAACGCTCCGCATTTCCTCATGCGGTCCCAAGCAAGGATCAGCTTAAGAAGGGCGACGCGCTCATCCTCAGCTTCGGCGCGCAAGTCGCCGGCTACAATGTGGAATGCGAGCGCTCATTCTCGATTGGGAAGCCGAACGATTACGCCAAGCGCCTGTTCGATGCCATGCTCGCTGCGCACGACGCCGGAGTTGAAAACATGAAGGAAGGAGCTATTGCTCAGGAAGTTGATCAGAAGAGCCTCGACCAAATCCGCAAGGCAGGATTCGAGAAATTTCTCAGGCACCGAACCGGCCACGGGATCGGCCTCGACGGCCACGAATCACCCTGGATCGCCGAGGGTGACAAGACAGTCCTGAAAGAGGGCATGACCTTCAGTTGTGAGCCGGGTGTCTACGATCCCAATTGGGGCGGCTTTCGCCACTCGGATACCGTCGTGGTCCGAAAAGATAAAGGCGAAATCATGAACAAGTATGCGACGAGGCTGGACGACATGATTATCGAGATTTGAAGGTGGTCACGAAGAAGGGCGAGAACGCCGTCCGAGCAAAGGGCAAGGCCACGTTGAAACAAATTCGACCGGCTCCGCATCCAATTCATGTTACAAAATGGAGAACACGATGCCAGATAAGCTCACCAAGACTGATGAAGAATGGCGCAATGAGCTCTCCCCAGAGCAATATCAAGTAACCCGGCACGCCGGAACCGAGCCAGCTTTCACGGGAAAATATTGGAAGACGAAAGATCCTGGGACCTACACATGTGTGTGCTGTGGTCAGCCATTATTCAGCTCAGAGACGAAATTCGACTCCGGTACAGGTTGGCCAAGTTTTTCTGAGCCTGCGGATAAGAGTGCCGTTGTCACTGAGACCGATCAGAGTTACGGCATGACTCGCACCGAAGTTCGCTGTGCCCGCTGCGACGCGCATCTGGGGCATGTGTTTCCCGATGGTCCTGCCCCCGGCGGCCTGCGCTTCTGCATGAACTCGGCGTCGCTTGATTTAGAACCGGAAGAAAAGAAATAGGGCACGCTTCGAAACGTGCCCTATAAGAACGCTCAAGTAAGGACGGCCGCCCTCGTCCGGGGCTTCGCCCGCTTATGGTCTTGCGCCCGCTGCTGCCGCTGCCGCTTTCGGTTGCTCGGCCGGTTTGGTTTCAGCCGGCTTCACTTGTCCCTGCGATTGCGGCTTCTGACTTTTCTGCTCCGAAGAGCGCACTTCGACGCCGCCCTTCAGCACAGCGCCATCTTCAACGCTGATGCGCTGCGTGATCACGTCTCCTGTCAACGATCCTTCGCTGCGAATATCCACACGATCGCTGCACTGCAGGTTCCCTTGCACCTTGCCCATGATCACCACTTCGCGGGCGGTAATGTTGGCGTGCACGACCCCGTTGCGTCCGATGGTCACGCGATTGTCGGTTAGGTTAATGGTGCCCTCGATTTTTCCATCGATGTACAGCGACTCTGAGCCGGTGACTTCGCCCTTGATCACAAGCGAGCGGCCGATCGTGGCCTGCTCTACCGGAGCAGTCACGGTCTTGGCCGGAGCATAATTCGGGGTCGAGGAGAACTGTGCTTTCTGAGAGTTATCTGCGGGTTGCAGCATTTGGATTCCTTATTCCGCGCGGCGTTTGCGAATGCCGCAAGCGGCGGGTCTTGGATTTAGGCCGCGCGATTCACGCGACTAGCCAAGCTGACTATGGCATGGGAGTAAGGATTAGAGGAGGTTACGGAAGAACAAGGCCCGTTGTGGGACGCTGCAATGATTGAGTGATGACTCAGCCCCGTCGGGAAATGTCATCCGTCGTTGTTATCAAATCAAGCGGAGCTGAGTCACTTGCAAATGACTCTAGGAGTCGAAGGACCCCACCCTGATGAACCCACCTGAGAGGCAGGAATTTCTATCCCTGAACTGCTCCCGAGCGAGACTGATTATGACTGGTTCAAGGACAAACTAAAAGAGATCAAGGAAAGGGTGAATGAACTGTGTGATTTGAACACATGCCAAGTAGCGGAATTCCATAACGTTCGAATGGGTAGAGGGAGCACGACTGTGCCCACATGAGCCCTGAAAGAGATCACGGAAGAAGGCCGAAAACGGCTATCTCGGTCTGACCCGCTACGTAAACCTTTCCGTTGGCCACTGTAGGGGGATTGAAGCGTATCGCGGAGCCGAAAAAATCGCGGCTGCCAGCTTGTTTGCTATTGTAGAGCTCGTTCGCGAGATTCGTTGCGTCGTAGGCATGGAGCACGCTCCCGCCAGCCTCCATAGTCCAGAGGATTCCATTGCCGCTTCCATTGGCTGAGATCGAACTAGTGCCGGTGTATCCGAACTGGTGTGAGCTCTGCGACACGGGTGAGGTAGAGAGCAGCCCGCTGTTGAGCTGGAACTGTTTGATGGCATCGGTGTTTCCAACGAAGTAGACGCTCCCATTCCAATACACGGCGGAACTGAAGTTTCGGTCATCAGGGGTGGTGCCGAGCGCGTCAGGAATGGACTGCACGATTTGGCTATCGTTATCTGACTGGAACTTCCCCAGATGGTCGCGGTTGACGAGATAGATCTTGCCTTCCTTGCCAGCGCTGATGCCAAGGTGCGGATTGACGCCGGCCTGATCGGGTAAAAGCACGAGGCCGCTGGAGCCGAGATCGCTGTCTTCGTCGGAAAGAGTCTGCTGGTTGAAGGGAGTAAAGTAGTCGGTAACACTAAGCGAGCTGCCATTCAGGGTAAGTTTGATGAAGGAATCACCGTAATTTGTACCGCCTGCATAGGCGTCAAAAGTGCCGTTGCCGATGGCGACATATACGTTACCGGCGCTGTCGGCGGAAAGTCCACATCCCGATTGCCAGATGCCGCCGCGCTCGCCATTTGGTGTATCGTTCCAGATCGCGATTTGATGCAGCGTGGAGGCGTCGTAAGCCATTACCCAGCCATGATAGAGGCCGTGATCGGTCTGGAAAGTGATCTGGCCATTGCTGCTGCCGCTTCCGCTTCCTGGGACCGAACCCTGGATCACAACCGGGCCGCCAAACTTTTCCGCGCCGCTGGTGATATCGAGCGCGTGTAAACGATGAACGTAGTTGCCGTTCTCCTTGGTGGCGGCCAGCACGTAAAGCGTTCCACTGTTGCCGTCGATTACTGGTGTGCTGGTAACGCCGATCTCCGGGTTGATCGGCGAGTCCAGATCGGAGGATGGAATCGGCGTCACGCCCTCGGCCGAGTTGAGGAAACTGACGGACCACAGAGCAGAACTGGCCTTATTATCGGCGTCGAAGGCGTAGACGGTGTCGTGCTCCGTCGCGACGTAGATCACATTGTGGTTCTGTCCGTCTATTGGGACCTTATAGACATAAAGCGGTTGGGCGAAGACCTGCCCGTCGAGCGGGTACGAGAACAGTTTGCCAAATTTCGACTGAGTTACGTTGGCTGGTGACAGGACGCTTTCGTTGAGGTTCTGTCCTGTGCGCGAATTGTCATTGTGATAAGTCAGAACTCCAGTGAAGGGACCACTGCCGGCAATTTCAGAGATGGTGACATTGGCGCTGTCACTTTTCGTGGGGTCAGCCATGCTAGTAGCGTTGACGGACACCTGTGCGGGACTAGGGACCTGGGCAGGCGCCGTGTACAAACCTGAGGAAGAGATCGTTCCGACGGTGGCGGTGCCGCCAGCAACGCCATTCACATCCCAAGTCACGTTTTTGTTACTAGTGCTCGTGACCGTGGCTGTGAACTGCTGGGTCTGGGAGACGGAGAGCGAAACCGCGGGCGGATCGACAGAGACGGCAACCTCCGAACTTGCTATCGTCGGTTGCTCCGCGTTGCTCCCGCCACACCCTACAGGGAAAATGCAAAAGAATGTCGCCAGAGCCAGCAGACCCGGCTGCAGAGACTTCATACAACGCCCCATTCTAGCTGGATCGATAGGATGTAAGTAGCCGGTTCTGAGTTGCTGGGCATCCCTGATAGGCCAAGGATAGCGGAGATTTGGGTCAGTTCTCTTAAGAGCCTGCGAACAATTTGACTTTCTCTGGCCCTCATCCGACTTTGTTGGCTTGCCGAAGCTGCACCTAAGTCTTGCTACCCACTGGTGTCGACCGAGCCGTCTGAATAGCGCATGGCACCTGCTCAGCAGGCTGCGGCATGTGCTTACCTTCGCGACGTGAAACGTGGTTGCGAAGGATTTCACAGTCTTAGAGTGTCTCCTTTGGTCGCCGTTCTTTCGTAATCTGCCTAGCTTAGGCACTCGATGGAACAATGACGGCAAGTCTCAGCCGCGCTTGACCATCTGGAACGATCAGCAAGCTCACAGAGGCCAATATTGCTCGCCGGGACAGGGACCTTGCTATGTCCAAGGCTCGCGTTGGCGCAACTCTGATGGTCATATCGCTTGCAGCGTTCGCGCTCAATTGCGGCGTGGCGGCTACAGCACCAGGCATCAGGTTGGATGTTGGAAGCAATCCGGATCCCGGTACCCCGTCCAATCCATCCGCTTCATCCGACACGTTCGCAGACCTGCAATTGGATAGTCATTGGAGCGGCTACGTCCTGCTTCCTCCTGCGTATAGCATTTGCGGAACTTGCCAGCCGGACGGACCGGAAGGATCCTGGTTCATCCAGCAGGGAATTAGTTCGCCTTCGCTAAGTGGGAGCTCCATGCAATTCGGTCTGGGCCCTCATAGCGTCAAATACGCCGATATTCTTTGGAACAATAAGTTCACCAAGCGTTTGGCAAATGAGAAGTCCGTCCCCAATTACCACGAATTTACGTACGAGGTGTACTTCTACGGTGAGGATCTCGAGAAATCGCAGGCATTAGAGTTTGACATCAATCAGTTTTTTAATGGCATGTCATTCATCTGGGGACACGAATGCCGCATCGCGGGCGGCCACGAATGGGACACCTGGGATAATGTGAACAAGCATTGGGTGAAGAGCGGGATCCCCTGCAATCCGCTGAGCAACGCTTGGAATCACCTCGTCATCCAGGTATCACGGACGGCGGACGATCGCTTGCAGTTCAAGAGCATCACTCTGAACGGAGTCACCCACACTGTGAACCGGTTCGATCACCCGAGCGCGACTACCTGGTACGGAATGACAATCAACTACCAGATGGATGGCGACAGCGAGCAGGAGCCTTATACGGTCTACCTGGATAAGGTCAGCTTCAGTTACAAGTGAGTCAAGTTGCGAAAGGATGGCAGCCGCCGGTAGGCCTGCGAAAGAAGATGGCGATTGATAGTTCTAACCGGCACTTGACTGAAGTCCACTACACACTATCGGAACGAATCGATCAACATCCAACGCGGATGCTGCACTCGCAGAGATCTGATCCCCATCGATCCAATCTTCCTTCGAGACTGATCAGTAGTAATGTCGGCGAGCAGGTAACTGACGCCCTACTCGGGACAATAGCGATGATCCTGGGTGAAAGGGGCGGCAAGAAGGTGCACGCTGAGAATGGCTCCCCCGACAGTGTTAACCGGGTCTTCGACTTCGTAGCTCAGAATGACAGGGCTGTAGATGATGAGATGGCTCACGCCTCAAGCGCCTGCCCAAGCTCTTCCCACTCTTGTACTTTTGCTTGCAATGAGCGCTTGTGCTTTTCGAGTTCCTGCGTCAATCGTTGTGTTTCATCAGCGCTGACGAATGTTTGCAACGCCGACTCGCATTCCGCAATCGCAGCTTCCATTCGCGTGATCTCATGTTCAAGTTCGCGAACTCGATCCTCCATCTGTTTACGCTTGATTGGGTTCAGGCGCTTCGATTTAGACTCTGCAGGCGCTGCTCCGTTCCCGTTCACCGGTTGAACGGCCGCGGGGGCAGCCGCGACGGCTTCCTGCAATCGCGCCGCTCCGCCCCCTTTGCGCCAACGATAATCTTCGTAGTTGCCGGGATAGACTTCTACTCGACCATCGCCAATCTCGAACACGCGCGTAGCCAGTTTGTCGATGAAGTAGCGGTCATGCGAAACAAAAACTACCGTGCCTGTGTACTTGCTTAACGCCTCCAGCAAAACATCTTTCGCGCGCATATCGAGGTGGTTTGTCGGCTCATCCAGCAAAAGAAAGTTGGCGGGATGAAGCAGCATCCGCAACAGAGCGTAACGATTGCGCTCACCGCCTGAGAGGACGCCAATGCGCTTGAAAACCTCGTCGGCCGAAAAGAGAAAACAGCCCAGCAGGCTGCGCAGCTCTGTCTGTGTGGAGCGGGGCGAAAGCTCAGCCAAATCATCGAAAATTCGAGCGTCCTGATCGAGCTCTTTGTACTGATCCTGGGCAAAGTAATCTGCCTGAACGTTGTGGCCCAGGCGGTATTCGCCAGCGCTCGGCGGTTCTTTGCCAGCGAGCAGTTTGATTAATGTGGATTTTCCTGCGCCGTTCACCCCGACCAGCGCGATGCGATCGCCGCGCTCAATCATGAAGCTGACGTCGCGAAAAACTTCTTTCTCACCATAGGATTTTGCGATCCCGGCGAACTCGGCGACAATCCGACCGCTCGCCTTTGGCTGCGGAAACGAAAAGTGGATCGTCTTCTCTTCTTCCGGCAGCTCGATGCGATCCATCTTTTCGAGTTCCTTGATCCGGCTCTGCACCTGCTTGGCCTTGGTCGCCTGATAACGGAAGCGATTGATGAATACTTCCAACTGCTCGATACGCTCCCGCTGGTTTCGGTATGCAGCTTCGAGCTGCTCGAGGCGCTGAGTCTTTTGCTCTTCGTAGTTGTCGTAATTGCCGGCGTAGAAGTGAATGCGCTTGTTCCAGATTTCCACGATCTTGCTGACTGTGACATCGAGGA
>WNFS01013875.1_pt1 | contig 11095 bp, 9 predicted proteins | sample 5400141 | NCBI WGS metagenome assembly WNFS01 (sample SAMN13153358, study PRJNA577476) | soil metagenome | isolation source: 60 cm saprolite under Madrone tree | place: USA:California | collected 2016-06-14 | reverse complement strand
AGAGGTAAATGCGGACCTTGTGGCCGCTGCCATTCGGGCTCGCGCGCAGAGCGGCCGCCGGATGATCATCCTCAGCGCCAGCAAATCCGGCCCAGAAGTTGCGCTCGCGCTAACGAAACTGGGGCCTACTGAAACCCAGCACGTTGCAGCATGGATCAATGCGGTGGGCGCGCTTCAAGGTACCCCGTTGGCGGATGAACGCCTTTTCCCAGAGTTAGAATACATAATTGGTAAAGTGGACGCGGCCGGCATGGAAAGTTTAACTACCGCACGCAGTCGGCAACGCTTCGATTCCTTTCATATCCCGGAGCATGTGCTTGTCGTCAGCTACTTTGGCATTCCGGTCATTGGCAGCATTTCTTTTTGGATCAGCAGAAGTTATTTTCCTCTCCGAAAGTACGGCCCCAATGACGGGACTATACTGTTGTCCGATGAAATTTTCCCAGGCGGCGTGACCCTGACTGAACTCGGCGGGGACCACTTTATGCGTAATAAGCCCCTTGATATTGTCACCGTGGCCCTCGCGATTGCCGTGATCGGGTGGCTGGAACATCCCGACGGCGAACTGGTCAAAGGCCCGGGAAACTAGATTGCTTGGACCGGTCCGGTCGTGAAAGGTAAATTTGGATTCTAGCGCAATCAATCCTCGCTCTAGGCGCTTCGCTTCTCTGGTGGCCGGGTTTGTTGGTTGCGATCCCTTGCAGCCAGGATGATTTCGGCATTTTCGGTTGGAACCACTCCTGATCCGTACGTACTTGTATAGACCTGCGTGAACTCTGCGCCCAATAAAAATATCAATGATGAATAGTAAACCCATAACAAGACCGTGATTAACGAACCCGCGGCGCCGTATATTGAAGTCACGCCGCTACTACCTAAATAAAGCCCAATGAGTAGTTTTCCTATCGTAAACAAGATCGAGGTGAGCGCAGCTCCGGTCCATACGTCTTTCCACTGAATCTGTACGTCAGGCAAAAACTTGTAGATCATAGCGAACAGCAATGTGATTAAACCAAAAGAGATTACAATATCTAACAGGTGAGCGATAACTGCAGCCCCTCCAACCAAGCTACCGATAAACTGAGTTAGGCCGCTGATGAAGGCGCTAACGGCCAAGGAGACTAATAGAAGGAAACCGACCGCCAGAATCATGGCGAAAGAGATAAAGCGCTTCCGAATGAAGTCGCGCACACCGCTATCAGGTAACGCCTGCACTCCCCAAATCGCATTGAGAGAGGTCTGCAACTGACCGACAACGCCTCCGGCGCCAAATAGTATAACGACCCCACCCAGTAACGTGGAAATCATTCCGGTCTTAGGCCTATTGTTCGCATTCTGGATCATTGCCTGGACGGCCTGGGCGCTCTCCTGACCGATCAGTCCCTGAATCGTTGAGACAATCTGGTTCTGGGCCGCTTCGCGACCAAAGACAAAGCCGGCCACAGCTATCGAAATAACAAAAAGGGGAGCCAGCGAGAAAAGCGTGTAATAGGATAAGGCTGCCGCTGACTGGAAAGGCTCATCATCGAGCCACTTAATGAAAATACTCTTGACTAAATTCCACGCAGGCTTGAACTTCATCGGTCGACCCGGATGCGTTGCGGTTGTTTTTTGGTTTTATACTATTTCCGTCAAAACTATCAGAGGCGGGGCTGCGGGCAGGCTGTCATTTTTGACCTATTGCCAACAAAGGGGAGCTTTGTTTTATAGCTGATCAAAATGCCTGCTCCGCAGCGTGGCGGATTTCCAATGGGGCGGGGAAAGCTATTGATTGGCTAATTCTTTAGCTCTCCCTCGTCGAAAAGTTCGCGGTCTCTGGAAAGATTTCTCCTTCCTTTTCTTGTCGGCAACGCTTCTGCGATGATGCAAAGTTGATGCCTCGCAGAGGATAGCCGATCGCGGCGCTAATCATGAAGGTTACGAAGTAGGCATTAAGAAGGGGGAGGGCTCAAAAGACATCGTTGTAGGAAATTCACTGAGTTGTTGTCAGTGATCTCCTAACAGAAGGTTTGATTGGTTCTGAAACCAACTGGAATTTCTCCGTGTGACCGAGTACCGTTCTAATATTAATTGCTCTGAACCTGAAGCAGCTCATTGTTCTGATGACTGGCCGTTGAGTGGGCCGGCCATCAGACAGACTTCGCGGACTCACGCTACTGTTTTTTTGAGTACAACTCTTCAAGTGGTTCTGGAGTTGGTCTTGCGAATCAAACTTCGCCCCGCACACCGCGCACTTGTAAGGCTGGGGCGCTTCGTGTTCTTCCGACATTTACTTCACCTCCTTTCGCAACTGGAACGGACTGCTAGTGCGTCAATGATCTTACTAAATATACTGGTCGTGCGATCGCCGCAGCCATTCAGCGTCGTCCGCCTTTACATGGTCCAGAGGAGTTGGCCGAATGTAACCCCTGCACTCCAGATCATAATGATGCCGAGTGCGGTTGAGAGGCCGAGAAAAAGACCGAAGGCGATCGCTTTTAGAAACTCGCTCATAACGCTACAATCGAGCTACCACTATCTTCGAACTGAGGATGATGATCAAAGTCGTGCGGTATGGCCAGTCTCCCATCAGATAAGCTCCCGTACTTTGTCGGAAAGCACCGTCCAAGCGATTTTCGATCGGTTAGGTTCGCCCCGGGCGAGAGATTCGGCAAACTTCTTTGCCTGATCGAAGCTGATCTTGGCCGGCATCGGCGGCGTGAACGGATCAACGATGGCTTCTACGATGACTGGTCCGGGGCTCGCGAGCGCCCTGTCGAGTATCCGGCCACAATCCACGGGATCCTCGATGGCCATGCCGGTTCCGCCGCAGGCTCTCGCGAAAGCAACAAAGTCGATAGGCTGCAGGTCACAGCCGAATTCCGGATTGCCTAAAAAGACCATCTGCTCCCATTTGATCATTCCCAAAGTGTTATTCTTAATTATGATCACCTTGATCGGCAGCTGGTATTTCACCGCTGTCGCAAACTCGGCCATCAACATCGAGAAACCGCCGTCGCCCACGAATGCAATACATTGCCGTTCCGGGTAAGCGATCTGCGCCGCGATCGTGTACGGCAAGCCGTTTGCCATACTTGCCAGAGTTCCCGAAAGCGAGTACTTCTGCCCCCGCTTGGCTTGGATTTGGCGTGCAAACCAGGTCGTGATCGTGCCCGAATCGGAAGAGACGATGGCGGAATCCGAAAGTCGTTTGCCGAGCTCCCAAGCAACCACCTGAGGTTTCATCGGCCGATCTTGGCGCGTGCCTTGATCTTCCATCAGCTTCCACCACTCTCTAGTTTCGGCTTGGGCTCGCTCGAGAAAACTGCGGTCTTCTTTTCGTTGCAAATGCGGTAAGAGGGCCCGCAGGGTGTGCTGGCTGTCGCCGACTAACCCAACCTTAACCGGATAACGCAATCCGATACGTGCGGGGTCGAGATCGATCTGCACGCCTCGGGCAGCACCGGGTTTGGGAAGAAATTCAATGTAAGGGAACGAAGTGCCCACCATGAAAAGTGTCTCACATTGTTCGAGCGCCTCTTGAGATGGTTTAGTGCCAAGCAGCCCGATTCCACCAGTGGTGTAAGGGCTCGCGTCGGGAATGGCAGCTTTGCCGAGCAACGCTTTGACAACCGGCGCAGCTAATTTTTCGGCGGCCTCTTCCAACTCGTCGGTGGCGTGCAAAGCCACTTGCCCGCACAAGATCGCGATCTTTTTTCCGACGTTCAGAACCTTTGCCGCTCTGGCGATTTCCTCTTGCGCCGGAAGCCGGGCGCTGCGTGCGTAAACATCGGAAGTATGGTCAGCAACATTGCGCTTCGAGCGCTCGGCAACTTCCTGGTCTTGTAGATCCACTGGGAAATTAATGTGCGCCACGCCTCGATAGCCGAAAGCCGTACGGCAAGCCAGGTCCACTACGTTTTCCACATGCGCCGGCCCCATCACGCGCGTATTATAGACGGCCACGTCGGCAAAGAGCCGGTCGAGGTTCACATCCTGCTGCGCATGGGTATCGATGAGATCATGGTAATGATGTCCCGTAATGGCAACGACCGGTTGGCCATCAAGTTTTGCGTCATAGAGACCGTTCAGTAGGTGAATACCTCCGGGTCCCGAGGTGGCCAAGCAGACGCCCAATTTGCCGGTGTATTTCGCGTAGCCTGAAGCCATGAAGGCAGCAGATTCTTCGTGACGCACTTGGATGAAACGAATCTTGTCCTGGCGGCGGCGGAGCGCTTCCAAGATGCCGTTGATGCCGTCGCCGGGGAGACCGAAAACAACCTCAACTCCCCAGTCGTGTAGACTTTCAATCAGAATATCTGCCGCAGTCTGCGCCATTTTAATTGGTCTCCGTAGTCATTTCTATTTTCAAAAAGGCGAGAAACCAGAAACGAAGTTCAGCAACTCACGTGCCAGATGAAACGTACAGAAAGTTCAACAAAGACAAAGATGCGGCGCTTAAGCGCGAGCGTCTATTCTAGGACTTGTAGGGTGGATCCGACGGCTATCAGTTTTAAAGCCAAAGAGCGCTAAATCTCGGCCGCACCATTCGTGCTTCTTCGATCGTACTAAGATCAACGCGTAGGAAAATTTGCACTTCCGCGTGCGAGAAAACAGACACTACGTGATTTTCATGGCGCCAAAGCTATGGGTTTTAATAGCGTCGGGCTTATGAACAAGCGGAAACTCTCTGGCAAGAATCTGATTTCGTCGCACGTTTCGTTCACGACAAATGTGACTCAATATCGGAATAAGTCTTGCACCAAATTAAAATCAAGATTCACCTTCGCATCTAAAAATTATTGAATACAAAAATCTCGAAAGGAGTTGGTCTATGGCTAGATATGGAAAAAAAGCAGCGCAAAAAGTTAAGAGAGCAATGCACGAACGCAAGAGAGGAACTTTAAAAAGCGGTCGTTCAGGAAAAAAAGTCACGAGCCGAAAACAAGCCATCGCAATTGGGCTATCAGAAGCTCGTCGCGCCGGCGGAAAAGTTCCGTCCAAGAAAGCCAAAAGGAAATAACCGTCGCCGTTTGGCGGCCAAGCGACAGACTTAAATTACCGATCACGGCTACACATCGTTTTTACGTAGTGTTGCCGTCGCGCGGAAAATCGCCGCGAATGCGAGTTTGTGGGAATCCTTAACTCGACAGATGCATCGCGGCTGGTAACTTCAGTCATTTCGTCCGCTGCATCGATGGACATAATTTGAGGGAAGAAGGAACAGCCGAAAGGAGTTGCTCCTTTCGGCTGTTCAACGGACTTTTTAAATGGCCACTAACAGTAGGCCAGATAGATTTGAACGCAATGTCCCGGAGTTTACATATTTACTTTCGCGTGCCCGGAGGAAGGCTTTGATCGTCGCCGGGCTTGGTCACGTCAGAGTCAGATTTGTTTGTCCCCGACATCCCGCTACTCGAACGGTTCTGCTGCGCGCCCCCCGATTTTGAAGCGATCTTCACGCCCAGGCGATCCGCAGTTTTTTGATCAACCATGCCGGTCATTGGCAAACCATTGTCTTTTTGAAAAGCCCGAATCGCCGCCCGTGTCTCATTGTCTGCAACTCCATCAATCTTGCCGGGCTTATATCCCTTCGTTTGCAAAGCTTCCTCAACTGCCCTCATATCATTCTTTGACAATTCGGGAGTTCCCTTCTGATTGATTCCAGGTACATCCTGTAGGCCGGGTCTGGTTAGATTTGGGTCCGATTGTCGTGTTTCACCTGGAGCCTCCTGCGACCATACTGTACTAGATGCCAATGCAACGGCTCCGCTTAAAACCATTGCTGTTACCACTGATTGTTTAGTTTTCATTCATGCCTCCTTTTTTAAAAAATATTTGTCTGCGTTGCGTTCCCTGATATTTGTAAACGCAAGGCATATGCCAGGATCGTTTCCGTTTAAGTTACATAGAAAATGATGCTACGAGGGAATGTTTCGCCACGATTTCTAAAAACAGGAGCTCCAAACTGTCGGTTAATAGTGACCAAGTGTTCCGGAAAGCCATACTTCGAAACGAGGTTTTCCGGAATTGACGTGTTTGTGGGAGATACTATGGGAAAGAATTAAGACCTTATTTACCTGGCTGTTTGGAGACTAAGTTGGAGACTAAGAAGGGTGCGCTCGCAACCGAATTTATCATGCGTGGCACCCTATCCTATAACGTCTTGAGATCGGCTGGGGCGCTTGCCGTCTCTCGATCCACGTTGTGACGCTTGCTCTTCTAGCATAATGCCTCTCAGTCCACCTACGCAAGAAATCTTTCGGGATTCGGCCTCCTGTAAAAAACCGCAGTTAAGAGCTAGACTCGGATTACCTCACGTTAGCGTTACGCGTTAGTCGTCCAGGCTCCGTTGTCGGTATTACCCTGACAACGAAGACGCAAAATCCTCACGGGGGCCTCAATCAACTCATTTGGCGGTCGGAACTGCAATGTCAGATTCCCGACAACAAGTTTTATGTCTTTGTGTTAGGTCTTCTAATGGGAATGGAGAGCGGCCGATGCTTTCCCAAAAATTCGCGACCTATTGCGAAAACATCGTCGATAACCCTTTGCCTCAAGGCGAAGTTGGTATTCCGACGCGACTGGAAACTGGCACGCCGAGTGCTTTAGATCCGTATTGTATTGCGTTGGAATGATCAGGATTATTTCGGAAGCCTATACCGATGAATCAAGTGAACGTAAAAGACTTGCAGCAGTTGAAAAACCTGGCCTCTTTTTCTACTACACAGTTGGAACAATTGGCGTCCAACTTGTTCATAAAAACTTTCGAAAAAAATGAAATCGTTTTTGATCAGGACGAAGATGCAAGATTCATTTATCTCTCGTTGTCGGGAATTGTTAGAGTCTCCTATATTAACAGTCACCAACGGCAGATCATTGTAACTCTACTGCCGGCCGGAGAGTTTTTTGGGATTGACTCACTTATTCCGCAAGCCCATCACGCTTTCCGCTGCGAGGCATTTGATGACTGCAGGATTGGTTCCATCAAACCACAGGCTTTTGTTGAAATATTTTTAGGGACTCCCTACGATAATTTCCTCCGGTGGTACACCGCAACCATTCATCCGGGAAGAAATGCGTACGTTCACTGCATCAAAGGCATCGGGCTGGATCTGCGCCGTCGGCTCGCGCTCGAGCTGCTTAATTTGGCGGACCGCTTTGGCACAACCGACCCCCGTGGAATCTATCTCACGCTAAATATCAGTCACGAAGGTCTTGCCGGTATTGTAGGAGCTTCGCGCCAGCAAGTGACGGAATACCTCAATGATTTTGACCGCGAGAAAGTTATCTTCCGGGAAGGGCGGCGGATCATCGTCAACATTGAAAGGCTCGGCAAAATCTTGGAAGGCTTACCTAATGATTGATCCGGAATCAATTACTGAGCTCATATCTTAATATAAAACAAATTGGCGGTTGTGGAAAATCAAGCGACTCCTTCGGGTCAACCCGTGTAAGCTCCAGTGCGACATCTTTGTCGCCCGGTCTGGTTGCTCCCAAAGCGACCCGGCTCTTATCTCTGATCTTATATTGACAACATCTAAATAAATGACAGCATAAAGATGATAAGGAGGCAGGGTTGAATCTGAGCTAACAAAAGAGATTCTAAACTGGGGTCGGGCGCCCGTTTATGTCTGTTTTATGAAAAAGATCCCGCCGAACATATGCCTGCCCTCGTTCCATCATCCGGGATTCGCTTTCGCGAGATGAGCAGTTTATCTACATCGCCGACGATCAGACGGTCGACGAGCTGAAAGGGCACCTACAACGGAGTGGCATCAACGTTGGTAAAGAATGCGACCGCGAGCCTTAAAGCTTTGGACTCGCCGGGGAAAAAGCTTCCCCCTACGAAAGCGGCGATGGACCGGCGACGCAAAACAAGCTTAATCGGAGGAATAGCAATGAAACATGAGGGCAGCTTGGGACAAACAAAAGATGAGCTCGTTATCGGCTGTGCACACGACCTAGCGTGTGAAGCGGACGGTGCCGTAGGCCAGCGCGAGCCTTGGCGCCGTCTTCTGGCCGACGCGGCACCGCGCGATCACATCGTGCAGCTTTACCAGGACCAAGACTTTCTCAATCGCGCTGTCTGCCGCTTCGCGGCTGCCGCGCTCGCGAACGGCGAGGGTTTGATCCTGGTGCCGACGCTCGCCCACTGGAATGCCTTCCGCCCTCGCCTGGAAGCCGAAGGCGTAGATGTGGAGGCCGCGCAGGGCCGCGGACAGCTAACGGTCGTTGACGCCGATGAGCTTCTGCCCCGCTTCATGCGTGAAGCCATGCCGGACGCGCCGGTGTTCCTCGGCCTAGCCGCGGAGGTCATCGCACAGGCCCGCGGAGCGGGCCACTACCCGAAAGTACGCTGGTGGGGCGAGATGGTCAACGTCCTTTGGGAGCGAGGGGACGTAGCCGCCAGCATGAGCCTCGAGGATCTGTTCGACCAGCTCGCCCACGCGCACGATATCGCGATCTTCTGCTCGTTTTTGATGGATAACTTCAACGGCGATGTGCACGCTCGCATGCTGCCAAGGCTCGGGGAGAACCACTCTCACCTGATCCCCGTGGAAGATTATGCTCGCCTCGAGCGTGCCGTGGCCGACGCGCTCCGCGAAACAGTCGGCCCGGACGAGGGCCCTGTTCTTGAAGGGCAGCTCCTCTCGCGCTATCCGGCGCCGTTTCACATGCCGCGACCTCAGGCGCTGCTCCTGGCATTGCGTCAGGTTCTCCCGCTTGTAGCTGACGCCGTGCTGCAACGGAGCCGTACTCTGTACGCTGCTTCGGAGAGCCAGACCGATGACGACACGATCGTCGACAGAGGATAATGGGTCTAGCGATGTCCGCGGGGCAGCATAGCGACGCCGCGAGTGCGGACTCGGTCAGCGCCGACCTCGTCGGCATCCTCGACACTGTCGATCTTCCCATAGTCGCGGTTGGCCGCGACTTCACTGTCGCCCGCTTCAACCAGGGGGCGGCAGGGGTGCTCGGCCTCACGCCATCGGACATCGGCCGGTCCCCCCGCGACATCCAAGTGCTCACAGACGTGATCGATCTCGAGGAGCTGTGCGCGCAGGTGATTGCCGACGGGGCGCCATTCCGGCGCGAAGTCCGTGCCGGGAACAGGTCGTTCCTTCTTCGGATAGCCCCCTACACAAGAAGCGATCGCCAGATCGAGGGCACCGTGCTCACGTTGACGAACGTAACCGCTTTCCGTGCCAGTATGGAGCAGGCAATTTACGAACGCGAGTACACGAAGGCGATCCTCAACACGGTGATCGGACCCTTGGTGGTCCTCGACGCCGACCTGCGGGTGCAGACGGCCAATCGGGCCTTCTACGCGATGTTCCAGGTCTCGCGTGAGGAAACGCAAGGTGTTCCGCTCTACGATCTGGGGAACCACGATTGGGATACTCCCCGGTTGTGGACGCTGCTGAAAGAGACCATGAGAAGGTAATGCCGGGCACATGATTCTCCTGGCTTTCCAGGATATCACCGAGCGCAAAGAGGCAGAAGTAGCCAGGGTCAGACTGGCCGCCATCGTCGAGTCTTCGGATGATGCTATTATCAGTAAAGATCTGAACGGTGTTATTAGCAGCTGGAATCATGGTGCGGAGCAACTTTTTGGCTATCGAGACTCGGAGATCATCGGCAAGCCGATCACTCTTTTAATTCCACCAGATCGCCATGATGAGGAGGCGGTGATTCTCGCGCGCATACGTCGTGGCGAGCGTATCGAACATTACGAGACAGTTCGTCGCCGCAAAGACGGAAGTTTGCTCGATATTTCTCTGAGCGTATCGCCTATCAAAGATGCGGAGGGGAGAATCATCGGCGCTTCGAAAATCGCGCGGGATATAACACGCCGCAAACAGATCGAGGCGGCGTTACATGAGGCCAAAGAGGCTTTAGCTAAATCGCACGAAGAGCTTGAAAAGCGAATTAAGGAGCGCACGGTCGAGCTGGAGCTAGCCAATATGGCTCTTCGCCAAGAGACGGAGGAGCATAAAAAACTCGAAAAGCAGCTTTGGCAAGCTCAGAAGATGGAAAGCGTCGGTACACTGGCTGGCGGTGTCGCACATGATTTCAACAATATTTTGAACATCATCAAAGGATACGCCGGCTTCATCCGCCAGAATCCGTCAGTTGATGAGAAAATCAGCGAAAGCTTGAATATCATCGAAGAGACTGTCGAACGCGGAGCTTATGGCGTGCGCCAATTACTGACTCTCGCGCGCAAAACAGAAGCTCACTTGGCGACCACGAATCCGAATGTGCTTCTGTTGGAACTGAGTAAATTGCTCAAGCAAACGTTTCCAAAAACCATCGATATCGCTTTGGAACTTGAGGTCAATTTACCGTCTCTATCGGTAGATCCAAATCAAATCAATCAAGCGCTGCTCAATCTATGCGTCAATGCTCGCGACGCGATGCCCAGCGGCGGCAAGCTAACCCTTAAGAGCCTGTGGCTCGAAAGCAGTAAGATACAAGATCGCGCGGCTACGGCTGAGCGCTACGTGGGTATAGAGGTAAAAGACACCGGCACGGGAATGGATGCAGCCGTCCGGAACCGAATCTTCGAGCCTTTTTTCACTACCAAAAGTGTTGGTGAGGGTACAGGGTTGGGGCTCGCCATGGTTTATGGGATCGTCAAAAGCCACAATGCTTTTATCGATGTGGAAAGCGAACGAGGGCACGGAACGACTTTTAGATTATTTTTCCCGATATCCGACTGCGTTGAAAAGCCGACACTTGTTAAGATGCCGGAGAGAAAGCCACCGGCACAGCCGACGAAAACCGCAACCGGTCATAAAACTATCCTCGTCGCAGAGGACGAAGAAAAAATGGTTTACCTATTGAGAAAGGCCTTGTTGCGAAATCAGTTCGATGTTTTAGTAGCTTCGGACGGTGAACAGGCAATGGATCTCTACCATCGCCATAAAGAGAAAATTGGTGTCGTGTTACTGGATATCGGCCTTCCCAAGATTGCGGGGTGGGAAGTGGTTCTACGGATGAAAAAAGAGAATCGGAACGTCAAAGTCATTGTCACCAGTGGATATATAGAGCCCGATCTCAAATCCAAGATGCAGCATGCCGGTGTGCAGGGCTTCATAGAGAAGCCTTA